>ERZ795053.7632-NODE-7632-length-10365-cov-5.228031_pt1 | contig 10365 bp, 8 predicted proteins | sample MGYA00375137_ERZ795053 | MGnify/ENA primary metagenome ERZ795053 (study PRJEB30182, sample SAMN05720284) | activated sludge metagenome | isolation source: Anaerobic digester | place: Hong Kong | collected 2014-12-17 ... | reverse complement strand
GATCGGATCATCGTTGCCGGGGGTGCCGTAGCCTTGCAGCACGGTTTCCACCAGCGCCTTGCGGTCGATCGCCCATTTCAGCGCCTGGCGCACTTCCACCTTGTCGAAGGGCGGCTGGCGCACATCCATGGGCGCCACGTAGTGGCCGAAGCCCGTGACGTTGTTGACTTCGATGCCCGGCGCCTGCTTCAACATGTCGATGGTCTTGACGTTGGCGCGGTTGATGAACTGGACTTCTCCCGACAGCAGCGCATTGGTCCGGGCGGCAACGTCGACAATCGCCAACTGTTCGACGTCGTCGAACCAGGCGGCGTCCTCCTTGAAGTAGTTCGGGTTCCGCTTGCCGGAAATGCTCACGCCCGGTTCGTAGTTTTCCAGCACATAGGGGCCGGCGCCGACGCCCTTCTCCCATTCGATGCCGCCGCCGTCCTTGGCGGGGTAGATCGGCAAGTGATAGTCCGACGTCACATAGGGAAAGTCCGCCGAGCCGCTGTTCAGCGTGAAGATCACGGTATCTGGACCATCCGCCTGGATGTCCTTGACAACACTGAGCGCCGACTTCACCGCTGACTTCGAGCTCTCGCCGCGGTGATAGTTGTAGGTCTCCACCACATCGGCCGCCGTCAGGCTCTTGCCGTTGTGAAAGGTGACGCCCTTGCGCAACTTGAAGATCCATTTCGTCGCGCCATCGGCCGGTTCGATTGATTCGGCCAGGTTTGGCGCATAGCGGTTCTTGCGGTCGATCTGGACCAGATTGGCGCCGAACAGGCTCTGGGATGCGACGACCTGGAAGTTGTTGGTCCACAATGCGGGATCAAGACTGTCGGTCGTGGCGCCATGGCCGGATGCCATGCGGAAGCTTCCGCCTTTCTTCGCCTCGGCCCTGGCCGTGCTGGCGAACATCGTGTTTGCCGCGGCCAGCGTCATTCCGGAGGCCAGCGCGAACTGCATGAAATCGCGGCGCGACATCTTGCCAAGGCCAACAGCCTTGCGCGCAGCTTTCAGTTTCATCTCGAATTCGGTCATTCGTCGTCCTCCTTGTTGTGGCGCGGCACGTCCGGCGGCGGGGCCGGTGCACCGGCCCATCGTCGCGCCGGTACTTGTCGGGATTGTGTCGTGGCGCTGGTTGTGAGCCAACGTCCTGCGCTCCCGTTCAGCGCTGGGCTGCTTGTCGATCCCGGATTCCGAACCTGTCACGGTGACGGCCGCCGGTCAATCACGGTTTCAAATGGCGTGAGACGCCTATTCAGTGCCGGCCGCCAGCTCCGCCGGATCGATACGATAGAGCGTCGAGCAGAACTCGCAGGTCACGCCGATCTCGCCATCCTCGATCATGTCGGCCTGGTCGTCGGCGGGAAAGCGTTGCAGCATTTTCGTGATATTTTCGCGCGAGCAGCTGCAATAGCGCTCGACCGGAGTTGCCGGGTATGCCGTGACGCCATCCTCATGATAGAGGCGATAAAGGAGCCGTTCGGCCGAAAGCTGGGGATCGAGCAACTCATGGTCCTCAGCCGTGTCGAGCAGCAGCCTCGCCTTCACCCAGTCATCGTTCTCGTCGATGGGCTCGTCATGGCCCTCGGGCGCATCACCGGAGTGGTGCGGCAAAGGGCTGAAGCCGCCATCCCGCGGCAAATGCTGGACCATGATGGCGCCGGCCCGCCAGCGCTCACCCTGTCCGCCGCGCTGTATCACAGGTCCAGCCGCCAGCCGGATGCGGGTGGGGATCTGCTCGGACTTCTCAAAATAGGAGTGGGCCGCCGCCGTCAGGTCGTCGCCCTGCAGTGGCACGATGCCCTGATAGCGCTCCATGTCAGGGCCCTGGTCGATGGTCATCGCCAGATAGCCATTGCCCATGAGCTGGGCGTGGCCCGGCTGGTCCAGGGCTTCGACACCGCCACGGTCGAAGCGGGCATAGCCTCTGATCTTACCGGGCGAGATGAAATCGGCGACGATCATGTCGACCGGTCCGTCGGTCTTGGTCTGCAGGATGAACTTGCCGTCGAACTTCAACGTGGTGCCCAGCATGGCGGTCAACGCCACCGCTTCCGCCAGCAAGGCCGATACGGCTGGCGGATAATCGTGGCGGTGCAGGATATCGTCAACCGTTTCGCCGAGACGCACAAGGCGGCCGCGGACACCGAGCGGCTTGACTTCGAACGGCAGCACAAGATCGTCGCGGGATGCGCCGCCCTCAGCCATGGCGCCCCAGACAATGGAGCAGAATGCTCTTCTGTACATGCAGGCGGTTTTCCGCCTCGTCGAACACCAGCGAGGCCGGACCGTCCATCACCTCGTCGGTCACTTCCTCGCCGCGATGGGCGGGCAGGCAATGCATGAACTTGGCGCCAGGTGCGGCATGGGACATCAGCCGGCTGTTGACCTGATAGGGTTTCAGCAGATTGTGGCGATCGGTCGTATCGTTCTGGTGCATGGAAACCCAGCAATCAGTGATCACACAATCCGCGCCCGCCACGGCCTCTTCGGGATCCTCTGTGACGGTGATATCGGCCTTGGCAGAGCGGGCCCAGGTCAAAAGCTCCTTTGATGGTCTCAGGGGCTCCGGACAGCCCAGCCGGAGCTTGCCCCCCATCACGCCGACAGCGTGAACCCACGAGGCGGCCACATTGTTACAATCGCCCACCCAGGCAACGGTCAGGTCCTTCAGCGATCCTGCATGTTCTTCCAGCGTCATCACGTCGGCCATGACCTGACAAGGGTGCGAGAGATTGGTCAGGCCGTTGATCACCGGCACGCTGGCGGCTTCGGCGATACCCGTCAGCGTATCGTGCTTCGCGGCGCGGATCATGATCGCATCGACGAAACGTGACAGCACGCGCGCCGTATCGGCAAGGGACTCGCCACGGCCCAGCTGCATTTCGGACGCCGACAGCATCAGTGTGTCGCCCCCAAGCTGGCGCATGCCGACCTCGAATGAAATGCGCGTGCGTGTCGAGGGGCGCTCGAAGATCAGCGCCAGCACATGGCCCTTCAGCGGTTCCTCCGCGTCGCGGAAGCCGCGCGGCTTGCCGGAGCGGTCCGTCTTGATACGGCGGGCCTGATCGATGATCGCGTGCAAGGCTTCGCCGGAAAAATCCGGCAAATCGAGAAAGTGATTGGGTGTCGCGGTCATATCGGCTCTTCAGGCTGCCTTGGCTTCGATGGCGGCGCAGGCACGGTCCAGGCGCCCGATGGCATCGTCGATATCGGAATCCGCCACGACCAGCGGCGGCAGCAACCGCACGACATTGTCGCCAGCCCCGATGGTCAGCAGGTGCTCATCCATGGCGGCGGCCTGCAGCTCAGTGTTGGGTACCTTGCACTTGATGCCCATCATCAGGCCGAAGCCGCGAATGTCCTCGATGACGGTGGGGTGCGCATCCTTCAGTGCCGCCAGCTTCTGCTTGAGATAGAGCGACCGGTCCTGGACGCCTTCCAGGAACCCCGGCGCCATCACCACATCGAGCACCGCATTGCCAACGGCGGTTGCCAGCGGATTGCCGCCGAAGGTCGAGCCATGGGTGCCCGCGGTCATGCCTTGGGCGGCATTCTCCGTGGCGAGGCAGGCGCCCAGCGGAAAGCCGCCGCCGATGCCCTTGGCGATCGCCATGATATCCGGCGTCACGCCCGCCCACTCATGGGCGAACAGCTTGCCGGTGCGGCCGATACCGCATTGAACCTCGTCGAACAACAGCAGCAAGCCGTGCTCGTCGCACAGGCTGCGCAGCGCGCGCAGGAATTCATTCGGCACCGGGCGGATGCCGCCCTCGCCCTGGATCGGCTCGACGAGCATGCCCGCCGTGGCTTCGGTGATCGCGGCCTTCACGGCGTCGATATCACCGAAGGGCACCTGGTCGAAGCCATCCACCTTGGGGCCGAAACCCTCGATGTATTTGGCCTGGCCGCCAGCCGCGATGGTGGCCAGCGTGCGGCCGTGGAAGGCGCCCTCGAAGGTGATGAGACGGAACTTTTCAGGATGGCCCTGGGCCGCATGATACTTGCGCGCCATCTTGATCGAGCATTCGAGCGCTTCCGCCCCCGAATTGGTGAAGAACACGGTATCGGCGAAGGTCGCCTCGGTGAGACGCTGCGCCAGCATCTCCTGGCCCGGCATCTGATAGAGGTTCGAGGTGTGCCAGATACGCTGGGCCTGGTCGGTCAAGGCCTTCACCAGACGGGGGTGGGCATGACCGCAGCTCGTCACCGCCACGCCGGCGCCGAAATCGAGGTATTCCTCACCCTCCGGCGTGAAGACACGCACGCCTTCGCCGCGATCGAAGGCAACCTGGGCACGGGCATAGGTTGGGAGAACGGGTGCGATCATGGGCGTGGACCTGGGCGTTAATCCGGCTTGTGGAAATCAAAAGGCGCCCGCGACAGGCACGGACGCCTCCATTTCCCAATCTTATAAGTCCATGATGGCCAAGGGTCAATCGCCCTGCGGGCGGGTTCCGGGCAGGCGTTGTCAACATGAGTCAAAGTGGCGCAGTTCCCGCTGATTCGGTCGCCTGATAAGGTCCCGTTAACCATATGGCAGACGCGGAAGCTGGGGAAAACAGCACGATTCGGAGGCCGATGAGGTTGCGGAAGAGTCACCGCTTATTGTAGTGAAGCGCTACCGAAACTACATGATGTAGTGTTTCAAGGTCAGTTTGACGGATCAGAACGCCTGGTGGGGTGACCATGGCGGCGTGAGGGGGAGTCCCGTGAGTACGAACATCGATGACAGTTTGGGAGGGGCGAAATTGTCCTGGACAGATGAACGTGTGGAGCTTCTCAAGAAGCTCTGGACCGAAGGATTGAGTGCCAGCCAGATTGCAGGTCGCCTGGGGGCGGGTGTCACGCGCAATGCGGTGATCGGCAAGGTTCACCGGCTGAACCTGTCGGGCCGGGCGCCACAGCCACGCTCGACGGCCCCCCGGGCGCCGCGCAAGCCGCGCGAACCCAGCCTTGCCGGACACAGCAACGGACGGCCATCGATGCCGACCGCAGGCAGTTCGGCGTTGAAGCCGCAGCACCGGGCGGAATTGCAGCCGCGGCCCGCACCCATTCCCGAACCGCAGCCGTTGCGGCTGGTCGATCTGCCGAAGGACGGGCGTGTCACCATCCTCCACCTGTCGGACAAGACCTGCAAGTGGCCGATCGGCGATCCAGGCGCCGAAGACTTCTGCTTCTGCGGCCACGCGCCGCGCGATGGTTCGCCCTACTGCGAGTACCACGCCAGGCAGGCCTACCAGCCATTGCAGGACCGGCGGAACCGGCGCTACGGCTGAGGCCGCGCCGCATCACCTCACGCGAAAACACGAAAGCCGCGATCACCGTCGCGGCTTTTCGTTTGCCGGATCTGATAATCCCTCAGTGCCGCCCGAAGCGCTCGTCGAAGGCGTAGCCCATGCCGCGCACGGTGCGGATGGGATCGGTCTCGCGCCCGCGGCTCAGGGATTTCCGGAGACGGCCCACATGCACATCGACGGTGCGCTCGTCGACATAGACGTCATGGCCCCAGACGCTGTCGAGCAGCTGGGCGCGGGAGTAGACGCGGCCCGGATTCTGCATCAGGTGTTCGAGCAGGCGGAATTCCGTCGGTGACAGGTTGATGTCACGGGTGGTGCGGATCACCCGCCTGGTCTTGCGGTCCAGCGTGATGTCGCCGGCCTTGATCTGGTCGGCCACCGCATCGGGATTGACGCGCCTGAGGATGGTGCGGATGCGCGCCAGCAGCTCCGGCACAGAGAACGGTTTCACCATATAGTCGTCGGCACCGGTGGCGAGGCCCCGCACGCGTTCGGCCTCTTCGCTCCGCGCCGTCAGCATGATGATGGGGACATCGCGGGATTCGGGCCTGGCGCGCAGGAGGCGGCAGACCTCTATCCCCGAGATGCCTGGCAGCATCCAGTCGAGCAGGATCAGGTCCGGGCGTTCTTCCGTCACGAGACGGGATACGTCCTCACCCTGTGCCGTGCTCCGCACGCGATAGCCTTCGGCTTCGAGGTTGTAGCTGAGGAGGATCTGGATCGGTTCCTCGTCTTCGACAACAAGGATGGACGCACTCATTTATTCGTCATCCGACGCCTGGGGCACTTCGACGTGAAGCATGCTGGTGGTATCCCGCTTGGGGCGGCCTTCGGCCAGCGGCTTGCCATGCACCAGGTAGTGAATATTTTCCGCGATGTTGGTGGCGTGATCGCCGATCCGCTCCATGTTCTTGGCGCCGAACAGCAAATGGGTGCACAGGCTGATGTTGCGCGGGTCTTCCATCATGTATGTCAGGAGTTCGCGGAAGATCGAGTTGTAGAGCGCATCGAGCTCCTCGTCCGACCGCCAGACCTCCAGCGCGCGGGAGGCGTCGGACCGCGCATAGGCGTCCAGAATGTTCTTGAGCTCTTCCTGCGCAAGGCGGCCCATGCGAGTCACGGCGGACATCAGCTTGCGCGGCAGCGCCTCGGACATGGCATGTGTGCGCTTGGCGGTGTTCTTGGCAAGGTCACCGATCCGCTCAAGGTCGGATGAGACGCGGATCGCCACCATGATCTCGCGCAGATCGCGCGCCATGGGCTGGCGCTTGGCAATCGTCAGGATCGCCTTTTCCTCGATCATATGTTCGAGGGTGTCGACCTTCTCGTCGTTCTGGATGACATGGTCGGCAAGCTGGGTGTCGCGGCGGGCCAACGCGTCGATGGCGTCATCGAGCTGTTGCTCCACCAGGCCGCCCATCTGCGCCAGCATGGTCTTGAGCTGGGACAGGTCTTCGTCATAGGCCCTGACAATATGATCGGACATGCGTGTCTCCCACGTGGCTCAGCCGAAGCGGCCGGTAATGTAGTCTTGCGTGCGCTGTTCCTGCGGCGCGGTGAACATCTCGTCGGTGTCGCCGAATTCGACCAGCGTGCCGAGATGGAAGAAGGCGGTAAGCTGCGACACGCGGGCGGCCTGCTGCATCGAGTGGGTCACGATGATGATGCAGAAGTTCTGGCGGAGTTCGTCGATCAGCTCCTCGATCCGCGCCGTCGCAATCGGGTCGAGCGCCGAACAGGGTTCGTCCATCAGGATCACTTCAGGATTGACGGCAATGGCGCGCGCGATGCAGAGGCGCTGCTGCTGGCCGCCGGACAACCCGGTGCCCGGATGATCGAGACGGTCCTTGACCTCTTCGAACAGACCCGCCTTCCGCAGACTGGAAACCACGATGTCCTCGAGCTCGGACTTGGTCCGGGCGATGCCATGGATGCGCGGGCCATAGGCGACGTTCTCGAAGATCGACTTGGGAAAGGGATTGGGCTTTTGGAACACCATGCCGACCTTCGCACGCAGCTGCACCACGTCGAGGTCGCGATCATAGACATTCTTGTCGTCGATCACGATGTCACCGGACACGCGGCACGACGGGATGGTATCGTTCATGCGGTTGATGGAGCGCAGAAAGGTCGACTTGCCGCAGCCCGACGGGCCGATGAAGGCCGAAACCGCGCGATCGGGAATGTCGATCGACAAATTCTTGATAGCGTGCTTCTCGCCATAATAGACGTTGACCGACCTGGCGCTCATCTTGACCGGGCGCTCGGCCAGGATGCGCGGGTTCGCAGGCGTGACCAGGGTTTGGAAGGCTTCACTCATCGAACAACCTCAGACGTCCTTACCAGCGGCGCTCAAAGCGCCGGCGAAGATAGATAGCGACCGCGTTCATCGCGAAGGAGAACAGCAGCAGGATGATGGTGGCGGCACCGGTGAGCGCGGTGAAACCGCGCTCCGCCGAAGTTGCCCACATGTAGATCTGGATCGGCAGGGCCGTTGCGGGTTCCAGCGGCGTTGCCGGCGGATCGACGACAAACGCCACCATGCCGATCATGAGCAGCGGCGCCGTCTCGCCCAGTGCGCGCACCAGGCCAATGATCGTGCCCGTCAGAATGCCGGGAACGGCCAGCGGCAACACATGATGCATGATGACCTGCATCTTGGACGCGCCGATGCCGAGGGCCGCTTCCTTGATCGATGGCGGCACTGCGGCGACGGCGGCTCGCGTGGCGATGATGATGGTGGGAAGCGTCATCAGCGACAGGACCAGGCCGCCGACGATCGGCGCCGAGCGTGGCAGGCCGAAGGCGTTGATGAAGACGGCGAGCCCCAGGAGCCCATAGACGATCGACGGAACGGCCGCGAGATTGTTGACGTTGACCTCGATGAGATCGGTCCACTTGTTGCGCGGCGCAAACTCTTCCAGATAGATCGCGCCGGCGACCCCGAAAGGCACGGCGAGGAAGGTCACCGTCAGCATCATGTAGAGTGAGCCGATGAGGGCGACCAGCAGACCCGCCGTCTCCGGCTGGCTCGAGGCGCCGCGGGTGAAGAGGGTCCAATTGAAATCCTTGTGGATCTTTCCGGCTGCAATCAGCTTGTCGATCCAGGCGAGTTGCTGATCGTCGAGCTGCCGGCTGGCCGCCGGCACATTCCGGTCGATGGCGCCCTTGAGCAGGGCGTCGACATTATCGGCCGCCGTCAGCGAAACCTCGACGGTGGTGCCGATCAGCGACGGGTCGGCCAGCACCAGGTCGCGCAATTCGACATCGACGCCGCGTGACAGCAATTGCCCCGCCTTCTTGCGCGAGGCGCGGTCCTTGCCTGTGTCGAGCGCGGTATAGAGGGCCTGGCGGGCGAGCTTGGTGTAGTCGGCGATATAGAGATCGTTGCGAAGGCGCGTACCGGCCGGATCGATGACCTGCTCGTCGAGGGGAACAGACAGCGTCACGTGGGTCTGCAGGAACGCGGGGTAGCCCTTGGACACGATCGAGGCGAACAGCACGATCACCGCAAGAAAGCAGAACGCGATGGCCGCGGCACCGTAGAAGCGGAAGCGCTTCTCGACCCGATGGCGCTTGGCCAGATGAGCGGCGGTGCTGGCCGCTCTGCTTGGCATGGTTTTCTGCTCGGACACGGTCATGCTCATTCATATTGCTCGCGGTACCGGCGCACGATGTAGAGCGCCAGGACATTGAGGCCCAGCGTGACGATGAACAGCGTGAGACCCAGCGCGAAGGCGACCAGCGTCTGCGGCGAGTTGAATTCGAGATCACCCGTGAGCTGGCTGACGATCTTGACCGTGATGGTGGTCACCGGCTCCAGCGGATTGATGGTCAGGTTGGCTGCGATGCCGGCGGCCAGCACCACGATCATGGTTTCACCGATGGCACGCGAAACGGCGAGCAGCACGGCACCGACGATGCCGGGCAGGGCTGCGGGCAGGATGACGCGCTTGATGGTTTCCGACTGGGTGGCGCCCAGGCCATAGGAGCCTTCCCGCAATGAATTGGGCACGGCGCTGATGATGTCGTCGGAAAGGCTCGACACGAAGGGGATGATCATGATGCCCATCACCGCGCCGGCGGTCAGCACGCTGTTGGGCGACACCGACAGGCCGACCGTCCCGCCAGCACTGGCGAGCAGTGGACCGACTGTGGTGAGGGCAAAGAAGCCGTAGACGATGGTCGGAATGCCGGCGAGGATTTCCAGCACCGGCTTGGACACGGCGCGCACCTTGCTGGTCGCATATTCGGACATATAGATGGCCGCCAGCAGGCCGACCGGAACGGCTACCATCATGGCCACGAGCGTGATGAACAGCGTGCCCCACAGCAAGGGCACGAGACCAAACTGGCCGGAGGTGCCGCCCGAGCCGGCGGCCGAGAACCGCGGGTCCCAGACCGTGCCCAACAGGAAGTCGATGGGCGAGACAGACCGGAAGAAGTGGATGCTTTCGAACAGCACCGACGCAACGATGCCGATGGTGGTGAGCACGGCGACCGTGGAGGCGGCGATGAGGCCAAGCTCCATGACCTTTTCGACGGTGTTGCGGGCGCGGAACGTGGCCCGTTCCCGGCGCTGCGCATAGAGAAAGCCGCCGACAACAAGAATGGCGGCAACGGCCGTGATGATCCAGTGCGCGGAGCTGATCAGAGATACCTTGCGCACCGCCGCATCCACCATGAAGGGCTCTGGCACGGAGGCCATCAGGATGCCCTTCTGCTTCAGCAGCGCCATGCCCTGCTCGCCATCCTGGCGCAGAACATCCAGATCGGCGTTTGTGAGCAGGTGCAAATTGTCGGCCAGCTTGTCGATCAGGCTGACGGAAAGAGAAAGATCGGCGGCGGAGATCCCCTGTACATCCGAGGGGAGGCCGCCGATCACCAGCGACTGAATGATGACCGGCGAAGCGGCAAACCAGACAGCGCCGATCAAAAGTGCTGGCAACGCCACCACGCTCGCAAAGAACGCGCCATGATATGCGGGCCTGGAGTGCAGGACCGTACCGCCCCGCTCGCTGGCTGCGGCCCGATTGCGCCCGAAAACATAGGCTGCGATCGCAATCAGGACCAG
>ERZ795053.7629-NODE-7629-length-10367-cov-4.855411_pt1 | contig 10367 bp, 8 predicted proteins | sample MGYA00375137_ERZ795053 | MGnify/ENA primary metagenome ERZ795053 (study PRJEB30182, sample SAMN05720284) | activated sludge metagenome | isolation source: Anaerobic digester | place: Hong Kong | collected 2014-12-17 ... | reverse complement strand
TTACCAGTTTTTACTGTTACAAATATTCGCGAAAATTCTCCGGCCTTTTATGCCGGTTTGCAGGAAAACGACCAGATTTTATCGCTCAACAACAACAGCAATAAAACGCTGGAATTGAACGATATAAACCTGTTGCTTCAAAGTAAGGAAAACAAAAAAATAAGAGTTAAATATCTGCGCGATGGTGTGGAACATGAAACTTCATTTGAGCTGAAAAAGCTTTTTTAATGTTCAGAAAACAATTTGTTATATTATTTGCCATTCTGTTGCTGTCAACAATTTCTAAAGCACAGCAGCAGAATGGCTCTGTTTTTGAAACCCGTGTAACAATCAGCCAAAAAAATCAATCCATAAATTCAATTCTCGACCAAATTAGCTGGCAGGCCGGCGTTTATTTTTCCTATGATGCATCAATTCTAAATTCCAATCAAAAATATAGCATCGAAGTCAATGATAAATCATTATATACTGTACTAAATCAACTGCTTGATCCGTCGGAATTTATATTTACAGAATTGGAAAACCAGATAATCATTTCGAAAAATACTGCAGACAAAATTTCTGAAGAAGCAAAAGTTGATTCGATTCCTGTAAAATACTTTTTCCTGTCGGGAAAAATAATAGACAACAAAAAAGGAGACCCCATTAAATATGCATCAATTTCATTGCTAAACAAGCCGATTGGAACAATAACGAACGTTGACGGAAATTTTATTTTAAAAATCCATCCCGATTTTATTCGCGATACACTGGTTTTTTCTTGTATGGGATATGTTCAGCTTTTAATTCCGGCCTACAAAATCCTCGATGAAGACGTTATTGTGATGAATCCGTTTTCTATCAGGATAAAAGAGGTAAAAGTTGTTGCAACAACACCCGGAAAATTATTGGAAAATATTCGGGAAAATTTGGCTGTAAATTACAGCGGTGATTCAAAATTAATGACAGCTTTTTACCGCGAAACAATAAAGCAGGACGACGAATATATTAATGTTTCAGAAGCTGTAATTGAGATATTAAAAGCACCCTACAACAATTCAAATCGCAGTGATTTGGTTCGTATTATTAAAGGCCGCCGAAGCTCCGACGTTAAACAATTTCAATGGCTAAATTTCAAACTGCAGGGCGGACCGTTTACAATTACCAGACTGGACATTGTTAAAACAGTGGAAACCTTTTTTGATCAAAATTATCAGAGTTTGTATGATTACAATATCAGCAAGGTAATTTGGTATAACGAAAACCCTGTTTATGTGCTTGAATTCAAACCAATTGGCAACTTCAACGAAAATGGCTTTGTTGGCGAAATGTATGTTCACAGAGAAACTTTTGCCATTGTACATGTTAGTTTTCATTACACAAAAACAGGCTTAAAAAATGCCGAAAACGAAATGATTAAAAAAAAGCCCAAAGGTGTGAAAGCCAAACCAACTTATACAAATTACGAAGCTAACTATCAGCTTTACAAAGGAAAATGGCATTTAGCAAATGTAAAAGCTTCAGTAAAATTTAAAGTACGAAGCCGGAACGACAAATTAAACTCAGAATATCACAGTGTTTCTGATTTGTTGATAACCGATATTCAGGACACAGAACTCAAAAAATTCGACCGGGACGAATCATTCACCCAGCGCGACATATTTGTTGAAATGATAAACAATTATGACCCCGGTTTTTGGGAAAACTTCAACATAATTAAACCAGATGAAGATTTGCAAAACGCGTATAAAAATGCTGACATAAAGTAATCTTCATTCTCATTAAAACCTAACCGGAAACTTTTAATCTGTGTTACACGCATTTAAAACGTGTCCTTTCGTGCTTTTTCTGTAATTTTGAGCCTTTTAACAGATTTAAGAATAATCGTATGGAAGAACTAAGTACACGACAAAACAAAATTTCCCGGCTTATTCAACGCGAAATGGCCGATATTTTATTGCGGGTAAATAAAACAAAATTCACAGGAAAATTAATCAGTGTAACGATTGTTCGGGTTACCAAAGATCTTGGGATTGCAAGGGTTTATTTAAGCATTTTCCCGTCAGAATTCGGAGCTGAAATTTTAAAGGAAATCGAATTGATGAACAAACAACTAAGGGGCGAATTAGGCAGAAAACTTGGAAAATCACTTCGGGTAATCCCCGAATTGGAATTCTATATCGATGATAGTCTTGATTACATTGACAATATCAATAAACTTATCAAATCATAACTGTGGTTCAATTTTAGATTGAAATCTCCGTTTTATTCCAAAAACAAAACATTGAATTTACCACTGTTTATAGCGCAACGGTATTTTGTTTCGAAAAAGAAACAGAATATAATCAACATTATATCAGCAATTTCAGTTGGTGGAATAATTGTTGGAACAATGGCTCTTGTAATTGTACTTTCAGTTTTTAATGGTTTTCAAAGCTTAATTAATACTTTTTTCAGCAGTTTCGACCCCGATTTAAAAATATCACCGGTTGAAGGAAAAATGTTCGATCCGAAAGAATTTGATTCTGAACAAATCAAAAATTTGCCCGGGGTTGTCCATTACGCCGAAATAATTGAAGAAGTAGCCCTCTTAAAATATGGAACCCAGATTTTTCCGGCCGTTGTAAAAGGTGTTCCTGAGAATTATACAAAATACACCGGTATCGACAGTTTGATAATCGATGGTAAATTTATACTTGAAAATCAAGGTATTAACTATACAGTTGTCGGACAAGGAGTTGCATATAACCTTGGAATCAGACCCGAATTTACCGACCCACTTCTTCTTTATGTACCAAAAAAAGGGAAACAGGTTTCGATAAATCCTGCCCGGGCTATTAATCATAATTACATTTTTCCTTCCGGTGTTTTTGCTGTTTTGGAAGAAATTGATCAAAAATACATAATTGTTTCGCACAAGTTTGCTGCGGAATTATTTGAAAGCGATCAACAGGTTTCTACTGTTGAAATTGGCCTGGCAAGCGATGTTAATTCGAAGAAAATAAAAAAGGAAATCGAAAAAATCGTCGGCAGCGGGTTCCACGTGAAAAATAAATACCAGCAACACGATCTGATTTTTAAAACCATGCAATCGGAAAAATGGGCGGCTTATCTTATCCTGGTTTTTATTTTAGTAATTGCTTCATTTAACATTTTAAGCAGCCTGTCGATGCTGATTATCGATAAAAAAGAAGACATAATGATTCTACGGAGCATGGGTGCAGATTCAAAAACCATTGGTCAGATTTTTCTTTTCGAAGGTTGGATGATCTCAATTGTCGGTGCGGTTACAGGCACTTTATTAGGCTTGGCATTGTGTTGGCTTCAAATTACATTCGAAATAATTTCATTTCCAAACAACGGCACATTCTTAATAACCGGCTACCCTGTACATATTGTTTTTACCGATATTATTCTAATTTTAGGTGTCGTCCTTCTTATCGGATTTTTTGCTTCCTGGTATCCAATAAAATTCATTTCACAGAAATATTTGACCGATAAAAATATATAATCTATTATCTATCTGCTTGTTTGCAAATTATTTCGCTTAATTCATAAAAATAAAATCCTGATTTTAGTTATAATTTGAACCTGGATTTTGTTTTAACTTGCAGCTTTAAAATATAATACAAGTGAAAGCAATAGTAAAAAGTAAACCCGAAAAAGGGATTTGGATGGAGGAAGTTCCAATTCCGGCAATTGGTCCCAATGATGTTTTGGTTAAAGTAAAAAAATCTGCCATTTGCGGTACTGATTTGCACATATATAAATGGGATGAATGGGCGCAGCAAACCATTAAAACACCTGTAACAATAGGTCACGAATATATGGGTGAAGTGGTTGAAGTGGGTTCAGAAGTTGATCGGGTAAAAGTGGGTGAACGAGTAACTGTAGAAGGTCACATTTCGTGCGGGTTTTGTCGTAATTGCCGTCGCGGGCGTCAACATATTTGCGATCATACAATAGGTATTGGCGTGAATCGTAACGGTGGTTTTGCTGAGTACATTTCTGTGCCTGCAAAAAACGTGTTGCATATCGACAACCGAATCTCCGACGAGATGATGGCTATTATGGATCCGTTGGGAAATGCTACACACACTGCACTTTCTTTTCCTTTACTTGGAGAAGATGTGCTGATAACAGGAATTGGAGGCCCAATTGGTGCAATGGCAGCAGCAATCTGCAAATTTTCGGGTGCACGAAATATTATAGGTACCGATTTAAGTGAATATCGCCGTGATTTAGCAAAAAAAATGGGTGCAACGCGTGTAATCGATCCAACCAAAGAAAGCATAAAAGAAGCTATGGCAAAACACGAAATGATATCAGGTTTTGATATCGGCTTGGAATGTTCGGGCTCGCCGGCTGCTTTTAACGACATGGTGAACCACATGTATAACGGCGGAAAAATCAGTTTGCTGGGACTTTTGCCTCAAAGCACTCAAATTAACTGGGGCAAGCTCATTTTCAAGGGTTTGACGCTAAAAGGAATTTATGGCCGTGAAATGTATGAAACCTGGTATCAAATGGAAATGATGTTAACCAGCGGGCTTGATATTTCACATATCATTACACACCGTTTCGCCGCCGATGAGTATCAAAAGGCGTTCGAAATTATGGAGCAAGGAAATTGCGGAAAAATTATTTTAAATTGGGAGTAGGTTTTTTCTCAATCTTATGAATTTATTTCATTGAATATCAGAAAGAAATAAACATTGTTATTCAATATGTGAGAATTGTTTCACGTGAAAACTCTGAATTTCTGCTTCATTTTATATTAATATTAAAAACTACTTTTGAAAAAAATTCAACTTGAAAAAAGGAATCGTTATAAAATCGACAGGCAGTTGGTACACCGTTGAAACCGAAGACGGGGAAAAATTTGAGTGCAAAATTAAAGGCAAATTTCGTATCAAAGATATTAAAAGTACCAACCCTGTTGCTGTTGGCGACAGAGTTGAGTTTACGGTTCAAACTTCTGAAAATAAGGAAAAAGAGCAGAATATTGGATTAATTTCGAGTATTGAGGAGAGAAAAAACTACATAATCCGTCGCTCACAAAACCTGTCAAAACAATCACACATAATTGCAGCAAATATTGATCAGGCAGTTTTGGTAGTTACCTTGTTTTATCCTGTTACCACCACAACTTTTATCGACAGATATCTTGCATCAGCAGAAGCTTACAGGATTCCTGTTTTAATTGTGTTCAATAAAAACGATCGGTTAAACGATACCCAAAGAACTACATTGAACTCAATTATAGATATTTACACCAAAATTGGTTATCCATGCATTGTAACCTCCGCAACAACTTTACTCGGAATTGAAAAATTAAAAGAAGCTTTAAAAAACAAAATTAATGTTATCAACGGGCACAGTGGAGTTGGTAAATCAACCCTTATTAATGTGCTTGAACCTGGTTTAAAGTTGAAAACAATGGATATTTCAGATATTCATAATACAGGAAAACACACCACAACATATACAACACTTTACAAACTAAATTTTGGAGGTTATATTATCGATACTCCCGGAATAAAAGCATTTGGAATGCTGGAAATGGAAGCCTGGGAAATTTCTCATTACTTTCCTGAAATTTTCAGAATTTCAGCAAACTGCCAATACAAAAATTGCTCTCACACACATGAACCCGGTTGCGCAGTTAAAACTGCTGTTGAAAACGATGAAATTGCCAAATCCCGATTTGTGAGCTATCTCGGATTATTAATCGCAGATGATAAATATAGACCTGCTTTTTAAAAATTCTAAATTTCCTAATTCTGTCACCGCTTCAAAATAAAATATTTCAGCCCTACCCCCTTTTTAGTTTTAAATATTGAATTCTCACCGCGTTTATTTTTAAAAAAATTATTGATTCAAAAGCACTACTACGATCTTATCTGTTTAATTTACAACTGTTTAAATCGTTTCTATATCTGCAATTTAATTAAGTAGCACCAAAAATAATCCTTTACCAAACTTTTCAGTTCTACACCAATTACTAATGATTATAACTCATATTATGCACAAATTGCACATTTTAATAATCAAATTGTTTTTTACTTATTGAAATAATCAAAAACGATTTTAGCTTTAGATTTTCCGACACTTTTTTCTAAAACTGTCAAAGGTTGTTCCTTTATCTTTTTAACTGACTTAAACTCCTTAAGCAATTTCTGCGTTGTCATATCTCCAACTCCTTCAATCAATTTTAATTCAGAGGTAATGAATTCTTTTGATCTCTTGTTTCTATGAAATGATATACCAAATCTGTGTGCCTCATCACGAAGTTGTTGTATAATTTTTAAAGTCTGCGAATTTTTATTAATATATATTGGCACCGAGTCATCTGGGAAATATATTTCCTCCAATCTCTTTGCAATACCAATTATAGAAATTTTGCCCCTCAATTCTAATTTTTCAAGAGCATTAACAGCAGATGTTAACTGACCTTTGCCACCATCGATAACAATTAATTGAGGCAATGACTTTTTTTCGTCTATTAAACGTTTGTATCGTCTAAAAACCACTTCTTCCATAGACGCAAAATCATTTGGACCTTCTACCGTTTTAATATTGTAGTGCCTGTATTCCTTTACATTTGGTTTTGCGTTTTTAAACACCACACATGCGGCAACCGGGTTTGTCCCTTGTAAATTACTGTTATCAAAACATTCAATATGAAATGGCGTTTCTTCCAACTGCAAATCTTTTTTTATAGTACCAAGCAACTGTTCCAATCTGATATTTGGGTTTTTTAAAACAGCATGTTTATCCTTTTCCAATCTGAAATACTTCGCGTTTCTTTGAGAAAGCTCAAGCAATTCCTTTTTTTCTCCCCTTTGTGGTATTCTGAAAATTACATTGTCCAATTTAAAATCTAATTTAATTGGAACTAATATTTCCCTGGAATTGCTATATATTTTTTGTCGTATTTCGACAATTCCGGAAAGAAGCAATTCCTCACTAGTCTCATCCAAAACCTTTTTTATTTCAAGTGTAAATGTTTGAATAATGGCTCCCTTTATTACTTTCAGATAATTAATAAAAGCCCATTTTTCGTCCTCTTCAATCGTAAAAACATCAACATCAGTAATATTTGGAGAAACAATTGTTGAACGACTCTGATATCGATTTAAAGAATCATATTTTTCCTTGATTTTGGCAGCTTCCTCAAAATTTAGAGAATCAGCCAATTCAACCATTTTCTCCTTCAAATGCTTTATTACTCCTGAAATATTTCCCTTTAAAATGTTATTGATATCCCCAATTCCCTCATTATATTTTTCTTCAGAAATCAATCCCTCACAAGGACCCAGACAGTTACCAATATGATATTCAAGACAAACTTTAAATTTGCCATTCTCTATATTTTCCTTAGATAAATTATAATTACATGTTCTAAGTTTATACTCTGATTTAAACAATTCCAGTAGTGTTCGTACAGTATAAATTGAAGTATATGGACCATAATACTTTGATCCGTCTTTCTCCAATTCCCTTGTTTTTAAAACCCTGGGAAATGTTTCATTTTTTATACATATCCATGGAAAACTTTTATCGTCTTTGAGTTGAATATTATACCGCGGCTGGTACTTTTTTATTAAATTATTTTCTAATAAGAGCGCATCTTGTTCACTTTGAACTACCATGTGTTTAATATCGGCAATGTTTCTTACCAATAAAGAAGTTTTTCGATGATCGTGAGATTTTGAGAAGTAAGATGAGACTCTTTTACGTAAATCCTTGGCTTTTCCAATGTATATTATTTTACCGGTGTCATCAAAATACTGATAAATTCCGGGTTGGTTTGGAAGCACCGATACCAGTGATTTTAAATATTCAATATTCTTATTTATTGTATTATATTTCAACTAAGAATACTTAACCAAGGTTTGTACAATATGATTTTTAAGCTTTCTTTTGCTGGGCGTATCGATAAATTCCAAGTCACATACAAAGCTAAAATAAACTTGCTCAACCCCGCATTTTTTCACTATTTTCAATGCAGCCTCAGCCGTACCGCCAGTAGCAAGTAAATCATCATGGATAAGAACAACATCATTCTTTAATAAACCGTCAATATGCATTTCAATTCGGTCTTCGCCATACTCGAGTTTGTATGTTTCAGTCATAACTTTCCCCGGAAGTTTATTCTTCTTACGAATAGGAACAAAACCTGCATTTAATTGACTTGCTATTGCTCCACCAAAAATAAATCCCCGTGCTTCCAATCCCACTACTTTAGTTATTCCTTTGTCTCTAAATTCTTCAACAACCGAATCAATTACAAAATTGAGTGCCTTTGGGTTTTTTATTAAAGTAGTAATATCCTTAAAGCTTATACCCTCTTTCGGATAATCCTGTATTTCCCTTATTTCCTTTTTTAAATCCATTTTCAATTTTAATTTGTTCCACGTGAAACACTACCGGCCCATCATTATTAAAAGTACATTTATATCAGCAGGAGAAACTCCTGAAATTCGTTTTGCCTGACCAATAGTTTTCGGTTTTATTTTCTCAAGTTTTTGACGTGCTTCTGTAGAAATAGATTTTAACTCACCAAAATTAAATCTATTTTCAATATTTATGTTTTCAAATTTATCCAATTTTTCAGCTAATAATTTTTCTCTGCTTATATAGCCTTCATATTTTATAATTATTTCAGCTCCTTCAATTATTTCCATTCTCCGATTAACCGGAACCTGTTCAAGAAAAGTTTTAAACGGTGTAATGTATTCTATTAAATCAAATATTGAAATCTGAGGGCGTAAAATAATATCGAAAAGCTTTACGCTTTGCTTCAATTCTGAAGTACCTTTTTCGACAAGCAATTGATTTACAAACCTTTGCTTAACACTAAACTTTCTTGTAAAGTCTATTATATTGTCGATCAACCTGATTTTCTCAATCAATAAATTGAGGCGTTCTGCAGAGGCTAAACCCAATTTGTACGATTTTTCCGTTAATCGTACATCAGCATTGTCCTGTCGCAATAAAATTCTGAACTCTGCCCTGCTTGTAAACATTCGATAAGGTTCATCGACTCCTTTTGTAACTAAATCATCGATTAAAACTCCTATGTATGCTTCATTACGTTTTAATACAAATTGTTCTCCTGGCTTTTTGCAATTTAAGTGTGCGTTTATACCTGCCATTAAACCTTGCGCTCCCGCTTCCTCATAACCAGTAGTCCCATTAATTTGACCAGCAAAAAATAAATTCTTAATAATTTTTGTTTCAAGTGTATTATGAAGTTGTGTCGGTTCAAAATAATCGTATTCAATTGCATAACCGGGACGAAATATTTTCACATTCTCCAATCCCTTAATTTTCTTCAATCCGTTGTATTGAACATCCCATGGAAGCGATGAAGAAAAACCATTTAAATAATATTCTATAGTTTTTTCACCTTCAGGTTCTAAAAACAACTGGTGTGATTCCTTCTCAGAAAAAGTAACAAGTTTTGATTCAATACTTGGGCAATAACGCGGTCCGGTACTTTGAATTGTACCGTCGAACATTGGAGATTCTTCAAACCCTGTTTTTAATTCGTCATGAACGTTGATATTTGTATTTGTAATCCAACAAGATTTTTGCTCCAACTTACTTTCAGTTCCCGGTAAATAAGAAAATTTATAATATCCTACATCCCCTTTTTGTTCAACCAAAGAAGAAAAATCAATTGTTCTTCCATCAATCCTAACAGGCGTACCGGTTTTTAATCGTCCTGTTTTAAAACCTAAATCAAATAGTTGTTCTGAAATATTATATGATGCTGCTTCACCTATTCTACCACCTTTTATTTTAGACGATCCGATGTGCATCAGACCGTTTAGAAAAGTACCGTTTGTAAGTATTACTGTTTTTGCCTTAAATTCAATACCTACTTTGGTGATAACACCTGTAACTATCTTATTTTCAATAATAAGATTTGTTACTGCATCTTGCCACAAATCCAGATTATCAATACTTTCAAGTGTATCACGCCATAGTTCAGTAAATCTAAACCTGTCGTTTTGGCTACGAGGACTCCACATTGCCGGTCCTTTTGATTTATTTAGCATCCTGAACTGAATAGTAGTTTTATCTGCTATTATTCCGGAATACCCTCCCAAAGCATCTATTTCTCTCACTATCTGGCCTTTTGCAATTCCTCCCATTGCCGGATTACAAGACATTTGACCATACTTTGTCATATCCATTGTAATCAACAATGTTTTAGAACCCAAATTCGCGGCAGCGGCGGCAGCCTCACACCCTGCATGACCTCCTCCAACTACAATTACATCATATATTGGCATCATAACTCAATCCCTCCAAAATCAACTTCTCCCAAATAATAATCTTCCTTATACCTCATTTCCCTCTTTTCTTCCTCTGTT
>ERZ795053.7628-NODE-7628-length-10368-cov-4.560458_pt1 | contig 10368 bp, 9 predicted proteins | sample MGYA00375137_ERZ795053 | MGnify/ENA primary metagenome ERZ795053 (study PRJEB30182, sample SAMN05720284) | activated sludge metagenome | isolation source: Anaerobic digester | place: Hong Kong | collected 2014-12-17 ... | reverse complement strand
GATCTGAAGAATAAATAAACTTACTTTGCACAAATAATTTTATGCATTTTTTCAGCAATATAAACTATTAGAAACTGTAACATTTTTTTCTCCATTTTTTAAAAATTTTTGGAAATTATTATAAATATTATCTTGTATTGATTCATCCAAATCTATTAATCCAGAACTATGATTTTGAGAATACAGGGCTTGATAAATAGCCCCCATAATTAAAGCTCGAGTCAATTGAATTTTTTCAGGAGCCACAGAATGTGTTTCTCCTGTAAAATTAACGGGAAAACCGCTATTCATTAATGTTTTATTACTAGTTTTGATATGTTTATGACAAATAGTTGTTTGAGGTTCATGTTTTCTTATATGAACAGAATCAAATTCACGATCAGTAGATGAAGCGCTTATTAAAATACAATCTTTCTTTATGTATTTATGAAAATGTTCAGGAATGCTTGTAGTTCCTGTACACCCAATAATGCAAGATGCTTTTGAAATCCCTTTTTTTAGTTCGTCGTAATATGTATCTGGATCGCTGAACTCTTTTTTATCTATCGCTTGAACCTTAAATTTTTTGTTAGATAATTTCTCAAATAATGATGTACCAATAATCCCCTTTCCAATAATTAAGATATTCCCTTGAAAATCCTTAAGAGCCGAGTAAATTTGATTTTCTAATGCTTCAACGATAAAGGGGGTTTCATGTTTTAATTTTAAATTTGATCTAGCTATATTGATTATTGGAAATGATATTTTATTTGATTTTAAAATATTATAACCAGAACTTGTCTGCTCAATTCCTATCATAGGAATATTTATTTTATCACTAAAATGAGTAGCTATCATATGAATTAAAGCTCCACCATCATCCAAAATGATTAGTCTTTTAGATTGTTTTTGAATAGCTTCAAATTGTTGTTTTAAGAAAGAAAATAAATATTCTTCAAAAAGGTCATCATAAGATTGATGAGAATCAAACTGAATACTAGAAGGAGATACAAACATTCCTCTTTCAGACATTTTTTTTAATGTTTGTGGACATGTAGAATAACATTTTCCTATTAAGGCTACTTTATTTGGCTTCAAACCTTTTTGAATTAAAGCTTCAAACATCAAATGCGTCGATCCAAGTAAATGCTGTACTCCGATTAGTGCACAATTCTCTAAAACTTCTTGTTCAAAAAGATTAGCCATATAATCTATCAACGGCAATCTTTCTTGCATATTAGCTCACATAAATTTAGTTATATTGTTAATATTATATAAAAATTATTTTAAAATCAAGTTAATTTATACATCTATTTTAAGCAAATCACCTTCTAATAATCAATCAAACATAGAGAAGTTTTACTTATCTCTCTAAACAACATAAACTTAAATGCTTTCTAAATGTTAGTTTTCTAAAGCAAAAAAATCATTTTTAAAAAAATAATGTTTTAAATTATATGAAAATTAAAGGCACAGGTTTGCAAAATCTAATCCTCAAATAACACCTTAATTTGCTTTTTTATGGATAAAAAAATGATTCAATCTAGAAAACGAGAAAAAACCTTCAAAATAATTAGCATAGTCTTCCTTGCTCTTTTAATTCCTTTCAGTGGTTTTCTGGGATATCTAATCAATGGACTTACAGGAATGGGAGTAGGTTTAATTGCATCTATTGCATTGATAAAACTCATTCATTTAGACATTCAACAAGAAAGAAGAAGTATCAAAAAATAAAATTCGGAAAGAGAGGGATTCGAACCCTCGATACCCTTGCGGGTATGCATCCTTAGCAGGGATGTGCTTTCGGCCACTCAGCCATCTTTCCGAAATGAATTATGAGCAATCATAAAGACTTTGATGTTTTTTTTCCAATCCAAAGATTAATGAACATGAAAGCTATTTGATAATTTTTGACCATTTAAGGCATTCCATTGGGTCGTCATCTGCGATCCGTCTGGGTTTTGCACAATAATACTATAGACAGGGAGATAGATTTCAGTAGTCTTTCTGATTGCGAAATCGTTACCGAATGCGGATTTGGCAATCATTTCAATTTGAGAAGGTCTGAATCGTCTAGCAATTTTTTTTGCATGTTTTGTGGGTTTTGTAACAAGCCATTGATCAAGTTTGGTTTCAGGTTTTACTTGCATCTTTGGAGATTGGAGGTGGAGTCTGTATGTATTTCCTTTTTGCACGATGAGATTTTTTTTGCGGCAACTTTCGACCCAGATATCTAAAATTTCATTTTCAACGCTAAGCATTTCAGAAAGAGTTTCTCTATCAGCGCTTCCTCCTTTTGAGGCAAGGGCATTGATAAATTTAAAATCATTTTTATCAGCACCAGCTGATAGGCAATCTGTGAAACCATGAGTTTTTTCCCAAGTGGTGGTATTGATAACCATTTCACCGTCAGTCAAACTCCATAAAATGACGCCTTCACCAGTCTTGTCGGCAGTCTGAGAATATTTTACTTCCATAAGAAGATAAGGATGGAATCTTAAATCAGGCTCTAGAAAAGAATGCTCGGAATCTTTCAAAAGATCTCTTTTATGTCTTTCCATAATCGCTTGAGCACTATGTCTGATTTCTAGAGTATGTAATTTTCCTGCTAATAAATCGGATGTTACACCTCTTACTTCTGGAACATTTTGCCATGTCCAAAATAGAGATGCTGCAAGTAGTATTGTTGTTAAAATAAAACTTAAGTAACGCATCCTTAAACTCCTCGAAAATATCCTATTTTCTTATAGTAGCGAAAAGAAGTTATTCTTTCATAGACAAAAGAAACTCAGCGTTGCTATTTGTTTTCTTTAAACGGCCTAAAAGTAGTTTCATGGCATCGACAGAAGTTAAATCTGCAAGAGCTTGGCGTAATTTGAAAATCTTTTCAAGTTCTTGAGGATGATAGAGAAGATCTTCTTTTCTGGTTCCACTTTTAATAACATCAATTGCTGGATAAATTCTGCGATCTGCAAGTCTTCTATCCAAGACTAGTTCCATGTTTCCAGTACCTTTGAATTCTTCAAAAATGACCTCATCCATTCTGGAGCCTGTTTCAATAAGGGCTGTGGCAATAATTGTTAAAGATCCACCTTGTTCGATATTTCTGGCGGCTCCGAAAAAGCGCTTTGGTTTGTGTAGGGCGTTTGCATCGATACCACCGGTAAGAATTTTTCCTGAATGAGGTTGTACGGTATTGTAAGCTCTAGCAAGTCTTGTTAGTGAATCGAGGAGGATAACAACATCTTTACCGCATTCTACAAGACGTTTTGCTTTTTCAATAGCCATGTCCGCAATTTGAACGTGTCTTTCTGGTGGTTCATCAAAAGTGGAAGAAATTACTTCTCCTTTTACAGAGCGAATCATGTCGGTGACCTCTTCAGGTCTTTCATCGATTAGCAAAATAATTTGATAAACATTTGGATTGTTAACTTCGATTGCGTTGGCAATATTTTGCATGAGGATTGTTTTACCAGATTTTGGAGGAGAAACGATCATAGCTCTTTGTCCTTTTCCGATAGGAGCTGCTAGATCCAATACTCGTGTCGACATTTTTTCTTTGCCGGTTTCCATAATCAGTCTTGACTCAGGGTATAATGGTGTAAGGTTTTCAAACAAAACACGGTCTTTGATATCTTCAAAAGTCTTTTCATTAATTAGTTCAACTTTTTGAAGGGCAAAATATTTTTCTTTTTCACGAGGAGGGCGCAAAGGACCTGAAATAGTATCTCCTTTTCTTAAACCAAATCGACGAATCTGAATGGGTGATACGTAAATATCTTCGGCAGAAGAAAGATAGTTATAGTTAGGAGAGCGCAAAAAGCCAAATCCATCAGGAAGAATTTCCAATACCCCATCTCCGTAAAGAACTTCTCCAGGAGTCATGGAAAGTTTTTTAACAACTTCAAAAACAATTTGTGATTTGGATAAAGAACCTACCATGGAAAGACCTATTTGCTTTGCAAATTTTGTCAGATCTTCAATAGACATTCTTTGTAGTTTGGATACTCTTGTAATATTTCTTTTGATAGGAGGAGGAGGTAAAATATCTGTTTGTTTTTCTTCATGATTTTCAGGTATAGGAAGGTTTTCTTCAGGGAATTCGGGGCGGGGGGAGATGTGTTTTTTTTCATTTTTGTTATAAGAACGCATACGTTTTTTCGGTTTGTTTTTGTCTGAGGGATGAGTGTTTGAAGGTGTATTTTCTTTTTCTGACATTGTTTTATGGTCTCCTTAGAGGTTTTTAGCTCTTTTTGATAAGATCAAAAATTTTGGTTACTTGTTGCTCCAAATCATTTTTTGAGAAATCATTTTCTATAATATAGGTGGCCTTATCCGATATTTTTTCTGGCGGTAATTGCAAAAGTATACGTTTATCAAAATCTTTTTTTAAATATCTTTTTTTTGCCAAAGTTTCTTTGCAGGTCATTAAAATAATTTCATCGAATAGCTTTTCTTGATGAATTTCAAAAAGTAGAGGCATTTCCACAACAAACATGGGATAAGGTTTGTTTTTTTCCTTATTATAACATTCTTTAATATACTGTAATAAATAAGGATGAATTATTTCCTCTAGCTTTCTGAGCTTTTTTTCATCGTTAAACACGAGGTTAGAAAGCTTTTCTTTATTTAATTTCCCCTTTTCAAATACATGAAACCCATCTTTTTCAAGTTCTTTTTGTATGGAAAAATTAGGATAAAGATGTTGATGAATTATTTCATCAGCACTGAGGACAAATGCTCCTAATTTTTTGAAAATCTTTAGAGCAGATGTTTTACCAGATGCTAAATTGCCTGTAATTGCAACTTTCTTCAAAGTTAACATTCTCCCCAATTTTTTCCAACACTAATATCTACCTCTAGAGGGACAGCCAATTTGAATGCATTGGTCATTTTTGATTCAATAATTTTTTTGAATTGAGGGATTTCGCTGTCGGGAACTTCAAAAATTAATTCATCGTGAATTTGTAGAACCAAGAAACCTTCTAGATTTTTTTTTGTAATTTCATGATCAATATCAATCATGGCTTTTTTGATAATATCAGCTGCCGTTCCCTGTAATGGAGTGTTGATGGCAAGTCTTTCAGCTGCTGCTCGAATGTGGGGATTCTTATTATGAATATCATTGATAGGTCGAAGTCTTCCAAAAAGGGTGGTTGTCACGCCTGTTTTTTTTGCTTCTTCTATCATTTGATCAATCCAATCTTTGATGGTTGGATATTTTTCAAAATAAGCTTCGATGAATTCTTTAGCTTTTCTATGGGAAATATTTAAATTTTCTGAAAGGCCGTATGCTCCTTGGCCATAGAGAATTCCAAAATTAACAGCTTTTGCTTGTCTTCTCATTTGAGAGGTGACTTCTTTTTTGGGTACTTCGAAAATCGTGCTGGCTGTATGGGTATGAATATCCTCGCCTTTTTTGAAGGCTTCAATAAGGTCTTTGTCTTTACTGAAGTGCGCTAAAATTCTTAGCTCAATTTGAGAATAGTCTGCAGAGATAAAACTCCAACCTCTTTTTTGAGGAACAAAAGCTTCTCGGATTTCTTTGCCTTCTTTGGATTTGATAGGAATGTTTTGCAAGTTGGGGTCCTGGCAGGAAAGTCTACCGGTTGCTGTAATCGATTGATTGAAGGTGGGATGGATACGACTTGTTTCTTCATTAATTTGTTTGGGAAGAGCATCGATATAGGTAGAAATTAGTTTTTGTGCAGTCCTATAATCCAAGATATGTTCGATGATGGGGGCTTCATTTTTGAGCTTTTCTAAAACTTGTGCTCCAGTAGAATATTCGGTTTTTTTTCTTCCAGGCATCGCAAGCTCTAATTTTTCAAAAAGAATTTTTGAAAGCTGTTTTGGTGAATTGATATTAAATTCTTCTCCCGCCTCTGTATAGATTTTGTGTTCAATTTTTTTGACTTCAGCTTTTAAGTGTTTGGACATGGTTTCGAATTTTTTTAAATCAATATAGATACCGTTTTTTTCCATTTTAGCCAAAACAGGAATCAGGGGAATCTCCATATTATAAAGAATATCTTCAAGTTTGTTTTTTTCGATGATTTTTTCGAACTTTTCCTTGATGCGTAAAGTATAATCTACATCTTCGCAGCAGTATTCAGTCACTTCTTCGATAGGGACTTCTGACATGGGAATATTTTTTTTCCCTTTTTTTGTTAGGTCGCTAAAAGCAATTTTCTTTTTAGAAAAAAGTTCAAGAGTGATTTGATCTAAATTATGTCGACGATTTTGAGGGTTGATTAGATAGGAAGCAAGTAGTGTGTCAAATGATATATTAGAAATTTCCAATCCTTTATTAAGTAAAACATGGTAATCGAATTTAAGATTGTGTCCGAAAAAACTTGTTTTAGAAGATAAGATTTTTTTAAGGAAGTTTAGAATAATTTTCTCATCTAAATCTCCATTCAAAGGTACGTAATAAGCGGATTTCTTTTCAAAGCAAAAACCAATGCCTACAAGAGCATCTTCCATAAAGGATAAAGAATCTGTTTCTGTATCGATGCAAACTTCTTTTTCTTTTAAGATTTTTTTTTCGAGCTCTTGGAGTTTTTCTTCAGAATCGATTAAATGATAAGCATGTTTTTCTGTTGAAACTTCTCCTTTTTCAGTATTTTCCGATGTTTCTTGAGAAGCTATTTCTTTTAGAAGAGAGTTGAATTTCATCTGTTTATAAAATTCCGCCAACTCTTCTGTGTTTGTTTCTTTAATTTTGTAATCTTCCAATTTGTCTGGAATTTGATCAGTGATATTCAATGTTGCTAGTTTTTTTGATAAAAGAGCTATGTCTTTTTCTTTGATTAACGTTTCCTGTTTTTTTGCTCCTTTTACTTTTTCAGGATTATTGAGAATTTCTTCAAGAGATCCAAACTCACTGAGTAAAGAGGCGGCTGTCTTAGGCCCGAAGCCGGAAAGCCCCGGAATGTTGTCTGACTTATCTCCCATGATGGCAAGAAGATCCAGCATTTGTTCGGGAGGAACGCCATATTTATTGATAACTTCTTCTCGGTCGATAATGAGATTGTCTTTGTGAACATTTAAACCGAATATATGACTGTCAACCAATTGATAAAGATCCTTATCTGTTGTGCATAGATAGACCTCAAGATCCTTTTTACGTGCCCATTTTGCAATGGAGGCCATTGTGTCATCGGCTTCAATTCCTGGAATAGAAATTGTTGGAAGACCGGTTAACTCACAATACTTGTAGGTAAGTTCGAACTGAGGAAATAAATCTTCCGGGGCTCCTTTTCTATGCATCTTATAGTCTGCATAATGTATTTGTCTGGATTTTTTATTATCGGGTCCATCGAAAACGATCATGAGATAATCGGGAGACATTTCTCTTTGAAGTTTTTCTATTGTCCGAATAAACCCATATAAAGCACTTGTAGATTGACCTTCATTATTAGTCATTGGGCCGATGGCATAATAAGAACGGAAGAGGTAGTTGACGGCATCAACGATATAAATTTTTTTCATTTTTTATCTCATTATTGTTTTGGATCAAAAAGATATAAAAAGGGAAAATCTAGATCTTTTTTTGTATCGTTTAATTCAAAAGAATGTTTGATCTTTCCTTTTGATAGGTGGGAGCAGCTTTCAATAAAGTTTGTAAATATTTTTCGCATGGGTTTCATTTCAACAATTTGATAAGGCTTATCAGTGTCGATATTTGCTGCAATGAGCAATTCTTTTAATGCATCTTGATAACTTGGACTAATTTCATCGATATATCCATATTGCATTGCTTGAGGAGCTGGAAATACATGGGCTCCATATTCTTCGATTAGCTTTTCTTTGCTAAGTGCAGGTCTTGCGGCAACAACAATGTCTACAAATTTGTCATAGTAATATTTTGTGATGTTGATAAGGGATTGATCTTCATTTTCTTTCCATTTTCTAAAAGGGCTTAAAAGATCTTTGTCTTTTCCTTGAGTAATTGTTCTTGATTCGATGTCATATTTTTCTAAAAATTTCGAAACATTGAAATAAGGACCGTATAGAACTCCCACAGAACCGATGATAGAAACGGAAGAGGCATAAATTTTATCTGTGCTAGAAGCTATATACATTCCTCCTGAAGCACAAACTCCGTTGATATAACCATATACAGGGATATTAGTCTTTTCTTTAAATGCTTTAATCAGACAATAAATTGTATCTGAATCAATAACAGTGCCTCCAGGTGTATTTAAGTGTAACATGATTCCTTTAATTCTTTTTGTAGAAAGGAATTTTTGAGCATCCATAATTTCATCTGCGATGGTGTGATAATTTAAGTCGTTCGTTCCAATCGGTCCGTGAATTTTTATTTCTAAAATTACAGGTGCTGTTTGAGAAACAAGTTTTGTCTTTCCTTTAAGGTCGGGCAAAATAGTCATTTTTGTTTTTTTGGATCGGATATCTGTATCGCTTGTTAGAAGCATTGATCCGATAATTCCTATAAAAAGAGCGATAAAAAAACCTAAAGTACCTAAAAATGATTTAAAGAGTGATCTTATGCCTGCGACAAAAATTGATTCTTTCTGAAATTCCATGAGTGGATCCTTTTTTTTGTTTTTTTGATGTTACATTTGTATAATAATTTCATGAAAGGACAAGTTGCATCAAATTTTGCATCTAAGTATTTTGAAAAAAAGCGATAAGGGTATTTTATGAATCATTTTTCTCTATTAACAAAGGACAATCTTTGGATATTAAATTCAGCGATTTCTCTTATAATTTTAGCTTTGTTAATTTTTATGGCATCACTAATTAGAGACAAAATTGCAAAGAAAACAGAGCAGTCATGGAAAAAAAGAATTATTGAACGTTCGTTTATGCCATTTATTCTTTTCATTTGTACTTTAGTTTTTGGATATATTTTTCATCAAATTAATCAACGTTTTTCTGTGCCACTTTTGCAAAGTTATTTTGATCCTTTAAGAAATTCTCTTCTGGTTATTTCATTTGTTCTTTTGATTTTTCGGTTTAAAGCTGAATTTCAAGCTCATCTTTACAAGAGGATTGTTTTAAAAAAGAAAATGCTTCGATCAACTTTTGAGTTTATTGGAAAAATGGTGTCTATTGTGATTTTCTTTATATCTTTGTTGTTTGTCTTACAAATTTTAGGCATCAATATCATGCCACTTGTGGCTTTTGGAGGGGTGGGTGCAGCAGCTCTTGGTTTTGCGGCAAAAGATGTTATCGCAAATTTTTTCAGTGGTTTTATGTTGCATATTACAAGACCTTTTCATATCGGTGATTATGTAGAGCTACCCCATTCTTCGATTAATGGTATTGTAGAAGATATTGGATGGTATTTGACTTGTATTAAAGATTTAGAAAAAACTCCGATTTATGTTCCTAATAATATGTTTTCAACAGCTTTGATTCGAAATTTTACAAGAAGGACTCATCGTAGAATTGAAGAAGCTTTATCTGTTCGCTATGAAGATATAGATCAATTGCCAAAAGTTCTAAGCGAAATCAAAGCTTATTTGGCAAAGCATCCTGGAATAGATCAAAATGAATCTATTTATGTGAATTTTTCATCATATAAGGATTATTTTTTAGAATTCATATTGAAAGCATATACAGTAGCATCGGATTATGCAGGCTTTATGAAAGTAAAAGAAGAAGTATTATTTGAAGTTCATCAAATTTTGAAAAGACATGGTGCTGATTTTCCTTTCCCTACGACAACTGTATTATTGGAAAATAAGCCTTGATTAAGAAGTTTTTCTATTTCTTAGAAAAAGCTCTATTAAAGCAAAAATACCTAAGAAGATAAAAATTGAATAAATAAACCAAGGAAATTGATAGCCTAAGGTTAGGCCCATTAAAATTCCGAATTGACCTGCTGTGGTAACTTTTCCCCAAAAGATTGCTTTTATTTGAAGCTTTTTCCATTCCTTATTTAGTAGTAGATAAAAAGTAAAAAGCATTATGGCAAAATCTCTAGAAAGCATCATAAGTGCTTGAGAAAAATGTATAGCTCCCTCGTTTAGAAAAATACATAGAAGGAAAATGAAAAAGAATTTATCCATAATAGGATCTAGAAGAGTCCCAATTTTGGAAACAGTTTTGCTTTTACGGGCAAAAAAACCATCGAAAGCATCTGTTAATATTCCTAAAGTTAAAGCAATTATTCTTACTGTAATATTTTTTTTTAAGAAAAGGAGGGCTAAAGGGCCTCTTGCAATTGTTAAAATATTGGATATCGTAAACACAAAAATTGTTTTTCACCATTAGTTAATATTTAATGCTAGCGTCTTTGAGAATTTTTTTGTAGCCACTTTTTTACAATAGGGCTTTTCAATAGAAAAATAATTATTTTAAATAGCGTCTTTTTCTTTTTTTGTTTTTCTATAAAAGATAATTAAGATGCTGATA
>ERZ795053.7626-NODE-7626-length-10373-cov-4.926342_pt1 | contig 10373 bp, 11 predicted proteins | sample MGYA00375137_ERZ795053 | MGnify/ENA primary metagenome ERZ795053 (study PRJEB30182, sample SAMN05720284) | activated sludge metagenome | isolation source: Anaerobic digester | place: Hong Kong | collected 2014-12-17 ... | reverse complement strand
ACCCGGCGGACCGGCAGACCATCGAGAAGTTCGGGGCGGCGCTGGACGGGCGGCTGCGGAGTGCGGCGAACTTCGCCATCGTGGAGGATGCGGCGGTCGCGCCGGGCGGGTGCCGGGTGACGACGGCCGACGCGGAGATCGACGCGACGCTGGACACGCAGATCGCGCGGATCGTGGAGCTGATGGTGCCGCAGGCGGCGCCGGTGGAGCGGGACGCGGCGGGTGACGCCGACGGGGAGGTGCAGGCGTGAGCGTGCTGGCCCCGCAACTCGAGATGCTCGAACGCGTGGACCTCGTGCAGGTCACCGGGCGGGTGACAGGCGTGACCGGGCTCACCGTGCTCGCCGAGCACCTGCCGGTCGCGGTGGGTTCGATGTGCGAGCTGCTGCCGCGGCGTGGTGCGGCGATCGTGGCCCAGGTGGTGGGTTTCCAGGACGAGCGCACCGTGCTGATGCCGTTGTGCGATCCCCAGGGGATTTCCCGGGGCGACCGCGTGCGCAGCTCAGCCGCCCTGCAGAGCGTGCCGGTCGGGCGGCAGATGATCGGACGGGTGCTCGACGGGCTGGGGCGGCCGATCGACGAAGCAGCCCCCTTCGCCGTCGAGGAGCACTATCCCGTGTTGTCCGCGGCGCCGGCGGCGCTCACGCGTCGGCGGATCGACGCGCAGGTGGGTACGGGGATCCGCTCGATCGACACGATGCTCGCGGTGGGCAAGGGGCAGCGCTTGGGCATTTTCGCCGGGACCGGCGTGGGCAAGAGCGTGCTGATGGGCATGATCGCGCGGAACACCAGCGCGGACGTCAACGTGGTGGCGCTGGTCGGCGAGCGTGGCCGCGAAGTGGGTGATTTCATCCAGCGCGACCTCGGCGAGGAGGGGCGCAAACGCACGGTGATGGTGGTGAGCACGTCGGACCGTTCGCCGGTCGAGCGCGTGCGGGCGTGCTTCGTGGCCACCGCGGTGGCGGAGTATTTTCGCGACCAGGGCGCGGACGTGCTGCTGATGATGGACTCGATCACGCGTATGGCCATGGCCCAGCGGCAGATTGGCCTGGCCGCCGGTGAGCCGCCGGCCACCAAGGGGTATACCCCTAGCGTGTTCGCGCTGATTCCGCAGTTGCTGGAACGCGCCGGCCGCACGCAGCGCGGCAGCATCACCGGACTCTACACCGTGCTGGTCGAGGGGGACGACATCAACGAGCCGGTCGCGGACGCCGTGCGCGGCACGCTCGACGGACACGTGTGGCTCGCGCGCAAGCTGGCCAACCGCGGGCACTACCCCGCGGTGGCGACGCTCGAGAGCATCAGCCGCGTCATGACCGACGTCGTCGGCGATGAGCACAAGCAGGCGGCGCAGCTCGTCCGCGGCGTGCTCGCGACCTGGGAGGACATCGAGGACCTGGTCAACATCGGCGCGTACGCGCCGGGCGCGAACGTGGACTACGACGTCGCGGTGCAGATGAAGCCGCAGATCGATGCGCTGCTGCGGCAGGGCATGCATGAGGCGGCGCCGGTGGAAGAATCCGCCCAGAAGCTGCTGGACCTGGCGGGGCGGATCACGACCCTGCGCACCAAGCTCTCCGCCGGGCGTCCGGCAATGAGGAAGGAGTAGCGCGTGGCGGCCCAGTTCGTATTTCGCCTCGAGACCGTGCTGCGCGTGCGGCAGCGCACCTTCGAGCAGAAGCAGCGGATCGTGGCGGAGCGGCTCGCGGCGATCAGCCGCGAACGGGCGCTGCGGTCTACGGCGCAAGGGCAGATCGACGAGCACGTGGCGCTGTCGCGGGCGCTGCAGCAGGGGCTGATCGACGTGCGGGCCGTGCAGGGCAACCGGTCGCACCTGCTGCTGCTGCACCGGCGGATCGCGGAGTGCGATCAGCGCGTGGCGGCCCACGAGCGCGAGCTGGCCCGGGAGCGGGCAGACATGGTCGCGGCCCGCGTGCAGGTGCGGGCGCTGGAGAAACTCAAGGAGCGCCGGGCGGCGCGCTTTACCGAGGCGCAGCAGCGCCAGGAGGCCGGCGAGCAGGCGGAGCTGGCCTTGCAGATGCATCGCCGGGAGATGCAGGCGAACGATAAGTCATGAACATGCTCAAGAAAACCTACCACCTGGTCGCGGCGCTGGCGCTGCTGAACCTGCTCGCGATGGGCGCGATCGCCGTGCACCTCGCGGGCAAGGGGCAGCTCACCGCGGAGAAGCTGCGCAGCGTGGTGGAGCTGTTCAAGCCTCAACCGGCGGAGGCTGCGGGCGATGCCCAGGCGACGCCCGCGGGCAAGTCCACGGCTCCCGGCACGACGCCGGCGCCGATGACGCCCAGCGAACGGGAGATCGCCCGGCTCAACCTGGAACGCGTCACCCGCGCGGCGGAAGACCAGTTGAAGTACTCGAGCCGCATGATGGTGGATATCGAGCGGCGTCGCGAGGAGCTCAAGCGGCAGAAGCAGGAGCTGGAGCAGGCGGAGAAGGCCGCGGAAAGCGCCGCAGCCGAGGAGACCTTCCAGAAGGAGCTGGAGGTGCTCAGTATGCTGAAACCCAAGATCGCGCTCGACAACCTGCTGGCCCTCGACATGGACACGGCGGCGAGCTACCTGCGCGCGATGGACGCCCGAACGGCGAAGAAGATCGTCGAGGCGTCGAGCAAGGATCCGGCCAAGTGGGGCCAGATGCTGCAGATCCAGGAAAAAATGCGGATGGACCTGCCGTCCAGCGACGGCGCGGAGCAGGGGGCTGCTCCCCAGGCCTCGCCCGCGCCTTAAGCGGCGCGGCGGAAGGAAGAGAGCATGACGGCGGTTGCCGGTGTTGAACATCCCACCACGCCCGACCAGCGGAAGCGTCCGCCAGCCAGCGGAACCGACGCATTCGCGGTCCTGCTGCTCGACGCGCAGGCGACGAACGCCCTCGCGTCCGCGGTGACCGTGACCGACGCCAGCGGGTTGCAGCCGCACGAGGACGGCGGTGCGGAGGACGCCCAGCGCGCCCGCATCGATGGGGAGACGGACGCGGCCCGGGCTGCCGAAGCGCAGCAGCGCCGCGGCTCGAACGGCGCGAACTCCGGAAGCCGCGCGGACGCGCTGCGGGCCGAGCAGGCGAACGACAGCAAGACGACCGCGCCGACAAAGCTCGATCAAGCGGACGTTGCGAAAACAGCGCCCGCGGTGAAGGAAATACCGCAGGCCGAACGCGCCGTCGAAACCGCCGAAAAAGCGCCGCCGCCGGTTCAGCAGGACGCTGGAAAAACGGATGCCGAGACGACGCTGCGGGCGAGCGAACGTACCGCGAAAACGCCGCAGCCGGACGCGTCCGCGCCGAAGGCCGACGCGCCGCCGCCCGCGGACAAGCCGCAGGTGAGCCCCGCCATCGCCGTCACGACAGCCGGAGCTGCCCGGGCGGCTGAGAGCGGCGCTGACGCGGGCAAATCGACGGCGGCCCAGACGGTCGCACGGATCGTGGCGGCGAGCAGCGGCGCGGAGCGCGCCGATGCCACCCCGCCGTCTGCGAACCCGGCTGGCCGCGACAACTCCGGCGGCCGCACCACAGCCAAGTCGCCGACCCCGTCGCAGGACGCGCAGTCCGGCAGCAAGACGGACGGCACCGAGGCGCCGCGCAAGGCGGATTTCGCCCAGCTCGTGCGCATGGTGCGCGGCAACCTCGGGACGCGGAACTCCTCGGCGACGCTGCGGCTGGACCCGCCCGACCTGGGCCGCATGAAGGTGGATGTGCAGATGCGCAACGACGTGCTGCACCTGCGCATCGAGGTGGAGAACAGCGCGGCGCGCGACGTGCTCCACCAGCGGGTGGATCACCTCGCGGCTGCGCTGCGCGAACACGACATCCGCATGGAGCGGTTCGAGGTTGTCGCGGTCGACACGCAGCACCAGGGCAACGCAGCCGACGCGCAGGCGAAGGACGCCCGCGACTCGGCCCGTGAGGAAAAGGACAGCACTCCCGCCGTGCGCCGCGTGGCCACGGCAGGGGCAGCCGAAGCCGCCCGGGATGACGGCGGCGATGCAACGGAAACTCCGGCCAGCGACAGCGCCGCGCAACTGGACATGCGCGTGTAGGCCCGATGGAGAGCGAGGTAGAACATGGCAGTTGACGGCGTATCTTCAACCAACGGTGCAGCCGGCGCCCTCGCCGGCGGCGACGCGACCCAGGGGCTGGGCGGCGACGACTTCTTCAAGCTGCTCATCGCGCAGCTCATCAACCAGGATCCGCTCGAGCCGACCAGCAACCAGGACCTGCTCAATCAGATCTCGTCGATCCGCGATATTGAGCTCTCCACGAACCTGTCGAACTCGCTCGGCGCGCTCAGCGGCCAGCAGCGCTTCGCCTCCGCGGCCTCGCTGATCGGCAAGTTCGTCAGCGGCACGGAGTCGGACGACAACGGCCTGCCCATCAACGGCATCGTGCAGTCGGTGCGCTTCGACGGCGACGGCAAGGCGGTGCTGCAGCTCGAGGACGGCCAGGAACTGCCGCTCGAGTCGGTCGGTTCGGTGATGGAGGGCGTGCGCGCGGCGGAGGCGCTGGTGGGCCAATACGTCAGCGGTCTCGACCGCACGGACCCGGCGGATCCGCAGGTGGTCGAGGGCATCGCCACGGGGGTTTCGACGGACAGTTCGGGCCGGGTGATGATCGAGTTGGACAGCGGCCGGCAGTTGCGGCTGACCGACGTGATCGCGGCGCAGAACCTGGATGCGGCGGAGGCGGCGGACGCGTCAGCGTCGGTGTAGCCGGGCGTGGGGCGGGCGCGCTCGCGTGCGCCGCGGAGGATTGCGATGGGACTGACACAAGCCATGCTGGTGGGCTTTACGGGCATCAAGTCCAACCAGTACATGATCGATGCGGTGGGCGACAACGTCGCCAATGTGAACACGACTGCGTTCAAGAGCCAGCGGGCGCTGTTCGAGACGATCTACTACCGCACGGTGGACGCGGGCAGCGGCCCCGACGCGGCGACGAACAACGGCGGCTCGAATCCGATCGAGGTGGGGCTCGGCTCGCGGCTCGCGGCGCTGCAGCGCAACTTCGAGCCGGGCTCGATCCAGGGGACCGGCGACAAGTCCGACGTGGCGGTCGACGGTGCGGGTTTTCTGGTCGTAACCAACACGGCCGGCGATCAGCTCTACACGCGGGACGGGGCGCTCACGCTGGACGAGAACAACGTGCTGACCAACCCCAGCGGCTTCAAGGTGCAGGGCTACGCCGCGGACGCCACCGGCGCGATCATCACCGGGGCACTGTCGGACCTGACCATTCCGCTGGGCACGGAGAGCGCCGCGGTGGCCACGTCCTCGGCCGATATCGAGGGCAATCTCGACGCGGCTGCCACCGTCGCGACGATCGGCGCCGTGACCCAGACCGGGCCGCTGGCGACCGCGACCGGAGCAGCCACTGCCGCCACGCAGCTCACCGCCCTGGTGGACTCGGACGGCGCGGCGATATTCACCGCCGGCGACGTCATCACCATCCACAACGTGCAGAAGGGCGGCGTCGATCTGCCCGCGCGGCAGTTCGTGGTCGGCACCGACGGCTCGACGCTCGGCGACTTCGCGACCTTCCTCGAGAACATGACCGGCATCGACACGTCGACGCCGACGCCCTCGGGCCAGACGCCCGGCGTCACCGTGGACGGAACCGGGGCGCTGGTCATTACCGCGAACGCGGGCGAGGCCAACGCGATCAGCATCGATCCGTCGGACATCCGCAACGACACCAGCGGCAAGCTGCCGTTCAGCTTCACCTCGACGCCGGCGACGGGCGAGGGGCTCACCACGGCCTTCACCGTCTACGATTCGTTGGGAAATCCAGTCGAGGTACGCCTCCGCATGGCGCTGGAGAGCCGCGACGCCTCGGGTACGACCTGGCGCTTCGTCGCGGAGAGCAACAACGACAGCGACCCGACGCCGCTGCTCGGTACGGGCACGCTCTCGTTCGACCAGGACGGGCGACTCGTGGCCAGCACGGGCACGACGCTCAACGTCGACCTCGCCTCCGGCGGGGCGGCGACGCCACTGGCGTTCACACTCAACATGGACGGCGTGACCGGCCTGAACTTCGGCAACGGTACCTCCTCGCTGGTCATGGCCACGCAGGACGGCACGCCCGGCGGCACGCTGATCGACTACGCGATCGACGCCGACGGCGTCATCACCGGCACCTACAGCAACGGGCGGACGCGGGACTTCGGCCAGCTCGCGTTGGCCACGTTCCGCAATCCCGGCGGCCTCAACGGCCTCGGCGACAACACCTTCGCCGTCGGTATCAACTCCGGAGAGGCGATGATCTCCGCACCGCGGACCGCGGGGGCGGGCGCGATCCAGTCCGGGTCGCTCGAGCTGAGCAACGTGGAACTCGCCCGGGAATTCATCAACCTGGTCACCGCGTCCACGGGCTTTTCGGCAGCCAGCCGCGTCGTCCGCAGCGCCGACGACCTGCTGCAGGAAGTGATGCTGCTCGCACGTTAGTGAGAAGGTGAGAAGGTGAGAAGGTGAGAAGGTGAGAAAGTGAGAAAGTGAGAAAGTGAGAAAGTGAGCATGCGATCGCGGCGGATCGCCGTGTAGTGCGTTGCGAACTTACGGTGAGGGGTTGAGGGCGGTTTTTTTCGGACTTGAGGTTGGACCATGATCACGCTGACCCGCATCAACGGCCGTACGGTGGTGGTGAACGCCGAACTGATCAAGTTCGTCGAATCCACGCCGGACACCATGCTGACGCTGGTCAGCGGCGATCATTTCATGGTGCAGGAAAGCGTGGAGGACGTGGTCGAGCGGGCCGTCGAGTACGCCCGCAGAATCCGCGCCTTCCAGGTGGTGTGATCCGCCTGCGGGTGGTGCGAACCCAACTTCGCCCCGCGGGGTGACGATACAACTTCAGCAGCGTTCGCGCAAAAGGTGCGCGAGCGCACGGTGAGAACGCGGATATGGATATCGCCACGCTGATCGGCATGATCATCGGCCCGGTGCTGATGATCTGGGGTATGATCGGGGACGGCTCCCCGTTCAAGATGTTCGTCGACTATCCGTCGGTGGCCATCGTGGGCGGCGGCGCGCTCACCGCGTTGCTGCTCAGTTTCCCGCTCAAGGAAGTGCTCAGCGTCTTCAAGGTGGTCAAGAACGCGCTGTTCAGCAAGCCGCGCGACCCCAACGAGCTGATCAAGGAGATGGTGCACTACGCCGAGGTCGCCCGCCGCGACGGCATCCTCTCCTTGGAAAATTCCGTCCGCGACATCAAGGACGACTTCCTCGTCACCGGCATCCAGATGGCCGTCGACGGCACCGACCCCGAACTGATCGAGTCGATCCTGGAGAGCGAGCTGGAGTCGATCGAGGCGCGCCACGGCACGGGCAAGGCCCTGTTCGACAACCTGGGCAAGTACGCTCCGGCGTTCGGCATGATCGGGACCCTGGTCGGTCTGGTGAAGATGCTCGCGAACATGAGCGACCCGAGCCAGATCGGCGCCGGTATGGCGGTCGCGCTGCTCACCACGCTCTACGGGGCGCTGGTGTCCAACCTCTTCGCGATGCCCGTGGCCGAGAAGCTGGCCAAGCGCAGCAGCGAGGAGATGTTCATCAAGCAGATCATCCTCCGCGGCGTGATGGCGATCCAGTCGGGCGACAATCCGCGCGTCGTCGAGCAGAAACTCAAGACGTTCCTGCCCGTGGCCCAGCGGCAGTCGGAATTGGAGGCGGCGGCCTAGCCGCACGGCAGCACCATGGCGCGAAAGAAGAAGGAAGAGGCCCCGCAGGGCGCGCCGGAGTGGGTTTTGACCTACGGCGACATGATGTCGCTGCTGCTCTGCTTTTTCATCATGATCGCGGCGATGAGCGAAATCAAGAAGGACGACAAGTTCCAGATGGTCATGGAATCGCTGCGCCGCGCGTTCGGCAACTCGGGCGAAATGCGGGCGATTCCCGCGGAAATGCTCGAACCCAACTCGCTCCTCAAGCGCCTGCAGGAAATCGTCGTCCAGCAGAAGCGCGACAACGGCGACTCCGACGACCCCGGCATCCACGGCAAGACGTTCCGCGTCACCGACATCAACGAGGGCATCCACGTGGAGATCGGCGGCCGCATCACCTTCGACCGCTTCAGCGCCACGCTCAAGGACGAATCGAAGCACCTGATCGAGCAACTCGCGGCGCGCACGATCGGCCACAACACGATCCTCAAGGTGACCGGGCACGCCACGCGCGAGCCGCTGCCGGCGAACTCGTCCTGGGCCGACGCCTGGGACCTCGGCTACGCCCGCGCGTGCGCGGTGCGCGACGTGCTCGTCGCCGCGGGCATCCGCCCGGAGCGCATCCGCCTGATCAGCGCCGGGGCGGAGGCCCCCGTCGTGGCGCAGGCCTACACCGAGGAGGAACTCGCCCTCAATCGGCGCGTCGAGATCGTCGTGACCGAGGCGACCGTACAGGATTACGAGGACGTGGCGCTGCCGGACTAGGGCGCCCTCAACGCAGCGCAGGAATTGCACGATGGCCGATACCGACCAGATCATTGACGATTCAACCGAGTCCGCTGCGCCGAAGGGTGGGCGCAAATGGCTCACGATGGTGATCGCCGGCGTGCTCGTCTTCGGCGAGGGCATCGGCATCTTCGTGGTGACGCGGATGATGTACCAGCGGCCCGCGACGGCGGAGGCGGCTGAGCAGTCCCCGGAGGAGGCTGCCATGGCGGCCATCGAGGACCAGGTCGAGCTGGCGCTGCCCGAGGTGAACGCGTTCAACAAGCGGGAGGGGCGGCTTTTCCTCTACAATCTCGAGGTGACCGTCATCGTCCCCAAGGACAAGTCCAAGGAGGTCGAGAAGGTCCTGGAGATGCGTAAATCCACCATTCTCGACCGTTTCAATACTGTGATCCGCAGTGCCGACAGCAAGTACCTCAACGAACCCGGCCTGGAGACCCTGAGAAGGCAGTTCCGCTTCGAACTCAACAAGATCCTCGGGGACGACGAGATCATCACCGACATCGTCATTCCCCGCTTCTACCAGTCGCCCGCCGACCTTTAATTGCGGATCGCCTCCCGCCGCACCCGATAATACAGGGGTGAGCAGGCCCGCCCGGTCCGACGCAGCCGCGTCGCCGTTGTCGGGGGGCCGCGAGGTGGACGGGGTCCATGGATCAGAACGACATCGACGCCCTGATGAACCAGCTGCCCGGCGACGACGATGATGCGTCGTCCGCGGGGCAATCCGGCGCGTCCACGCCCGAGGACTCGTCGGGTTCTGCAGGCTTGAACCAGGACGATCTCGACGCGTTGCTGCGCGAGGCGGAACAGCTCGCCGACGGGCCGTCCGCGCCCGCGCCGCAGCCCGTGGCGGCGGAGCCCGCGCTGGACTCTACGGGAAAACCCATGGACGAGGCGGCGGCGGCCATGGCCGCGGCCATCGCCGAGGAGCAGGCGGCAGCCGCGGCTGCCGGCGGCGCGGCACCCGCGGCGGAACTGCCGCTCGAGGACGTGCCGCTGCCCGACTTCGACGTCAGCGAGGTGGCCAAGCAGGCGAATCAGCCGCTGAGCCTGCTCTACGACGTCGAGATGCACGTCAAGATCGAGTTGGGCCGCACGCAGATGTACGTTGAGGATATTCTCAAGCTTGGGCAGGGGAGTGTTGTCGAACTGGATCGCTTTGCGGGCGACCCGGTTGACGTGTATGTGAATGGTCGGATGGTGGCGCGCGGCGAAGTGCTCGTGCTCAACGACAACTTCTGTGTTCGCGTAAGTGAGATCATTGCCAACCCGAAGAAGCGCCTGGTGGGCTGAGGGGCGGGGGCCGAAAAGGGCTGAAAAGAAGAAAGGTGCGCGTCGAATGGAGTCGACCCGAATGCACTGGCTGATGATTGTCGCGGGACTGTGGATGATGTCCCCGGCGCAGGCGGAAGAGCCGAGTGGCGCAGGCCATGCGGCTGCCTCCACTCACGCGACGGCCGCGAATGCGGCGCTCACCCTCGACGACGCCACGTCTGCAACCGAGCCACCGGCTGATCCCGCCGGGCAAAACGCTGCCCAAGAGCAGCCGTCGGCTGCGGATCCCGCGGTCGAGCCGGCTGCCGGCCAATCCCAGCGAAAATCAACGCCGGTCGATGCCGCGGAGGGCTCGCTCTATCCGCCGGCATCTGCCGGCGAAAAGGACGCGCAACCCGTAGCGCACGCACCGCGCCGGATCATTCCGCGCGGTGCGCACGCGCGTCCTGAAGCGGAGCCGGACGCCGCGCCCGTCGAGGAGGAGTCCACCACGATCGGCCGCACGCTGACCCCGGCTGTCCCGTGGTACCGCGGCCCGTACGCGGCGCTCGCCGGCGTGCTGGTGATCATCGCGGTGCTGACGGTGCTCGCGCGCCGGTTCGTGCCGACGGTGCGGCCGATGGGGGGCGGTGCGCTGCG
>ERZ795053.7624-NODE-7624-length-10376-cov-4.590253_pt1 | contig 10376 bp, 11 predicted proteins | sample MGYA00375137_ERZ795053 | MGnify/ENA primary metagenome ERZ795053 (study PRJEB30182, sample SAMN05720284) | activated sludge metagenome | isolation source: Anaerobic digester | place: Hong Kong | collected 2014-12-17 ... | reverse complement strand
GAATATTACATTGAAGCACTCCAAGCCGGCCAAGACCCATTTGATGACGATCTCCTGGCTGAGTTTCGTCGTGACAATATCCCTAATTATCAAGACCAGTGATAGCATTGCTAGTTGTAATAAGAGATTAAATTACCCAGCAACACCTATCCAATGCCGTTTTATAAATTTTAGTAGGACAGACACTTCCCGTTTGCCCCGAGATCACCTTAAAATTCAAGGATATCTATCCACATGTCAGCCACAAAAACAGAAATTCGGCGAGGGACGTATTATGATTCCGTCGTCTTGATGCAGTTACAACTTTCACTCTCGAAATTGCCTGGAGTGCATAACGCCGGGGTAATGATGGGGACTGAGGCCAATAAAGAGTTGCTCGGCCAGAGCAACCTGCTTACACCGGAGGCTAAGGCGGCTCTGCTCGATGATTTAATCATCGCCATCGAAGGCGATGACGAAGCCGCCGCCGAGGCAGCGCTGGCTCAAGTTGATAACCTGCTGACGCGACGCCGCAGCGCCATCGCCGATCAGGATTACTTGCCCCAAAGTCTTGACGCGGCGGCAAAAATGCTACCCGAAGCAAATTGGGTATTGGTCTCTGTGCCGGGGCGCTACGCCGGCGGCGTCGCGCGCGACAGCCTGGCTCAGGGCAAACACGTCTTCCTCTACAGCGACAATGTTTCGCTGGAGGATGAAATTTCGCTCAAACAGAGCGCCGCTGAAAAAGGACTGCTAGTGATGGGTCCCGACTGCGGCACAGCCATTATCAACGGCGTTGGCCTGGGCTTTGCCAACGGCGTGCGCCGGGGATCGATTGGCGTGGTTGGCGCGTCCGGTACGGGCTTGCAGCAGGTGACGGCCAGAATTCACCAACTCGGCGGCGGACTCACCCACGCCATCGGCACCGGTGGGCGCGATCTGTCGGAATCGGTCGGCGCGATTACCGCCCGTCAGGCGCTCGACCTACTGGCCGGGGATGATGACACCCGTATCATCGTCCTGATTTCAAAACCGCCTGCCGCCGCCGTCGCCGATGACTTGCTGCGCGTGGCGCGGGCCACCAACAAGCCGGTTGTAGTCAACTTCATCGGCTACCGGCCGCCGGCTCATTTCCAGCAGGACGAGCAACTCCATTTTGTCTCCACCCTCGACGGCACGGCTGAACAGGCCGTAAAACTCGCCCAATCTCCAATCTCCAATCTCCAATCTTCAATCTCCCCATCTCCCCATCTCCCCTTTACCCCTGGCCAACGCTACCTGCGCGGTCTCTTCTCCGGCGGCACCCTGGCCTACGAGGCCCTGCTGCTGCTGCAAGATTACCTACCCAAAGTGTATTCCAACGCCCCCTTAAATAAAGCCGACAAGCTGGCCAACTCGCTGACCAGCCAGGCCCACACCATCGTCGATCTGGGCGAAGATGAGTTCACCGTAGGTCGCCTGCACCCGATGATGGATAACACCCTTCGTCTCCAGCGGTTGGCCCAAGAGGCCGCCGATCCGGAGGTCGCCGTGCTGCTGCTTGATGTAGTCTTGGGCTACGGTGCGCATTCGAATCCGGCGGGGGAAATCGCGCCGGCGATAAAAGAAGCTAAGGCTGAGGCTGAGGCGCAGGGTCGATATTTGGAGATCGTGGCGATGGTAACAGGCACGGACGAAGATCCGCAAGATATGGCGGGGCAAATCGAGCAGTTGGAGCAAGCCGGGGCGCGGGTCGAGACCAATAATGAAACAGCCACACGCTACGTGGGCGAACTCCTCCGAACGCTCAATCCCCTCAGCGGCCTGCCGGCAGTCGATCCGGCGGCGTTACACCAACCGCTGGCCGGCATCAATGTCGGCGTCGAGACGTTTACCGAGAGTCTCAAAGCCCAAGGCGCGCCGGTCGTTCACGTCAACTGGAAACCACCGGCCGGTGGGAATCAGAAGCTGATGGGGATTTTGGAGCGGATGAAGAGGAAGTAATTGGTAAAAAGTAATTGGTTGGTTGGTAATTGATGATTCGTATGAGCGCGACATTTGAAGATTTGCAAATATTGCGGAGCGCAGAGGAAATCGCGGACGCAATTTGGCAGCACGTAGCGGCGTGGAAAACGCTACCCCGTGATGTTGTCGGAGTTCAGTTGGCTCGGGCAGCAGATTCTATTGGAGCTAACATTGCCGAGTCATTTGGTCGATTTCATTACGGTGAAAAGCTCCAGTTTCTGTATTATGCCCGTGGGAGCTTATTCGAAACGAAGTACTGGCTTAATCGAACTCAAAAAAGACAACTGATGCCTGAAGAACAAGTTAAAAATTATTCAGATCAACTGACAGTCTTGGCCCGACAACTTAACGCTTTTGCCGGTGGCCTAAAAGCATATCGCAGAACATCTGCCACTAAAAATTCATCGATTCGCGAATCCTCAATAGAATATATAGTCGGTGAGGTTGCCGAGCCACCACTTCCGCTATTTACCGAAGATGATCTAAACTGACTACAATCTCTCGCATAACCGTACCAGACAGGTTAGCTCATTCATCCAATTACCATTTACTAATTACTAATTACCATTTACAAAAATACGTTGAAAGGTAACACACAATGGACATCGAACAAGCAAATACCGAAGCGGTAGAACGCATGATGGAATCCCATCCTGTGTTGGTGGGTGTGGGCCAGGCGCTGGACGTCATCCCTGGCATGAAAGAGGATTTACTGCTACACGCCGGACCGCCGATTACGTGGGAGCGAGCGTCAGGACCAATGCGTGGAGCGATTACCGGCGCGTTGATCTTTGAGGGCAAAGCCAAAAATGAGGCCGAAGCCCAGAAGCTGATCGATAGCGGCGAGATTGCTCTGGAGCCGTGCCACCACCACAACGCGGTGGGGCCGATGGCCGGGCTGACGTCGGCGTCGATGCAGGTGTACATTATCGAGGATAAAAAGTTCGGCCACAACACGTTCTCGAATTTGAACGAAGGCTATGGCAAGGTGCTGCGCTACGGCGCGTACAGCGAGGAAGTTATCAACCGCCTGACCTGGATGAATGAGACGATGGCCCCCATCCTGCGCGACGCCATCGAAGCCAGCGGCGGCATCGATATGAAGGCCCTGATTTCGGAACAACTGCACATGGGCGATGAAGCTCACAATCGCAACAAGGCCGGCTCGATTTTATTTCTAAAGGCGCTAGCACCTCACATCGCCAGAGTAGCCAAGGATGGCGCGACCGCCGGCGATGTGCTGCAAGCCATCGGTGATAACGCACTGGCGGTGCTCAATCCGGTCATGGCCGCCGGCAAGGCGATGGCCATCGCCGCCCACGGCATCGAAGGCAGCACCATCGTCAGCACCATGGCCCGCAACGGCACCGATTTCGGTATCCGGGTTAGCGGACTGGGCGATCAATGGTTCACTGGGCCGGTGGGCAATCCCAAGGGGCTGTACTTCCCCGGCTACACCGCCGAGGACGGCAGCGGCGACATCGGCGACAGCACCATCACCGAAACCATCGGCATCGGCGGTTTTGCGATGGCGACCGCGCCGGCCATTGTTACGTTTGTCAGCGGCACGCCCAAAGACGCCATGAACGCCACGCTGGAAATGTACGAGATCAATTACACCGAACACAAATATTTCAACATGCCCGCCCTCGATTTCCGGGGCACGCCGACCGGCATTGACATCCGGAAAGTGGTCGAAACAGGCATTACTCCGCGCGTCAACACCGGCATCGCCCACAAAGACGCGGGCGTCGGCCAGATCGGGGCCGGGCTGGTCAGGCCGCCGATGTCGATTTTTGAGGAAGCGTTGGTGGCGTATGCAGAGAAGTATGGCTTCTAAAAAGCCGTTCGGAGAGAAATTAGTCTGAGTAATGATATCGGGCTTGAACAAAATCGACCCGTTCTTTGCCAACAACATACACCAGACGGTGTTCTTGCGTAATCCGGCGAGACCAGACGCCTGCGCCCAAATATTTGAGCGGCTCCGGCTTGCCGATACCTTGAAACGGGTCGCGCATAACGGCCTCGATCAAATTGAAGATGCGCAGAGCGGTACGCCGGTCGGTTTCGACCCAATAGCGTAAATCTTCGCGAAATTCCGGTTGAAACACGGCCTCGCGCGGCTTACTCGTCAAGACCAACCTCTTGGCGCAGTTCGGCGATGGTTTGGGGAGCCACCGTTTGCTCCGGGACACGAGCCAAAGCCGTCAGCAGTCGACGGGCGTTGGCGGGCGAACGTAGCAGGTGTGCCGTTTCAAGCAGACCGGCCAATTCATCGGCTGCAATGAGCGCCACATCCTCGCCGTTGCGCCGGGTCACAATTACGACTTCGCGTTCATTCGTCACCTGATCGAGCAATTTAGCCAAATTTGAGCGAGCCTGCGTGTAAGTTGTTTGAATCGTCATAGCCGCACCTCAAAAGTTTATTGTACAGAGTTACTGTACAAGTCCTAATGAGGTTTGTCAAGTCATTTAAATCGACATATCATAGAGGATAATTCACACCTCTTCAAATCATCAAAAAGGAAGATTTCATGAACCGAGAACAATTTATCAAACTAATGACCGACGCCAAAATGTATGATCTGACCCAGGAATGCAGCATTCGCACGCCGCCGTTTCCAGGGGATCACACATTGGAAGTTCATTACTTCAAACGAGTGACCGGGGCTTACGGCGGCGGTCAGGGCGCCAACGGACAAATCTTGAAATGGAGTAACTCGGTCGGTACCCACCTGGTCGGCGAGCGCGCTTACCACTCGGCGGGCCGGGCCATCGCCGATATTCCCCTGACTGATCTGTGTGGCCCCGGCGTCGTAGTCGATATCTCCGACGCGGTGGGCGACTACGGCATCTATACCCCAGAGATGATTACCTCGCGCGCCACCGTCAAAGAGGGCGATATCCTGATCATCAACACCGGCTACCACAAATATTCTTGGGACCAGCCCGATATTTATAATGAAAACGCCCAGGGCGGCGTCGAGTACAAAGAGTACGGCTATTATCTGCGCCATCCCGGCCCCTCGATGGATTTCTTCAAGTGGGCCATGGATATGAAGCTCAAAGTCGTCGGGGTCGATTGCGGCAGCGCCGAGCATCCGATGAACACGCCGATCCGCTACATGCACCAGCGCTTCTTCGAGCAGGCCGAGGCCAAACTCCAGGCCGAATACGGCAAAAGCTGGGACGAAATGTTCCCGCCCGATGAATATTACGAGCTAACCCACATCACCATGCCAAAATCGCACCTGGTGCTGGCTGAGTCGGTTATCGGCGATATCGACCAACTCAAAAACCAACGCGCCTGGTTGATGGTCTACCCGATTCCCTTTATGGAAGTCGAGAGCGCCTGGTCGCGGGTAGTCGCTATGCAGCCGCCCGTCGGTATGGGCGAAGAAGAGTTCTTCCAGATTATGGGGTCGGCGGAGATGCTCGATATGACCCTGCCCTTTAGCGTGCAGACGCCGCAGTGGGCTAACTACGAGCCGATGACGGTTAAATACCATCGCCGTGTTGGCGGGCAAAACTTTGGAATGGGCCGCAACAGCTCTATCTGCGAGGCCAGTATCCACCTGGCAACGCACATGGACGGCGAAATTCACTTCTGGCCGCGCGGGCGGACCATCGGCCAGATACCACTGGAAGAGTGGGTCGGCCCCGGCGTCATCGCCGATATCTCGGATATGGTCAGTAATTCCAGCGTTTACACCCCGGAAATGATCGAAAGCGTGGTCGAGGTGCGTGAGGGCGACATCCTCATTCTCAAAACCGGCTGGTCGAAATACGGCTGGAACAGCCCCGACTCCGACGAATTTCGCTATATGATCAAGCATCCCGGCCCCTCAGCCGATTACTCGCAATGGTGCATCGATAAGAAAATCAAATGGATCGGCCTCGACGCCGTCAGCGCCGATCATCCGATGAACACCATCCAGCGCCTCTTCCACCCCAAAACCTTCGCCGAGGCCAACGCCAAGCTTAAGAAAGATTTCGGCAAAGATTGGGATGAGATGTACCCGCTCGACAAATATTACCAGGACACCCACCTCAACCTCTTCCCCAAAGGCATCGTTCACGCCGAAAACCTGGGCGGAGCCATCGCCAACGCGCCGAGCGGGCGCTACTACATCGGCGCGTACTTGCAGAAGGCGATTGAGGCCGAGTCGATGTGGGGTCGGTTTGTAGCGTTCAAAGAAGGCGATTAAAACAAATTAGCCTTTGAATAGGCCGAGTTTAGAGCGACAAAGTTTACTTTAACCTCATCGTAAATGACAAAGCAAGCTTTGTCGCTCCGACACACGCTCATTGTTTGCACCACCTCAATTGAGACCATCTGACTCCTATCAATGGCACATATTTTTGATTACCGGATATCCTGTTACAATAATTATTAGAAACCTTACCCAAACGACTTGAGATGGACGAACAATGCCAACAGCTTTACGACCTGGACCTTATCGTTTCTACTTCTATTCCTACGATTGCGCTGAACCACGGCACATGCATGTTGATCGGGAAAATATGAGCGCCAAGTTTTGGCTCGATCCCGATGTAGCTTTAGCTACAAACCATGGTTTCAGCCGCAGAGAACTGCGAAATATCGAGCGCGTTATACGAGAAAATTTGGAGTTGTTAAGAGATGAATGGGACTCATTCTGCTAGTACGCCCTTAACCCTTGTCAGAATTACAATGGTAACCGTTACTGATGATACCCTCTCGGTTGATTTAGAAGATGGTCGCAGCATATCTATCCCGATTGGCTGGTATCCACGTTTAGCCTATGGCACTCCAGCCGAACGGGCTAATTTTCAGATTAGTGGAGCCGGATATGGCATTCATTGGCCCGATTTAGATGAAGATATCGGAGTAGAGGGGATACTACTCGGTCGCAAGTCAAGCGAAAGTCAAGCCTCATTTGAGCGCTGGCTGCAACGGCGATAGAATCAGAGTTACCCCTTAAGACTAAGCTCTGACTCTAAATCGAGAACCTATGCTAACCGAAATCCAAAATTATCTGCAAAGAATCGAAGATCTGCATGATCAAATCACCGGCTTGATTGGCGACCTGCCCGCCGAGGCCCTGAACTGGCGGCCAACCGATCAGGTCGATGATCACGCGTCTAACTCGTTGGCGGTGTTGACCGTCCACGTGGCCGGCGCCGAGCATTTCTGGATCGCCGAAGTCATCGGCCGGCAGCCGCCCACGCGCGACCGAGACGCCGAGTTTGTGACCGAGGCTGCCAATGCTGCCGACCTAATCCGGCATGTGGGCGACATCGGGACCGAAACGCGTCGCATTTTAACCGCGCTGGATGAAACCGAATTGAACACCAGCCGCGAAGTCAAAGGCCGGACCGTGGCCGTTCGCTGGGCGCTGCTGCACGTGGTCGAGCATATCGCGCTTCATCTGGGCCATATGCAGCTTACCTACCAATTGTGGCAGGAAGGCAAGAGTAAATATTGGCCGCGTTGGTTTGAACGGCTAGGCAATGAAGAAAACAAAGGCTGAGGCTAAGGCTGAGGCTGAGATACAGACGCATGGTGGACAAATTGCTAAGGAATGGAAATTAATAATTTCTACATTTCGGTGAACAGCCAAGGGTAATTAGTAATTGGTAAATAGTAATTAGCGCTTGAATAACCAATTACCCCAATTCAAAGGCGGAAGTTATTTAATTCTCGATCCTAAATTGTCCACCATCCATTCGGAACCTTGAAGCGAACTAAGCGCTTCTCCAATACGGAGTCGAGGCTTCAGCCGGTCACTGTAGACTGCTCTCCCGGCCAAAGTCGCGACTCCTTTTCTATTGCAAACATAGTTCTAATCATTTATAATGGCTGTTCTTAAATTAAGTATAGGTGAATCCTATTTATGAAACCACCGCCTTTTGAATATTTTGCCCCCACCACCCTTGACGACGCCCTGGATTACATGGCCGATTACGGCGACGAGGCCAAACCGCTGGCCGGTGGCCAAAGTTTAATCCCCACGATGAACTTTCGGTTAGCGCAGCCGGAAGTTTTGGTCGATTTGAACGGCATCGCCGAACTGGCTTACATTCGACCGGCCGCCGGCGGTGGCGTCTCCATCGGCGCGATGACCCGCCAGCGCAGCGTCGAGCGGTCGCCGCTGGTGGCCGAGCAGGCGCCGCTCATCCATGAAACGATGCCGTACATCGCCCACCCCCAAATTCGCAATCGCGGCACGTTTGGCGGCAATCTGGCCCACACCGATCCGGCCTCCGAGTTGCCGGCCGTCGCCACCGCCCTTAACGCCCGCTTCCGCGCCCAAAGTCGCAGCGGCCAGCGCTGGCTCACGGCGGACGAATTTTTCGTCGATCTATTTACCACAGCTCTGGAGCCGGAGGAGTTACTGGTCGAAATCGTCATCCCACCGCTGCCGGCTCAAACCGGTTACGCCTTCCGTGAGATCTCCCGACGGCACGGCGACTACGCCCTGGTGGGTGTGGCTGCGACGGTGACGCTCGATAATAACGGGCGATGCGAGGCAGCCCGGCTGGTCTACTTGAGCGTTGGCGACAAACCGGTCGAAGCGGTTCAAGCCACGGCCACCTTGATCGGGCAAAAGCTCACCGCCGAAGCTATCGACGACGCCGCCGAAATCGCCGCTGCCCAGGATATCGACCCGCCCGGCGATATCCACGCCTCGGTTACCTATCGCCGCCATTTGGCGAAGGTGCTGGCTAAGCAGGTTTTGGCGAAAGCAACGGCCCGAGCTAAGCAGGAATAAAAAGATTAGAGACTGGAGATTAGAGATTAGGAGATTGAATTAACCTCATCTCCTGATCTCCCAATCTCCAATTATCCAGTCTCCAGTCTCTAATCTCTACTTACCAAGGAATAAATAATGAACACCCTACACACCATCACCGTCATCATCAACGGCCAATCTTATGAACGTGAGGTCGAACCCCGACTGCTGCTGTCCGATTTTATCCGGCACGAAATCGGCCTGACCGGCACCCACGTCGGCTGCGAACACGGCGTTTGCGGCGCATGCACAATCTTATTCGACGACGAGCCGGTGCGCTCCTGCATCATGTTCGCAGTGCAGGCCAATGGCCACACGATTATGACCATCGAAGGGCTAACGCCGGATGCCAGCGAAGAAAATCTCCATCCGCTGCAAGCCAGTTTCCGCGAAGCGCATGGGTTGCAATGTGGCTTCTGCACCGGCGGCTTTCTGATGACCCTGCTGCCTTTCTTGCAAGAAAATCCCAACCCCAGTGAACAAGACATCCGCGAAGCCATCTCCGGCAACATTTGCCGCTGCACCGGCTATCAGCACATTGTTGATGCAGTCAAGATTGCCGCCGCGAAAATGGAGGGCCAGTAGATGTCAACTCGTTACTTTGGCCAACGGATTAAACGCAATGAAGATGTGCGCATGCTGACCGGGCAGGCGCTGCACGTGGACGATGTCAATTTTACCGATATGCTGCATGTGGCTTTTTATCGCAGCCGGGATGCGCACGGTTATATCAAAGATATCGACGTCTCGGCCGCGCAAGAGCGAGAAGGGGTGGTTGCGGTTTACACCGCCGAGGATTTGGGCGACTATTGGCAGCCTGGCCCGCTACTGGTGCCGCCGCCGCCCACGATCGAGGGGCTGATTTTCCACCAGCGCACGCAGGTGCCGCTGGCCAAAGACAAAGTTCGCTTCGTCGGCGAACCGATTGTGATGGTTGTGGCCGAGAGTCGCTACATTGCCGAGGACGCTGTGGGCGATATCTGGGTTGAGGTTGAGGCGCTGCCGGCCGTTATCGACATCGAGCAAGCGCTCAACGAGGATATGCCGACGATTCACGACGATTTAGACTCAAACATGGCGGCTCATGTCGTCCAGAAGAAAGGAAACTACGAGGCTGCCGTCCAACAAGCCGATCTAGTTATCAAGCGCAAACTCAAATATGATCGCGGTACCGCTGCCGCGATGGAAAATCGTGGGATTGTGGCCCAGTGGGACGCTAAAAGCCAGAAGCTAACGGTCTGGGATACCACCCAGGCTCCGATTGTCATTCGCAATGGGCTGGCGGCGATGCTGGGGCTGTCGGAGCATCAGGTGAGGGTGATCGCGCCTTTTATCGGCGGCGGATTTGGGCCTAAAATTATGATGTTCTATCAGGAAGAGGTGTTGCTGCCCTGGGCGTCGATGAAGTTGAACCGGCCCCTGAAATGGATTGAAGACCGCCAGGAAAACTTTTTCGCCACCACCCAAGAGCGCGGCCAGGTTCACGAGGCCGAACTGGCCCTGACCAATGACGGCCGTATTCTGGGGCTGAAACACAACTTCATCCACGACGGCGGCGCGTATATCCCGTATGGGCTAACGGTGCCGCTCAACAGTCAGGCCAACGCGCTTGGCCCG
>ERZ795053.7622-NODE-7622-length-10376-cov-6.756419_pt1 | contig 10376 bp, 7 predicted proteins | sample MGYA00375137_ERZ795053 | MGnify/ENA primary metagenome ERZ795053 (study PRJEB30182, sample SAMN05720284) | activated sludge metagenome | isolation source: Anaerobic digester | place: Hong Kong | collected 2014-12-17 ... | reverse complement strand
GATTTCGGCAATCGCTCGGGCGTTGAGACGATCCTCGCCGAACTCATCATGACGGCCTCGGCCATCAAACAGGCCAAGCACAATCTTTCGCGCTGGATGCGCCCGCGCAACGTGCCGACGCCTTTGAAGCTCGCACCGGGCAAGAGCCGGCTCGAGCCGCAGCCTCTCGGCGTCATCGGCATCATCGCGCCGTGGAACTACCCCTTCCAGCTCGCGCTTTCTCCGGCCGCGACAGCGCTCGCAGCGGGCAACCGCGTGATGATCAAGCCGAGCGAGCTGACGCCGCATCTGAGCGCGCTGATGGCGGAGATCATTCGCGAAGCTTTTCCGGAAGACGTCCTCGCCGTCATCGTCGGCGGGGTCGATGTCGGTCAGGCTTTCGCGGCGACGCCATTCGATCATCTGCTCTTCACGGGCTCGACTGGCGTCGGCCAGCGCGTCGCCGAAGCGGCGGCGAAGAACCTGACACCGGTCACGCTCGAGCTTGGCGGCAAGTCGCCCGTCATCGTCGATCAGGGGGCGGACATTGCGAGCGCCGCACGCTCCATCGCGCATGGTAAAACCTTCAATGCAGGCCAGACCTGCATCGCGCCGGATTATGTGCTCGCCCCCAAAGGACAGACGGAAGCGATCGCGGAAGCGGTCGCAAGCGCGACGCGCAAGCTCTATCCGGAAATCGACACGACGAGCGACTATACGTCCATCATTTCGGACCGGCATTTCGCGCGCCTGAAATCCATGGTCGAGGAAGCGCGCGACGCCGGCGCGAAAATCATCGAAGTTGGCTCGTCGAACGCGCTTCATCCGCAGCGGAAAATCCCGCTGACGATCGTCATCGAGCCGCCGGCGAATACGCGGATGATGCAGGAGGAAATCTTCGGACCTGTGCTTCCGGTTCTTTCCGTCGCTTCCGCCGATGCGGCGATCGAGCATGTGAACAAGGGCGAGCGCCCGCTCGCGCTTTACTGGTTCGGCAAGGATAACGCCGCGCGCGACAAGGTTCTGACGCGCACAATCTCCGGCGGCGTCACCGTCAACGACACGCTCTGGCATTTCGCGCAGGAGAACCTGCCCTTTGGCGGCGTCGGCAAGAGCGGCATGGGCGCCTATCACGGCGACAAAGGCTTTGAGACATTCTCCCACATGAAGCCGGTCTTCTATCAAAGCCGCTTCTCAAGCGGGGCGATGCTGCACCCGCCCTATACGGAGAAGACCTCAAAGCTCCTCAACCTCATTCGCAAGATCGCTTAAGAAGAGAAAAAGCCATGAGCGAGAACGCATCGGCGAACGCCGGCGAATTCGATTACGTCATTGTGGGCGCGGGCTCGGCGGGCTGCGCGCTCGCAAGCCGCCTCACCGAAGATCCGAACGTGCGGGTCGCTATTCTGGAAGCGGGCGGCAAAGACAAAGACCCGCTCATCCATGCGCCGATCGGTTTCGCCTTCTTCCCGGACTGGTCGCCGGTCAACTGGCGCTTCGACACGGCGCCGCAAAAGCACCTCAACAATCGCGTCTGTTTCCAGCCGCGCGGGCGCGTGCTTGGCGGGTCGAGCTCGATCAATGCGATGATCTATATTCGCGGCACCCCGTCGGACTATGACGGCTGGGCGAAACTCGGCTGCGAAGGCTGGTCGTGGAACGACGTGCTTCCCTACTTCAAGAAGGCCGAAGACCAGCAGCATGGCGCCAGCGACCTTCACGGAAAGGGCGGCCCCCTCACCGTTTCGGATCTTCGCTACCATAATCCGCTCTGCGACACCTTCCTTGATGCGGCGCGCGAGCTTCAACTTCCGTTCACGGATGATTTCAACGGCCCGAAGCAGGAAGGCATGGGCTATTACCAGGTAACGCAGCGCGGCGGGCAGCGCTGCTCGGCGGCCGTCGCCTATCTTCACCCGGCGATGACGCGCTCAAACCTCACCGTCATTTCAGACGCGCATGCAGAACGCATCACCTTTGAAGGAAAGCGCGCAACAGGCGTGCGCTACCGCCGCAAGGGCGTCAGCGAAACCGTATCGGCGAAGCGCGAAGTCATCGTCTCAGCCGGTGCATTCCAGTCGCCGCAACTTCTGATGCTTTCGGGCGTCGGCCCCGCCGATCATCTCGCGAAGAACGGCATCAATGTCGTCGCGGATGTTCCGGAAGTCGGCCTCAACCTGCAGGACCATCTCGACTATATCCTCCTGCGGAAAACGCGCTCGCCGGACTCGATCGGCATGAGCCTTCCCTTCATCATGCGCGCCTTCTCCAGCTTCAACGCCTACCGGAAGCGGAAGGAAGGCCCGTTCACATCGAACCTCGCCGAAGCGGGCGGTTTTCTCAAAACCGATCCCTCGCTCGCCGACCCTGACATCCAGCTTCATTTCATTCCGGGACTGGTCGACGATCACGGCCGGAAGAAGCATCCGGGCGGCGGCTATTCCTGCCATGTCTGCGTCCTTCGCCCGAAGAGCCGCGGCAGCGTCAGGCTCCAGAGTCCGGACCCGCTCGCCCCACCGCTGATCGACCCCAATTTCCTCAGCGACGAAGACGATCTCCGCCGCCTTCTCAAAGGCGCGCGCATCGTCGAGCGCATTCTCGATGCGCCGGCCTTCAAGCCGGTCGATGGCGAGCAGATGTATGTCTCGCGCGGCGCGCCTGACGAGGAGATCATTGCCGATATCCGCGCGCGGTCGGACACCATTTACCATCCCGTCGGAACGTGCCGGATGGGCGCGGACGCCGGCGCCGTCGTCGATCCCGCCTGCCGCGTTAACAAAGTGACCGGGCTGCGCGTGATCGACGCCTCGATCATGCCGACCCTTGTCGGCGGCAACACCAACGCCCCGTCCATCATGATTGGCGAGCGGGCGGCGGATCTCATCAAGGGCGCGGCCTGAAGCCCCGCCCTGCCCCAAAGCGCAAGCGCCTATAATCGGCCGGTTTTTTGCTTAACTTCGGTCGGGTATGAATGATCATACTCGCGTGCTAGTAGAGCAAAAGTCGGTGATGGAGTCGCCCGCATGTGCGGCATTATCGGAATTCTCGGGAAATCGGACGTCGCGCCCCTGATCGTTCAGGGCCTCAAGCGCCTTGAATATCGCGGCTATGATTCGGCCGGCGTCGCGACGATCTCGAAAGGCAATCTCGACCGCAGGCGCGCACCCGGCAAAATCGCGGCGCTCGAAGCGCTGCTCGAAGTCCGCCCGCTTTCAGGCGCGCTCGGCATCGGCCACACCCGCTGGGCGACGCATGGCGCTGCGAACGAAACCAACGCTCACCCGCATGCGACACGCCGCGTCGCGCTCGTCCATAACGGCATCATCGAGAATTTCGCGGAGCTTCGCCGCGAACTGATCGACAAGGGTTACAATTTCGAGTCGGAAACCGACACCGAAGTCGTCGCGCAGCTCATCACCTATTACCTCGAAGCGGAGAACATGTCCGCAAAGGAGGCGTTCCACGCCGCGTTGAAGCGCGTGCGCGGCGCCTTCGCGCTCGCGGTCCTCTTTATCGGCGAAGACGATCTTCTCATGGGCGCGCGCCGCGGCAGTCCGCTCGCAATCGGGCGCGGCGACGGCGAAATGTTCCTCGGCTCCGACGCTTACGCGCTCGCACCTTTCACCAACCGCGTCACCTATCTCGATGAAGGCGACTGGACGGTTCTCACGCGCCACAGCATCGAAATCTTCGACGCTTCCGGCGCGCGCGTGAAACGGCCCGAGACGATCTCCTCCGCCGCCGATCAGATGGTCGACAAGGATGGCCACCGCCATTTCATGTCGAAGGAGATCCACGAGCAGCCGGAAGTGATCGCTCACACGCTGTCGCGCTATCTCGATCCGGCGACCGAAACCGTTGGCCTTCCGAAAGGCGCCTTCGATTTCGCATCGATGGACCGTCTCACGATCTCGGCTTGCGGCACCGCCTATTACGCCGGGCTTATCTCCAAATACTGGTTCGAAAGCTGGGCGGGCCTTCCCGTCGAAATCGACGTCGCTTCGGAGCTTCGCTACCGAAACGTTCCGTATACGAAAGGCGGCGGGGCCCTGTTCGTTTCGCAGTCCGGCGAGACGGCCGATACGCTCGCGGCGCTGCGGGAAGCCCGTGCGCACGGCCAGAAGATCGCCGCCGTCGTCAACGTGCCGGAATCGAGCATTGCGCGCGAAGCCGATGTCATCTTCCCGATGGCGGCCGGCCCCGAGATCGGCGTCGCTTCAACCAAGGCGTTCACCTGCCAGTTGACGGCCCTCGCCTGCGTCGCGATTGCAGCCGCCCGCGCGCGAGGACGTATCGACGAAGCGGAAGAACGCCGCCTCGTGCGCGCGCTGCTTGAAGTTCCGCGCCTCGTCGCCGAAACCCTGAAACATGGCGCCGCGATCGAGGAGATCGCGCGAGAAATCGCTAAGGCGCGCGACGTTCTCTATATCGGGCGCGGCGTCAACTTCCCGCTCGCCATGGAAGGCGCGCTGAAGCTCAAGGAAATCTCCTACATCCACGCCGAAGGATATGCGGCGGGCGAACTCAAGCACGGACCGATCGCGCTGATCGACAAGGCGCTGCCCGTCATCGTCATCGCGCCGCATGACGCTCTCTACGAGAAGACGATCTCGAACATGCACGAAGTGATGGCGCGCGGCGGCAAGGCGCTGCTCATCTCGGATCATGAAGGCGTGAAGACAGCGGGCGACGGCCTTTGGGCGTCAATCGAAGTTCCAACAGTCGAGCCGATGCTCGCGCCGATCGTTTACGCCGCACCAATCCAGATGCTCGCCTATTATACCGCGACAACGAAGGGCACCGATGTCGACCAGCCGCGCAACCTTGCGAAGTCGGTCACCGTCGAGTGAGATGAAGACTATCGATGGCTGATCGCATTATCGTCACTGGCGGCGCCGGCTATATCGGCAGCCATGTCTGCGTCGACCTGCTTTCAGCCGGCAAATCGCTCCTCATCATCGACGACTTTTCGAACTCTTCGCCGGAAGCGGTGCGCCGAATTCAGGAACTCGCCGAGGGCGACATTCGCCTTCTGAAGTCCGACCTCGCAGACCCGGCGCAGCGCGAAAGAATTATTGACGCTGCAAGGGATTTCAGGGCGCAAGGCGCTATTCATCTTGCGGGATTGAAAGCGGTCGGCGAATCCGTCACGGAGCCTGAGCGCTATTACCGCGTCAATCTCGGTTCAGCGCTGACGCTCATCGACGCGCTGAAAGCGACAGGCGGAAAACTCATCGTCTTTTCCTCTTCCGCAACCGTTTACGGAGACCGGAACAAAAGCCCCGTCGACGAGACAGGCTTGCTCGGCCCGACGAACCCTTACGGGCGGACAAAGTATTTCATCGAAGAAATGTTGCGCGACCTTCACGTCTCCGATCCGGGCTGGAAGATCGCGAACTTGCGTTACTTCAATCCCGTCGGCGCGCACCCTTCAGGGCGCATTGGCGAAGACCCGAACGGCGTTCCGAACAATCTCTTTCCCTACATCGCGCAGGTCGCCGTCGGGCGGCGCGAAAAGCTGCGCGTTTTCGGCGACGATTATGACACGCGCGACGGCACGGGCGTGCGCGACTTCATTCACGTCTGCGACCTTGCGCGCGGCCATCGCGCGGCGCTCGACCATCTGGCGCGCGAGAAGGCGCCGGGCGTCGTCGACGTCAATCTCGGCACGGGTCTCGGATATTCCGTGCTCGAAGCAGTCGCCGCCTTCAAGCGCGCCTCGAACCGCGACATCCCTTATGAGATTGCGCCGCGCCGCGAAGGTGACATTGCAGAGATTTACGCGAACCCCTCGAAAGCGAAAGCACTTCTCGGCTGGACGGCTGAAAAATCGCTGGACGACATGTGCGCCGATCACTGGCGCTGGCAGCGCGAGAACCCGACCGGATACGGCGAATAATCGAACAGGCTAAGCGTCGATCCAGTCAGTGAGGCCTTCGCGCTTATGCTGTTCGCGCAGCGACGGCATCGCCTTGATCATCTTGAGATACGCAGCGATATGCGGCCAGTCGCTCGCCGGCTTCGGCATGTTCCGCGACCATCGCATGAGCATAGTGACGAGGAAATCCGCCGCGCTTAGGTGCGTCCCAAGCAGGTAAGGCCCGCCGCTCGCGATCTGCGCGTCCACGCGGTCCCACGCCTTTTCGATTTGCGCGCGCGCCTCCGCCTTTGCGGCTTCCGCGTTCGCTTCTCCCGCCGCCTCGTGCGGATAAAACCACAAGCGGAAAGGCGGCTGCACAGTGTTCGCCAGATAGAACATCCACTGCAGATAATCCGCACGCCCCGCTTCGCCAGGCGCCGGCCCAAGGCCCGCTTGCGGGTGCCGCTCAGCGAGCAACATCAGGAGCGAAGCGACCTCGCCATACGGCTTGCCGTCGACGACCAGGGTCGGCACGCGCCCGGTCGGATTGAGCTTGAGATATTCAGCGCTCTTCTGCGCGCCTTTTGTAATGTCCGTCGTGACAAGTTCGTGGGGCGCGCCGAGTTCGAGCAGCATCCAATGCACCGGAAAGGTTGCAGTTCCCGGTGAATAATAGAGGCGATACATGCGAGAGATCCCTAAGCGGTGACTTCCGCGAACTGACCGTATTTGCGGAAGCGAACCATATAGGTTGGCAGCACCGCTTCGACCGTTACAGGCGCGATGCCGAAATCGCCGATCACACCGACGGTTTCACCGCCCGCACCGACGACATTATCATGCTTCATCAGCCTGATCTGATCGCGCGTCACCGGCGGCTCGAAGAAAGGCGCAAGCCCGACCATCTCGCCCGCAAAGCCGATAACCGGCGCCAGAGCGAAAGGAACGGGCAAGAGAATGCGTTTGCGGCCAGTCTCTTTCAGCACGAGTTCAAGAAGCTCCTTGAACGTGTAAACGCGCGGACCGCCAATCTCATAAGTGCGCCCAGCGGCGGCGGGCGTCTCAAGCGCGCCGCAAATCGCGTCCGCCACATCGTCGACATAGACGGGCTGGAACTTGGTTTGACCGCCGCCGAACAGAATCGGAACCGGCAGGAAAGGCGGCGTCATCGACAGCATCGCCGCAAACTTGTTGAAGAACTTGTCTTCCGTGCCGAACACGACGGACGGGCGAATGATCGCCGCCGATGGCATCGCATCGCGCACGGCTTTCTCGCCAAGACCTTTGGAGCGCGCATAGAGGCTGTCGCTGTTCGCGTCCGCGCCGATCGCCGAGACATGCACGAAGTTCGTAACGCCTTCAGGGGCGGCGAGTTGCGCGATCGCCGCGGCGCCGCCCGCCTGCACCATGTCGAACTTCTGCGCGCCTTCCTGATGAAGGAGACCGACAAGATTGACGACCGCATCCGCGCCCTTGAGCGCCTCCGCGATCGAACCGCGATAGCGGACATTGGCCTGAGCAAGCTGGATCTGCCCGACAGCGCCCATCGGGCGAAGGAAAAGCGCGTGATGGGGTCGGCGCACCGCGACGCGAACGCGCCAGCCGCGCTTCGCAAGCTCGCGCACGACATTGCGGCCGATAAAGCCCGACCCGCCGAAGACGACGGCCAGTTTTCCCGCCATCCTGAAATCCTCCTGATTCGCCCGGCGGCGTTCCGCCCAGGGCAGCAGCGAAGGGCGAACGCCTAAAGGAATTTCCGCCGCAAAACAACGCGTCCGCGAGCCGCGCCGCCGCCAGAACCGCCCGCGCGCCAGCCTGAGCCCGCGCCAGGCGCGCCGCCTACGTCCTTGGCAAGCCCACCCGCCGTTTCCCAGCCGAAAAACGTCCCCCGGAAGCGGGGATTCATTGACAACAGAGCCGCCGCTCGCCTAAGGGAACCGCCCTACCCCCGGCTGCCCAGATGGCGGAATTGGTAGACGCGCAGGTTTCAGGTACCTGTGCCGAGAGGCGTGGAGGTTCGAGTCCTCTTCTGGGCACCATCTAACGGCGATGCTGGCGAAGACGCTCTTCGTCGCCTTGTACCCCCGTACGCCGATTGCAGTTCGCGAAATAGCGCTCAGCAAACTTACTCGGTTCTCTTCACACTAGAGAGAGACGACGGCGCCCGCGTTCGCCTCTTCAGCAAGGCGAAGCAGGGCGGCGGCGGCGTAGAGATCCTGCGACGCGACGCCGACGGACTTATAGAGCGTAATGTCGCTTGCGGACTGACGGCCTGGAGCGGTTCTGGCGACAACCGCGCCAATCTCGCCGACAATATCCTCCAGACTGAAGACGCCCTCCTCAATCGGGATCAGGATTTCTCCCGCTTCGCGCCTGGCGCTCTCCAGAAGATCGACATAGACGCGCGCGCGCAGGATTGTCTCCGTGTCCGCCTCCCGTTCTGTCGCTTTATGCGGGCCGACGAGATTGACGTGTGCGCCTTCGCGCAGCCATTTCCCGTGCAAGATCGGACTCTTCGCCGCTGTCACCATTGAGATGACGTCGCTCCTCGCGGCGAGTTCGAGATCAGACGCCACCGTGACTTCGCAGTTGACCTTGCCGGCGATTTCTTCAGCGGCTTTCTTCGCGTTCTCCGCGTTCCGTCCCCAGATGAGCGTCTTCCTGATGCTCGGCCGCGCCGCGCAAATCGCCTGCACATGGACAACCGCCTGCACGCCCGTTCCGATGATTGTGTGTGTTTCGACGTCTTCACGCGCCAGCAGTTTGGTCGCAAGGCCGGACGCCGCCGCCGTTCGGATCGCCGTGACTGAAGCGCCATCGATGATCGCAAGGGGCGCGCCGGTCTTGTCTTCGAACAGGCAGATGAACCCCTGGATCGCCGGAACGCCCTGCGCCGGATTATTCGGGAACAGGCTGATCGCCTTGACTCCGAAGACGCCGCAGCCTTGCGACGCGCTTGGCATAAGAGCGAAGAAGCCTGCGCCGCTCTGCAACGGCGTGATCTGGCGCGCCGGAATAAGCACTTCCCCCTCGGTCGAGGCCTTCATGGCGGCCGCCATTTCTTCAATGCACCTGTCCATGGTGAGCAATCGCTCAACGTCGGATTCGCCAATGATGCGAAGCATGGTCATCGTTCTCTCCTGACGCGCCGGGCGAAATGTAGACGCCGAATATCAAATATTCCTTCTTTGCGTAAGCGTGAAGTCTCCCTAAGTCTGCCGCGCCTGTGCAAGGTGAGATAATACGCTTATCGGATGAGTGCCTGCTGAGATCGCCGCTTACGTCCACATACGCGGCGCAGTAAGCTATATGGGCGAAGCCTGCCAATCGTACTGACGAGATCTGGAACATCCTTATGCTGAGCAATAACGCCGCGCCTTCTCGAATTGAAGAACTCGAGACACCCTGCCTCATCGTCGACCGCGCGAAGCTCCTCGCCAATGCGCAGCGCATGAAGGCGCGCGCCAAAGCGCTCGGGGTCGATCACCGCCCGCACCTCAAGACGATCAAATCCGTGCCGATCGCCAAACATCTTATTGGGGAGAGCGGCAAGGCGACCGTCTCAACGCTCAAAGAAGCGGAAGAGTTCGGCAGGGCCGGCATTGTCGATCTTGTTTATGCAGTCGGAATCTCGCCGCAGAAATTGCCGCGCGTTTCAGCGCTCAGCAGCGAAGGCATTGACCTCAAGATCATTCTCGATTCCGTCGAAGCGGCTGAGGCTGTCGCGCGCCATGCTGCTGAAAGCGGCGATCCAATTCCGGTGCTGATTGAAATCGACGTCGATGGCCACCGTGCGGGCGTGCCCCTGAGCGATACGGAACGCTTTCTTCAGATCGCGCGCGTTCTCCATAACAGCAAGGCGGCGCTTTCTGGCGTGCTTACCCATGCCGGCGAAAGCTACGCGCTGTCAGCGTCGGAAGCGCTCGCCGATGCTGCGGAGAATGAGCGCTCAAGCGCCGTCTTCATGGCGCAGACCTTGCGAGAGGCGGGCCTTCCCTGCCCTATCGTCAGCATTGGCTCGACGCCGACGAGCCTTTCCAGCGCAAGCATGGAGGGAATTACGGAAGTGCGCTCCGGCGTCTATGCGTTCTTCGATCTGGTGCAGGCGGGCATCGGCGTTTGCGCCATCGATGACATAGCGCTCAGCGTGCTGACGACGGTGATCGGGCGGCGCGACGATAAAGGCTGGGTGCTGACGGATGGCGGCTGGATGGCGCTGTCTGGCGATCGCGGCACGCGCGCGCAGGAGAAAGACCAGTTCTTCGGCCTTGTCTGCACGGAACGCGGCGAAGCTTACAGCGATCTCGTTGTCGCGCGCGCCAGCCAGGAACAGGGCGTCATCACCCTTCGGCCGGGTGCGACAGGCGCCATCCCGCAGTTCAAGGTGGGAGACCGGCTTCGCATTCTGCCGAACCATGCCTGCGCGACCGCCGCGCAGCACCAGCAATATTACGCTGTCGATGAAGCCGGGAACGTGACCGACGTCTGGCCGCGCTTCAACGGCTGGTGAGGATCACGCGCCCGCTTTGGCGACATG
>ERZ795053.7621-NODE-7621-length-10376-cov-8.714950_pt1 | contig 10376 bp, 6 predicted proteins | sample MGYA00375137_ERZ795053 | MGnify/ENA primary metagenome ERZ795053 (study PRJEB30182, sample SAMN05720284) | activated sludge metagenome | isolation source: Anaerobic digester | place: Hong Kong | collected 2014-12-17 ... | reverse complement strand
GAGATAACCGAACGTGACTGGAGTTCAGACGTGTGCTCTTCCGATCTCTGAGATACTTGGTGGTCGAATGCACCACGAGATCCGCGCCCATCTCGAAGGGCCGGCAGAGCCAGGGCGTTGCGGAGGTATTGTCGACGATCAGCGGCACGCCGAGGGTCTGGGCCACCTTGGCGACCGCGGGGATGTCGGTGACATGGCCGCCGGGATTGGCGATGCTTTCGCAGAAGATCGCCTTGGTATTGTCGTCGGCGAGATCCTCGATCGCGGTCAGGTCGTCGATGTCGACGAATTCCGCCGACCAGCCGAAGCGCTGGATGGTGTTGGAGAACTGCTGCACCGTGCCGCCGTAGAGCCGGTTCGAGGCGAGGATGTTGTCGCCGGGCCGCATCAGCGGGAAGAGCGCCATGATCTGCGCCGCATGGCCCGAGGAGCAGCAGACCGCGCCGACCCCGCCCTCGAGCGTCGCGATGCGTTCCTGGAGCACCGAGACCGTGGGGTTGGTCAGCCGCGAATAGATGTAGCCGACTTCCTGGAGGTTGAAGAGCCGCGCGGCATGCTCGGCGTCGCGGAAGACGAAGGCCGTGGTCTGGTAGATCGGCGTCTGCCGCGCGCCGGTGGTGGGGTCCGGGCGGCTGCCCGCGTGAACCTGCAGCGTGTCGAAGCCGTATGGATGATCGGTCATGGTCGCACTCCCGTTGTTCCCGCGAAGGCTATGCGAGGCGGCGATGCGGCGCAACGGGGCGAAGCGGCGATCTCCCGCCGCCTTTCCGAGCCGGCCCGGCCGAAGCCGACACCGGTGGTAATGCATTGAAAACATGAAGAATGGCGACGGAGCGATCTTCCTTGTCCTGCTGCGGGACGCGCCCCTTGCCATTGGCCGGAACACGCTCCCGGCCCGGCCGACGAAGCGGGGCGAGGCAGTGCCTCGCGCCTGCCGGTTCGAAGTGCCGATCCCCGCTGTGCCGCTGCGGCCTCACCGGCCCGCTGCGTCGCTCCGCCCGAAGAGCCCCGTAAGCGAGCGCCCGATCAGGTTGGAGACGCTCGGGCGTGGCAGGGCGGCGAAGGGCAGCGGCCGGCAGACCTCCATCGCGGCGATCCCGACCCGCGCGGTGAGCGCGCCGTTGATCACCCCTTCGCCAAAGCGTCGCGAGACCCGCGCCAGCGCGCTGCCGCCGAGCACCGAATGGATCATGTCGTCGCCCACGGAGACGAGGCCGGTGGCGATCAGATGCGTCGCCACCGAGCGCAGGAGCCGCCAGGAACCGAAGAAGCCCGAATGCGCGCCGTAGATATCGGCGATCCGGCGGATCATGCGCACGTTCATCGAGAGCGCGGCCAGCACATCGGCCAGCGCCAGCGGGATCAGCGCGGTGGCGCCGGCCACCGTGCGGCTCGCCGCCTCGATCTCGCGCCGCGCCTCGGCGTCGAGCGTGGCGAAGAGCCCGCGCTCGGTCGCGAGGATGATCGCATCGGCGTCGAGCATCTCGGCCCGCGCCTCCGCCAGCCGCGCCGCGCCCCAGGCGACCTCGCCGCGCCCGCCGTAGAAGCGCGCCAGCCCCTCGGACAGCGCGAGCGCCGCCTCCCGGTCGGCGCTTGCATGGGCGGCGGCGGCCTCGGCGCGGAAGCGGTCGATGCGCGCGAGCCGCCGGAAGGCGAGGAGTTCGCGCAGGATCTGGACGAGCACCACGAGCCCGAGCAGCGCCGTGAGCCCCAGCGCGACCATGCCGAGCGCGGGAAACCGCGCCAGGAGCGCGGTGAGGTAATCATAGGCGGCGATGGAGATGACCAGGGTCAGGAGGCTCGTCGCCAGCGTCCAGAACCAGGCGCCCCAGCCGCGGCTGCCGCGGGCGGCCAGCCGGGTCGCACGCACCATGGCCGCGCCTTCCGGCATGTCGTCGTCGAGCGGCGGCGCCTCTGAGGGATGCGCCGCCTCCGGCTCGGGCAGCGGGCCGGCGGGAATGACGAAGGGCGCGTCGGGTCTCTCGGTCACAATCTGTCCCCGATCAGGAATTCGGCGGCGCGGTCGAGGCGGATATGGGGCGGCCCGTCGCCCGGCGCCAGCGTCAGCCGCGGCGGCGCGAAGCGCGTCACGCGATAGGCCGCATCCGCCCAGTCGTCCGCGCCCCGCCGCGCCGGCGCGAGCAGCGCCGCGGGATCGTCGGGCAGGCGGCCGGGATAGAGCGCGACCTCCGAGCCGTCCTCGAGGCTGCGCCCGCGCACGATCCCGACCTCGCGGCCGTCGCGGGTCACGGTCTGCTCGACGGTGGCGCGCAGGCTGGCGATGGCCAGCGCCCGGGTCTCGGCGCCGCGGAACCGCGCCCGCGCCTTGGCGTCGGTGAGCAGCGCCTCGGTGATCGCGGTCAGCTGCGCGTGCTGGGTATGATGCAGGTAATCGGCCTTGGTGGCGGCGAAGAGGATGCGGTCGATGCGCCGCCCGAGCAGCGGTGCGAGCCAGGAATTCCGCCCCGGCCGGAAGCAGGTCAGGATGTCGGCCATGGCGCCGCGCAGATCCTCCACCGCCCGCGGGCCGTCGTGGATGGCGCCGAGCGCGTCCACCAGCACCACCTGCCGGTCGAGCCGGGCGAAATGGTTGCGGAAGAACGGCGCGACGACCACGCGCTTGTAGGCCTCATAGCGCCGCTCGAAGGCGCGCCAGAGCGAATTGCCCGGCGTGCGCGCCGGCCGCGGCAGCGGCGAGAAAGTGAGCGCCGGCGAGCCTTCCAGATCCCCCGGCATCAGGAAGCGCCCCGGGGCAACGCTGGAGAGGCCGGCGGCACGCGCGGCGGCGAGATAGGCGGTGAAATCCGCCGCCAGCCCGCGGGCCGCGGCCTCGTCGAGCGGCGCGGCGGGATCGCAGGCCTCGATCCGGGCTAGCCAGGCGTCCGACTGCGCGGCGCGCGCCGGCGCCCGCGCGGTGGCGATGGCGGCCGCGGACCAATCCGTGAAGGAGAGGTTCATCAGCGGCAGGTCGAGCAGCCATTCGCCGGGATAATCGACGATGTCGAGATGCACGACCATGGGCCCCGCGAGGCCCGTCAGCAGCCCGCGCCGGGCGACGCGCAGCGAGAGGCGCAGCGTCGAGATCGACCGCGTGCTCTCGGGCCAGTGCGGCTCGGGCCCGGCGAGCGCCGCGAGATGATCCTCGAAGGCGAAGCGCGGCAGGGTGTGGTCGGGCTGCGGCTGGAGATAGGCGGTCTCGATCCGGCCTTCCGCGGCGGCGCGCAGCTGCGGCATGCGGCCGCGCTCGATGAGATTGGCGACGAGCGAGGTGATGAACACCGTCTTGCCGGCCCGGCTGAGCCCGGTCACCCCGAGGCGGATCACCGGATCGAAGAGCGCCGAGCCGAGGTCCTCGACGGTGTCCTCGATCCTGCGGCCGATCCGGTCGGTCAGGCGGTAGAGATCCAAGGCCCGGTTTCTCCCGTGTCGCGTCCGGGACCTGACCTATGGGCTTTGCCGGCCGGCTACAACTGTGCCGCCGCGCGCAGGGGCGGCCGCGACCGGATGCGCATGCGCCCCGGGCACATCCGGCGGCAGGGAAGGAAAAAACGCCGCGATCCTCGCGGACGCGGCGTCAGGTTGCAGGGCTTTCCCGGCGGATGCGCCGGGAGGGGAGGCAGTCCCGCGAAGCACACTGCGGGCAGGCAGATCCGGTTCAGGCGAGGGCGGGCAGGCAGAAGAGCACGACGATCGCGGCGCAGAGCCCGGCCAGTCCGAGGGCTTCGCGTGCCAGCACCGCCGGATCGGCGGTCAGGAAGCGATGAGCGATATCCTGCATGGCATGTTCCCTCTTTGAGCCAAGATGTTCCGTTAATGTTCCGACATTGTTTACGATCTGTCAAGCATGTTCTGGAACAGAAAGGGAACATTAGCCGGCCGGGCTAACCCACCGAAAGCATTCGGATCGCCCGTTCGCGCTCCAGGAGGTACAGGAGGACTCGCATGGCGCGGCCGCGCGGCGAGGTCAGCTCGGGGTCCTGGGCGAGCAGCAGCCGCGAATCGTCCTGGGCGGTGCGCATCAGCTCGGTCTGGGTCTCGACATCGGCGATGCGAAACCGCGGCAGGCCCGATTGCTGCACGCCGAGCAGATCCCCCGCGCCGCGCAGGCGCAGGTCCTCCTCGGCGATGGCGAAGCCGTCCTCGGTGGCGCGCATGATCTCCAGCCGCGCCCGCGCCGTCTCGCCGAGCGGCGGGTCGTAGAGCAGCAGGCAGGAGGATTGCGCCGCGCCGCGCCCGACCCGGCCGCGCAGCTGGTGCAATTGCGACAGGCCGAAGGCATGAGCGGCCTCGATCACCATGATCGAGGCATTGGGCACGTCGACCCCGACCTCGATCACCGTCGTCGCGACCAGGAGCCGCAGCCGCCCGGCGGAGAAATCGGCCATGGCCGCGTCCCGCTGCGCCGGCGGCAGCTGCCCGTGCACCAGCCCGACCTTTTCGGGGCCGAAGACCGCGGCGAGCGCGCGGAAGCGCTCCTCGGCCGCGGCCATCTCCGCGGTCTCCGATTCGTCGACCAGCGGGCAGACCCAATAGGCCTGCCGTCCCTCCGCGATGGCCCGGCCGAGATGCTCGATCACCTCGCCGGTGCGCCCCGAGGAGACCAGCACCGTCTCGACCGGCTTGCGGCCCGGCGGCTTCTCGTCGAGCACCGAGGCATCCATGTCGCCGTATTGCGCGAGCGCGAGGCTGCGCGGGATCGGCGTCGCGGTCATGACGAGGATGTCGGGCGCCCGCCCCTTGGCGCCGAGTTCCATGCGCTGGCGCACGCCGAAGCGATGCTGCTCGTCCACCACCGCGAGCCGAAGGTCGGCGAAAGCCACCTCCTTCTGGAAGAGCGCGTGGGTCCCGACCATGATCGCCGTCCCGCCGGCGGCCAGCGCCGCGAGCTTGGCCGCGCGCTCGGCGCCCTTGACGCGCCCGGTCAGCAGGTCCAGCCGCACCCCGGCGGCCTCCGCCAGCGGCGCCAGCGCGGCGCGATGCTGACGCGCAAGGATCTCGGTCGGCGCCATCATCGCCGCCTGGCCGCCGGCCTCGACGCAGGCGAGCATGGCGAGGAAGGCGACCAGCGTCTTGCCCGCGCCGACGTCTCCCTGGAGCAGCCGGTTCATCCGGAGCGGCGAGGCCATGTCGGCGATGATCTCCTCCACCGCGCGGGTCTGGGCGCCGGTGGGAGCATAGGGTAGGGCGGCAAGCACCTTCGCCCTGAGCCGCCCGTCGCCCCGGGTGGCGAAGCCCTTGGCGCGCTTCACCTTCTGCCGCGCCAGCGCCAGCGTCGCCTGATGGGCGAGCAATTCGTCATAGGCCAGCCGCTCGCGGGCGGGCGCCCCCGGCAAGAGATCCCGCGGCCCCTCCGGCGCATGGGCGGCGCGGATCGCCGCCTGCCAGGCGGGCCAGCCGCGCTTCGCCAGCAGCCCCGGCTCGATCCATTCGGGCAGGGCGGGGGCGCGCGCGACCGCGTCGCGGGCGGCGCGGGTCATCGCGCGCAGGCTCAATCCCTGCGTCAGGGGATAGACCGGCTCGAAGGCCGGCAGGTCTGCCGCCCCGCCCGGCATCAGCACATGGTCGGGATGGACCATCTGCGCCAGCCCGTCGAAGATCTCCACCCGGCCCGAGACGATGCGCCGCTGGCCTGCCGGGAAGGTGCGCCGCATCCAGTCTTCCTGCGCATGGAAATAGACCAGCAGGAACTCGGTCCGCGCATCGCGCACATGGATGCGATAGGGCCGCCCGCGCGCGCTCGGCGGCTGGTGCAGGCCGATCTCGACCTCGACCGTGGCCACCCCCGGCAGAACCGCCTCGCGGATCGAGCCGCGCAGCGTGCGGTCCACGCCCCCGACCGGCAGCGTCAGGAGCAGATGCGCCGGCCGGGTGATCTCGAGCTTCTCGAAAAGGCGCATGGTCTTGGGGCCGACCCCGTCCAGCGCGGTCAGATCGGCGAAGAGTGGAAAGAGGATCTCGGGGCGTCCGCTCATGGCGCGACTCAAAGCGAGCCGCCGCGCCGGATCAACCGAATTCGCCCGCGTCCCGCATGTGCCCCGCCCCGCGGCGGGATGCGCCCAGGCGGTGGGCCCGGCAAAAAGTTTGCCGAATCCCGTTGCAGCCCGCCGCCGCAGCGCTGAGAATGGATCCGATGGCATCCCGTCGGGGGGGTGCGATTTCTTGCGGAGATGTCGAATCCATGGGGGCCAAATGAGCGATCCGGTTACCGAACTGCCTTCGAACGGCCGCGTGACGCGGGCCGACCTCCGGGTCGCGCCGGAACTGGCCGCCTTCGTCGAGAACGAGGCCCTGCCGGGAACCGGAGTGGATGCGGCGGCCTTCTGGAAGGGGCTCGCGGCGCTGGTGCGGGATTTCGGGCCGCGGAACGCCGCCCTTCTGGCCCGGCGCGACGAACTGCAGGCCGCGATCGACGCCTGGCACCGCGAGGAGCGCGGCGGGCGCGAGGCCTACAAGGCCTTCCTCGCGGAGATCGGCTACATGCTGCCCGAGGGCGAGCCTTTCACCATCGAGACCGAGAACGTCGATCCCGAGATCGCGCTGGTGCCCGGGCCGCAGCTGGTGGTGCCGATCACCAATGCCCGCTTCGCGCTCAATGCGGCCAATGCCCGCTGGGGCAGCCTCTACGACTGCCTCTACGGCACCGACGCCATGGGCAGCGAGCCGCCCTCGGGCGCCTACGACCGCGGCCGGGGCGCGCGGGTGGTGGCGCGGGCGCGGGTCTTCCTCGACGAGGCCTTCCCGCTCGCCGGGACCAGCCACGCCGATGCGCGGCGCTACCACGTGCGCGGCGGGGAGCTCCTGGTCGACGACATGCCGCTGGTCGAGCCGGAGAAGTTCATCGGCTACCGCGGCCATCCGCGGGCGCCGGAATCGGTGCTCCTGCGCAACCACGGGCTGCATGTGGAGCTCGTCTTCGACCGCACCCATCTGATCGGCAGCCGCGACCAGGCGGGGCTCGCCGACGTGCGGCTCGAGAGCGCGATGTCGGCGATCATGGATCTGGAGGATTCGGTCGCCTGCGTCGATGCCGAGGACAAGGTCGGCGCCTACCGCAACTGGCTCGGGCTGATGAAGGGCGATCTCGTCGAGACCTTCCAGAAGGGCGGCGCGCAGGTGATCCGCCGCCTGAACCCGGACCTGACCTTCACCGCGCCCGAGGGCGGCGAGGTCACGGTCAAGGGCCGGGCGCTCCTGCTGGTGCGCAACGTCGGCCACCTGATGACCAATCCCGCGATCCTCGACGCCGACGGCGGCGAGGTCTTCGAGGGGCTGATGGACGCGATGGTGACCGTGCTCATCGCCATGCACGACCTCAGGAAGACCAAGGGCCCGCGCAACTCGGTCACCGGCTCGGTCTATGTGGTCAAGCCCAAGATGCACGGCCCCGACGAGGTGGCCTTCGCCGACGCGGTCTTCGGCCATGTGGAATCGGTGCTGGGGCTGCCGCGCTATACCGTCAAGCTCGGGATCATGGACGAGGAGCGGCGCACCAGCGTCAACCTCAAGGAATGCATCCGTGCCGCGAAGCACCGGGTGGTCTTCATCAACACCGGCTTCCTCGACCGGACCGGCGACGAGATCCACACCTCGATGGAGGCCGGGCCCTTCAGCCGCAAGGACTTCATCAAGCGCAAGGGCTGGATCATCGCCTACGAGAACCAGAACATGGACATCGGCCTGGAATGCGGCCTCTCCGGCCGCGCCCAGATCGGCAAGGGCATGTGGGCGGTGCCGGACCGGATGGCGGCGATGCTGGAGACCAAGATCGAGCATCCCAAGGCCGGGGCGAACTGCGCCTGGGTGCCGAGCCCGACGGCGGCGACGCTGCATGCGCTGCACTACCACAAGATCGACGTCTTCGCGGTGCAGGCGGCGCTCAAGAAGGGCGGCCGGCGCGCCTATGTCGATTCGCTCCTGGAGATCCCGATCGCGAGCTACCGCAAGTGGGCGCCCGAGCAGATCCGCCGCGAGGTCGAGAACAACGCGCAGGGCATCCTCGGCTACGTGGTGCGCTGGATCGACCAGGGCGTCGGCTGCTCGAAGGTGCCCGACATCAACGACGTGGGCCTGATGGAGGACCGCGCCACCTGCCGCATCTCGGCCCAGCACATCGCCAACTGGCTGCACCACGGCGTGGTGGACAAGGACCAGGTGATGGAGATCATGCAGCGCATGGCCGAGGTCGTGGACCGGCAGAACGCCGGCGATCCCGCCTACCGGCCCATGGCGCCCGGCTTCGACGGCATCGCCTTCCGCGCCGCCTGCGACCTGGTCTTCGAGGGAACCACGCAGCCCTCGGGCTATACCGAGCCGATCCTGCACGCCCGCCGGCGCGAGCTCAAGGCGCACGCGGGCGACTGAGAAAGGGGGTGCCCCGGCATGGCCGCCGCGGCCGATGTCGCTTCGGACGCGGCCCCGCCCGGCCCGACAGGGGCGAGCGGGGCGGGGCGATGGCGCGTCGCGAATCGCGCGCACGGATCCCCCCGGGGTCCGCGCGCGGATAGGGCGCCGTGAAATACGCGATCGCCACGGTCTCGCTCGGCGGCACGCTTCCCGAGAAGCTGGCCGCCATCGCCGCGGCGGGCTTCGCCGGCGTCGAGATCTTCGAGGCCGACGTGCTGGCTCACGAAGGCACGCCGGCCGAGATCGGGCGCATGGTGCGCGATCGCGGGCTCGAGATCGTCGCCTTCCAGCCCTTCCGCGACTTCGAGGGCATGCCCGAGCCGCAGCGGTCCCGCGGCTTCGAGCGCGCGAGGCGCAAGTTCGCGCTGATGAACGAGCTCGGCGCCGGCGCCATCCTCGTCTGCTCGAACGTCTCGCCGCTCAGTCTCGGCGGCATCGACCGGGCGGCGGCGGATCTGCGCGAGCTCGGCGAGGTCGCCGCCGGCTTCGGCATCGACGTGGGCTTCGAGGCGCTCGCCTGGGGCCGGCACGTCTCGGACTACCGCGATGCCTGGGAGATCGTGCGCCGCTCCGACCATCCCCGCGTCGGGCTGATCCTCGACAGCTGGCACATGCTGGCGCGGGGGCTCGCACCGGACGCGGTGCGCTCGATCCCCGCCGATCGCATCACCTTCGTCCAGCTCGCCGATGCGCCGAAGCTCGAGATGGACCTGCTGCAATGGTCGCGGCATTTCCGCAGCTTCCCCGGCCAGGGCGACCTGCCGCTCGACGCCTTCATGGAGGCGGTGATCGCCACCGGCTACGACGGCTGGCTCAGCCACGAGATCTTCAACGACCGCTTCCGCATGACCTCGCCCCGGCGCATCGCCGAGGACGGGGCGCGCTCGCTGATCTGGCTCGAGGACCGGCTGCGCCCCGGCAGGCTGCCGCCGCGGGTGGTGCCCGAGGCGGTGGAATGGATCGAGTTCGCGCTGTCGGAAGAGGATGCCGCGGATCTGGGGCGGCTCCTGACCGAGCTCGGCTTCGCGCTCACCGGCCGGCATCATTCCAAGCAGGTGACCCGCTACAGCCAGGGCGCGATCAACCTGGTGCTCAACACCGAGCCCGAGGGCTTCGCCCATTCGCAGCAGATCGTGCACGGGGCCTCCGTCGCCGCGATCGGGATCCGGGTCGGCGACGCGCAGGCCGCGCGCGCCCGCGCCGAGGCGCTGCACATGTCCGCCTTCCGCCAGATGGTGGATCCGGGCGACCTGGAGATCCCGGCCATCCGCGGCGTGGGCGGGGCGCTGCTCTGCTTCACCGATGCGCGGTCCGAGCTCGCGCGCGTCTGGAGCATCGAGTTCGAGCCGACCGGTGCGGCGCCCTCGGCGGTCCTGACCGGGATCGACCACGTGGCGCAGTCCATGTCGACCGGCGAGATGCTCAGCTGGCGGCTCTTCTACCTCTCGCTCTTCGACTTCGAGACGACGCCGCTGGTCGAGGTGGTCGATCCCGCCGGGATCGTCGAGAGCATGGCCCTGCAGAACCCGGCGCGCAGCCTGCGCATCTGCCTCAACGCGAGCGCGGCGGGAAACACGCTGAACTCCCGCTTCCTGGCGGAATTCTTCGGCGCCGGGGTGCAGCACATCGCCTTCGCCACCGACGACATCTTCGCGGCGGCGCACAAGGCCCGGGAGGCCGGGCTCGAAATGCTGGCGATCCCGGAGAACTACCACGACGATCTCGAGGCGCGGTTCGCGCTCGACCCCGCCATGCTCGACGAGATGCGCGCGCTCGGCATCCTCTACGACGAGGACGAGACCGGCCGCTATTTCCAGATCTACACGCGCGCGTTCAAGGACCGGTTCTTCTTCGAGATCGTCCAGCGCGAGGGCTACGACGGCTTCGGGGCAGCGAACGCCCCCATCAGGCTCGCGGCCCAGGCGCGGGTCGCGCGTCCGCCGACGATCCCGCGGTCCTGACGGGGCGACCCG
>ERZ795053.7620-NODE-7620-length-10376-cov-10.688984_pt1 | contig 10376 bp, 7 predicted proteins | sample MGYA00375137_ERZ795053 | MGnify/ENA primary metagenome ERZ795053 (study PRJEB30182, sample SAMN05720284) | activated sludge metagenome | isolation source: Anaerobic digester | place: Hong Kong | collected 2014-12-17 ... | reverse complement strand
CTTCTTCTTCTTGACGCTACTGAATTGACTGAACGTGGCATGTGTTAAACAATTTTTGAATGGTTAGCGGTCAAATTCGACTCTTAGCGGCTAATTCATTCTGGTTAATAATTTAAAGTAATTTACTCGAAAAAGTTAATAGGTTACTACTTAAGGTTAAGCATCGACAAAACTTTCTTCTCGTCAACTTTCTCAACAATGGCAACATGAGTTAAGTTACGTTTTTGTTTTGTTTCCTTCTTAGTCAAAATGTGACTTTTGTAAGCATGCTTCCTCTTAACTTTCCCTGTTCCGGTTAAAGAAAACCGTTTCTTTGCACCGGTGTGAGTTTTTGTTTTTGGCATTCTACTGCAATTAATTTTTATTTACTTACTTTTTTCACTCCTTTTGGAGCTATCAACATAATCATTCGTTTTCCTTCTAGTTTAGGTAATTGCTCTACTTTACCTAACTCTTCAAGATCCTGAGCAAACCGAAGTAATAGTATTTCACCTTGCTCCTTGAATAGTATTGACCGTCCTTTAAAAAACACGTACGCTTTAACCTTTGCACCATCGTTAAGAAAATTCTCGGCATGTTTTAACTTGAAGTTGTAATCGTGCTCATCGGTATTCGGTCCAAACCGAATTTCCTTTACTACAATCTTCTGAGCATTTGCCTTGATTTCCTTTTGCTTTTTCTTCTGTTGATAAAGGAACTTTTGATAATCTAAAACCTTGCAAATTGGTGGATCGGCTTTGTCAGAAATCATTACCAAATCCATTTCCATATCAAAGGCCATTTTTCGAGCTTCTTCTACTGGATATATCCCCGGTTTAACAGGATCTTCTCCAACAAGGCGGACAAACTTTGAACGAATCTCTTCGTTTATTAAATACTTATCGTCCATTACCTTTTTGTTATTATATGGTGCAGCTATGGTTAAACCCTCCTTTTTTAGTTAATACTATATTTCTTGCAATTGTTTATCAATGTTAGTTCTGATTAATTCCACAAACTCTTCGAGTTTCATTTGACCTTTATCGCCTTCTCCCTGTACCCTAACAGCAACCATATCAGATTCCTGTTCTTTTTCTCCTACAATCAAAATGTATGGAATTCTTCGTAACTCGTTATCTCTGATTTTCTTACCAATCTTCTCGTTCCTGTCGTCAATCAGCGTGCGAATATCGGAATTATTTAGGAAATTTAAAACTTTTTTTGCGTAATCGTTATATTTTTCGCTTATCGGAAGAATAACTGCCTGATCGGGAGTTAGCCACAGCGGGAATTTTCCACCAGTATGCTCAATAAGCACGGCAACAAACCGCTCCATCGAACCAAAAGGCGCACGGTGAATCATGATTGGGCGGTGACGTTTATCGTCGTTTCCAATGTATTCCAACTCGAATCGTTCAGGCAAATTATAGTCAACCTGAATTGTTCCAAGTTGCCACTTACGACCTATTGCATCCTTTACCATGAAATCCAATTTTGGACCATAGAATGCAGCCTCACCTAATTCGGTTACCGTTTTTAAGCCCCGCTCTGCAGCAGCTTCGGTAATGGCTCTTTCGGCTTTTTCCCAATTTTCGTCGGAACCAATATACTTTTCCTTATCGTTAGGATCGCGAAGCGAAATTTGTGCAGTATAGTCGTTAAAGTTAAGCGTCTTAAATATGTACAATACGATATCGATAACCTTAATAAACTCCTCCTTTAACTGATCGGGACGGCAGAAAATGTGCGCATCGTCCTGAGTAAATCCACGAACCCTAGTCAGCCCATGCAATTCACCACTTTGCTCGTAACGGTAAACCGTACCAAATTCGGCCAACCGTAAAGGTAAATCCTTATACGAACGTGGTTTATATTTGTATATTTCGCAATGATGAGGGCAATTCATCGGTTTTAGTAAAAACTCCTCGCCTTCCTGTGGTGTAGTAATTGGACGGAAACTATCCTTTCCGTACTTAGCCCAGTGCCCGGATGTTATATACAACTCCTTCTGTCCTATGTGCGGGGTAATTACCTGTTCGTAACCATATTTCTTTTGTACCTTCTTTAAGAACATTTCCAAGCGTTCTCTTAACTGAGCTCCTCGTGGCAACCACAACGGCAACCCAGCACCTACACTTTGTGAGAAAGTAAATAGTTCAAGTTCTTTTCCAAGTTTTCTGTGGTCGCGCTTCTTAGCCTCTTCCAAAAGAGCCAAGTACTCGTCCAACTGCTTTTTCTGTGGAAATGTTACCCCGTAAATACGAGTAAGCATTTTATTCTTCTCATCCCCACGCCAGTATGCCCCTGCAACACTTAGCAATTTAATTGCTTTGATGTATCCAGTATTGGGTAAATGTGGCCCCCGACACAAATCGGTAAAATCACCTTGCTTATAAAAGGTAATTGTACCATCCTGCAAATCGGTTATGAGTTCAACTTTATACGGATCTCCTTTTTCTTTATATGTTTTTAAAGCCTCGGCCTTAGTAACTTCCATACGAACAATCGGCTGCTTTGCGTGAGCAAATTCCAGCATCTTTTGCTCAACCATAGGTAACTGATCCTCGGTAAAGGTTGTTGATCCAAAATCTACATCATAATAAAAACCATTTTCGATACTTGGTCCTATTCCCAATTTTATACCAGGAAAAAGATTCTCAAGCGCTTCTGCCATTAAGTGAGCCGAAGAATGCCAGAAAGCATGCTTTCCTTTATCGTCGTCCCATTTATGCAACTTAACGGTAGCGTCGTTATTAATTTCGCGTGTTAAATCCCACACCTCACCATTAACCGATACTGCTAACACCTCCTGAGCTAAACGTTCCGAAATGCTTTTTGCAATCTCGAGCCCAGTTACACCTTTAGGATACTCTCGTACCTTACCGTCAGGAAAAGTAATTTTTATCATAATTGCAATTTTGAAAGTTGCAAAATTAATGAATTTTTAAATAAAACCCTTAATTATTAATCGATTTACTTTGTTTCGTCAGATGTTTTCTTTTTACCCGGCTTAAATTTAGATTCCTCCCCTTTTATAAGCCTCTCAATGTTTTTTTGATGAGTAAACAGCATTAAAATTGCTAACGTGAAAGCAAAAATAATTAACGAAGGATTGGTTGTTCTATAAACAAAAATCAACACCAATGGAAAAGAAAATCCGGCAATCATAGAACTTAACGAAACATACCGAGTAATAAGCAACGATATAACCCAAATTCCAAAAACAATTAACGTTGCATAAGGTTGAAGAGCGAATACAACTCCCGATAGAACAGCGACACCCTTTCCTCCTCTAAACTGTGCAAATATCGGGAAAATATGACCTACCAATGCAGCAACACCTAGAATCAACTGAAAGTTGATAAACATTCCTGTTTGTGGAATGTAAAAATCAGTTAGGTACAACAGCCGAACGGCAAAGTAGCCTTTTAACACATCTACTATAAACACAAAAATCCCCGGTAACAAACCCAATACCCTAATTGTGTTTGTTGCTCCAGCATTGCCACTTCCATGTTCCCTTACATCCGTTCCATAAAATATCTTTCCTACCCATACCGAAGTAGGAATCGATCCCATTAAGTAAGCTGCAATAACAATAAGAATTTTAACCAGCAAATCCATGTCCGCAAAGATAATCTTTTTTTTACCAAAATATTGAACTATCCCAAAACGCAAAGGTTGCACCAATTAAGTTTGATGCAACCCTATTGTCAGCTAAAATTTACAAAATCACAATTTTGGACCTGCGGCAACTAACCGTTTTCCCCACTCGTTATCAGTAAAATTATCAAAATTTTTAATAAACTTTTGAGCCAAATCCTTGGCCGCTTTTTCCCAATCCTTAGGGTTAGCCCAAGCATTTTGAGGATTCAGCAACTTTGAATCAACTCCTTTTAACGATTTCGGGATTTGCAGATTAAAAATCGGGAGTTCTTCTAACTCCTCATTTTCGATAGAACCGTCGAGAATGGCGTTAATTATGGCACGAGTCGAAGGCAAATCGATACGCTTGCCAACACCATAAGCCCCGCCAATCCATCCTGTGTTAACCAAATATGCCTTAGAGCCATTTTGCTCCATTTTCTTTACAAGTTCGCGTGCATACACCGTTGGATGAAGCATAAGAAAAGCCTGTCCAAAACAGCTGCTAAAAGTTGGCTGAGGTTCAATAACCCCTACTTCGGTTCCCGCCAATTTAGCGGTAAATCCGCTAAGAAAATGGTACTGCGTTTGATCTGATGTTAACAAAGCAACAGGAGGTAACACGCCAAAAGCGTCGGCAGTTAAAAATATTACCTTTTTAGCATGTCCCGCTTTCGAAATTGGCTTTACAATGTTCTTTATATGGTAAATTGGATATGATACCCTCGTATTTTCAGTTTTAGCCTTTGAGTGAAAATCGATGTTCCCTTCCGAATCCACTACCAAATTTTCCAACAAGGCATCTCGTTTTATAGCAGCATAAATATCTGGTTCTTTCTTTGGGTCTAAATCTATACACTTAGCATAGCAACCTCCTTCGAGGTTAAACACGCCGGAATCGTCCCAACCGTGTTCATCATCGCCAATAAGGGCACGATTCGGGTCGGCCGAAAGAGTGGTTTTTCCCGTTCCCGAAAGGCCAAAGAAAATGGCCACATCACCTTTTTCACCTACATTTGCACTGCAGTGCATAGATGCCATTCCTTTTAGAGGAAGGTAGAAGTTCATTACCGAGAAAATGCCCTTTTTCATCTCGCCACCATACCATGTTCCCCCAATTAACGCCATTCGTTCTGTTAAGTGAAATGCAACGTAAACCTCGCTATTCAAGTTTTCCTCACGCCACTGGTTATTAACTGTCTTGGACGCAACAAGGGCAACAAAGTCGGGCTTAAAGGTTTTCAACTCTTCCTCAGAAGGGCGAATAAACATATTCTTAACAAAATGTGCCTGCCAAGCCACCTCCATAATAAAACGCACACTTAAACGTGTATCCTTATTTGCCCCGCAAAACGCATCGACAACATAAAGTTTTTTTCCGCTTAGCCGCTCCGCACTTACTTCCTTTAAATGATTCCAAACCTCCTGAGAAATGGGCTTATTATCGGATGTTTTCTTTCCCTTCTCTGCCCACCAAACATCCTTTTCGGTATTAGGTTCCCTAACAACATACTTATCCTTTGGAGAGCGTCCCGTAAAAATTCCTGTATCGACGCTTACCGCACCTAACTTCGTTACAACGCCCTTTTCATACCCCTTTAGGTTAGGGTTAGTTTCGTGCTCATAAAGCAAATCGTAATCCGGATTGTAAAACACCTCTTCAGGCTTTACTATCCCATAAACTGAAAGATCTATATTAGCCATTTTTTGGTTGATTAAGTGTCTTCTTACAAATTCAACCCTACTACAACAACACAAATATTCGTTAGAGTAGGAAAATTATAAAGTCCTTCTAATTTCCTCTTATTTTAAGCATTATAAAGAAAATAGCAGAACTTTATTGCAAATATATTCCTTTTATTTGTCGAAAACGTTTGAAATGGCATGTTGTAAATCAGCGTTTTTTAACAGGTTTTGATTTACAACTACAAATCCTTAATCGCTATGCTTACATCCCGGGGTTAAATTTTCGGGTTCCATATGAATAGTAGCATCAATATTCAACCGTTTAAGAATTTCCACTTCAACCTCCGATACCACTTTATGAGCCTGTTCTATAGTCCAACTATTAGGCAGCCGAACATGGAAGGTTAACTCTTTGTGCGTTATGTAATTATGAATATGAAAATGATGAGGTTCCATTCTAATTCCTTTAGAGGCAATAATATCGTTAATCTCGTCGATTAAAGTAGCAGGAACCTCTTCGCCAATAATAGACGAAAAAGTATCGGAAATTATTTTATATGCCGAATAAGCAATTAAAATGGCAACTAAAATTCCCAAAATGCCATCAATCCACCAAAAGTAGCGACTTACAAAAATACCCACAATAACAATTACCGATGAAAGGGCATCGCTTCGATGGTGCCAACCATCGGCTTGAACCGATTTCATACCAGTTTTTTTCCCAATGAAAAAAGCATACTGCGCTAATCCCTCCTTCAACAAAATGGACACAACCGTTGCGATAATAGCCAACATTCCATAGTGTGCAGGCTGATGCGATTTTAATCGTTCAAAACCCTCTATACCAAAATATATTGCTACCAACAAAAGCATTATTCCAATGGTAAGAGTTGTTATTAACTCGGTTCTTCCATGTCCAAAAGGATGCTTTTTATCGGCAGGCTTTTGGGAGTACCGAGCCCCCACAATTACAAATATCGAACTTAACGAATCGGATAAGGTGTGCCAGGCATCTGCAATAAGGGCTAACGACCCGCTTACTACACCTGCCCAGTATTTCAGGACAAAAAGAAGCGTGTTTACTATAATTGAAACAACGCCTTCTTTTTGAGCCCCATTAAAATTGGACTCCGTTTTCATTACAATAACTATTTAACAGGAATAACTTCGTATGACGGCAAATATCGAATATAAGTTTGGTTCACATTTTTATACGTCCCAAATTTATTATCGAATTTAAACGTTGATTGTAGCATTTGCTTTTTATAGCACTTTAAACAAGGGGTAAAATCAGCGCCATACTTCTTCATCATACTTATAAAATATATACCCAAATCGTAACCTAAAAACGAAAATTGTGTAGGTTCTAACCTGAATTCCTCGCGATAACGTCCTACAAAACTATTTACGTCGGCTCTGGAATAATCCACATAAAACGGGCTGTAAATTCTTATTCCTAGGTTAAACAAATAATCATCGTGAATATTGTGCATCCTCATCCAACGGGAAGGCCCGTAAACTTTTGTTTTGAGGTTATAAAACGATTTAACGGCATATAGCTGTCCCAAAAAATCGGCAATAAATGGCTCGTCGTTCGATGGAATAATTACCACGTTTTCCATATTGGGAAAAAGAACTTTTGAAAGAGAATCCTGAACATCGGCCGATTTTTCTTCCGCAATTCTATGGTCGTAACGGTAAAGTTCAACTCCGGCACTATCGGCTTTTGCGGCCAACTGTTCGTTAAAGTTCTTAATTGCCTCGGAATAAAGTGCATCCTTGTCGTTAATTATAATATACCTGCAAGAATCTTCAAATTTCAAACTATCCAAAAACAGCAACAGCATGTCCTGATAACGCTGATTTACTTCGATAAGATACTCATGATTATTAAATTCCGTGGGGCCATTATAAAATGGCGATACTACAGGAATTTTCTGCTCATCGGAAAACGAGATTAACGGTAGCAACTCATTTTTACTTAATGGACCAAACACCAAATTTTCGTCGTTAAGCACGCCCATCGATACCAATCCCCTTATTTCGGATGGATTATTCTTAATATCGAAAACCGATAAGTTAACAGAAACGCCCTCCTTTTTCATCGAGTCGATAGCTAATAGCAATCCCTGATAAAACTCAAGAGATGCCCGGGTTAAAGCCGACATGGGCTTTTGAGCAGTTTGAATATTTACTTGATTCGATTCAACCTCATCGTTAAACTCACTATCTTCAACCTCCTCGCGTTGAGTAAAAGGCAATAATAATGCTATGTTAAACGGTTCGCCATTATAATCGAACTCCTTTTGACACGGAAGTATTTCAACCGGTTTGGGAACTATGGTATCCTGCCTTACCTGCTTTGCTACAGGCTTTACGGGAATACGCAACGTTGTACCCAACTTCACCCCATCCTTTATAGCTTCCCTGTTATACTGCTCAATCAACTTTACATCTACACCATATTGACGCGAAATGGCAAACAAACCCTCACGAGGTTGTACCTCGTGCATAATAAATTCCATAGAATCTTGTGCAGGCGCCGTTACCACCGGCGTTATAACCTTACGCGGAATCAGCAATACTTGGCTTACCTGTAAACCATCCTTCACTTCCGGATTGTTGGCAATAATTTCATCTACCGTTACATTATACGCCCTCGATATCCCAAAGAGCGTTTCCTTACGTTTTACTATATGATATATAAATTCCTCGTTCCCTTCTATGGCCTTCGATTTCACTGGAATTTTTAATGCCTGACCGACCTTGAGCCCTGCGTATATATCGGGATTGGCAATGGCAACCTCAGATTGTGTAACGCCATAGGCCTTGCTTATAGAGTAAAGTGTTTGACCGCTTTGAACAATATGAACGAAATATGCTTTTCCATCGATACGCACCTTATTTTTGGAAACCTCAACCTTAGGAGAAACTATTGTATCGTTCTGAGCATTAACAACAACTGCCTGAAACAAAAAACATATCAGAAAAGCAATATAAAAACGGTTCATATTTAATTAATTTACAGTAGCGTTAAATTACAAAAATAGTCAGTAATTTTATCTTTCCTCATTTTTTTAGATTTTTTAGTAACCTCAACAGCACACAGCAATTAAAATCTCTGATAAACAAAAAGTTTTTAAAAACATCAAACTTTACCGTCTAATCCGTTTACATAAACTGCATCTATTTTTGTAAACTTGCTCCCGTTTTTAACTATTTTGTCCAATGAGTTTTTTTGCGGTTACCATTCAGCATCACAGAGTTTTTGGCTATACATGTGGATTGTACGTACTATCGAATCAATCGAACGATATATATACCATTGAAGAGAATGTGCTGAGCCGTCCTGCATCGAATATTCCCTCCGAATTAGCCAATATTGGCAAGGTTATAAATCAGATTTCGGAGAATGCAGTACAAAAACAATTCGCAAAAAATTTAAAGGCCTCTGCAAACTTTGCCGACAAAGTAAATTCTGACGAAAAACTGCTAGGATACATAAGAGAATACATAGACAGGCGTCTTTCGAAAATAGTTGAATTGACCCTAGAACTCAATCTGCCTTTATATTTACGCGATAAAACAATAAAAACGCTCAACGAAACCAACCGGTTAAGCATCATCCCCAATTTGCTAAAACCCACCTTCAACTTTGAACAACTCGAAAGCGAACTACATTACAGCATTTCCATTCAACTAAACAAAAAGAAGATTATCCTGCAAGGAAATAATCAGGTAATATGCGATTCGCCTTGCATCATATTGATAAATAAGACGCTTTACCGATTAGATGGAATTGAAGGGAAAAAAATACAACCGTTTTTTAACAAGCCATACATATCCATAGCTGCAAATGCAGTAGAACGTTACCTTAGCACTTTTGTCAGCAACCTGTTAAGGAGCAATCTTGATGTTACCGGCGTTCCTGTTCGAGAAACGGAGGTTAAACCGGAAATACTTCTCAACCTAGAAGCAAGGCTTACCGAAGGACACTGCCTTACATTGTGGTTCAAATACGGTTCGAGAAAATACCTTTGTAGCAAACCAACCACTCCCGAAGTTAACTTGCTAAAGGAAAACGATAAATATATTTTTACCCGTTTTAAGCGCAATAACTCACAAGAGCAAAATACAATAGATGCCATTTCTAACCATCTGGGCATAAAAAAGGTAAACGATGGCGAATTTTTACCCAAGGAAATATCCTCCTCACCTAACAATCTCTACGAACTTGTTGAATGGCTTAATAAAAACAGACCGAAAATATCCGAATTATCCATTGCCATTGAGCAAAACATAGAACAAAGCCAATTCTACTTAAACAACGTTGAACTATCCGTAAACACATTGGTTGGCGAAGATTGGTTCGATTTACAAGGAATGGTAAAACTCGACGGCTTCGACATTCCCTTTTCCCATTTAAAACGAAATATTCTTAGAAATATCCGTGAATTTATACTGCCCAACGGACAAGTATTTATTCTTCCCAAAGAGTGGTTCTCGAGATATTCTCCAATAATGGCCATTGGAAAAGAAAACGAAGGCAGCATTCGGTTGCCTAAGCCTGCATTTAACCTTCTTAATGGCGATGATACAATAAACGCCAACCTTGCAGTAGGGTTAAACCGGAAACTTTCCAATGTTAGCGTTGAAGAATTTGAACTTCCGAAAACATTAAAAGTAACCTTACGCCCGTACCAACGCATAGGCTATACATGGTTAAAATTATTGGAACAGAACAATATCAACGGATGCCTTGCCGATGATATGGGGTTAGGAAAAACCATTCAAACTATAGTTCTGCTGCTATCGTCAGCAGAGGCTAACGGTTTTGCCGTAGGCTCGGGAAAAACGTCGCTTATAGTAGTACCAACTTCGGTAATTCATAACTGGGGTTCCGAATTGGCCCGCTTCGCACCGATGCTCAACTTTTTAATTCACCACGGAACGCAGCGCACAAAGTTCTATTCCAAAATTCTGGCATACCATATTGTAATAACCTCGTACGGTACCCTCCGCAACGATATTGAACTGTTCCGACAAATAAACTTTAATTACGTTGT
>ERZ795053.7618-NODE-7618-length-10381-cov-3.644877_pt1 | contig 10381 bp, 7 predicted proteins | sample MGYA00375137_ERZ795053 | MGnify/ENA primary metagenome ERZ795053 (study PRJEB30182, sample SAMN05720284) | activated sludge metagenome | isolation source: Anaerobic digester | place: Hong Kong | collected 2014-12-17 ... | reverse complement strand
GCCTGGTCAGGATGGGGGCCTTCTCCGTCTGGCTGTCGATCCACACGCCGTCCTTGTCGGTCTTGGGTGGATTGTGGTTCCAGAAGCCGTCGCACTCGATGTCGCCGTAGGCGCTGGCCAGGGGCGCGAAGCGCGTGTCGCCGGAGGACTTCCAGTCCACGTATTCGACGTCGAGCCACTCCTGGGGGTCGGCGGCCTGATCGTACTGATCGAGGACCACGTATCCGCTCTCCTCGAACATGTCCAACTTGTTGTATTCGCTCATGTGAATCCTTCACTGCACGGTTGGTCCGAGTATCACACTGAAACCGCTCACTAAACATGCCCCGGGCCAGCGTTTTGGCCGATGTCTGTGAAATGTCGCATCACCATGGTGCCGAAGGTCACGACGCAGCAGTCCCCGCCCCCGCGTAGGCAGCTCAGGAACAGTCCTTGACCACAACGCGGCGCGCATCCACCACGGCGTCCTCGGAATAGAGCCCGACCCGACCGTGGGTATAGGGGTGCAGCGAGTCGTTGAGCCGCGCCACACCCTCGCCGTTGACCCGGATGACGGTGAGGGTGGCGCCCGAGCGCTTGACCTTGCGTTTCACCTGGAAGTCGACCCTGTCGCCGACACCGGCGCTGGGCTGCGCGGAGGTGTGCAGGAAGCGCTGGCCGCCCGGGTAGTCCGGGTGGCGCTGCCCGATCTCCAGGCCGTTGGGCTTCACGATGCCGTAGGAGAAGCGCTCGTTGTCCACGTAGTCCCAGACCACCCAGCCGACCTCCCAGGGGTTGGCTGGTGATCCCGTCCGCAACTGTGACACGGTGCTGTAGACGAATCTGGACACTTGGCACCGGTGATCGAAGTCGGCAGCCGTGGTCACGAGCGCCGCATGGGTGACTCCCGCGTCATTCGCGGCGGCCGGCGCAAGGCGAAGCACTCCGGCGCCAGTGGTGACCTCGACGTAGCCGGCGAAATTCACCTGCCACGGTCCGAACGAGTCGAGGTCGGTATGGCTACCAGCCTCGTAGTCGACAAAACGGTCATCGAGCACCCTAACCGCGGCTGTGGCATTGGTGGCATTGGTACCCATGACCAGAGCCGCCACGAGACCCAGGACGAATACTGCACCCGCCACGCCGTACGTGAGTCCCGCCCGACGCAATGCAGTCCCCATGCCCACCTCTTCCGCAACACCTGTCACTAGAGGATCGGCAGGATCTCCGAATTCCTTGAACGGTCCTGATCCCACGCCGGCACTCCTGTCGTCACTCCGCCCGATCATCCTGGTATACCAGGGCGTCCTGCGCCGGCTCACTGCTGATCCGTTCGCGGGCGGTCTTGGCCCAGGTGGACCGTCCCGAGAGCCTGCGCCAGGTTCCCATGAAAACCACGGGCCACATGATCCATGTGTAGACAACGTACGGCACGAAAACCAGCGCGATCCGGCCGACCCCGGCCCAGCCACGACCGCGTCCGGCGATGAGCACCCCGAAGATCACGGGTCCGAGGCTCAGTTGCACGAAGAAGGCGGTCAACCAACCATTGTCGAGGGGAAGGTAGGGGACCCCGAAGAAGACCCACAGGATGATCGCCACCAGCAACGCTGTCCCAACGATCAGCTGCAGAATGGGCAGCACCAGCGTGAAGAGCGCATCGAGGCGCCGGAATCCGTACAGATCCCTGGAGTACAGGTCCCGAACGTGGCCGAGCACCTGCAGGTTCCCCTGGAACCACCTGGTGCGTTGTCGCCAGAGCTTGGTCAGGCTGTTCAGTCCCTGCTGGGAGACGGTGGTGAAGAGCTCGTGCCGCCCCCACCAGCCGACCCTTAGCTCGCGGAGCCCGAGTTCCTGGTCCTCTGTCAGGAACTGGCCCCACGGTCCGTCCTCACCCTCGCCATTACCGATGCTCTGCAGTGAGGACAGCCGGTTGAACTGGCCGTTCCCGCCCATGAAGGCCGTGTTCAGCCGGGAACGCCCCGCCTGGAACAGGCCACCGAAGATCTCGAACTCCAGTCCCTGCATCCACGTGAGATAGGACTCCTGGTTGTAGATGTGCACCATGCACTGGACGCCGCCGACCTCAGGCTCGTCGAAATGGCGAGCGACGAACGCCGGCGCCTGCGCGGCCAGCCTGCCGTCGGCGTCAACGATTCCGATGATGACGTGGTCGGTGTCGAACCCCGAGTGTTCGGGGCGTGTCATCACCTGGGTGAGGATTCGGTGGTACGCGGCATTCAGGGCCGCTGCCTTGCCTGTCCGTGCGTCGGGGGGCACCCGGGTCAGCACTTCGAGGTCGGGTCCGGCCAGCCCCTCCAGAATCGCGCCGGTGCTGTCGTCGGATCCGTCATTGATGACCAGGATCACCTTGTGAGTGGCCTGGACGGCACGCAGCCGGGCCACGCTGTCGGCGATCGTCACCTCCTCGTTCAGGGCAGGGACCAGGAACACCCAGAGGTAGTCCTCTTCCCGGCCCACGGGCCGCCTGCGCCAGGTCCGGAAGTAGCCGTAGCCGGCGAAGAACATCACGATCGTCCACACGTAGCCGATCACGATCGCACAGAACGATACCCAGTACAGCAGGAACAGGAGCCAGCTCAGCATTATGAATCGCCCGAGGGCCGGCGCCAGAGCCAGATGATCAGGGCAACCACGCAGACGATCACCAGCACGACTCCGACGATCAGTTGCCACTGGGTCTGGGACGGCCCGGGGGGAGGCTTCACCGTCACCTCGATCGGCTCTCCGGCGCTGAACTGCACGTAAGCGGAGCCGTTCAGGTTCAGCCACTGCTGCGGCCGCTCCTGGGCGAACAGAGCCAGCGAGTCCTGCTGCCGGGCAGTGCTATCCGAACCTCCCAGCATGACCAGATCGGCACCGCCGGACTCGAAACCCTGCAGCACACCGTACGGCTCGGAGAGGCGGGCCTGGAAGTCCGGCATGTCGTCGGAGGTGACCTGGGTGTTCTCGGTGCCGTTCACCGGCGCCTGCAAGGTGCTGGCCAGCGCTTCGTCGGCACCCACGATCAGCCCGGAAGTCGCGCCGTCCGGGGGTTCGCCGCCCTCGATCCGGTAGCTGACCTGCTGGGCGTTGGCACTCTGCAGGGATGCCACGAGCCCGCCGGCCTGAGCCAGGGTGCCGGAACCCACGAGCCACGTCGGTACCTCTGCCGCCAGCACCTGGGGAAAGCGCTCAAAGCCTGGGGCCAGGCTCTGCCCAGCCGCGCCCGTCACGGCGCTGAGCTCCGGGTCGGCGGTGAATTCGGCCTCGAGGCCCCGCGGATAGCAATTGCCTCCCGGTGGTACGTAGCTCATGGCGATCTCGAGGGTGTTGTCGCGGGCCATCAGCTCCGTCGGCACCTTGAAGGGCAGATTCATACCGGTGGAGCCGGTCATGTTGGCGGAGCTGACGATGTTGCCGTTCCAGAGCAGGTCCACCCTGCCCTGTCCACCGTCGGGCAACGGCGTGATCCGCCCCGCGATCACACCGCTGAGCTGCTCGATCGGATGCCCGAACATCGATTGGTTGATGAGCACCTGCGAACTGACCCGGCCAAGGCCCTTGAGGCGCACGGGTTGCATTCCGAGCGCGCTCAGCTGCTGCTGGCCCTCGAGCTCGGAGAAGTCGATCGCACTGGAGACATCCTCCGCCGAGTCGGCGTCGATGATCGCGGTGTTGGGGTCGCCGAGTGCGACGGCAGCCCGCAGAAGTGCCTGCCCGTCCCCGCTGACGACCAGTTCCCCCTGACGCAGCTCCAGCTTGTTGGTGCTGCTCGTGTTCTCCTCCAGCACCACCCGGCGCTGAAGCGGGTCGGAGCCGGCTCGGGATGTCGCCGGTCCGCCGGACTCCTCGCTCAGAGCGACCGTGGTGGGTGTCGGGAACGCATGTGCCAGCGCCGAGACGGCGGTGAGCGCCGCCGAACCCAGGCTGTCCGAACTGTCCTGCGGCACGACCACTGTGTAGCTCTCGACTCCCTTGCTGAGGAACTCCGCGATCGTCGAGGGAGGCTTTGCAGAGGTGTCGACATTGAATGCGGCACGTCTCAGCGTCGCCTGCGCGGTGTCGTCAGCGAAACAGTCCTCCTGCGAGCGCAGGGCGACTGCCATGCTCAGCTCGATGCTGCCGTCGGCCCCGACGTCCGATGGCCTGAGAGCAACGTCGATCCGTCCCCCCGTGCGAGCATCCACCTGCGCGCCCCTGCGTCCACCGACCACGAGGTTGATCACCCCGTCGTAGTTGTAGGTGGACTCGATCGTGCCGGTGATGCTCCTCGGCGTTGCACCTGCTGGGACCGGGATGTAGACAGTGGCCTGGCCGTTCGCCCCTTGGATCGACAGCCCGTAAGGCAGGCTCAGGGACTGCGTCACAGTGTCGGCGCCCAGGCTCGGCGCAGCCGCGAACATGACCCCGCCGAGCAGGGCCAGGACCACGGCGCGCACTGCGAGCCTCACGGCGCATCATCCTCTCCTGACGCCAGGGGTCCGCGCCGCGTGGCGTCGTCCATGGCTGCCCTGGCAGTTTCGAGGGTGTCCCTCAACGACCCTGGAGTGAGGGTCGAAACGAGCTCGTGCCACATCTGCGAGACCGGCGGCGGATCGCTCATCCGCCTGGCCTGCCGCAACGCATGCCAGGCATCCTCAGGACTTATCACCGTGTTACGGCGGTGCTGCGGCGGCTCCTGGGCGTCGGAGAACCGGTGGTAGGCGACCTCCAGCCTGTCCTTCAGCGATTCCGGCTCATCGAACCATTCACCCTGTTCGGGCGGCAGCCAGCCCTCGGGGCGCAGGTATGACCCGGCCCTGACGTAGCGCCCGTATCCGGCCGCCTCCAGCACAGCTGTCCGGGAGTACCCGGGCCCGAACGGGATCGGCGGTGGCCCCAGCCGGGCCAGGTGAGCCAGGCTCTGCCCGATCCGTAGCGAAGCCTTGCCATCGCCGTAGGGGTTGGGCGACTCAGCCATCCTGAGGTAGGCGGCCGGGTCGGTGAGCAGGTTGACTATGTTCTTCCGGATGACGTCACGGTCCGTCCCGACCAGCAGCAGGGTGCCGGCATCGACGCCCTCCTTGCGCTCGGTCTCCTCCCGGCAGACCAGGACCGGCACGTCGAAGGAGGGCGCCTCCTCCTGGATACCCCCGGAATCGGTGACCACCAGATCGGCCCGCTTCAGCAGATGCGCGAACGGCACATAGTCCAACGGCTCGGTGAGGGTGACGTTGGGGATGTCACGAAGTGCGGGCTGCAGGCTCTCCCGCACCTTCGGATTGGGATGCATCGGCACCACGAAATTGACATCGCCCAGTTCCAGCGCTGCAGCAGCAACTCCGGCAGCGACCCCATCCAGGCCAGCGCCCCAGCTCTCACGTCGGTGAGCAGTGACGACCACCAGCTTCCGGGACGCGTCCATCATCTCGACGATTCGCTCATTCTCGAACACGGCCGGTTGGGCGGTGGCCCACATGAGTGCGTCGATGCCCGTGTTCCCCGTTATCAGCGTCCGCTTCTCGGAGATGGCCTCCCGGATGAGGTTCCCGAGATTCGTGGTCGTCGGCGCATAGTGCATCGCGGCGATCCGGCCGATAATCTGCCGGTTCAGCTCCTCCGGCCAGGGCTGCCACCAGTCCCGCGTGCGCAGTCCGGCCTCGACGTGCATCACGGGGATCTGATGTGCCATTGCGGCGACCGCTCCGGCCATCGCGCTCGACGTGTCACCGTGCACCATCACCGCGGCGGTGAACGGGAGCCCGGTCGTGGGATCGTCGGACTTCAGCGAGGTGAGCACCTGCGAGGTTCCCTCCATCACCGCGATGATCAGCTCGGACAGGTCGGACCCCCGCCGGTGAAGCTCCAGTTCCGCATCGATCGTGATCCCCGCCTGGGCGAACAGGGGCGCCACCAGATCTCTGTGCTGTCCCGTAGCAAGGACGAAGGGAGCCACGAAGGGGCGGCGCTGGAGTTCGTGGATCACGGGGATCATCTTGATCGCCTCGGGTCGAGTGCCGACGATCGTGACGACTCTGCTGACGGGAGGGTTCGACTCCATGGCAGCACCCTATCCAGGTTGCTCATCCGAAGCCTGTTCGCTGATCGGTCACCCGGCGCACCCACCTGCGACGAGCCGCCCGAATCGCCGTCATCGCAGTACCCTGCACCGGTTCGGCTCGCCCGTCGCCGGCCAGCCGAGCGGTTGAGCGCGTCCGTCCACCACGCTTGTTAGAGTTGGGAGACCCAGGCACAGGGGGATCACAGGATCGGGGCCAGTGATCAGGGATGACCGGACGGCTTGTGGCAGCAGACCGATGGGGAAGTGGATGACCAGCTCGCAGCGCCTCAAACGACTGGCGCGCCAGGGCAAGCAGCGCACCAGGAAGCTCGTGCGCAGGAACAGGCGGCGGCTGCGCCGGTTCCGGGCGCGGCACTTCTCCGCAACGCCGCAAGCACCCGAGCAACCCACTGCCCGGGTGCGCACCCGCAGGCGTGCGGATCTGGAGCCGGTGGTCGAGACCGCTGACGATCTGGACTACGTGGGCTACTGGGAGGACCGGTACTCAAGCGGCGGGACGTCAGGCGTGGGTAGCTACGGTAAACAGGGGGCCTACAAGGCGGCCGTGGTCAATGCTTTCATCGAGGCCAACGAGGTCGGCGACGTCATGGAGTTCGGATGCGGGGACAGCGCACAGTTGTCCGAGTACCACCTGGGGGAGTACCTGGGACTGGACGTCTCCGCGGCCGCCATCGAGAAGTGCCGCGAACGCTTCGGTGACGATCCGCGCAAACACTTCCAGCTCTACCGTCCGGGCGACGGGGCCACGTTGCCCCAGGCCGACATGACCATGACCCTCGAAGTGCTGATGCACATCACGGTGGAGCAGGACTACGTCCGCACCGTGGCGGATCTGCTCGGTTCCGCGCGGCGGTATGTCGTGATCTTCAACCCCCTCTGGCCGCTGCTGGACTACCGGCGCGGGTCCACGGAACGACACCACGACATCCTCGCCGAGCTGGAACGGTATCGCGAGGAGTTCCACATCAGCGAACCACTGTTCTCCCCGCGGATGAACCGCAAGCGTCGCGAGCGGGGCAGGATCGGAATGTTCGCCTCCGACTTCGTCTTCCTCGCCCGCCGCAGCACGACCGACGGCATCACCCTGCCACCGATCGACCCCAACGAATGGTCCCAGGCCTACGACCAGGCGCACACACCGCAGGCAGCGCCCAGCGCATCGGCCTGAGCGAACGACTCAGGCAGGTCGGACGAGCTCGGCAAGTGAGTACAGCTGGGACGGCTGGTCGAAGCTGAGGTCCGCACCCGCGGCGCTGAGCTCTGCGTGAGCGCCGAAACCCCAGGTGACTGCCACGGTTCTCAGCCCATTGGCGCGACCGGCGCGGATATCGATCTCGCGGTCCCCGATCATGTACGCCGTCTCGGGCCGCACCAGCCCCTGCGCCAGCAGCCCGGCGAGCTGGGTGGTCTTGCTGATGCCGACATCGGCGCCGCTCACGAAATCGAAGTACGGGTCGAGCTCGAACAGGGTCACGATCCTGCTGGCGAAATCCTCGCGCTTCGATGTGCATACTCCCATGCGGATCCCGGCATCCCACAGGCGGCGCAGCGACTCGGCAATGCCGCCGTAAAGGCGGTTCTCCCCATACCCCAGCTCGCCGTAGCGATCCCGGTACGCCGCGACGCAGTCCCGGATCTGCGGCCCCGGCGCTGCTGTCAGCTCCGCGAAGATCTCGTCGAGGGGCTCCCCGATGAAGCGGTGCAAGGTGGACTCATCGCGTGGCGCGAAACCCTGCTGCACAAGCGCGTGGTTGATGCTCCTGGCGATCCCTGAGGAGTTGTCCGAGAGTGTCCCGTCAAGATCGAACACAAGATCGACCGGACCCGCAGTCATGGCACCCTCCACGGACCATCCTGACATCCGCGCCAGCCGGCGCCTGCTGTGGGCGCTGCCTCCGAACGAGTGGTTCGACGGGTGGGCCGACCCGGGACTGAGTAACTTTTGGGCATTCCGATCTCAGTGGAGCTGCCGTGAACTGGTCTGCGAAGTCGACGGGTATCGTCGCAATCGTCGTGGTGGTGGTGATGACGGTCCTCCTCGGCCTGACCGCCACGGCCATCCCCGTGGATCAGGCGGAGGCGACTCCCACCGACGTGGCGGTACCGCCCGACGCCGTTCCGAGCGACAGCTCGCCGGTGAGCGCCTGGTATGACAACCCCGCCGAGCTCAAGGGCGACGCGGGTACCTTCATCAAGTCGCAGCCGATCGCGGACGCGCCTGAAGGCGTCGAGGCCTACCGGATGATGTACGTGTCGGAGGACGTGCACAACAACGAGATCGCCGTCACTGCGCTCGTGCTGTTCCCCAAGACCCCGGCTCCGCCGGAGGGTTTCCCGCTGATCGCCTACGGCCATGGAACCACGGGATCAACGCCTCAATGCGGCCTCTCAGAAGCCCCCTTCACCAAGAACACTCCCGGCTTCTACGTCTATGACGTGCAGCTGCGGCAGCTGCTCGATCAGGGCTACGCCGTCGTGGCGTCCGACTACGAGAACATGGGCACCAAGGGCACGCCCATGTATCTGATGGGCAAGACCCAGGCCCAGAACGTGCTTGACAGTGTCCGGGCCATCTGGGAGACCCGCGACGATGTTGACCACAGCCGCACCATGGCCTACGGGCACTCCCAGGGCGGGCTGACCGCACTGTCGACGGCCTACTACCAGCAGAGCTACGCTCCGGAGATTCCGCTGGCAGGCTCGGTGAGTCTGGCGCCCGGCCTCTCGCCGCCGGTGCCGTTCGCACTCGAAGCCGTCATCAAGAACCCGGAACCCACCGGCCAGACGTCCTTCACGCTGCAGCTGGCCCGTTCCTGGTCGGCCCAGTTCCCCGACCAGCTGCCCGTCGAGGAGATGACCACCGAGTACGGCCGAACCGTCGGGTTCCAGGCGATCGAGGACTACTGCGGATCCTCGATCAAGGAGCACCTCGACAAGCCGATGAACGACTACCTGCCGCTACCGGTGCCGGACTCCTTCTACGAACTGTCCCAGTTCAACACGATCATGCCGCCCCAGTACGAGACCCCGGTGCTGCTCATCCAGGGGATGCAGGATGAGGCGGTGCTGCCGGCAGCCAATATCGCCTACGTCAACTACATGTGCAGCCAGGGCGTGCCCATAGAGGCCGGTATCTGGCAGACGGAGAACCACAACGGTGTCACGGTCGCCTCCCGGGACATGGTCAACGACTGGATGGCGGCACGATTCGACGGCGAACCCGCCGGCAACGACTGCATGAACAGGTGATGTGAAATGGTTCCCAACGGCATGCTCACCGCCCTCCTGGTCGGTATCTTCCTGCTGATCGTCGTGCTGCTCGCGATCACGGCCGGCAACCGGACACCGGACAGCCCGGCCGGGCGCTACACCCAGGTGTTCTCCGTGGGAGTCGCCTACGCGGTCCCTGTGATCTCGGTGTTCACCAACGGCGGCATGGATCTGGCGGGCTGGATCATCCTGCTGGTGGCACTGGTGATCGCCATCGTGTTCGGCCTCTGGTCGGTGATCGCCTTCCACAATACGAATTCCGAGCTCTTCCGGACCGTCGGAGTCATCTCCGGATTCCTGATCATCTGTGTGCAGCTGGTGGCCGTCGGCAATGTGGTGGCACTCATCGGCGGCCTCAGTCCTCGCTGGGTCACCATTGCCATCGGGCTGACCGTCGGGCTGTACGTCATCAGCCGCGGCTGGCGGGCCGCCGGGCGGACCAGCCGCTGGAGCTGGGCGTTCCCGATCCTCGCAGCGCTCGTGCTGCTGGCAGGCCTGTTCCTGGGCAAAGTTGCCACACTGGGGACTCCGGTCCTGCCAGTGCAGGAACTGCCCTTCGGCGCCGTGATGGGGGTCTTCGTGGCGATGGCGGTGCTGGGGTCGATGGATCTCGTGCTGCGACGCACACTGCAGTCCTCGCCGGATCACACACGGATCGCCTTCGGTGGCGGTGCGATCCTGCTGGGCACAGTCACCGCATTCGCGATCGGGCTCATGCTGGTGCTGGGTGGCAGCCTCTTCGCCCCCAACGAACCGATCATGACCATCGTGAGCACACTCGCCCCCACTGGCCAGGCCATCATCAGTGGCCTCCTGGTGGCGTGGTTCGCCTCGATCGTCGACAGCTACGTCGCAGCTTCCTCGGACGCCATCGCCGAGACTGCACCCAAGGAGCTCACGGAGTCCCGGCGTCAGGGGGCCGTGGTTGCGATCGTGATCGCCGCCATCGTGGTGTCGGTCTTCGTCCCGCCGGTGACCTACCTATTCGTGCTGGCCGCGATGGTGGCCGCCGCTGGACTCGGCTGCCTGCTCGCGGCCGCGACGCGTACCGGCTTCAGCACACTGGCG
>ERZ795053.7617-NODE-7617-length-10381-cov-4.229034_pt1 | contig 10381 bp, 9 predicted proteins | sample MGYA00375137_ERZ795053 | MGnify/ENA primary metagenome ERZ795053 (study PRJEB30182, sample SAMN05720284) | activated sludge metagenome | isolation source: Anaerobic digester | place: Hong Kong | collected 2014-12-17 ... | reverse complement strand
GGCCTGTTTGCCCAACGCAGAAACCTTGTGAGTCCGCGTTTCTGGCGAATGACGCGCGACATCGTGCGCTTCTACAAGGAGGCCCCCGAAGTTTTGCGCGACGAAACCAACCGGACCACCTTGGGGGAGTTCCTCGAGCGGGGTGGATACTCGCAAACCTTCGTCGAGAAGCACCTGATACCCATGAGCGCGGCCATCTGGTCCGCACGCCCCGAGGTCATCCGTCGCTTCCCGCTGCGCTTCTTGGTGCAATTCTTCCACAACCATGGCTTCTTGCAGATCCAGGATCGGCCGGTTTGGCAGGTGATCGCCGGTGGTTCACGCGAGTACATCGAGCCCATGACTCGCCCGTACCGCGACCGCATCCGGTTGCGGACCCCGGTCGTGGGCATCCGCCGCGAAGCCGACCAAGTCCTGGTCGAAACCGCCCAAGGCGAAGTCTCGCGCTTCGACCGGGTCGTGCTAGCATGCCACTCGGATCAGGCGCTCGCGATGCTGCGCGACGCCACCCCGCGCGAGCGGGAGATCCTGGGAGCCTTTGCGTACCAGCGCAACGAGGCCACCTTGCACACCGATTCCAGCCTCATGCCCCAAACCCGGCGCGCCTGGGCTTCCTGGAACTACCACGTGACCCAACCCGCCAGTGACTTGCCCACGGTGACCTACTGGATGAACGAGCTGCAACGATTCCAGGCCGCCAAGGACTACTTCGTCACCCTCAATCGGACAGCAGACATCGATCCCAACCAGGTCTTGCGCCAGATCGTGTACCACCACCCGATCTACTCGCAGGCCGCGGTCGACGCCCAAGCTCGGCACCACGAGATCGATGGGGTCGCGGGCGTGCACTTCGCGGGGGCGTATTGGGGCTATGGTTTCCACGAGGACGGAGTCAAGAGCGGTCTGCGCGCTGCCGAGCGGGTAGAGCAAGGAGTCCCGGTCCCTTGACAAGCCCCTTGACAAGTCCATTGACCAGGCCCTTGACCACGAGTGCCTTGTACGATGCGCGCGTCTACCACGCGCGCCGCACGCCCAAGAAGCACGGGTTTCACACCCGTTTGGAGCTGCTTTGGTTGGACCTCGACGAACTGCCCGACCTGTTCCGCGGGCGCTGGCTGTGGTCGCATTTGCGGCCCAATCTAGCGTTCTTTCGGAGGGCGGACTACCTGGGATCGAAGGACGTGCCGCTCAAACAAGCCGTTCAAGATCGCGTTGAGAAGCAACTGGGATTTCGACCGGACGGGCCCGTGCGCGTCCTGACGCAGTTGCGCACGCTCGGTTACGTCTTCAACCCGGTCAGTTTTTACTACTGCTACGACCGGGACGAAGTGCTGCAGGCCATCGTGGCCGAGATCACCAACACGCCTTGGAAGGAACGCTTTCAGTACGTGCTCGATGCTCGCGGCAGCTCCTCCGAAACCGAACACACCTTCCGGTTCCCGAAGGCCTTCCACGTGTCGCCCTTCTTCGACATGAATCAGGTCTACGAGTGGCGCTTCCGGGCTCCCGGAGAAAACCTGGAAGTGCACATGCGCAATCTCGTTGCCAATCAGCCGGTTTTTCTCGCAGGCCTGGTCGCGACCCGGCGGGAGATCAACGGCAGGTCACTCGCTTGGGCGCTCCTGAGCCACCCGCTGCAAACCTTTCGGGTCCACGCGGCCATCTACTGGCACGCGGCGCTCCTGTGGCGCAAGCGGGTCCCGTTCTTCGTCCACCCCAGCAAGCGCCAACCGTCCCAAACTCCTTCCTAACTCCTTCCTAGGAACCCTTCATGAAACTCGTCACCAAAACCCCCGTGCCTACCTCGTTGGCGGAGAAGTGGATCCGCAAGCGCTTTGCGCTTTTGCGGTTTGGCAGCTTGGTCGTCCACCAGGACGGTCAGGAGCAGTGCTATGGGGACGGGGATCCGACGGGCCCCGCTGCTCGGATTGACGTGCACTCGCCCGCCTTTTGGGATTGGGTGTTACGCCGCGGAAACGTGGGTGCGGGCGAGGCCTATGCCAAGGGTTTGTGGGGTTCGCCCGACCCGGCCGATGTGGTGCGACTGTTCGTGCGCAACGAAGCCGTGTTGCAGGGCATGGACCGCGGGCTGGCGGTGCTCTCCAAGCCGATCCTCGGCGCGTACCATTTCCTGCGTCGGAATACGGAAGCGGGCAGCAAGGCCAACATCGAAGCCCACTACGACCTGTCCAATGAGTTCTTCGCGCTGTTCCTGGATCCGACTATGACCTATTCGTGCGGCCTCTTCGAGACGGCGCGCACCACCATGGAAGAGGCTTCGGTGGCCAAGCTCGAGCGCATTTGCCGCAAGCTCGACGTGCAGCCCAACGATCACCTATTGGAGATCGGCACGGGCTGGGGCTCGATGGCGATGCATGCAGCCCGCGAATACGGCTGCCGCGTAACCACCACCACCATTTCCGAGCGACAATTCGAGCTGGCCAACGAGCGCGTGCGCGCTGCGGGCCTTGCCGATCGCATCACGATCGTCAAGCAGGACTACCGCCGACTCGAAGGTCAGTACGACAAACTCGTTTCGGTAGAGATGATCGAAGCGATCGGACACCAATACTTCGGCGAGTTCTTTGCCGCCTGCAGCCGACTTCTGAAGCCCGATGGCCTGATGTGCCTGCAATCGATCACGATCGCCGATCAATTCTACGACGAGGCCCGGCGCAGCGTGGATTTCATCAAGCGCTACATCTTTCCGGGTTGCTGCATTCCCGCGATCAGCCCGCTGACCCAGGCCATGGCCAAATCGAGCGATTTGCGCGTGCTGCAGATCGAAGACATCGGTCCGCACTACGCGCGCACCTTGGCGATTTGGCGCGAAAACCTGCAAGCCCATGGGGAAAAGGCGCGGGCGTTGGGTTTCGACGACGAATTCCTACGGCTGTGGGAGTTTTACTTCGCCTATTGCGAAGGCGGCTTCGCCGAACGGCGCTTGAGCGACGTGCAAATGCTCTTGGCCCGGCCGGCGGCGCGTCCCGAATCGCTGATTCCTGAGCTGCCTAGGGGCACCTGAACCGGAAGGCCCGCCTCGCTTGGGGCCCCATGAAGATCGTCGCCAACTGCCTGCTCTACAACTTGGCTTGGTTTGCTTCCGTATGGGGCGCCAAGCAGGGATCGATGTGGCTAGGGATGCTCGCCATGGGAGCCCTGGTGGCCCTGCACATGACCTGGGTGCCGCGCGGGGAACGCTGGCGCGAGGCGCGGTTCCTGGCGCTGGTGTGCTTGGCGGGCAGCCTGGTGGACACCGGTTTGGCGCACTTGGGCGTGCTGCGCTACCCCACTTCGCCCAGCCCGTGGGGCGTATGGTTTGTGCCCCCCTGGATCGCCGCGCTGTGGCTAGGCTTTGGAACCATGCCGCGCTTTTCGTTGGGTTGGCTGCGAGGCTGGCCTTGGCCGGCCGCCTCGGTCCTGGGCGCGGTTGGCGGCGTGATGGCCTTCTTGGGTGGTACAGGCATCGGCTCGATTGCCCCAGGGTGGGGGCATGGAACCCATGCGGTCCTAGCGCTCGAATATGCGATCCTCACCCCGCTGTTGGTGTTTGGCTTCGCGCGCATCCAATCTGCGTCCAGCCAACGGAGCGGCGATTGAGTTCCCCGCCCGATGGGATTCCCGTTGAGGCCCAGCTCGAGGCAAGCTGGGTGGGTTACACGCCTGGCTTGAGGTAGACCATGCACACCGCCGTCACCACGCAAACCGTGGCCAAGAGCGTCCAAAGCTTGATGCTTTGCGGTTTGCGAAAGGCCAAACCGGAGAGGGCGGAGAGCACCAGCCAGCAGACGAGTTTGACGATGGCCCAAGCCGGGAAACCGTAGTGGAACCGAGCCAGCAGGCCAAAGCCCCCGGTGAGCGCGGTCAAGCTCAGGATGCCCGATAGCATGAGCATGCGCTTGCGCCGCTCTGGGCTGGGGTTGGCGAACGCCATGAACGTCGTGGCGGTCAGGAACAGGATCGAGACGACGTGCAGCAGTTGGTAGATTTGGATGGCGCTCATGGGCGCAGTATAGCCCCGCCTGGGGTGCCTCACACCGGCTCAGGGCATCATCTTTGGGCTCGTCGGTAGCCAGGATGGGGGACCTGGCCTATGGTGTTTGGCCACCACCCACCGACCCATGCGCTTCCTGCTTCTCATCCTCGCCTCTTGGCTCGCCTCCTGGCCCTTGGTGGGCCCGCTGCCCGGAGTGTCTTTTATCCAAGCGGACGGGGATGTGCCCGTCACCCGGGTGACCTTCGAGTGGCTGGAGTGGCGCGACCGCCTGATCCAGGCCAAGCACACCGCCGATCGCGACGCGGCCTTCGAAGCTCTAGCCGAAGCCGCCAGCGACCCATCGGAAGCCCGGGTGGCCCTAGGCGAAGCGCTGACGGCTCGCTGGCAAGCCGCGATGGCTTCGTTGCAAGGCATGGGGCTCGAGCACAAGTTCGAACGCCTGTTGGCCCAGCGCACCGAACTCGACCAGGTTCGCAAGCACGCCCTCGACCTGATCGAAGACGAGCAGACGTACTTTTATCCCTATCGGCAGCCGGAAGTGACCGCGGAAAAGGCTGCGACGTACTTCAAGGTCCAGCAGGAAGTCGACCAAAGGGTGAGGGCGCTGGAGGGAGTGTGGAACAAGTCCCTGAAGGTCAAGGTCGGCAAGCCCTTGGCGGCGCTTCTGGAGGAGATCGAATGGCTGGATGCTCGCTCCAACTTTGTGAAAGGTGGTTTGGCCTTTCCCGAGTCGATGCCCGAGTGGATGCGCTACCTTCCAGCAGGCCAAGCGCAGATCGATTTGACCAACTTGGCCTTGGATCGCACCGAAGCGAGGCGCTTGCTGCGCGATCGCAAAGCGTTGGCCTACAACGAGGCGACTTGGGCCGCCTGCAAGCTGCCCCGGCGCAACCAGACCGAAGAAGAGCAGAAGCAAACCGCGCAATTCCCGAACGAAGCCGAACGCGAGCAAGTGCGCGTGACCAACGCCTATCGCCTGATGATGGGACGTCGCGCGTTGACTTGGGATCCGCGGCTCCAGGAAGCTGCCCACGGGCACTCCGACTACCAGACGCGCACGGGCAATTTTGGCCACTTCCAAGAGGACGGGCCCACCAAGACTCCCTTCGACCGCATGCGCTTGGTCGGGTACATGCGCGGCGTGAGCGAAAACTGCAGCAAGGGCTCGGGGGATCCGAAGACCGCCCACGTGGGTTGGTGCCATTCGAGCGGCCACCATCGCAACCTGATCGAAGCCAACCACCTGCAGATGGCCTCGGCCACCAGCGGCGATGTTTGGACCCAGAATTACGGCGTCGACACGGTGGCGGAAAGCCAGCTCTAGGCGCTCGGAGCGTTGCCCAAAGCGCCGTTTTTGCCGGCGCATGCTAGGCTACGGCCTTGAAGCTCGCCATCGCCTCCTGCTGTGGGCCCATCGCCCTGTCCCTCTCCTTAGGCCTTTCCCTCTCCTTAGGTTCGTCCGCGCCGGCCCTCGGCCAAGAGCCTGCGCCGAATCGGCCCGAACCGCTTTGGAACGGCAAGGATTTGAGCGGCTGGCACGGTCAGCGGCACTTGAGCCCCTACGCGTTGGCCGCTATGCCTGCCGAGGAGCGCGAAGCCTTGCGAGCCGAAGACGACGCCACCATGCGCACCCATTGGCGCGTGGAGGCGGGCGAGTTGATCAATGATGGCGAAGGCGCGTACTTGACCACCGACCGAGTATTTGGCGATGCGGTGTTCGAGTTGGACTACAAAACCGTGGCCTTGGCCGATTCGGGCATCTACCTCCGTGGTTGTCCTCAGGTACAGATCTGGGATACCACCGAAGCGGGTGGCAAGTGGGATTTGGGGGCCGACAAGGGCAGCGGGGGCCTGTGGAACAACGAACGCAACGAGCGCTTTCCCGAAGTCGTGGCGGACAAGCCTTTCGGTGAGTGGAATCACCTGCGCATCGTCCAGTGCGGCGAGCGCGTGTGGGTCGAATTGAACGGCAAGCCGACGGTGCGCGGGGTGCGCATGGAGAACTACTGGGACCGGGCCTTGCCCCTGCCTGCCACGGGACCGATTCAATTGCAGACCCATGGAGGCGAGATTCGCTTCCGGAACTTAACGGTTCGTGAACTGCCTGCCGACGAAGCGAACGCGCTGTTGCGTACCATCGATGGCGGCCCGTGGACGTCGCTCTTCGATGGGAAGTCCTTCGCGGGTTGGCAGGGCGATGTGGAGAGCTACGAAATCGTGGATGGCGCGATCCAATGCAAGGCTGGCAAGGGCGGAAATCTATTCAGCCAGTCGCGCTACGGCGATTTTGCCGCGCGTTTGCAATTTCGGCTCCCTCCCGGCGGCAACAACGGATTGGCGATTCGCTATCCAGGCAAGGGCGACCCGGCCTACGCGGGGTTCGAACTGCAGGTCCTCGACAATACGGCGGAAGCGTACGCCACCCTGAAACCCTGGCAGTACCACGGCAGCGTGTATGGGGTGGCGCCCTCAAAGCGCGGATACCTGCGACCCGTAGGGAGCTGGAACTTCCAGCAGATCATGGTGCAGGGTTCGCACGTGGTGGTGGAACTCAACGGCACGCAGATCCTGGACGTGGACATCCAAGACCTTCCATCCAACCTGCACGACCACGTGGGCAAAGACAACCCCAGCGGTTTCTTTGGCTTTTGCGGCCACAATGACCCTGTAGCCTTTCGAGCGGTCGAATTGAAGGCCTTGTAATGCAACTCGACCGCGACCGCGACTTGCCGCCTGAAAGTGTGTTGCGGGTTTTGCCTTTGGGGTAGACACTAGGGTTGGGGCGGGTCCCACCAGCGATGAATCCGTCGCTCCATTTGGCGCGCATCGTGCCCACCAGGGACTCCCCCCAAGGAGGAATCCACCATGAAAGACAAGACTGCGATGATCAAAGAAGAGTTGGCCGCCATGCGTGCCAAAATGGAAGAGCTGCGCGTGCAGGGCAACCTAGGGAAAATGGAATTGCGCGACAAGCTGGCCGAGGTGAAAGGAACCTTGGATCCCGCCTTCCAAAAGGCCAAGGGAACCATCAAGGACTTGGCCAGCAGCGGCATCGACGAGTCGGTGAAGCTCGCCCGCAGCCTTGAAGCGGGATGGGCCGAACTTTGGAAGACCCACCAAAGCCTGAGCGCCGAGGCCGAGCGCGCGCAAGCCGCTGCCCATGAGGCCAAGCGCAAAGGGAAGAGCTGAACGGAAGTCGGACGGGGGCTGCCACCTCCGTCCCAACCTATTCGTTCCGCCTGATTCGTCCCGACTGGTCCGTTCCAACCTACACGCTGCTACTGGAAGCTTTCATTGGGCGGATCCTTCGGGGTTTTCCATGGCCAGAATGTCCGCTTCTTCACGGGCCAGTAGGGGTTCGAGTAGGGGGTGCTGGTAGCGGCGATCGACCGTGATCGCATAGAACGATTCGAATAGATCGGGGACCACGCAGTGTTCACGCAGAACACCGCTGCGCAATTCGTCGCGCACCACCACCGAAGGCACCAAGGCATGCGCCTCGGTATCCCTGGCAAGCAATCGCATGGTGGCCATGTCCTCGACTTCCGCGAGGACTTGGATCCGAATGTTCAGCCGGTCGCACAGGGCATCGAACTCCGCGCGGATCGCGCTATCCGCAACCGGGAGGATCATCGGGGCGCTACCCAGATCTTGGGGAAAGCGGAAGGCTTTTGCGCGTGGACGGCCCACGATGCTCACGGGTTGCCGGGCGACACGCCGGCTGCGCCAGGCCGTTCCCGACCCTTTGCGGGCGGGTTGGTTCGCGAGCACAAGATCCAATTCGTGACGGGCTAGCCGTTGGAGTAGGTCTTCCGCCCGACCGGAGAGCAATCGCAAGCGGACTTCCGGGGCGCCCAAGAGGGGCTTGACGAACGACTCTTGGAAATTGCGCGAGAGGGTGGACACCGCTCCCAGCCGCAATGGTTCCTGGCGGGTGCGGCCGCTTTGAAGCGTCGCCACCAATTCACGGCCCGCATCGAAGATTGGCTCTGCCATATCCAGTGCTAGCTGCCCCGCTTCGGTGAGGACCAGGCGCCGCCCTTCGCGCAAGAACAAGGCCTCGCCCAGCCGCTCTTCCAGTTGGCGAATCTGAGCGGAAAGCGCGGACTGCGAAACGTGCATCCGGCGGGCGGTCCGGGTCAGGTTTCCATCCTTGGCCACGGCCCAGAAGTAGTGCAGGTGGTGGTAGTTGAGGTGGTCAGAGGACATGACCGTACTGTAAAACAGAACATAGCGTTCCAAAAGAAGTCATTTTAGGGAACGACTGGGGTGGCTACCTTGCTGCCCATGAACACCCTGCTTTGGGGGCCGCTCCTGCTCCGGATCCTAGCCCTCGGTATCCCCCTGATCCTTGCCCTGGCCGCCGCCGGGACCCCTCGTCGGTCACCTTTCCGCTGGGCCCTCCCCGCCGCCGCTTGCGCCGGTCTGCTGGCTTTGGGGGTCGGCATGGGGGCCGCTTGGCTGTCACCCGCTAGCCAGCCGCCGACCCACCTGGACCCTTGGGCAGCGGCTTGCCTGCGCTTCGTGCGGCTCGACCTGGTAGCCCTACTGATGCTTGGGCTGGTCTGCATCCTGGGGTGGGTGATCGTGCGCTTCTCGCGCACCTACCTGAGCGGGGAACAGGGCCAACGCCGCTACGTTCGTGCCCTGCTGGCCACGTTGTCGATGGTGACGCTGTTGGTGCTATCCAATCACCTGGTGGTTCTCGGTGTGGCTTGGATGGGCACGAGCTTTGCGCTCCACCACCTGCTGACCTTTTACGCGGACCGTCCCCAGGCGCAAATCGTCGCCCACAAAAAGTTCCTCTTGAGTCGCTTGGCCGATGTGTGCCTTTGGGTCGCCATTCTGCTGCTCGGCGGGGAGATGGGGACCTTGTACCTGGATCGCATGGGGGCTTGGGCCCAGGCCCAGGCAGAGTTGCCGGCCTCGGTACAAGTCGCGACCGTCCTGTTGGTGGTCACGGTAACGTTGAAATCCGCGCAGATCCCGTTCCATGGTTGGTTGATCCAAGTGATGGAGGCGCCTACTCCGGTTTCGGCCTTGCTGCACGCAGGTGTGGTCAACATCGGCGGATTCGTTTTGATCAGCTTGGCTCCGCTCATGGCGCAAGCTCCCTGGGCTTTGGGGTGGTTGTTGCTCGTGGGCACGGTCACCGCAGTGCTGGCCGCGTTGATCATGACGACGCGGGTCAGCATCAAGGTCGCCTTGGCTTGGTCGACTTGCGCCCAGATGGGGTTCATGCTGGTGCAATGTGGGTTGGGCGCCTGGCACCTAGCCTTGCTGCACCTGTTGGCGCACTCGTTCTACAAGGCCCATGCCTTCCTCCATTCGGGCAGCACCGTCGAAACTTGGCGCATCCAGGCGATGGCTCCCCTACGCCCACCGCTTCGGGCCCAGCACTTCTGGATTGGAGGCCTGGTCGGTGGACTCTTGGTTGGCGGAGCGTATGCGGCTACGGGGTGGCTGGAGCGCGGCGAACATGGGGATCCGAGCCTTGGTCTGTGGGCGCTGCTGCTAGCGATGGCGCTGCTGCCCCTCCTAGCTCGGGGAGTGGGCTCGGGCGTGCAGGCTCTCGCAGGAGTGATGGTGTATGCGAGCGGTGTGGTGCTCTTGTACTTCGCTTGGCACGCGCTGTTTGGAAGCCTTGTGCCCGGAGCACAAATCGCGCCCGCTTGGGCTTGGGCCTGGGTCCTGACCGCGTTTGGAACGTTGCTGGGTCTGCAATGGGCGCTTCAAGCCCGGCCCCACGGGCCCTTCGCCAAGCGTTTCCAACCCCACTTGTTTGCGGGGCTCTACCTCGACGAGTTCTTCACACGCCTGACCTTCCGAGTGTGGCCGCCGCGCGCTCAAACGACCCTTCCCGCCTACCGTCCCTCGCACCCCATGGAAAATCCACAGGTTGGATCATGAACATCCCTAGCGTCGCCACTCCGAGCCCTTCCGTTCGTACGAAGACCAACCCACCCGTTTCCAACGTGCCCCACTCGCTTGATCCCATCATCGAGCAGGTTTGCCAAGCCATTGCGCCTAGCTGGCCTCTCGATCGGTTCCTCGCTGTCAACCCGTTCTGGGAGCGGGTGGAGGAGTCGTTGCCCGCCGTGTCGAAGCAGCTCGCGGCTCGGTCCGGGGCCCGGCTCTTGATGCCGCGGGCTTGGTACCGGGAAGTTTGGCAGCTCGGGGAGTTTCGTCGAGAACACCTGCAGGCTGCGATTGCGCAGGCGGGCGCCCACTGCACGCCCGACGACTTGATCGCGCTCATGGACGCAGCGGAACCCAACGTGGCCTGTCGCGTGCGGGTCATGGATCTGTTGGATGCCCGTCGCGATAGGGTTCACGAGATGACCTGGCGAGCGTTCGTAACGCACAGCCTGAGTCAATTCTGCG
>ERZ795053.7616-NODE-7616-length-10381-cov-5.011137_pt1 | contig 10381 bp, 6 predicted proteins | sample MGYA00375137_ERZ795053 | MGnify/ENA primary metagenome ERZ795053 (study PRJEB30182, sample SAMN05720284) | activated sludge metagenome | isolation source: Anaerobic digester | place: Hong Kong | collected 2014-12-17 ... | reverse complement strand
TCTCGCGGTGATGCAGCAGCACGTCGCCCCATAGGCCCACCGTGCGCCCGTACTTCTGCGCGAGCGCCCGGCAGCGCAGGAAGTGCCGCAGGAACCACTCGCCGTGCGAGATATCGCCGAACTTCGCGCGGCAGCGGGCGCATTCGGTCATGTCCACTTCGTCGCAGCCGATGTGGATTTCCTTCGCGGGGAAGATCCTCGCGACTTGCGCGTACATCGCGTCGAGGTAGGCCAGGGCGCGGTCGCTCGCCGGGCACAGCACGTTGGTCAGGCCGCGCAGCGCCGTACCGGCCCAGCTTTTCTTGGGCTTTTCGTCGGTCGTCTGGTGCAGGAACTCCGCCGCGTCGGGATGGCGGGTGAAGAGCCGCGCGTGCCCCAGCGATTCAATCTCCGGGACGAGTTCGATGTGCAGTTCAGCCGCCAGCTTCACGAGCGGGGCGAGTTGCTCCGCGTGCCAGGCGTGCGGGTGCATGATCGAGGGGTAGCCCGCCAGGTACAGCGACGCGTTTTCGTCGTCGGTGAGATGCAGGTGCAGGCGATTGATCTTGTAGTGCGCGCAGAAGCGCAGCACGCGCGCGTAGTAGGCGAAGTTCTCGTTGGCGCGGGCGGCGTCCACCATGATCGCCCGGATCGCCAGGTCCGGCCAGTCGAGCACCTCGACGTACGGCAGCGTCTGGTCCGCGTCGACGAGCTGGATCAGCGTCTGCAGCCCGTAGAACACGCCCACCGGCGTCCGCGCCTGCACCGTGACGCCGGCGGCGGAGACCGTGAGCCGGTAACCCTGCTTTTCGATCTCGGCGCGGTACCGCGCGTCGCTCTTGGGAAATTCTACGTCGGCGAGTTCCAGGCGGACGGCGGCGCCGCCGGCCTCCTCCGCGATGCCCCGTTCCGCGAGCAGGCTGCGCAGCGTCTCGACCTCGGCGGCGAGGTCCGCACCGGCCGGCGCGACGGTTACCGCGGCGAACGGCAGGCGTCCGGACTGCGTCTGCATCTGCTTGACGAACGGAATCGGCGTCACGTCCGCCCTCCCGATACCGACCGCGAGCACGAGCGCCAGCGCACCAGCCATCCAGCACTTCAACAGGGGTGTTCGCGCCATGATCCTATCCTCGGTGCCGCGGGGCGCAGCGCTCACAGGTACGCGTGCGTGGCCTCGCCCAGCAATCCCTCGAGTAGCTCGGTAATATCCACATCCGCTCCGCTGATCACGCCGCGCTTGCTGCGCGTCCCCTCGGCGAGGCTCTGGTGCGCCGCGGCGCACACCACCGTCGCCCAGTAGCCCAGTTGCAGGGCGCCCATCATACGCGCGTACTCCTCGTCCTCCAGGTCGCCGTCGCGGTGCCGCTGGATCGTCTGCAAAAGGCGGCCGGGATGGCTCATGCCGTAGCCGGTCACCAACCCGTCCGCGTGGAAATTGCAGAACAGCGGGTTGCGCTCGCGGATCCCCTCCGCGACGATCTCGCGGCACCCCGCCGCGTCGAGGGCGAGGTCGACCAGCCCGTCCGTGCAGATGATCCGCGACGACTGCACCGTGAGCGCGTGGGCGGTATTAGGCAAATGCCAACCGGTGACGATGTGGGCCACGCCCCCGCTCTCGAACTGGATCTCCGTGTCGCACAGGTCGTAGCCGCGCACCGCCGTCGGGGCCAGCGCCGGCAGCTTCTGGGCGAACGCCGTGGCGCGGACCCGCACCGGCTTCTCCCGCACGATCTGGACGAACGCGTCCACCATGTGCACGGTCAGAAACGAGATCGGCGTGTTCTTCTCCGCGAAGTCCGCCGACGCGAAGAACCGCGGCTCGTGGTTCGGATCCGCCACCAGCAGCTTGTCGAGCATGTACCAGACCGCGAGTTGAAACTGGCCGTACGCGCCCGCCCGGTACCGCGCCGCCGCCTCCTGGATGCGCGGATCGTCCCGCTTGTGAAAATCCACGACGATCAGCCGGTTGTTCCGGCGGGCTGCGGTGACCATCTCGTGCGCGTCGGCCACCGACTCGGCCAGCGGCTTGGGCACGAGCACGTCCAGGCCGCGCTCCAGCGCGAACAGCGTCGGCTCGCGGTGCAGCGCGTCCGGCGTGTTCACCTGCACCGCGTCGAGGTCCAGGCTGTCGATCATCTCCGTGTAGTTGCGGAAACGCCGGTTGCGCGGAATCGCATACTGGTCGCAGAACGCGTGCAGCGCCTGCGCGTTGGGATCCGCCGCCCCCTCGATCGAAATCAACTGGGCGTACTCGCTGTGAAAGTAGAGGTGGCGATAGATCTCGCGCACCACGGATCCGGTGCCGATGACCCCCAGTCGCAGTCGCTTCATGATTCTCGTCCTCGATGCCAAAACCTGCTCAGGCCGTTCCGGTCTGGCGCAGCACGAAACGCGCCAGGAATTCCGCGACGCGCGCCACCTCGCGCACGTCGATGTGCTCCCGGTCGGAATGGGCGTCCTGCAGTGCCCCCGCCCCGGTCGTGATCACGGGAAGCTCGGGGTATTCGCAGGCGAAAATGCGGGAATCGCACGAGGCATCCCACCCGACGAGCGGCTCCGCCGGCAGGCCGGCCTCCCGCGCCGCGTTCACCGCGTTCACCACGTCCGCCGATTCGACCGGCCGGGCGAACGCCGCGTTGTGCAGCTTGTCGAAACTGACGCGCAAACCACTTGTCGCGTCGCCGTCGATGCCGACGATGTCGCGGTAACGCCGCATGCCGCGGACCACCGCGGCGCGCACGCGCTGCTCGACCTCCTCGAGCGCATGCGTCGGCACGAAGCCCTGCCCCCCCTCCAGCACCAACCGGGACACGTCGGGCCAGTCGGCCAGCGACAGCGTCATCGTACCACCCGCAATGCGCTCGAGCGCCGGGCGGCTGCGAACCAGCGCCCGCACCAGCGCCGCGAGCTTGGTGATCGCGCCGTCGTTGTCCTGGATCGCGCTCATGTGCCCGGTCAGACCGAGCACGCGCACGATGAACCCGTCTCCTGCACGGCGAACTCCGTAGTGCCGTTCGAGCCGGGCGGTCTGCCGCGGCGTCAGTTGCTCGGTCTTGTCGCCGTAGAGCGCCGTGTACGTGCGCAGGCCGTCGGCGAGCACGTCGTCGATGAGCGTGGCGACCCGCCCGGCGGCATCCTTCGACGCGAAGTCGATGTGGAAGCTGACGTCGCCGTTGATCCGCGAGGGATGCTCCCCGCACGCGCCGATGATGCCATGGCACGTCTGCACCGGCCGATGCGGATACAGGGGGTGGTTCGACTCCGCGCGGATCGCGCGGCCCTCGTCCTCCAGTTCCGCGATGATGAAGCCTGTCGCCTCGAACAAGTTCACGCCTGGCGCCGCGCCCTCGACGCGATACCACACGCAACCGCGATTGCCCGGATGCAGTCGCCCGCTGGTGCACTCCAGCACCAGCAGGCTGTCGTACTGCGCCTTGAGCCGGCGATCGATCGCGCACGCGAGCGAGCCGTTGCCGCCCGTTTCCTCGTCGATGACGAACATGCAGGTGAGATCGCCGTTGAGTCGCGTCCCGCGCGCCTGCACATGCTCCTGCAACAGGGCCAGGGCGCCGAGCAGCGCCGCCACGTTGCCCTTGTTGTCGCACGCGCCGCGGCTGTGGATGATGTCCCCGTCGCGTCGCGGGCCGAAGAACGGCCGCACGACGTCGATGTGCACGTTGATCGCCTGGTTGCAGCCCCCGCCACTTCCGGCCCAATGCACGAGCAGGTTGCTGCGCCCCGCGTATGCCCGCGCCGCGTCCAGCCCGGCGGGCGCGTCCGCGGTCTGCGTGTAGTACAGCGGCGTGAAGAAACGATGCTCGGCGATGCGCGGATCGATCGGGCGGCGCTCGTGCGTCGCGCCCGCGAGGCCGATCGCGTGCAGCGCCCGCTCGATGATGTCGAAGACCTGGCCTTCCGCCTGCGCCGAGCGGGCGACGTCCGCGTGCGGCGTCGTGTCGATCGCGCACATCTCGTAGATCAGATCGCTCAGGTACGCGCGGAACTCCGCGCTGGCGGCGCGGGGGAACGCGACCTCTCCTGCCGCCGCCGGATTTTTGGGATTCACCACACTCATGACTGCGCATCCGTCGCCGGCAGATCGCGCGCTGCCCGCTCCATCACCTCGAGTCCCTCCCGCAGCGCGTCCTCGGGAATCAACAGCGGCGGATTGATCTTGATCGCCGCGCCGCCCACACCCACCGGCGCAAACAGCAGCAGGCCCTGCGCCACGCAGCGCCGCACGAGTTCCCGTGCCGGCGCGGGACACGGTTCGGTCGTACCCGGCTTCGTGAATTGCAGCGCGCCCACCAGACCGATCGCATCGATGCGCCCGATTTGCCCGTCCGCCGCCCGCTGGATCCGTTCAAGTCCTTCGCGCAGCACGGGCGCGAGCCGCGCCGCGTTCTCGATCAGCCCCTCGCGGCGAATCGTCTGCAGGTTCGCCAGCGCCGCCGCGCAGCAGACCGGGTTGGCGGAGTGCGTGCTGGTCATCTCGCCCGGACCGTAGAGGTCCATCGGCTCGTCGCGACCCAGCACCGCCGACATCGGCATCCCGCCGGAAATGCCCTTGCCGCAGGCCACCAGATCGGGCACGATCCCCAGATGAGAAAAGCCAAACGGGGCGCCGGTCCGGCCGAAACCCGCCTGCACCTCGTCGAGGATGAGCAGCGCGCCCGTCCGGTCGCACCACGCGCGCAGGGCGCGGGCATAGTCCGGCGGAATCAACGCGGCGTTGCACCCCTGGTACGTCTCGCTGATCACGCCGCAGACGCGTTCGCCGGCGACGCCCTGCGCCTCGAGCGCCCGCTCGAAGACGCCGAAGCCCGTGTCCGGCTCGCGGAACCCGTCGGGATACGGCACCTGCACGAACGCGTCCGCCCCGGTGCCGCCCAGCCAGCTCTTCAAACCCGGTATGCCCCCGGCGAGTTGGGCGCCCATCGTACGCCCGTGAAACGCGTGGTGAAACGAGACGATGACGTTCTTGTCCGGCCCGCCCCGCCGGTTGCCCAGCGTGCGCGCCAGCTTCAGGCAACACTCGACCGCCTCGGCCCCGGTGGTGAGCAGGAACACGCGGCCCAGCGGCGCCGGCAGCCACGCCGTGAGCTCCTCGAGCACCGCCCGGCGGATGTCCGTGGGAAATCCATAAGCGTGGTAAAGCCCCTGCCCGGCGATGTCGCGGATCGCGTTCACGATCGCCGGATGCCCGTGGCCGCTCGCCGTCACCAGCACGCCCGACGAGAAGTCGAGCCAGCGGTTGCCGTAGGGATCGTGCACGGTCACGCCGTCGCCGCCCTGCCAAACGACCGGCGGCTGACCGCCCATGCTGCGCGGCTCGAGCGCCCGCAACCGCTCGAGCAGTTCGCGCGACTCGGGTACCGGGATCGGCGTGTGAATGCGCCGGTAGGGTGTTTCGATCACTTCCACGCCTTCAGTTTTTAGAGATGCTTGCGGACCCGTCATGGTCATGCTCACTCATTCAACGGACTGCGCGGCTGCCGCGGTACCGTCCGCCGCCTCCGCCCGGGCTGCGGCGCCCGCGCCGCGCCGATTCCTCGGCCCGAGCCGCCACGCCACCAGTCCCCCGGCCACGATCATCAACAACCCCATGCCCAGATCGAGTCCCGTGGCCAGAGCGCCCTCCACGAACGGCGCCACGCCCACCATCAGCAGACCGATCAGGCCGATTGAAATTCCCACCACGCCGAACGGAGACACCGCCGCCGAGCCCGGGTCGCTCTCCTCGCGGTCCAGCCGGTGCGCCCCCACCGGCGCGGCCAGCCGCTCCAGGAACGGCTCGACGTGGGCCCGCTCCGCAGCGCTCTGCGGGAACAACCCGCTCACGCCGAGCATCAGCACCGTCGTCGTCAGCGCCGTGCCGAACAGCAGGAGGTTCTCCTTCTTGACCATCACGTCGAAGAGCGCGACTTCGTCCGCGAGCGTGAAGAAGAAGTAGAGCCCGACCGCCAGCCCGCCGAGCAATCCGACCACCGCGCTCAGGCCCGTGAGCCGCTTCGACATCAGTCCCAGGATCATCGGGACCGCCACCGGCGCCGTCGCCACGCTGAAGAGCTTCACCATGTTGCGAAACAGGCTGTCGTTGCCCGCGGGCTGATTCACCACGTAAAACGCGATGGCCAGCGAAAGCACGCCGATCACCAGCGTCACCAGCCGCCCCACCAGCACCAGCTCGCGCTGCGACGCGCGCGGACGCAGCAGCCGCCGGTACACGTCGTTCGTGACCACGTTCGCGCAGGCGTTGTAGTCCGCGCTGAGCATCGACATCGTCGCCGCAAACATCGCCGCCACCGTCAGCCCCAGCAGGCCCGCGGGCAGCAGCGTCGTGCACAAGAGCGGGTAGACGTCGCGCGGCTCGGCCAGGTCGGGACCGATGAACTGCCGCGCCGCCATGCCCGGCAGAAACATGATCACCGGCGTCACGAGCTGCAGCACCACCACGAGCCATCCGAGCTTGCGCCCCTCGCGCTCGTTGGGCACGCAGGTGAACCGTTGGATGAGCTGCCAGTGCACGCTGCTCATCGCGATCGCATAGAGGAAAACCATCGCGGCGATGTAGGTCCACCCGTACTCGGTGCTGACCAGGTCGAACGAGCCCGGCGCGGCGTGCTGGACGAACTCGTGCAGGCCGCCGACGCGGACGCCTGCGAGCACGAACAAGATCAGCACCGCCGCCCCCATCACCACGAACTGCACGAAGTCGGTCACCACGACCGCCCACAGCCCGCCCATGAACGTGTAGGCCAGCATGATCACGCCCGACCAGAGCATGCTCTGCTTCAGATCGAGCCCGAGGCTGCCCGAGAGAAAAACCCCGATGGCGACGAGCTTCAGGGCATCGTCGACAATCTTGACGGGGATGCCGTGCCAGGCGCAGAGCTGCCGCATCGCCGGGTTGTAGCGCGCCTCCATGTACTCCACCGGGCTGTCGATGCGCGCCCGCCGCCAGCGCTTGGAAAAGACCAGCGCACACAGCAGCGTGCCCGGAATGTACGCCCAGAACATGGTGATCCCGACCCACCCGTACTTGTAGGCCAGCGCCGAGTTCACCACGAAACCGAACACGCTGAACGAACTCATGTAGAACGAAGCGCCGCTCAGCCACCACGGAATCGCACTGTTGCCCGTGAAATAGTCCTTCATCCGCCGCATGTAGCGGTAGAAGTACGCGCCGATGCCCAGCATCACCACGAAGTAGCCGACGACCACGATGTGGTCAGCGAAGTTGAGCTTGCCGGATGCGATCATCATCGATTCGTGCCCGTCCCGTGCCCAGCCGCGGCAGCCGGAACATGCGCGCCAGCGCCGGTACCGCCGCCCCCTGGGCTATGCCGAACTCTCCCAGCGTCGCCGCCGCCAACTGCGTCGGACCCACCACCTGCCGCAGCGCGTCGCCGGCCACCATCAGGCCCAGCCGCTGGAGCACCGCGGCGCCCAGCGCGTCGTGGTCAGAGTCCACGATCACCATCGCCGGGTCGAGAAAGTTGATTGCCGTCATCACGTGCGCACCGATATCCCGCCCCACCCGGTCCATGGCAGCCACCGCCTCGGGCTCACCGGCGGACAACGCCGCCTCGAAGACCGCGGTGTCCTCCGCCGTCCGCGGGCCCGCACCGCGCGCCAGCAGCAGCGGGTGATTCACCAGCGAGGTAATTTCCCCGGCGGCCCCGAACGCCCCATGGTACGGTTCGCCGTGGATGATGATGCCGCTCGCGAGCCGCACCGACATCCCCAGCGTGCTGCCGGGCTGCTCGATCACATCGAAGCGCACGAAGATGTAGATGAGGCTCGCGACGTCGCGCCCGGCGCCGAGCGTGTGCTCCGCGAGACTGCCGGCGACGGCGTTGTTGAGTACGTCCGTCGGCCGGTCCCAGCGGGCGGTGCACAGCGCTTGGAAATCCACCATGTGCCAGTCGAAGGGGCGGCTCCAGCGCACGACGCCGCACTCCGGATCCACCAGCCCCTGCAGCGCGACGCCGACCCCTGCCAGGTCGGACCAGTTCATGCCCGCCTCCGCCAGCAGCGCGCCGCCGAGGCCGGCGAGGCGTTCGACGACCTGCGGCGCCGGCGCGGGTTCTGACGGTTGCTGCGCGGCGTGGGCCACGCTGCCGTCCAGATGACTCAGCACGGCGCGGATGGTGCGGGCGTTGACCTCGAAGCCGAGCACGCGGGGTTGCCGCCGGGAGAGCATGACCATCCGCGGCGGCCGGCCGGTACCGGTGCGGCTCGGTCCATCGCCGACCTCCTCGATGAGTCCCTCGTCGATGAGCTGACGGACGATGGCGCTGACGGTGGGCGGACGGATCGCCGTGATCTTGGCCAGTTCGGCGCGGGAGATGCAGCCGAAGCGGCGAACGCGTTCGAGGATGAGGTGCCGGTTGACCGCACGGACGAGCGGCGGGGTTCCGGTGAGTCCGGATGACATGTTTGGAATATTAATTAATAGTCCGCTATAAAATCAATGGCATAGGACAGCTTGGACGGGAGAAACGTAAAACTATTAGCGGATTGAGGTTACAACCGGTGGCTGCTCAAAAACGACCCAGTGCAATGTTGAACGTGATCTCGCTCGCCGGCAATGCCGCAATCACCGTGCGGTCGAAATCAGTGCCGTTCCAGCGGTAGCAGCGCAACTCGTGCTGCTCGTCCGCGGCGACGTAGAGCGCATCCTGCCCATCGTCCAACAGGTCCCCGATCGTCGCGGCGTGCTCGAAACCGGAGGAGTTGCGGTCAATCGACGTCAGCGTCCAGGTGTCGTCCGCCGCGCGCCGCAGCCACCATACGCCCGACCGCATCCCCGTCGCCACGACGTCCGTCACCCCGTCGTGATCGAGGTCCCCCGCGGTGAGGACGCGGCACTGCGTATCGGGCAACGTCGCGATCGTGCGGTCGCGCCACGCGCCGCCGGCATAGCGGTATTCCCGAATCTCGACCGGATGCACGGTGGTCAGCGTCTGGCCGCGCATCTCCGTCTCGGCCTCGACCGCGGCCCAGAGCACGGCGTGGCCCAGCCCCTCGAGATCGGCGACGAGGATCTCCTTGGCGTGCGTGCGGGGAAACGCGGCGACGACGCTGCGCGCGAACCGCGTCCCGTCCCAGCGATACATCACGACGCTGCCCGGTTGGGACGCCAGCGTGGCGTTGTTCGGTTTGGACGGTGTGGCGAAGAACTCGTTGCGGCCGTCGCCATCGACGTCACCGATCTCGATTTCGTGCACGAACGTATCGGGCGCGCGGTCGACCTCGGTAATCGTCCAGTTGTCGTCGGTCTGGCCCAGCACCGCGACGACGCCCTGATCGTGTGTGGCGATCACCATCTCGGGCTCGTCATCGCCCGTCACGTCGTCGATCTCGATGTCGCGGAGGCGATCCCACGTGCCGCCGAACGTGGGGTGCCACAACGTCGCGACGTTCCAGCGGTCGTCCTGCCAGCGCCACAGCTTGAGCAGGGCGGCTGTTCCGCTGATGGTGATCAGGCTGGGCGCTCCGTTGGGGCCGGCGAGCGGAATCGCCTTGTGCATTACGTTGGCCGCGTCGTCCTCGAGCACCACCTCGCGCCAGCCCGCATCAGTCTTGCGCAGGATCACGAGCTTCGCGTTGCCGGGAACGGGCCGGCGTTTTCCGTTCGCGTCCTGGGTGAAGCTGAACTGGGCTTCGGAGAGCACGATCGCGGGGAATGGACCGCCTTCGAGCGGATCGCGGCGCACCGGCGGTGGTGACGCCGATGCCGAAGACCCCGATCCGGCCTTCCCGGCGTCGTCGCGGCTACAGGAGGTCGCGAGCGTCAGCAATCCGCCCGCGAGAAGCGTGATGGGAATACGTCGAGCGCGCATGATGCTGATGGTAGCCGCTGAAGCGTCCGCTGTCGTCCGCAGCCGCAATACCTCGCTGCTTACGCCGCCAGCGGATTCTCCCGGCCGCGGTAGAGCAGGACGAGGAACACCGTGGCCGCGGCGAGCGCGCCACCGGCCCACAGCGCGTCGCCATAGTCATGCAGCACGATCTTGCCGATGAGGCACGTCAGCGCATACAGCGCGACGGCTCCACCGATCCACCCGCCGAGCACCAGGCCTGCGCTCATCCCAGCGGTTACGTCGGGGCACTGCCGGGCGATCGGGCGCCACAGCCACCGCGCCGGCCGCACTTTCGTGTAGAACGCGCGCAGGTGCTCCGTGCTCACCGGCTGGGTCAGCAGGGTCACCGTCAGCCAGACCGCGGTCGAGAAACCGACCGTGATGGCGACGTGCACAGCCAGCGGCCATTCCCAGTGATAGTGCGTCTTCATCAGCGGCAGCGCCGTGTTGATCACCAGCGACGCGATCATTGCCGAGATCTCGCTCCACGCGTTGATCCGCCACCAGAACCAGCGCAGCATCAGCACCATGCC
>ERZ795053.7615-NODE-7615-length-10381-cov-6.697269_pt1 | contig 10381 bp, 8 predicted proteins | sample MGYA00375137_ERZ795053 | MGnify/ENA primary metagenome ERZ795053 (study PRJEB30182, sample SAMN05720284) | activated sludge metagenome | isolation source: Anaerobic digester | place: Hong Kong | collected 2014-12-17 ... | reverse complement strand
CTTCCGATCTATTGTGAAGTCTGGAGGTTTTTTAGGTCTTGGCAGAGTCGAAAAGCTTGCTGAAGTTTTTGATCCAGCCTGGTTTAATGAAATCGACATAAGAGAAACCACTGCTTTTGAAATTGACGCTAAAAAAGTCAACCTGCTGACTGTGCATCCTTCCGATAGCTACATTATCAGATCCAGCGAGGACGGAAAACGAAAGATTAGTTTCGAGATCACCCGCACTGATGAGTTTTGGAAAGCATCAAAGTATATGGTGCTGGCGCTTGATTAAAAAAGCAACTGTCTCAAAAGTCTTTATCTTAAGTTCCGGTCTTTAAGGAAAATACAGACTTTTGAGACAGCTTTAAACCAATTATTACCCTAAAATGATATTTAATGCAGATGCGATCCGATCAGGTGAATGAACTCTGCGCGGGTTTTTTCGCTGAGAAAAGCACCTGTGAAATCTGATGTTGTGGTTACAGAATTTTGTTTTTGGATACCCCGCATCGACATGCACATGTGCTGTGCTTCAATAACTACAGCAACTCCAAGAGGGTTTAAGGTTTTTTGAATACATTCCTTAATTTGTGTAGTCAAACGTTCCTGAACCTGAAGACGGCGTGCAAAAGCATCAACAATTCTCGGTATTTTACTCAGTCCGACAATGTAACCATTTGGAATGTAAGCTACATGAGCTTTACCAAAAAATGGCAGCATATGATGTTCGCACATTGAGTAAACTTCAATGTCCTTAACAAGTACCATTTGTTTGTAATTTTCGTTGAACATGGCACTTTTAAGAATTTCAGCAGGCTCAAGGTCATAACCATGGGTTAAAAACTGTAACGCTTTTGCAACACGTTCCGGTGTTTTAACCAGACCTTCACGATCAGGGTTTTCACCGATCAGTTTAAGAATTTCATGATAATGAAAAGCAAGGCGGTCAATGGTTTCCTGATTGTATAAATCCATTTTTTCGTAACCGTCCATTTCGTTTTCCCTGGCCATTTCAAGCAGGAAATCTTTTTTTGTTTTGTTGTTTGTAATGATAGAATCCATTTTTGGAAAATTTGAGCAAAAGTATAAAAGAATTAAAAGGTAAGATAAAGATTTATTAGTCTGAGAAACTGAAAAGGCTGCCCTGAATAAGACAGCCTTTTGTTTTTAATTAATTGTCTTTTAGAGCCTTCATGAGTTTTTTCCGACTGAAAAATATTCTGCTTTTAACTGTTCCAATCGATAAATCGAGATGCTCGGCAATTTCTTTGTATTTGAAACCTTCGTGATGCATCTGAAAAGGAATTCGATGCTCGTCTTCAAGTTCATTCACCACTTTTGAAATTTCCTTGTGCGAATAAACCGATTCAGGTGTTGCTTCTTCAGATGAGCTGCCCGAATTGAGGAAATAGAGATCTGTCGTGTTGTCAACCATCGTGCTCATCTTGGCGTTCCTACGATAATTATTAATAAAAGTATTTTTCATAATCGTGTAAGTCCATGCTTTAAGATTGGTGTTTTCTTCAAATTTATCACGATAGGTTAGCGCTTTCAAATAAGTTTCCTGCACAAGATCTTTCGCATCTTCTGCATTTTGAGTTAGTGACTGGGCAAAATAAGTAAGATTATCTTGTAAACTGGCAAGTTGATTATTGAATTCCATTGTTCCCATAGCAATTTGAATTTAGCATTAATAAAATGTTTAATTAAAACGATACAAAATTAAACAAAAAACAATTATTAAAAAGAAAAAATTTGTCAAAAAAAGTTAATTAAATATTTATAATTTTTAAATAACAGAAAATCAATTTAATAAATTTAATCTTCATCAAAAAATGTTTAAAAAAAGAACTAATAAAATAAACAAAATGATTGTAAGCTATTTTTATGCTCAACAAATTCAGCTGCAAAAATAGAAATAGTTAAGTAAACTAATTTAATCTAATTCTAAATAATTCTTAAATTTGATATTAAAGTATTTTAAAGCCTGATTTTTAGTAGCAAGGAAATGAGTTAAATTTCCGCACTGATGAGAGCTGTATCAACACATTAAAAAAAGATTTGGCTGAAGAGTTAGTCTTTTTCGATGAGATGAAGTTCTTCTTTGAACTTGTTTAAGTCCTCAAGCACTATGGTTTTCGGGGGAACTTTAATAGTATTAATTTTAAACTGAAATCCTCCGGTGAGAATGTGTTTTGCAGGGTATCTCTGATGCAGTTCATTGAGGTGTTCTTCGATATTGATACTTTGAAGATTTGTAGTAAACAACATTAAAAAAGCATCAGGATTTTGTTTTTCAGTTACTTCCAATACATCATTGAATGGGACCATCTGTCCCAGATAGATGACTTTGTGGCCTCGTTTCTGTATTAGGTAGGAATAAAACAATAATCCGATTTCATGTAGTTCACCATCGGGAAGATAGAGTAAAAATGTTTTTTGATTAATCAGATTTGCTGGTCGGAATAAACTGTCGATCGCAACGATAATTTTCTGCCGGATGAGGTTGGTGATGAAATGCTCCTGACCGGGATTTATGGCTCCAACCTGCCACAGAATGCCAATTTTCTCAAAAAAAGGAATAATGATTTTCAAAAAAGTTTCCTCAAAACCCATGTTAATGATTAGATTAGAAAGAATTTTTTCGAATTTTGCTTCATCAATTTCAATCATTGAAATAATGAGATTTTCAATGCTGTTGTCACCATCAACCGATTGTTTTGAGAGTGAAATGATTTTTTTACTCAGGTCTTCAGAATCCAGGTTAACAATACTTGAAATTTTGTATCCGTTGCGATTCAGAATAGAGATATTCAGCAGTTTTTTCAGATCATCGTCGGTGTAGTACCTTATATTGGTTGGTGTACGTTTTGGTGTAACAATTCCATACCGCTTTTCCCATATTCTGAGAGTATGAGCTTTTATTCCGGTCAAATGTTCAATATCTCTGATAGAGTATTTCGTTGATGACACGTTTAGTTTAGTTGGTTACGTTTTAAATTAAACAAGTAGATGATCAGAATGTTTAACGCAAATGCTTAAAATATTAAACACAAATGTAAGAATAAGTGATTTGTGAATGACTCAGGTAGATTTTGCTGGAAGGGGTTCAGAATTTTCGTTGTATTCTGTTGAATTGTCTCACAAGAATAAATGAATAAATTGCGTAGCAAATGAAGAAGCTGATAGTGAAATTTATGGCATCAGAACGAAAGAAATAGGCATACAATGCTACAATTAGAATGAGAAGCAGCAATTTAAGTGAGTTTGTCAAAACGAAAATATTGATGAATTTGCTACTTTTCGACGTTAAAAATTTGAGTTTCAAATAGAATAATACCCCGGTAAGAATTGCAAAAAATGGTATTATAACCGGGATCATTGGCGATAGCGAGAGTTTTGGAAACCCGATTATCAGGATAATGTAGCAGAGAAAGAGAGCTATTGTAATTCCTGCAAGAATCTTTGCGAAGTTAACCAATTGTGCTTTTTGATCCATATTTTCAGTAAGGATTATGAGCTTTACCTTCTGGTAATGAATTAATTTTCTGAAATGCAGGGTAAATTTACGATTTAATTTTAACCGGTTCTTTTTCGGGAGTTGTTTCAATTTTTTTAGAAAGTTCTTTTTTTATCTGGCCTGGTATTTCATTCATATTGCAGGTTCCTGTGAAGAATGCTCCCGGTTCAATGGCCAGTTTACTGGTAAAAATATCGCTGTTCAGGATGGCTGTTGATTTGAGTGATAAAAGTTCATGAACAATAATTTTTCCTTTAATTTCACCGGAAATATCAGCGTTCTGACACACTAATTCCCCTTCAACTTTACCCGACTGACCAATTACAATTTTGCCTTTCGATGTGATGGAACCATTAAGAATACCATCAATTCTGAAGTCCCCGTTTGATGTGATGTTGCCAGTGATTTGCGTACCGCCACCGAGGAAATTGATTGACGGTGAAATATCATTATTTGTAGATTTTCCCATGGCTTTTACTTATTTGATATTTACTGCGAAAATAAAAGTTTTTGATGTAATCATGCTGAAAATCCAATTATTCATTGTTTAAATAATATTTTTCGAAGAAGCGCAGGTAAGCAGGAACATCTTTTTCGCGATAGAACAAAGGATAATTATCTGTGGTTATAACAAAAGTTGAAGCATTTGTTCCTTCGAGCGGAGACGATATGTAAGTGTTTTCCATTGCCGAATTATAATAAATCATGGCTTTTTCAGCATTTTCGAAGTTTCCGACAGTGATCAGCTGCAGATCATCTTTAAAAATCAGACTGTTAATTTTAAGCTCGCTCAGTTTAAAGTAATTGGTATTGAAATCTGATAAACGAATTTTTAGTGCGTTGATGTTGGTTTTCTTTCCATCAACCAGCATACCGAAGAAATGAACAGCTGTTTGATCGTCAGTGTAAATTGATGAGAGGTCTTCTTCCGGTTGTTTTTCTGGTGTGCTACCCTCTTCAACGGCAACTGGTTCTTCAATCAGGACGAGCTGACCAGATTCATCCGGTCTCAATCGGTTTAAAATGTCTTCGGCAAGCGGTTTTATTTCGCTTTCAGGGTAATTAACAACAATATGCTCCAGGGAGGTTTTAAGGGTATCCAGATTTTCAAGTTTCCCAAATGCAAGAGCTTTCAGGAACTCAAATTTAGAGATCAGGTCACTTTCCTGATACTTTTCAATTGCCTGATTGTAATTGTTAATAACGAGATAATACTGGTTATTTGTATAGGCAGCGTATGTGTCGTAATAAAGATTGCTTGCTGCATTTAGTCGCGCCTGAACGACCAGGTTGTGATTTGGGTCGAGAAGAATTTTGGCATAGTCAGTATCTGGAAAGTCAGTAATAATCATGTTTTTGTAAAAATCTGATTTTTCCTGATCGGGAATCTCTTCATAATTTTTATAAAGTTGGTAATAGACCATCAAACGGTTTTCATGCTGAGGGAATTTTTTAAGGAGCTCTTCGAAGGTTTCAATGGATTTCATATTGTTTTTGAGGCCGTCTTTATAAATGTATCCGATCTGGAAGAGGGCATTTTCGATCAATGCCATCGAAGCTGCCAGTTGTTCCTCGGTCAGCGGCAGGTTTTGGAGATAAAAGTCGCGTTTTTTGGGATCTGTTTCAACTCGTAAAGTGCTGTCGCTGCCACTCAGGCTGTCGCTTTCCAATTCTTCGGCAAGAGGGTCAAATTCAGGCACAAGCTGTTTGTTGCTCAATCGCCATAAGTCTTCTAATTTCCGTCTTCCCCATTTGTTGATAAATTCGGTATATCCGAAACTAACAGCAGAGGGATTATAAAAATACCATCCGCCGGATTGTTGCATGGTTCTGTTTTGCTGACGATTTGTCTGTTCGAGCATGGAAACTGTACGTTGGGCTTCCCTTTCCATTTCGGCCTGGAGGGCTTCTTCTTCAGCAATTTTTTTAATTTTGGCATCAATAATCTTATTCCTTTCGGCTTCCGGCATTTTGGCCATTGCCTGCAAGCTGTCCTCCCTGCTGATGATCTGAAGCTGGGTGATTAGCTCGGTCAGAATTTCGGTTTTGGTTTTTATGTTGTTGTAATTTGGGAAAGTGGTTGGCATGACCTGCATTGCAGTGTCATAGTATGCTTGCGACAGGGTATAATCGGGTTGTTCAAAATAAATGTCTGCAAGTTTCAGTGAAGAAATAGTTTTCTGATAATCATTGGAAACACTTGTAGCTACTGATTTTTTAAGATATTCCTTCATTTTGGTCATGTCATTGTCTTTTTCGAAAATTTCGGACAATGCATAATAAATCTGGTCGCGGTAATCAGCATTTTTGTGATCTTTAATCAGTTTTTCCAGTTTCTTGACGATCATGCTTCGATTGCTTCTCTTTGACTCATAAGTTTTGGCGAGATTAATTTTTGCGTTGATGGACATTTCATAAGGTGGATTCTTTTTGATCACCAATTGATATAGTTTTGCAGCTTCTTCCAGTTCGCCGATTTCGTGGTAAATTTGAGCGAGGATAAATCTTAAACGATTTCTGTCTTTTTTCCTGGTGTTCAACTCGATGGCTCTTTGCAGGTATTTGATTGCAGGCTCGTAATTGGCTTGCAAAATGTAATAATCTGCATAAACCATCTGAAACATTTTGTCGATATGTGCCGGTGCCTTACCACTTCGGATACTTTTATTCAAATTGTCAAGTACAGTACTCGATTTTTCAAACTCTTTGTTTTGATTGTAAGTCATTGCCAGCCAGAGGTCAGCATCGTATTTAATGGGTTCATCATTATAAAAGGTAGAGATCCATTCGAAAGTTCTTCTGGCATTTGAAAACTCCCGCTTGTAAAGGTAAGATTTGCCAATAAGCAAATAGCTGTCTTTCACTCTTTGAACGTATTCCTTTCGCTTGAAATACATGGAGTGTCCCAGGATAACCTTTGAAGCTTTTTCGATAGCACGGTCCATAGCAGAAGCTATAGACTGTACATCCTGTTCGGTACCGAATTTGAACACGGGCAGCACGGTAGTGTAATTATCAGCTGAATTGTCTTCGAGATTTTTTAGTCCTTCCTTGAAACTTTCGTTTCCGTTCCAGTATATATTATACTGAGAAACAAGATTATGGTAAGCTCGTCGTGTAAAGGTGTTTTTTTTTGTCGAGCAGGAGGTCAGCATCATCATTGTGGCCAAAGCAAAACCAAGGAAAAATGTTCCGGCAATAAACCGGTTTTTTAATTGAGTGCTCAATAAATTTTTATTTTTTTCCAAATCAATTAATTACTTTTTTTGCAGTTTTACCGAACATTTTAAACTCTAAATATCATGAAATATTATTTCTGAGTTTGTCTGTGCACCTATTTTATGAGAGCTTAAAACTAAATCATAAATACAGACGTTGTGAAACCATTACTCATTAAAATTGATGATATTTTGGAGAACTAACAACTGACTGAATGCATGTAGGTTAATATGAAAAAAGGGAAAAAGCGTGACTGGGGGCACTCGCCAAAATTGCTCCGAAAATACAAGCTTGTATTGATGGATGCACAAACCTATGAGGAGAAATTCTCATTTTTGGTTACCCGTCTTGGTGTTTTTGTCAGTGTTGGAACATTAATCGTTGTTTTGATAGTCCTCACTATTTACCTTGTGGCATTCACTTCGTTGCGCGAATATATACCTGGTTACACCAATCTTGAGCTTCCGCAACAGATTTATGAATTGCAGCAAAAAGCCGATTCTCTGGAAACTGAATTTAAGCGTCGGGAACTTTTTCTCGAGAATTTACACAGAATTATTAATGATGAAATTTTACCGGAGGATTCAGTTCCGATACCGGAAGCTATTCCGTTTTATGATACCATCACACTAAGGCATTCATCGGCCGATTCATTACTTCGTGAAGAGTTCGAAAACCAGACTCAGTTTAATCTTTATCCCAATACCATTTTCAATTACAATCCGGCAAATATCGCTAACATTTATTTTTTTACACCGATAAACGGGATCATAACACGAAAATTTGACCCAAACCAGCGACATTTCGGAATCGACATCGTTGCCAATGAAAATGAATCAATAAAATCTATCCTTGACGGAACGGTTATCTTCTCAGACTGGACTCTTGAAACAGGTTACATCGTTTGTATTCAACATCAGCACCAGTTAATTTCTGTTTACAAGCATAACTCAAGTTTGCTTAAACAACAGGGGACGAGAGTTAAAGCAGGAGAAATAATCTCATTTGTTGGTGCTTCAGGAGAGCTACAGACTGGTCCACATCTGCATTTCGAGTTGTGGTACGAGGGCAATCCGGTTGACCCCGAACAATTTATCTCATTCTAAAAAATGTTGTATTTTTGTAGTCTATTATTTCCATCACTTAGTGAAGAATATTGCAATACTTGGCTCAACAGGATCTATCGGAAGACAGGCACTTGAAGTTATTAAAAACAATCCCCTGAATTTCAGGGTTTCCGTTTTGACAGCTTATCATAGTGCAGACAAACTGATAGAACAGGCTATTGAATTTAAGCCTGACGCTGTTGTCATTGGTTGTGAAAATTCATACGAAAAAGTTAAATCAGCGCTTAATGGATCAGGTACCAGGGTATCTGCCGGTTCTGAGGAGATAAATAATATTGTTGAACGAGAAGATATTGATATTGTTCTTGTTGCACTGGTTGGGTTTGCAGGATTAAAACCGGTACTCAGGGCCTTAAAAGCTCGCAGAACAATTGCCCTGGCCAATAAAGAATCATTGGTAGTAGCTGGTGAATTAATCACACAACTTGCACACGAAAATGAAGTGACTATTCTTCCGGTAGATTCTGAACATTCTGCTATTTTTCAATGCCTTGCCGGTGAAAAATCCGACAGCATCGAAAAAATCTATTTAACAGCTTCCGGGGGTCCTTTTTTTGGTAAAAACAAGTTGTTTCTCGAAAATGTTACCGTTTCAGATGCCCTGCATCATCCAAAGTGGGAAATGGGGCAAAAAATCACAGTTGATTCAGCATCAATGATGAACAAAGGCTTAGAGGTAATCGAAGCGAAATGGTTGTTCAACTTAGATATTTCTCAGATTGACGTGATTATTCATCCGCAAACCATTATCCATTCGATAGTTCAGTTTGTTGATGGTAGCTTGAAAGCACAGATGGGACTGCCGGATATGCGGTTGCCAATTCAATTTGCTTTGTCATATCCCACCAGAATATCAAGCCCGCTTCCACGATTTGATTTTACCAGTCAGACAGCTTTTACTTTTTCCCCCCCTGACCGGAAAAATTTCAGAAATCTTGATCTTGCTTATTTTGCCATCAGACAGGCGGGGAATATGCCATGTATCCTCAATGCCGCAAACGAAGTTGCAGTCGAAGCTTTCTTAAAAGGCCGAATCAGATTTTTGCAAATTACCTCAGTTATTGAACAATGCATGGAGGACATTAGTTATATTGAAAAGCCTGATTTTGAGGATTTAATAGAAACAAATCAAGAAACCAAAACCTACGCACAGTATTTAGTCAAAAGTTATTTTTAACAAAACAAAAGAATGGAAATATTAATTAAAGCAGCTCAACTTCTTCTAAGCCTTTCAATTCTTGTAATCGTTCACGAATTTGGCCATTTCCTTGCAGCAAAAATTTTCAAAACCCGGGTTGAAAAATTTTATCTTTTCTTCAATCCATGGTTTTCTTTATTCAAGTTTAAATTCGGAGAAACCGAGTATGGAATGGGTTGGCTGCCTCTTGGTGGATATGTTAAAATATCAGGAATGATTGATGAGTCGATGGATAAGGAGCAAATGAAACAGCCTCCGCAGCCCTATGAGTTCAGGTCAAAACCAGCCTGGCAACGGTTGATTATTATGCTTGGAGGAGTAATTATGAATATTCTGCTTGCAATCGGGATTTATATCATTACGCTCTTTAGCTGGGGCGAGCAATACCTGCCAACTTCAGAAGTAAAATACGGGATTACTGTAGATTCGCTAGCTTACGAAATGGGTCTGAGAAACGGCGATCAGATACTTTCAATTGATAATGTACCTGTGGAAGATTTTCATAAAATTCCCTCACAAATTATTATTGAAGAAGCAAAGTCAATTCAGGTAATGAGAAATGGCAAACATGAAAATATTATCATTCCTGATGGCTTTCTTAATAAGCTGATCCATCATCAAAGTACAGAGTTTATCGGCATTCGTTATCCATTTATTGCTGGTGCTTTTACAAGCGACTCACCTGCCAGGCTTGCCGGTATTGAAGTGAGCGATCAGATTATCGGAATCAATGACAAACCCACACTCTTTTTTGATGAATTCAGGGAGGAAATCAGAAAATTCAAAGGAGAGCAGGTGATCATATCCGTAATAAGAGACGGTGATACCTTAAAGAAACCCGTTAAAGTATCTTCTGAAGGAGTCATTGGCGTTTATCCGCAGAATCCCGCACAGTTTTTTAATTTTAAAGAAAAAAACTATTCTCTTCTTGCAGCTATTCCTGCAGGAGCAGCCAAAGCCTTTGAAGGTGTTTCGAGCTATCTCAAACAAATTCGACTTCTTTTTTCCAAAGAAGTAAAAGCTTACGAATCAATAGGTGGATTTATAACTATCGGATCAATCTTTCCTTCCACCTGGAACTGGCAGGCATTTTGGGGTTTAACAGCATTTTTGTCAATTATGCTGGCCATTTTAAATGTTCTGCCAATACCGGCACTTGATGGTGGTCATGTGATGTTTCTTTTATACGAAATTATTGCACGGCGCAAACCCAGTGATAAATTTCTGGAATATTCACAGATTGTCGGTATGGTTATTCTTTTTGGTTTATTGATATTTGCCAATGGGAATGATATTTTGCGATTGTTTGCAAGTAAATAATTTTCACATTAT
>ERZ795053.7613-NODE-7613-length-10382-cov-22.084826_pt1 | contig 10382 bp, 8 predicted proteins | sample MGYA00375137_ERZ795053 | MGnify/ENA primary metagenome ERZ795053 (study PRJEB30182, sample SAMN05720284) | activated sludge metagenome | isolation source: Anaerobic digester | place: Hong Kong | collected 2014-12-17 ... | reverse complement strand
GGTCGTCCAACTTCAACTCCATGGCGCAGGACATGGCGCGGGGGCGCGTCACGGAGATCGACGCGCTCAACGGGCTGGTGGTGCGGTTGGGGGAGGAGCGGGGCGTGGCGGTGCCGGTGAACGGGCTGCTGGCCGACGCGGTGCGGCTGCGCACCGCGTCGGCCCGTCGTCGCTAGCGGACGAACCCCGCCACCCTCTCGTTCACGTACTCCGGCCGCTCGAACTGCACGAAGTGCCCGCACTCGGGCACCATGACCAGCTCGCTGCGGGGGATCTCACGCTCGCCGATGGCGGCCACGTCGCGCGTCCAGCCCCCGTGCAGGTACGGGTTGGGGATCAGCGCGTCGTTCTCGCCGAAGAGGATCAGCGTGGGCTGGGCGATCTCGCCCAGGCGGCTCCACACCGGCCCGTCGATCATGGCCGACACGTTGCGCGACACGGCGTAGCAGTAGTCCATGAAGTCCGAGGCCCCGCGCACCTGCAGTCGGTCCGCGATCATGAACTCGGCCTCCGGCGGCATCTTGTGGAAGTTGTGGTGCAGGTTCACCGCCACGCCGCGCGTGCTGGTGTCGCGCACGAACTCCGGCGTGAGCGCGTGGGTCATCCAGTGGCCCTCGCCCTCGTCGAAGCGCTCGAAGCCGGCGGGCGAGAAGAGCACCAGCTTGCGCACCTTCTCCGGACGCTCCAGGGCGGCGGTCATGGCGATCTGCCCGCCCATGGAGTGGCCCACCCACACGGCGTCGGGCTCGCCCAGCTTGTCCAGCAGCTCGCTCAGCACGGTCACGTAGAAGCTCATGCTGTACTCGTACGGCCCCTTGGACGAGTAGCCGTATCCGGGCAGGTCCACGGCGATCACGCGGTGGCTGCGGGACCAGGCGTCGATGTTCCGGTCCCAGCCCTTGGCGTTGGAGCCCAGGCCGTGGATCAGCAGCATGGCCGGGCCCTGCCCCTGCTCCACGTAGCCCACGGTGATGTTCCGCACCTGGACGGTCTGCACGGGGCGGTAGTAGTCCACCTGGTCGAACTCCAGCGCCGGCAGGTTGTGCATGGAGGAGACGGAGCAGCCGCTCAAGAACGCCATCACCAGACCCCCCAGCAGGACGATGTTTACGGTCTTCATGACGTCCTCCTAGAACATGATCCACTTGAGGGTGGCGAAGATGGTCCACGGGTCCATGGGACGCGTGTCCGAACCGCCGTTGACCACGGTCGAATCGTAGAAGTCGCCCAGCCACAGCCGCGCCGCGTGCAGCTCCAGGTCCATGAAGACCTTGGGGCGGTAGCGCAGGTTGATGTTGAGCTCCGAGCCGATGAAGCTGCCCATGGCCGTGGGGGTCTTGGTGGCCCAGCCGGCGCCGCCGCCCACCTTCACGCGGAACTTGTTGGGCACGATCTCCTTGGCGATGGTCAGCGAGCCGCCCGAGAACCCGTAGCCCAGGTTCTGCACGTCGATGACCGCCGCGTTGAAGCGGTTCACCACGTTGCCGTGGGGCAGCAGCAGGTAGAGGCCGTGGCTGAAGAACACGGCGCCCGGCGCGCCCCAGTTGTTGCCGGTGAGCACGCCGTTGTAGGTGCCGTCGCTCACGTTGTCGGCGTCGCCGGTGGTGAACAGGCCGTCCAGGGCGATCTGGTCCTCGGCCTGCGCGCCCCAGCGGTGGGCCACGCGCAGGTTGGCGGCCAGGCCGTTGATGTCGATGGAGCGGGTGGCCGTGTCCACGGTGCCCGTGTTCCACCACGCGAAGCCGCCCAGGCCCCAGTTCCCCTGCAGCAGCAGCGGGTCGCGGTGGAAGAAGGTCCCCAGCCAGTTCACGTCGGCGGTGTACGCCTCGTTGCCCAGGTTGAAGTTGAACACGCCGTTGTAGTTGCTCAGGCCGGAGTTGAGGCCCTGGCCCAGGATGGACACGCCGCCCTCGCCGTTGCCGCGGTCCACCAGGTGGTGCAGCGACACGCCGAAGCTGGTCTCCAGATCCAGGTCCATCTCGTAGCCGGCCTCGTAGAGGGTCACGTCGTCGGTCTGCTCCACGTTGTTCTCGTAGAGCTGATACGCGCCCAGCTTGATGCGGCGGTCGGTGGCCAGGTGGCGGAACCACTGCACGCCGGAGGCGTCGGAGCCGAACATGGCCAGCCGGTAGCCCTTGTAGACCAGGTGGTCCGTGGGCGTGTAGTAGGGCACCATCATGCTGTCGTAGAGGCGCAGCAGGCCCAGGTTCACGTAGTTGGCCCGGTTGGGGTTGAACTCCATGAACAGGTTCTGGGTCTGGATGTTGGCGAAGTCGGCGCCGAACGCGCCGCCGAAGTTGCCGCCCGCGCCGTAGTTGGCGTCGCCCCAGGTCCAGTCCATCTCCAGCGACGCGCGCATCTTGGCCCAGCCGTCGAACAGGCGGGGCGTGTAGGTGAACATGGGCATGAAGCGCTGCTCGCTGAAGCGCGACTTCTGGCTGGAGGTGCGCGTGGTGTTGCCGCCGAAGATGCGGCCCACCACCTGGCCCTTCAGGAATTCGTTGGTGGGCGCCACGTTGCTGAGCTCCGTGCGCACGAAGTAGTAGCCGATGAACGTCAGCTCCTTGCGCTCCGTGGGCACGCGCTTCTCCACGAAGTCGCCGCCGCTCTGGGCGGCGGCCGTCCCCGCGAGCAGCAGGAGCGAGAGCAGTGCGACGAGTCGTCTCATGATGGTCTCCCTGACCTGGCGGTGGAAGGAGGCGGGGGCGCCCCGGAGGACGCCCCCGCGACGGGACTTACTGGAGGCGGTAGACCTGGATGTTGGCGGTGCCCAGGGCGCTGTCGGAGCCGAAGCCGGTCTCCGGCGTGCGCGGCACGGCGCCGATGTCCGGCACCGTCTGCACCACCTCCAGGTTCATGGACACCGGCGTGCCGGCCACCACCTGCACGATGCCCTCCTGGCTGAAGGCCGAGTACACCAGGGAGATGGAGTGCACGTCGTCGCCCGGGGTGCGGGTGATGCTGTACACGCCCTCCACGGTGCTCCAGGCGCCGTCGGTCACGTGGGTCATCAGGGTGACGGTCATGTCCGGGTCCATGATCACGCGCACGCTGTCGTAGTTGAACACGCTGACCAGGATGGGGGCCACGTCGGCGCCGGCGCTCAGCCACTCGCCCAGCCAGGGGTCGGTCTCGTCCTCACGCTCGTAGTACTGGATGTTGGCGGTGCCCAGGGCGCTGTCGGAACCGAAGCCGGTGGTCGGGGTGCGGGGCACGGCGCCGATGTCGGGCACGGTCTGCACCACTTCCAGCTTCAGGATGTCGGGCAGGCCGTCGGTCACCTGCACGATGCCCTCCTGGCTGAACGCGGCGTAGACCAGCGAGATGGCCAGCACGTCGGTCTTGCCCGTCTCGGTCACGCTGTAGGTGCCCTCGGTGGTGGTCCAGGCGCCGCCGGCCACGTGGGTGGAGAGCGACACGGTGTTGTCGTCGCGCATGACCACGCGCACGCTGTCGTAGTTGAACACGGTGACCAGGATGGGGGCCACGTTCTCCTCGGCGCTCAGCCAGGTGCCGTGCCAGGCCTTGGGGTCGGGGGTTCCGGTGACATCGCCGTCGCCGTCGTCGTCGCAGGCGGTCAGGGCGAAGAGGCCCAGGATCAGGGCCGCGAGGAGTGCGAACTTCACGGTCTTCATGCGGGGTTCTCCTTTTCGGGGTTGAGGCGGGAGAGGGCGGGACGGTCGATCTTCCCGGCCTGGTTCCTGGGCAGCTCGTCCAGGACCGCCAGGTCGCGCGGGATCTTGTAGCGGGCCAGCCGTCCGTCGCAGTGCGCGCGCACCTGGGCGACGTCGAGCTCGCGGCCCGGTTCGGGGACGAGGAACGCGCGCCCGGCCTCGCCCCAGCGGTCGTCCGGCACGCCGATCACGGCGGCCTCGCGCACGTCGGGGTGGGAGGCGAGCACGGCCTCCACCTCGGCGGGGTACACGTTCTCCCCGCCGCTGATGTACATGTTCTTCTTGCGGTCCACGACGAAGGTGAAGCCCTCGTCGTCCCGGCGCACCATGTCGCCGGTGCGGAACCAGCCGTCGCTCATGGCGGCGGCCGTCTCCTGCGGGCGGCGCCAGTAGCCCGGGGTCACGTTGTCCCCCTTGAGCCACAGCTCGCCCGGTTCGTCCACGCCGCAGTCGCGGCCGTCGTCGTCGACCACCCGCACCGCCACGTGGAAGTTGGGGAAGCCGATGGAGCCGCGCTTGCGCACGGCGTCGTCCTGATGCAGCGAGAAGCAGTTGGGGCCCACCTCCGTCAGGCCGTAGCCCTGGCGGATGGGCACGCCGCGCCCGTGCCACACGTCGATGAGATCCAGCGGCATGGCCGCCCCGCCCACGATGGCGTAGCGCAGGGAGCTCAGGTCGGCGCCCGCGAAGCCCGGCGCGTCGGCCAGCATCTGCAGCATGGTGGGCACGCCGAAGAGCAGCGTGCTGCGCTCGCGCTCGATGAGCTCCAGGAGCAGGTCCGCGTCGAATCCCTCCAGCACCGTGTGGCTGGCGCCCGTCTGCAGGAACGGCGTGAACAGCACGTTCCAGCCGCCGGTGTGGAAGAAGGGCGCGTAGCTCTGGGTGTGGTCGGCGGAGGTCAGGTCCAGGCGCAGGTTCGTGTTCACCGCGTTCCAGAACAGCATGCGGTGGTCGATGAGCGCGCCCTTGGGGGTGCCCGTGGTGCCGGAGGTGTAGAGGATCATCACCGGATCGTCGGGCGTGCGGGCGTCGAAGCGCGCGTCCGCGCCGGCGGGCGCCTCGGCGTTCAGCAGGGAGTCCACCATGGCCAGGTCCAGCCGCGCGCAGCCCGCGGGCAGCGTCAGGCCGGCGGCCACCGCGTCCGACGCGGACTCGCTCCACAGCAGCGCGGGCTCGCAGTCGTCCACCAGCACCTGCAGCTCGGGCGCGGTGAGCCGGAAGTTGAAGGGCGTGAGGATGGCGCCCAGCTTCACGCAGGCCAGCCAGAGGGCCACGGTCTCCACGCGGTTGCGCGCCAGCACGGCCACGCGGTCGCCGGCCTGCACGCCGTGGTCGCGGGCCAGCGCCAGCGCCAGCGCGCGCACGCGGCCGTCCATGGCGGCGAAGCCCCATTCCCGGTCGCCGGCGTGGTCGCGCAGGAACCGCTGCCGCGGCGTGTACACGGCCCACTTGGCCAGCCAGTCCACCTCAGGCACGCGCATGCCGCCCCCTTCCGCTCAGCAGATGGACCGCCAGCGCCGCCAGCACCGAGGCGATGATGGCCGTGGCCGCCGCCACGCCGGGGTTGTCCCCGGCGGCGGCGGTGCCCGGCAGCTGCACGCGGCCGTAGCTCATGCTGAAATGCACGATCACGGCGGTCACGGCCGCCGCGGCCGCGGGCGCCAGCGCCCGCTCCTTGCGGAACATGCCGAGCAGGATGGGCACGAAGGCCGCCGAGAAGTAGGCGTACACGCCGTTCTGGGCGAAGATCGCCACGCTCAGGCGCGGGTTGCGGAGCTGGTCCCAGCTCAGCCACGCCGCCACCACGGCCAGCAGCGCGATGGCGCCGCGGTTCACGGCCAGCAGCCTGCGCTCGCGCGCGTCCCCATCGGCCGGCAGCAGCGCGCCGCCCAGGGGTTCCACCAGATCCTTGGTCACCGTGGTGGCCAGGGACTGGATCAGGCCCTCCAGCGTGGACAGCCCCGCGGACAGCAGGCCCAGCACCACCAGCAGCCCCACGGCCACGGGGAACTCCCGCACCACGTAGGCGCTCACGATGCCGTCCATCTTCAGCGCCGCGCCGTCCACCGTCAGGTCCGGCATGGCCAGCCGCGCGTACAGCCCCACGATGACCACCAGGAAGAAGATCATCTCCGTGGTCCCGCCCACCCACAGGTAGCGGTTCACCTCGCGGTCCGTCTTGAGCAGCAGGCTCTTGGTGATGATGTGCGGCTGGCAGACGATGGCCACGCCCACGATCATCTGCGTGACGATGATCTCGAACCAGTCGCGGAACAGGAAGCTGCCCGGGTTGGTGGGCCGCGCCAGCGCCGGATCCACCGCCCGCAGCTGGTCCAGGAACCCGTGCACGCCGTCGCGGAAATGCTCCAGCCCGCTGGTGAGCAGGATCACGGCCACCACCAGCATGAGCACCGCCTGCACCGTGTTGGTGTAGACCATGGAGTTGGCGCCGCCGAACATCATGTAGCCGAAGACGAAGGCCGTCACGCCGATCAGCACCGGCAGCTCGCCCACGTCCAGCGTGGAGGCCAGCACCTTGGTCAGCCCCACCACGATCAGCACCACGAAGGTCACCAGCAGCAGCGACAGCAGCGCGAACATCAGCGCCATGCCCCGGCTCTCGTAGCGCGAGCCCATCCACTGGGCCATGGTCAGCGCCTTGACCTGGGTGCCGTGGCGCCGGAAGCCCTTGGTCAGCACCACCAGCGAGAGGATGGCCGCCGCGGGCAGGGCGAAGGCGTAGGAGATCACCCCGCTCACCCCGTACAGGGCGATGAAGCCGGGGTTGATGATGAACGTGGCGGCGCTGGTCATGGACGCCGCCAGCGCCAGGCCCACCGCCACCGGCGAGAAGTGCACCGAGCCCAGGGCGTAGTCGGCCAGGCTGCGGTTGCGGCGGGCGCCGCGCACCACGAACGTCAGGATCACGGCCATGTAGGCCAGGATCAGGACCCAGCCGGCGGTGGCGAGACGGTCGGCGCCCATCGCGTCCTCCTTACCAGGTGAAGGCCGCGCAGGCGAACATCAGCCCGCCGCCCGACCCCATGAAGACCACCTTGTCGCCGGGCCGCAGGTCGCCCGCGGCGTCGCTCTCCGCCAGCGCCATGGGGATGCAGGCGGAACCGGTATAGCCGTAGCGGTCCATCACGCAGTGCGTGCGCTCCATGCCCAGGCCCAGCACGTCCAGCGTCTCGCGGATACTGTTGATGTTGATCTGGGTGAAGAAGAAGCGCGTCACGTCCTCCACCGCCCACCCGGCGTCGCCGCACGTCTCGCGGATCATGCGCGACCAGGTCTCCGGGTTGATCTCCTTGGGGAACTTCTTCACGAACCGCAGCTTGTGGTCGCCCGCGGCCAGGGCGGCGGCGTCCACGGGCTGGCGCGCGCCGCCGCCGTAGATGCCCATCCAGCCGTGGTACTGGCCCTCGGTGTGCAGCCGCGCCGCCTGCCAGCCCTCGCCGGAATCGTCGGCGCGCAGCAGCACGCCGGCGGCCCCGTCGGCGAAGAGGGTCACGGTCTTCTTGTCGTCCAGGTCCAGGTGCTTGCTCATGGCGTAGCCGCCCAGCACCAGCACGTTCTCGTAGCGGTGGTCGGCGCGGATGTACTTGGCGCCGGCGTCCAGGGCCGTCACGAAGCCCGCGCAGGCCGTGTTCAGGTCGAAGGTCCCTGCGGCCGTCAGCCCCAGCCGGTCCTGCACCACCGACGCGGTGGACGGCGACACGAACTCCGGCGTGTCCGTGGCCACGATCAGCAGGTCCACCTCCGCCGGATCCATCTCCGCGCGGTCCAGGATGTCCGACGCGGCGCGCTCCACCAGGTCCGCCGTGCTCTCGTCCGGCGCGCACCAGCGGCGCTCGCGGATGGTGAGGTTCTCCGTCAGCCAGGTGTCCACGTCCTCGCCCAGGCGCTCGTTGAACCAGGCGTTGGGTACCACCCTGTCCGGCACGGCCATGCTGGTGGCCGCGATGCGTGCGTTGCGGGTCATCGGGTCTCCTCCGCTCACAGGGTCAGGCCGCCGTCCACGCTGAGCACGGCGCCGTTGATGTACGACGCCTGCGCGCCGGCCAGAAACAGGTACGCGTCGGCGATCTCGCCGGGCTCGCCCAGGCGCTGCATGGGCGCCTTGCCGGCCATCATGTCGCGCACCTTCTCCGGCATGGCCATGACCATGTCCGTGCCGATGAAGCCCGGGGCCACCGCGTTCACGCGCACGCCCTTCCGCCCCAGCTCCCGCGCCCACACCTTGGTCATGCCGATCACGCCGCTCTTGGTGGCCACGTAGTTGCTCTGCCCGAAATTGCCGTACAGCGCCACCACGCTGCTGGTGTTGACGATGGCGCCCGCGCCCTGCTCCACCATGATCCGCGCCGCGGCGCGCCCGCAGTGGAAGACGCCCTTGAGGTTCACGTCCAGCACCTGGTCGAACTGGGCGTCCTCCATCTTCAGCAGGGTGGCGTCGCGGGTGATGCCCGCGTTGTTGATGAGCACGTCCACGGCGCCGAAGGCGTCCTTCACGGCGGTCATGGCGGCGTCCACGGCGGCGGAGTCGGCCACGTTCACGTGGCGGTACTCCACGCGGTCGCCCAGGGCGGCGGCCAGGGCCTCGCCGGCCGCGTCGGCCATGTCCCACACGCTCACCACGGCGCCCGCCGCGGCGAACTTCTCCACGGCGGCCTTGCCGAGCCCCGCGGCTCCGCCGGTCACCACCACCACCTTGTCCTGGAACTGGCTCATGATCGCTCCTCGCGCTGGCCCGCCCACTCCGCCAGGAAGGCGGCGTGGTGCCGGGCCATCAGGGTGTAGAAACGGCGCATCTCCTCGATGCGCCGGCGGAAGGTTTCGGGTGGCTCCACGTCGGCCGTGGCCAGCGCCTGGGCGTGGCGTTGGGCCAGGTCCAGGTTGCCGTGCATCTGCTTCACCATGTTGCCGAAGGCGAGGCCGAAGATGTCGTCCTCCGCCGTGTAATGGTCGCTGCGGCTGCCCGGCACCCACACCTTGCGCACCAGCCCGTTCTCGCGCAGGCGGCGCATGACCTGGCTCACGGGTCCCTTGCTGACCCGGAGCTCCTCGGTGATGCGGGTGAGGCTGAGCGGCCCGTCCTCGTAGAGCAGCAGGGCCACCACATGGCCCATGAGGCGGGGGAGTCCGAAATGCTTGTAGGCCTCTCCGTAGTCCTCGATGAAGGCGTTGCGGAGGGAGGCGGGGTCGGTCATTCGGATTTCCTTCGTTTGAAAAGTTCCAAACCATAGAACCCGATTCCGCCCCCCGCGGCAAGCGAAATCCGCGGACTCGGCCCGCTCCTGAGCCAACGAGAGGCCAAATATGAGGATCAATATCAAAAAGGAGGGCCCTCGACGAGGACCCTCCGGAGCCATGAGGCCCATTCAGGAACGTGGGGTCACTTGATCAGCGCCAGCTTCTCCACGGTGGTGAAGGTGCTGGTCTGCAGCCGGGCCAGGTACACGCCCGCGGGCAGAGCCTCGCCGCGGCCGTCGCGGCCGTCCCAGCTCACCTGGTGGGCGCCGGCGGCCAGCCGACCCGTCTCCAGCGTGCGCACCACGCGGCCCTTGAGGTCCAGGACCGTGAGCATCGCCGTGTCGTCGCGCTCGAGCTCGAAGAACAGCGTGGTCTGCGGGTTGAACGGGTCGGGGTGGTTGCGGAGCATGCCGTAGCGGCGGGCCACGTCGGCCACGGCGGTGGTGGCCGGTTCGTCCAGGTAGTCGGGTTCCATGAGCTCCAGGGCGAGGTCGTCGGTGGTGCCGCGGGAGCGGAGCACGGCGGCGCGCACGGTGGTGGCGTCGGCATCGCCCAGGATCTCGCAGACCGCCAGCAGGGTCTGGCCCTCCTGGGGGATGGCGCCGCCGCCGGCCGTGATGATCTCCTCCAGGTTCAGCGTGCGCTTGCGGGGCGCGCGGCCGCCGCCCATGGGGAAGGAGCAGGGGTTGCACACGGCCTCGCCCACGGCGTTGGACACCAGGCCGCCGGTGGCCTGGTCGAAGATGTAGAGGTTGACCGTGGAGGAGGTGGTGTCGCGGCCGCAGGCCACCATCAGGCTGGCGTCCCCGGTGCGCGGCAGCTCCAATGCGGAGCCGGGGTTCTCGGTCAGATCCGGCGAGACGCAGATGCGCCGGCCGGTGGCCTGGCCGCTGCTGCCGCCGCCGCCGCCGCAGGGCACGCGCAGGTCGATGGGCGAGCCGCCGCTGCCGCCGGCCGGCTCGAACATCAGGGTGCGGGCGGAGAGCAGGACGTCCTCGGGGGCGCCGCCCACCACCTCCAGCTCCATGTAGCCGCCCAGGGCGGGCATGACGGAGATTCCCGCCGCCACCATGACCTCGACCAGGCTCATGCCGGCCAGCGCGTCGTCGCCCATGGGGAAGGAGCAGGGGCCGCACACGGGGGTGCCGTCGGTGGAGGCGAACAAGGAGCCGTCGGCCGCGAAGAGGGTCACCTGGAGGGTGTTGGTTCCGGGCATCCAGTCGTCGCGCAGGGATCCCGTGTCGTAGGCGCGGATCTGCACGTCCACGGACCCGGGTCGCGGCTCCACGGCGAGGCTGCCCGAGGGCTCCAGCATGTGGGGCACGATGATGGTGTCGGCCAGGGCCGGCGCGGCCAGGGCCAGGATGAGCAGCAGCGTGGCGAGGCGGGTCATGGGGCGCTCCTCGGCATGGGGAAAGGTGAGCGAATTGCTCTCCATGATGCCGTAAGCGC
>ERZ795053.7610-NODE-7610-length-10386-cov-22.063401_pt1 | contig 10386 bp, 13 predicted proteins | sample MGYA00375137_ERZ795053 | MGnify/ENA primary metagenome ERZ795053 (study PRJEB30182, sample SAMN05720284) | activated sludge metagenome | isolation source: Anaerobic digester | place: Hong Kong | collected 2014-12-17 ... | reverse complement strand
ATCCCCCACTGCGAGAGAGGGATGGGGAGTTCTCCCGATGTTCCCCATTGCGCCGCGCCCTATACTGGCAACACGACGGAGCGTGACAGCAGCAGATGATTTGAACGGCCTGCCAGCGCTAAACACCGTCACGGTTCAGGGTACGACAAGCCAATCCATCTACTACAACAAGGAGCACCAATCATGTCAGACCAGATGAAAGAAGCAGCCATCGTTCATGCCGACGCCGGCAGCCAGGTCAGCGTCCTCGGCCACGGCTTTCGTACGCTGCTGAGCAGCGCCGACACCCGGGGCGACAGCTACATCTTCGAGGTGATCTCACCCGCCGGTGCGTTTGTGCCGCCGCACGCTCACCAGCACGAAGACGAATACGGCTACATTGCCCAGGGTGAATACGAAATTTTCCTCGGCGATCGCACCTACGAAGCCCAGGCGGGCGCGCTGCTCCACTTCCCGCGCAATATCGCCCACGGCTTCCGCAACGTTGGTACGACCGCCGGCAAGACGATCTGGATTTCGTTTCCCGGTGTCAAGGTCGAGGCCTTTTTCGCCGAACTGGCCGCTCTGCCGGCCGATGCTCCGCCAGACATGGCAAAGGTCGGGGCCATCTTTGCCCGGTACGACATCCAGGCTTTTCCGCCGCCGGCCATGTAGGTCGTCGTTCACAACTTTCGATCTTCTATCAGGAGCCAACCATGAACACAGATGCAACAATCATCCGAATCGGCAGAGCCTTGCTTGACGGCTTCAACGCCAAAGACCTGAGCGAGTGGGAATCGCTGCTGGCCGAAGAGTACACGGGCAGCTATCCCGGCCTGCGACGTGGCGCCGACCGCCAGGTGGCCACAGCCTACAATGCTGTCTTTGTCCCGGCCTTCCCGGATCTGCACTTTGCGGTGGAGCGCACTTTCGCCGACGGCGACATGATTGTCTACCAGTGGATGTCGACCGGCACGCACACGGGGCCGCTGGAACTGCCGACCGGCACAGTTGCCGCCACAGGCAAGCACTGCACCGTGCCGGGTGTGCTGGTAGCGACCGTCAAAGACGGCAAGATCGTGCGCGAGGAAACCTACTGGAATCAACTGGAGCTGTTGGCCCAATTGGGCATAATGTAGCTGGTGTGTCCGCCTCAGCCGTGAAGCAGACTCAGCAGGAATGATACCGTGGGGCCAATCGGCGGCTTCCTGGTGCTGGGAGTGCTCGACATCTGGGTGCTGACGATTGTGCTGCGCGCGACGCCGTCGTAGCCATTGCGGCTTCCACAAGCGTCAAGCCTGAGGGTGGCTGGATGGGAGGGTAGGCGAATGACGCAATGGCGACTCGCCTCCCCTCCATAAACTGAACAGCAGCACCGGCTGGGCGCTACACACCCAGCCGGTTGCGCCGCATGGTTTCGTCCGTGCCCGGGCGCGTCGCCGGTTTATCCAAGAGGCGAGAGGGCGCAGTGCACGCCGCATTCAGCCCGGCTATTTCAGGTTGCGATCGAGGAACTCAATCACCAATTGCAGATTCTCCGGCGTCTCGAACTGGCTGCCGCCATGACCCGCACCTTCGATCAGATAATAGGTCGCTTTGTCCGCGCCCAGCGCGTCGGCCAGATTCTGCCCCTGCACCGGCGGGATGTTGCAGTCCGCCGAGCCATGCTGAATCAGGAAGGGCGCGTCGTCGGCGTCCACGTAATTCATGGCATTCGTCGTCGCCACGATCTCCGGAACACTCTGGATGGGCGCCCCGACGAGCTTCGATTCGGGCGAATCGGCGGCGTCATGGTTCTGGGCGCATTCGGTGCCGGCGAACTGCGCATCCAACTGCAGGAAGTCGATGGGGCCGAACCAGTCCACGACGGCTTGCACGCAGCTCGACTGGTCGGCATTGCCCAGCTCAGCGCCTTCGAGTTCAGCCGCGCCGCACGTTGTCCCCAGCATTGCCACCAGGTTTCCGCCTGCCGAGGCGCCCCACGCACCGAATTTCTCCGGGTCGAGATTGTACTCGCCGGCGACGGCGCGCAGATAACGCACCGCAGCCTTGCTGTCGTAGATCTGCGCCGGCCACTGCGCCTCGCCGCTCAGCCGGTAGTTGATGCTGGCAACCGCATAGCCTGCCTCCAGCAATTGGTCGACGCCGGTGAGACCGGCGCCGTCAGCCTTGTCGCCGAACATGAAGCCGCCGCCATGCACCATGATCACGACCGGGAAGGGACCCTCGCCGGAAGTGGGGATGTACAGGTCGAGCTTCTGCGCGTCCGATTGATCGGCATAGGCCAGGTCGGTGTAGGTCGGCGCCACGGAGGAGAAGGTGGTGCTGCCCGGCATCACGCCCATTTGGCCACCGGGAGGCGGGCCAGGCGGCAGCGCTGCGGGCGCGGCGTCCGTTGCGGGCGCTTCGGCGACTGCTGCGGCTTCCGCCGGCGCAGCTTCGGTTTGCGTGGCTTCGGCCGGCGCGGCCGGCGTCACTGCCGAGCATCCGGCCAGGGCGAACATGACCACGAACGCCAGCAGCAACACCGGCGCCGGGAACGCAAATCGGACTTTCGTTTGGAACATAACGACTCCTTGAAATTGAATTGAACTTACAGCAAACCAATCAATTGCCACCAGGTCACTTCGACCAGGACGATGACAACGAGCACAACCAGGGTCAGCGGCAGGCCATAACGCAGGACATGGCGTGTTTCATAGCCCCCCTCTGCGCCCTGGCCAAGCAAGATGGTCACATGCTGGAAGGGCAGCATGTAGTGGATCGCAACTGCGGTATAGACGATGAGCGCCGGGACGAGCGGATTCATGCCGGTGGTCGCCGCATAATGCACCATGGGCGGCGCAACGATGGACATGCACGCCAGCGCACTGCCCAGCACCATGTGGATCGCCATCGTAACGCCACCCACCAACGCGGCGAAGACATGAGGATTCGCCGGCGGCGTGGCGGGCAGCAGGCTTGCCGCCAGCCAGTCCGACATGCCCGTGGCTTTGCCGACGGTGCCAATCGCCAGCGCGCCCATCACGAAAAAGATGATCGGCCAGTTGACGCCGGTGCTGATATCTTCCGACTCCAGCACGTCGCCGACAACAGGCATCGACAGCCCCACCACAGCGCCCAGCGCCACCCACGCCGGGTCGATGTGGTGCAGAAAATCGGTGATCCAGAAGAGCAGCGCGGCCGACACCCAGCCCAGCGTGACGAGTTCGCGGCGGCTGATGGGGCCAAGTCGATCCCGGTCGGCCGTCAGCGCGGCGCGATCGATGACGAGCGGGCTCTGCTGGCGAAACACCAGCAGGAAGAGGCCGAGCATGGCCGCGCTGGCCACGATGCCGGGCACGGCCATGTACTTCATCCAGGTCAGCCAGCCCACGGCAACGCCGCTGAACCCGACTGCGGCAAGATTGAGCGTCGAATCCCCCGTCAGCAGAATCGTCGATGTGGCAGTGGTGGCTACGAAAACAGCCAGCCCCAGCGCGGCTGCGTCTGCCGGGCCGACGCGCGCATTGCGAATGATGGCGGCCATCACCGCCATGACAAGCAGCGCGCGCGGGAAGGGATGGGGGATCAGCAGGCTCAACACCAGCCCCAACGCAAAGGCGAGCACGATCAGCGTGCGGTAGGAAGTGGCGTAGCGCAGCATGAAGAAGTAGGCGACGCGCTGCGCCAGCCCCGACTTGGTCACCGCCGCCGCGATCAAGAACGCGCCGATGATCAGCCAGAGCAACGGCAGCGTCCAGATTCGGAAGACAAGCTCGGGCGTGGCCAGGCCAAGCAGCAGGTAGGCGAGCAGCATCAACAGTGTCGTGTAGGCGGGCGGCGCCACGTTGAAACTCCACCAGATCACGGTGAAGAGCGTGACGGCCAGCGTCTTGCGCCCCTCCGCGCTGAGGGCGCCGGGCAGCGGCGCCACCCACACCACGCCGGCCACCAGCAGCGAGAGCACAATCCCGACCGGCCGGCGATCCCACGCGATGCGCGGAAAGGACAGGGCTTCACGCACCGAGGGCTTGATCAAGGAAGGCCAACACTTTCTGGATATTCTGCGGGGTCGAAAAGGCCGGATCGGCATGCCCGGCGCCGGGCAACAGTTCAAAGTGCACCTTCTCCCTGCCGAGAATGAGACGTGCACAGGCAGCAAACCGGGCCGACTGCTGGCTGGGCACGATGTCGTCGCGGTCGCCGTGCTGGATGAAGAAGGGCGGTGCGCCGCCGTGCAGGTAGGTTTCGGGATTGGCGGCGCGCACCAGTTCGGGCGCTTCGGTGATCTGTCGCCCCAGGAGCAGCGATTCCGGCGAATTGGCGCCGTTGTGGGCGAACGCCGGCGCCGGCGCAAGGCCGGATTCCGCCAGTTGCGCATCCATCTGGAGGAAGTCGGTCGGGCCGAACCAGTCCACCACGGCCTGCACCGCGCAGGAGTGGTCGCCATGACCCAATGTGGGATCGTCGAGCGCGGCGACGTTGGCAGAGACACCGGCCATCAGCGCCAGGTAGCCGCCCGCCGATCCGCCCCACACGGCGATGCGCGCCGGGTCAAAGAGAAACGCGACGGCGTTGGCGCGCATCCAGCGGATGGCGGCCTTGACGTCATGCACCAGCGCCGGGAAGGTTGCCTCACCGCTCATGCGATAGTTGATCGAGACCACGGCGTAGCCGCGCGCCAGCCCGGCCAGCATGGGCGTGAGCTGTGCGTCGCGCTTGTCGCCGCCCATGAACGCGCCGCCGTGAATCGCCACGATGACCGGGAAAGGGCCGTTGCCGGCATCGGGCCAGTAGATATCCAGCCGCTGCGCCGGCGAGCGACCGGCATAGGCGATGTCGAACATCTTGCGCGCGATTGAGGCCGTGTCCGCCTCTGGGATCGGCTCTGGAAAGGCATAGTGGGAGCCGGGCTGAAAGGCGCTCATGCGGTCACCACCCTGGCTGCTGCAGAGCGCTTGCTCGTCTTGCGCGTCTTCTGCCAGGTGTCGAAGCCGACCGCAGCCAGCAGCACCACACCTTTGACCACCATCTGGTAGTAGTCGCCCAGGCTGAGCAGTTGCAGCACATTGTTGAGCACGCCGATGAGCAGCACGCCGGTGAGCAGCCCGACGCACGACGCGGCGGGTGCTGCGTAGCCGACACGTTGTACTGCGGCGGCTGGTGCGTCCGCGGTGAAAGAAGTGGTCGCAAGAAGCAATGATTGTGATTTCTTCATAGTGCGATTCTCCTCGTTTGGCAATGCTCCGACCGGGACCCCAGCAAAATGAGCCCTGCATCCAGCATAGAGAGTTGCCACTGTCAGAGCAATTCATTTTCTGCTACAATCTATTCCATATTGGAATAGGTCGGCAGGCCCAAGACTTGGTTGTGTGCAGAAGCCACTTTGTTCCAACCAACACAGCGAGGCGTGATGGACTTCACCCAGGTGCAGTATGTGCTGGCAGTGGCCGCGACTGGAAGTTTTTCTGGCGCGGCCGACGAACTCTATATTTCGCAATCTTCGCTGTCTAAGAAGATCATCGCGTTGGAACGGGAATTGGGCGTTACGCTCTTTGACCGCAGCCGGCGGCAGATTGCCTTGACGCCGGCGGGCGCGGCGTTCGTAGAGCATGGGCGCGTCATCGATGATGCTGGTCGGTCGCTATTGGCTGCGCTTGGCGAGTTCAAAGCTACGCCCACGCTCAGGATTGTCGCCATCCCTGTCATCGCACAATATGGCATTGCCGAGACCATCTCTCAGTTTCGTGACAGGCATCCGGAGATTGCCCTCACGCTGGAAGAACGTGAGGCGTCCGCCATTCTCCCCGCGCTCGAGAGCCAGCAATTTGATCTGGCCTTCCTCCGCGACAACTATCTGGATCGGGCCGATTTTCGGTTGTGCGAAGTGGTGAAGGACCGGCTTCAGGTTGCGATCTCGCGCAAGCACAGGTTTGCGGACCGTTCGTCGCTGGCACTGGCAGCGTTGGCCGACGAGAATCACATCATGTTCGACAAGGGAACGGTCGTACACGAACTGGCCGTCGATGCGTGCCGCGCTGCCGGCTTCGAGCCGCGCATCTTTTATGCCAGCCTGCGCATCGAGAGCGTGCTCGGTCTGGTAGCCTCAAACAGCGGGGTGGCGCTGATGATGGAGAAGGTAGTGGCCTATCATCGCCATCCGGATGTACTGGCGATTGCGCTGGATGAACTGATCGAGAGCTGTATCGTGCTGGCGGCGCCCAGAGCAACCAGGCTATCGCGTCCCGCCAGGCTATTCATGGACTTTGTGGCGGAGCAGTCGCTCTCTACAGCACAAAGCTAGCCGCGCCTAGCCGGCAGCCGCCATGCGCCAGTCGTACGGCAACAAGTCGCGCAGCGCAACGATCACGCCGTCGTCGACAAGCACCTCGGTCGCCAGGTTCTCGTCGTGAAGCTGGCTGATGAACTCGCGGCAGCGTCCGCACGGCGGCAGGATGCGTCCATCCGCGGCGACGGCCACCATCTTCAGCACGCGGTTTTCGCCCGCCGTAACCAGCGCCGCCGCGGCCGCATGCTCGGCGCAGAAGCCCATGGAGCACGCTGTATCGATGCAGACGCCGACATAGACGGCGCCGCTCGCGCTGAGCAGGGCCGCACCGACGCTGCCCGCCTCCGCATCGGCCGAAAGCCGGCGCGGATTCAGCACGCTTCTGGCCCGGTCAACGAGTTCGTCAAAGGTCACCACTATACTGCAACTCCTTGCTGCGTTGACATGAAATCTTCGCGCCGGCTGTCACGATTCTTGAGGAAATGCCAGCTCCAGTCCGGCAGATACCAGGTTGACGATGGGCAGCCCTCGCGCCTCCTCAGGCGACCACCAGGCGCACAGATCGGTCGTGCCGTCCACTTCGTAGCGTAGGGCGCCGCCAACAACCTCGGTGCGATAGATGATCCGGATCCCGTGAAATTCGCGCTCGGTTTCCCTGACGTAGAAGGAATCGATCCCGGCAATCGCCAGCGGGCGAACGATCAGCCCCGTCTCCTCGTGGACCTCGCGTACCATGGCGTCCGCCGGATCTTCGCCAAAGTCGATCCCGCCGCCCGGCAACGTCCAGAAGCCGGCGTCGAGTGGCAGGTGGTTGGAGATTCGACAGAGGAGGATGCGCGACTCCAGGAGAATCAACCCATATGCGGATACTCGCGTGACCTGTCGCGGTGTCAAGTGTGCATGTTCCTGCGAGATGGCGGCCTCACGCTGCCAGCGCCTGCCGCGCCAGCCAGGCACAGCCCAGCAACGCGCCGTCCGTGTCGAGCTGGTTGCCGGCGATGCGCACGCGTGCGCCGACCGAGCGGAACGAGTAATGCGGCACCGTGCGCCGGGCGGGCGCAAAGAACATCTCCCCGCAGTGCGCCACCGACCCGCCGATGACAAAATAGTCGATGTCAAGCGTCATGGCCAGCGTGGCCACTGCCGCGCCCAGCGCCTCGCCCGCGTCGGTGATCACGCGCAGCGCCAACGGATCGCCCTGTTCGGCCAGCGCGGCGATCTCCTGCCCGCCCAGCGTTGTGACGGTCTCTATCGTCGGCGTCTCGCCGCGCTGCGCCGCCGCATAGCGCCGCGCCAGCCACGGCCCGCTCATGAAGGTCTCCACGCAGCCGCGCGAGCCGCACGAGCAGACCGCGCCAAAGCGATCCATGGTCGTGTGGCCGAACTCGCCCGCCGAGTTGTGCTCGCCGCGGTAGATCTGGCCGTCGGCAATGATCGCGATGCCGACGCCCGTGCCCACGATCACGTAGACCATGCTGCGCTCGCCGCGGCCCGCGCCGTAGTGATATTCGCCCAGCCCGGTCGCCTTGGCGTCATGGTCGATGCGCACGGGCACGCCCAGCCGCTCGCCGAGCAGCGCGGCCAGCGGCGTATGGTGCAAGCCGGGGACGTTGGGCGGGTCGATGAGCGTGCCCGACGCGTGGTCGACCGGTCCCGGCGTGCAGACGCCAACCGCTGCCACCGCTTCGCCGTCCGGCAACTGAGCTTGCAGGTCGTCGATGCACGCGGCAATTCGTTCCACCACCGACGCCGGCCCCAGGTGATCCTCTGTCGGAAAGCGCCGTCGCGCCACGATTCGGTTGTCCGGCGCGATCAACCCGACCTCGATCTTCGTGCCGCCCAGGTCGATGCCCGCCACCCAATGTGTCATGCGTCGCTCTCTTCCTTGTCGGTTGGTCGGTCCAGATCCTGGAGCGCTGCAACGAACGTTGCCACGTCGCGCTTGACCGCTTCAAAGCAGGCGCGTAAATCGTCGCACAGTTCTGCAATACGCGTGGGACGCAAATTGAACGTGTAAAGATTGCGCACCAGGTGACGAAAGCCACGATACTCGTCCAGGCAATAGCGCGTCTCGAGTTGGATAACGGGCGGACGCACATCGCCAATCTCGGCCCCCATCTGCTGCAACAACTCCTGATGCCAGTTTGGCCCTGCGGGTATGGCGCCATCCAACGTGCGCGCGATATCCTCGAACATGGCTTCAACGCCCGTGTAGAATGCGTGCAGATTCAAGGCAATGGCGTCATAGTAGTCGGTGTCCTGCGACGAACGCGCCTTGTGCTGTAGTGATTCTGCACGTGCCACCACACGTTCGATGTCGAGCAGGGCCTGTTGGAGACGTCCACGGAGGACACCGATTTCAGTGTTCATAGTGATTGTCCTTCTTGCTTGATCCGCTCGAGCAAAGTGGGAGGCGCCTCTTCGCCGCGCACGAGGTCCACAAAGATGTGACTGTCTAGCCCGTTGACATCCGCAACGGCGCGCACGTAGGCGCGCTCCCCGATTCCCCATGCCGCGAGGTCGACGTCCGAACGTTCATGAAATCGTTGTGGGTGCGCTGTTGACCCGAATAGGACAACCTTGGTTGCGCCGTAAGCGGTGTAGAGCAAGTCGGCCGCCGCCACCGCGACATTCTGGGCACGCGCCAGATGTGCCTGGCGGCGTTCCTCCGCCATTACCTTGCGCCGTGCAGCGCCTGCCCGATATTCTGCGCGTTTTTCGGCACTGAGTTGGCTCATCGGTCACACCCTTGCGAAGCGTACTCAACCAATCAATCTCATTCTCTGCGCTTCGATCAAGAGTATAGCATTGCCGGCTACGCGCCTGCTATCTCTGCGATTACCCTGGCACCCAACGCCGCCAGCACCATGTCCTCTTCCTCCGGCAGCCCACTCACGCCCACGCCGCCGACGATCTGCCCCGCATGCACCAGCGGCACGCCGCCGCCCCACGCCGTGTAGCGCAGGTCGCCAAAATTGGTCATGGGCCAGCGATCGTTGCGCACGGAGTCGCCGATGGCGCGGCTGGGCTTCTGCTCGCGCGCGGCCGTGAAGGCTTTGTTGATCGCGATCTGGATCGACGGCAGCCGGCAGCCGTCCGTGCGCAGAAAGGCGAGCAACTCGCCGTGCGCGTCGGCCACGGCAATGGCCGCGCCTTTGCCCGTTTTGTCGAGTTCGTCGCGGATCGCTTCGACGACGCGCCAGGCGTCGCGGTGGGACAGTTGATAGCGTGTGTACATGTTTCTCTCCTTTGCGAGAGTTGCGAGGGGCGAGTTGCGAGGGGCGTCAGTTCCACCCCACCGCCTTGCCTACCCCAGTTTCTTGGAATTCCTCAATCCGACTCACAGATCTTGCCCGGCTTGGCGGTGGTTGCGAGTTGCCTTATCCGCCGACTCGCACCGTGATTCCAGCCGGTGCAACGCGCGTGGTGACAAGCGTCGCCAGCCGCTCGATCTCGGTCTCTGCCAGGCGCGGCCGGCCTTCCCATGGATAGTCGCGGCCGAGCGCGCCATATTTGGCCTTGCCCAGCGTGTGGTAGGGCAGCATGTCTAGCGAAGCAACCGGCCGGCCAAGGCTCATCACGAAATCGGCGATGGCGGTCAGGCTGCCATCGTCGGCATTGAAGCCCGGAATGAGCGGCACGCGCACGATGAGTTCCGGCGCCGGCCGCAGGGCGATGGCACGCAGGTTGGCCAGGATCAGCTCGTTGCCCAGCCCGGTGTCGCGGCGATGCACGGCGCTGTCCACATGCTTGACATCGTACAGCAGCAGGTCGAGATGGGGCAACAGGCGCTCGAAGACCGCCCATTGAGTGTGCCCCGATGTCTCCATCGCCGTGTGGATGCCTTCGGCGCGCGCCAGGCGCAGCAACGCCTCGGCAAAGGCCGGCTGCATGGTCGCCTCGCCGCCGGTGAGCGTCAGCCCGCCGTTGCGGTCGTAGAAAGGCACGTCACGGCGCACCTCGTCCATCACCTCGCCTGCCAGTCGTCGCTCGCCGATCCAGTGAATCGCGCCCGTCGGGCAGACGAAGGGCCGGCTGCCCAGTTCTTCGATGCGTAACTCGGTCGACGCCGCGCGTTCCCAGCAGACCGGGCAGGGCGTCTCGAACTGGCCGCACGTCATGCAATTGTGCGCCGA
>ERZ795053.7609-NODE-7609-length-10387-cov-4.962156_pt1 | contig 10387 bp, 9 predicted proteins | sample MGYA00375137_ERZ795053 | MGnify/ENA primary metagenome ERZ795053 (study PRJEB30182, sample SAMN05720284) | activated sludge metagenome | isolation source: Anaerobic digester | place: Hong Kong | collected 2014-12-17 ... | reverse complement strand
GATAAGGCATTGGAGCGATATAAAATCGCCATGTCTTCCCATTTATATCCTTTTTCTTTTAGTTTGATCATTCGGTCTATAACGCCCTGGGCTTCGTCAACATCTTTAGGAGCGTTGAATAAATGGATTTTTTGATCTTCTTTTTTTGAGGAAAATAATCTTTTTTGATGTCTTGTTTTATTATGAGATATGACATGGTTTGCAGCGTGCAATATAGTTGGATAAGAACGATAATTTTCTTCTAATTTGATGAAAGAATCTGCTTTGAATTCCAAAATATGTTTAACATCTGCACCTCTCCATCCATAAATAGATTGATCATCGTCACCTACGACAAATAAATTATTGTGGGATTTTGAGATAGCTTCAGCAATTTGATATTGAATATTGTTCGTGTCTTGATATTCATCAATCATGATGTATTGATAAAGATTTTGATATTCTTCAGCAACCTCCTTATGGGTGTTTAGTAGTTTTGCGGTCAGGCTTAAAATGCTGTCAAAATCTAAAGCGTTATAGGATTTTAAAGAATTGTCGTAACGTTCAAAAATTTCTTGCAGGTTTTTTTCTTTTTTTTTGTCTGTATCGTCAATTAGTTCGTTGTAATGCATTCCTTTATTTTTAAAATCGGAAAATAAAGAAAGAAGATCCTGGGGGTGTGGAAGCGTTTTGTCGTCATATTCTTCAACAATTTGTTTTAAAATACGTAAATTATCTTTTTCATCATAGATTGAAAAAGCTTTTGTGTAACCAAGTTTGGCAATGTGCTTGCGAAGAATTTTAACGCAAAAACTATGAAAAGTTGAAAGGGTGACTTTTTTAGCTAAGGCTGGATTGATGAGTTTTGCAATTCTTTGTTGCATCTCTTTTGCAGCTTTATTTGTGAAAGTCAATCCTAAAATATTTTCTGGCTTTACTCCTGTTCGGAGTAGGTGAGCTATGCGGTATGTGATTACGCGTGTTTTTCCTGAGCCTGCGCCGGCAAGTACTAATACTCTTCCTTTAGTTGTTTGTACTGCTTGTTGCTGGGGCTTGTTCAGGAGGGTGCTCATAATTCTTAACTAACTTTAAAAACTCTTCTTTTAAATCTTGATGATTGGCTTTTCTAGCATCTGAACGGGGCAAAACATGATAAGCCCATCCATCCATATAAATATGTTTGTTTGTTCTGAAGATTTCGCGAATTGCTCTTTTAAATTTATTTCTTTGAACCGAATTTCCATATTTTCTTGAAACAGACAACCCTATTTTTGTGTGCATAGTAGAAAAATTGGGAAATACGTCAATACATAGATATTTCCCAACTAAACGATTTCTCTGTTTTATCAGAGCGATAAATTCCTTCTTTTTAAGAAGACGATGGTTCTTATGAAAAGCGTTGCTTATGCTGATAGAACCTTTCTTCCGTGTCGTCTGCGACGGTTGATTAATTTGCGACCGTTTGTAGTTTTCATTCTGGCACGAAAACCAAGAGTCTTTTTTCGTCTTTTCTTGCTTGGTTGGTATGTTCTTTTCATTGTTCACTTTCTTAAAATTGTTTTTAATAACGGGAACCATCATAGCGTTTTTTGAAAAAATCTTCAAGATCGAATTGAAAAGAATTCAAAGCCTTGCTATAAATGATGATTCAAATTGAAACGAAATAGGTGACATTACAATGAAATGTAAAGCATCAGTGAAGGCAGATCCTTCTAAAGGTGATAAAATTGTTCGCAGAAAGGGACGTCTTTATGTGATCAATAAGAAAGATCCGAATAGAAAGCAAAGACAAAAAGGCCCAGCTCGAAAAAAATAAGGATAAGAAATGGCAAGAAAAGCATTAATTGAAAAAGAAAAGAAAAGAGACTCCTTGACTCAGCGTTACTGGGAGAAGAGACAGGCTCTTAAAAAAATTATTTTAGATGAAGCGACTAGTGAAGAAGCTAGAGAAGAAGCAATTATCAAATTAAATAAACTTCCTAAGAATTCTTCTCCTATCAGAAGAAGAAACCGTTGCGCAATCACAGGTAGACCACGCGGATATCTAAGAAAATTTAAAATGTCTCGTTTATGCTTTAGAGAAAGAGCTTCTGAAGGAATTATTCCTGGAACTTTCAAAGCTAGCTGGTAATCCCTGCAAGTTATAATTTTTAGGTGTTTAAATATTTTTTAAACACCTTTTTTCTTTTTGTAATAAATTTTTTATTTCATCAGTTCGCTGACTTTTTTCCATTGATCCATTGCTTCATTCCAAACGTATGTGGAAATAGAGATGGCTTTTTCTTGATATAACGACTGAAGTCTTTGAAAGCTTAAAGGTCCTTTTTGCTGTTTTTCAGAATCAACGTAATACCAAAGCTTATCTTTGTTTGGAATGTTAAGAAGAGGAATAGGCTTTTTGTGAATTAAAGATGAGTTTTGTCTTTTTTTGCTTAAAAGCAAAATAATCAATCCTATCCATCCAAAGAGAAATCCAATCCAAAACCATGTTTTGGGATTTTTATTTTTCTTGAGAGCAAAATTTTTGCAGAAATAGGCAATGGTCAGCGAGTATAAAAATACATAAATAATATAAAAGATATTTTGATCCATAAAGAGTGCTTTCAAATTTGTTTCATATCTATTTTATCTTGAATCAGATCCTTGTACAAGGAAAATGATTTTTGAAATTATTTTTATAGTGTTTTCTGTGATTTAAATTGATATATAAGGCCTTTTATTCTTGTGCATTTGAATTGTTTAGGAATATAGTGTATGAAATCAATCATTTTAGGAGGAAAGATATGACTGAAGAAACATTTACTAAAATTGATTCTAAAGAAATTGAACTTCCAGACACAATATATTCTCGTGATATTGAAGGAAGAGTTTTTCAAGGAATAGTGTTACAGACTCTTGCTAAAATTTATGGGATTTCTTTGCTTGGAGGAACTCTTATTGATAATTTGCTTGGAAGAGATGTTTCCGAAAGAATTAAAGGAATCACTGTAGAGCAGGATTTGAAAAAGCATTCAGTATTTATTCGTGTGGAAGTTAATATAGAATATGGAATTTCAATTCCGGCAAAAGCTGAAGAGATTCAATCTAAAATATTAGAGGAAATTAGTAATTTAACCGGTTTGCATGTTTCATGTGTACATGTTGTGTTTAAAAATCTAATCATGAAAAAACCAGAAACCGAAGAAGGCGAGGAGCATTCTCAGTTAATGGAAGAAGTTGAAGAGAATTTGACAGAAGTATAATGAGATTTTTAAAAGGTTTTTTTATTTTTACCTCTTTGATGGGATTTCTTTTCTTTGGTATCGGTTTTTTGATGCTGGGAATCTCTGAAAATTTTCATATGCATGCTCTTTCTTTTGGATTGGAGCATGCTCAGGTTATTAAATTTTTTGGTTTGTTTTTGATTTCTATTTTTTTAGTTTCTGTGGGATTGCTTTATTATTTCCATAGACATCGCTTTTTTGTGATAAAAATGGGTGAAAATAAAGCAAAAGTTGATATCAAACTTATTGAAACTGCCTTGCAAGATTATTTTGTTCGAACTAATATGCAGTTTTCTAAAGTATCTTTGTTATTTAATCAAAAGTTGCAAATTCATCTTGCTATCAGTTCTTTAGAAAAGGAAAATGCGGATTTTCAAAAAGTAGAAGAAGAAGTTTCATCCCTTTTAGAAGGTTTGATCGGTTATCAAAAAGAATTTTTGTTACATCTTGAAATCTATTAATGAAAAAAAATCTAAGATTGCTTGAACGTCTTTATCATTTAAATAAGGTTCTTTTTGAAGCTCTTCTTTTGTAGCCTTTTTTATTTGGGAGATGCTTTTGAAATGAGTCAATAATTTTTGTTTTTTTACTTTTCCAATCCCAGGTATGTTGCTAAGGGTTGAGTCAATTCTTTTGTGAGTCTGTTTTTGTTGGAAGGAAATAGCAAAACGGTGAGCTTCGTCTCTAATTTTTTGTAACAAAAATAAAATAGGGGATTTTCGATCTAAAATAAGAGGTTTTTTTTCATTTGATAAGAGAATTTTTTCCTGTGTCAAACCTTTGTCATGTCTTGCTTCTTCTTTAGAAAGAGCCAGCATGTCGATTGTTGCAATATTGAGATCTTCCATGGTTTTGATAAGCGTGTTGAGTTGGGCTATACCTCCATCGACGATCATAAGGTCTGGCAGACAATTGTTTTCTTTCATTTTTAATAATTGTTTTTTAAGAACAAAGGCCATTGCGGGGCAATCTCCTTTGATGGATTCAGGAATTTTAAAAAGACGATAATTCTTTTTGTCTTCTTTGCCATCTAGAAATGAGATCATTGAAGCGACTGGCAAATAACCTGAGAAATTGGAGATATCGAAACAAATAATTTTTTTCGGAAAATTATTGAGGTTGCAGGTTACTTGAAGCTGTAGTAATTGTTTTTCTAAAAGAGATTCTTTTCTCTTTTGTTGAGAAAAGAGAGCTTCTAAATTTGTTGATGCGGTAGTTAATAATTTTTTCTTAATCCCTTTTAAAGGATGTGTGATATCGAAATTTAATAGCTGAGATAATTCATTTTTTCTTTTTAAGTTGAAAGGAACTACGAGTTGTATGGGAGAAGAAATGTTTGTTTCGTAATTTTGTAAAATAAAGGATTCGACTGTTTCTTCAAGAGTTGATGCAATATTATGAAAGGTATAGTTTTCTGATCCTGTGAGTTTTCCTTGTCTATAGATCATTTTGATAATGATAATGGTTGAATGATCTTTTTTTGCTGCTATTACATCCATGCTTTTATCGGAAATGTTTTCAACAGATTGAAATTGCAATACATGTTCAATTTTTAAAATAAGTTCGTGGATAAGTTTTGCTTTTTCGAATTGAAGATTTTCAGAAAGTCTTTCTCTTTCTTTTATTAAATCTTTTAAAAGTATTTTGTTTTTTCCTTTTAAAAATTGAATCGTGTTTTCGACCATTTGGGAATACTCTTTTTCTGAACAGAGATTGGTGCAGGGAGCCATGCATTTATGCATTTCAAATAAGATGCAGGGGCGTTTTCTGTTTGTAAATTCACTGTCTGAGCATCTTCTTAAAGGGAAAAGCTTTAAAACAAGGTCAAGTGTTTTTTTTGCAGCTTGAGTGTCTGTATATGGACCGAAATAAATGCTTTTGTCATTTTTCTTTTTTTCTTTTAATCGGACAATCGAGATCTTGGGATATCGATGCGTGCTGACTTTTAAAGAAACAAATGTTTTATCATCTTTTAGTAAGATATTATATTTGGGTTGATATTTTTTGATCAGATTGTTTTCTAAAATCAAAGCTTCTTTTTCAGAATTGACTACAATAAAATCAATTTTCGAAATTTGTTTTTTCAATAGCTCTACTTGAAAGCGTTTGTCGGCATCTTTTAAAAAGTATTGTTTGATGCGTTTTTTTAAATTGATTGCTTTTCCAATATAGATGATTTCTTCTTTGTCATTTTTCATTAAATAGACACCGGGATCGGTCGGGAAGGAATCTAAATCAATCATATGACTTGACCATTTCTTGTAATGATTGAAGAAGTTGGATAGCTTCAATGGGTGTTGTCGCATTTAGGTTATAGGATGAAATTTTCTTTTTCAAAAGATCTTCAATAGGTTGGGGAGTAGGCGGAGCAAATAAAGATAGTTGTTGATTTTGTTTTTTCTTTTTAGGCTGTTCTTCTTTCTCTAGTTCTTTTAATTTTTGCGCTGCAATTTGCAAGGCATAACGAGGAACTCCGGCAAGTTTTGCTACATGGATTCCGTAACTTTTATCAGCAATACCTTTTTCAATGCGGTGAAGGAAGGTGATTTCTCCTTCAATTTCTTTTACAGCGATATTGTAGTTGGAAACTTGAGGATAAGTCTTTTCTAGATCGGTTAATTCAAAATAATGGGTGGCAAATAAGGTTTTTGCCTTCTTTCCTTTTTGTTCCAACAAATATTTTATGACGCTATAGGCAATAGCGATACCATCATAGGTGCTGGTTCCTCTTCCAATTTCATCTAGAATAATGAGAGATCGATCGGAGGCATTATTTAATATGTTGGCAGTTTCACTCATTTCTACCATGAATGTTGATTGTCCTCGAGTTAAATCATCGCTTGCTCCGATACGGGTAAATACTTTGTCGACCATTCCAATATGTGCCTTTTTTGCAGGAACAAAGCTTCCGATTTGTGCTAAAATAACGATGAGAGCTACTTGTCTTAGGTAGGTTGATTTACCAGCCATATTGGGCCCTGTGATGAGGTATAGCTGATTTGTGTCGCTTAATGTAGTATCGTTTGGAATGAAGGTTCCTAAGTTCATCTGCGAAGCGATAATGGGATGATAGCCTTCAGTGATTTCAATTTTATGAGAGCTGTCAACACAAGGTTTAATATATTGATGTTTTTTAGCAACTTTGGCAAGACTTGTCAAGGCATCGATACTCGCAATTCCTTTGGCAGTTTCAATAATTTGATGAGAATATTTTAAGATTTCCTCAATAACGGTTTGATAAAGAGATTGTTCTAAAATTTTAATTTTTTCATCGGCCAGTAGGGCTTTTTGTTCGAATTCTTTGAGATCTTCCGTGATAAAACGTTCGGCATTAACCAAAGTTTGTTTTCTGCTAAATGAAGAGGGGACTTTATTTGTTTGCCCATTGCTTACTTCTATATAGTAGCCAAAAATTTTGTTATATTTGATTCTGAGATTTTTTATCTGAGTTTCTTCTCTTAATTGGTTTTGATATTCATTAATAAAATGAACGCTATTCTTTCCAATGTCACGAAGTTCATCAAGCTCTGTATTATAGCCTCGTTTAATGACATTTCCATCGCTTACGCGTATAGGAGGAGAATCGTCAATGCTTGTTTCCAGATAATCTGTTAATTGCTCCAGGTTGATGAGTTCTTTCTGATGTTTTTGAATCAAGGTTCCGGGTATTTTTTCAAGTTCTCTTTTGATTTGAGGGATTGTTTTTAAAGAGACTTTTAATGCAATAAGATCTTTTGGGATAGCAAAGCCACTGATGATTTTCATGATAAGACGCTCAATGTCACGAATAAGAGATAAATTCTCATGTAGTGTTTGGGTGTCAGCTTGTATGAAATTTTCGGTAGCTTCAAGCCTTTCATGAATTTTATTTAAATCCATCAGGGGTTGTTTCACCCAATTTCTTAAAAGGCGACTACCCATAGGAGTGGAGGTTTGATCCAAATGTGAAAGCAATGTTGCATTTTTATTATGGGCATAAAGAGGTTCGATTAGTTCCAGGTTTCTCATACAGGAAAAATCAAGTCCCATATAACCCGAGAGGGATTCTTTTGATATAGCTGTAATATGTTGAAGGCTTTGGTTTAAGTCTTCTTTTACATAGCTGATTAAGGCTCCTGCTGCATTGATTGCAGCAGTAAGTCCTTTTAAACCGAAGCTGTCTAATGAATGAAGTTGAAAATGTTCTATTAAACTTTCGTAGGCATGTTCATAATTGAATCGCCATTTTTCGATGGAAGAATAGGTAAAGGAATAATGGATTTTGAGGTTTTCAAATATATCTAAATGGTCTTTTAAAAATTTTTCTGAAATTAAAAATTCTTTTGCTTTGAGGCGATATAGTTGCGTGATAAGGTCTTTTTTGTTGTCAATTTCAAAAATTTTGAATTCACCTGTTGAAATATCGATAGCTGCAATGCCGAAGGTTTCGCTTACTTGTGCGATTGATAAAAAATAGTTGTTGGCTTTTTCTTCGATGAGATTGGATTCGATGACAGTTCCGGGAGAAATAATTTGTTTGATATCCCTTTTGACGATTCCTTTTGTTTGTTTGGGGTCTTCCATTTGTTCAGCAATGGCGATTTTAAATCCTTTTACAAGTAGCTTGTCGATATAATTGCCACTTGCATGAAAGGGAACTCCACACATAGGAATATCTTGTCTTTTTGTCAGCGTTAAAGATAATTCATTTGAGATGATTTTAGCATCTTCGTAAAAAGCTTCATAAAAATCCCCAAGTCTGAAAAATAATAGGGCATTTTTGGCTTTTTTCTTACAGTAATGCCATTGTTGCATCATGGGAGTGGTTTTTTCTTTTGTCGTCATATTGAATCAAAGGTTTTAATATAATTGTGCCTAATTAGAGCTTGTTTTCTCAAGAGAAAAAATATTGATAAAATGTAATATTGCGAAAAGAGATTTTTGTTTTCAATAAAAATGACTCTTGATAAAATTATGGCCAATTTTATTTGAAAACAGGGAAAAGACCCTTGTCAATTGATTTAAATCAATTTAGAAAAGAATACAATTATCGATTATTCATTGAAGGTATTTATGCGTTTAATGAAAAGGTATTTTTCCTTCGTCTTGTTTTCTTAAAATCTTGTTTTGGGTTTTCTCAATTTCAACATGATAATTCATTTATTACTATCCCTTGGAAAAATTTGGAGAAGAATCAGTGAACTCAAGTAAACTTACCTTTAAAGAATTTTATGAATTGTTTAAGGATCCAATGGAATTGGAAATTTGTTGCGGTCATGAAATATTAGATAAGCGCATTAAAAATTTGGAAGTTCAGCGCCCTGGAGTAAGTCTTGCCGGTTGGGTTGAAGATTTTCCGACAAATCGTTTTTTGATTTTTGGTCAACTTGAATTGGGGTATTTAAATTCGTTGGATAGGGAAACGATTCTTAAGCGTGTGGATATTGTTATTACAAAGAAGACTCCTGCTATACTAATTTCTAAAAATTATAATATTCCAGATTATCTTATAGATGTTTGTATAAGAAAAAATGTAGTTTTATTTCGCTCAAAAATGCGTACAATGGAGCTTTTTAGTAAACTCTTTTTTTCTTTAAAAGACTTATCGAAACCCGTTACAACGGTTCATGGCACTTTAATGGATGTCTATGGTTTGGGAGTGTTGATTCAAGGGGATTCATCAGTTGGAAAAAGTGAAGCGGCTTTAGGACTTTTAGAAAGGAAGCATCGCTTAATTTCTGATGATGTTGTCAAAATTGAAAAGAAAGGAGATACATCCTTAATTGGAACAGGGCCTGATTTGACTCGCCATTTTATGGAAATTCGAGGAATCGGTTTGATTGACGTAGCAGCGCTTTTCGGAGCTGTTTGTATTCGGCATGATATTTCAATTGATTTGGTTGTTCAGCTGGAGCTTTGGGACGAAGATAAATTCTATGATCGAATAGGTTTTGATAGACATTTTAAAAAATATTTAGGGATTGATGTTCCTTATTATCTTTTACCGGTAAAATCAGGACGAGATGTGACTCTTTTAATTGAAACAATTTCATTAAATCATCGCTTGAAAGTAATGGGATATGATTCAGCAAAAGAATTTAGTGAAAAATTACTGGATGCTATGAATAACAAAAGTGTGAAAAATAATGAAAATAATAAAAAAATTAAAAGTAAAAAATAGTTTAGGATTGCATGTCAGACCGGCTGCAGTCATTGTGAAAATTTTACAAAATGTAGACTCGAAAGTTGAGTTTACATATCAAAATGAAACAGTGAATGCAAAAAGTATAATGAGCATATTAATGTTGGCAGCAAAAAAGAATTCACGTATCCTAGTAACAGCTGAAGGCAAAGATGCTAAGGAAGTAGTTGCAAAACTAGCTATAGCTTTTGATGAACAATTTGGTGAAACTTGAAAAAAAATATACAGACAGAAAATTTAATTTTACATGGAATTTCCGCTGGAACAGGGATTGTCTATGCGGATGTCTGTTTTTTTTCACAGCCTGAAAGTTATACTTTTGAATGTTCTATCAATGAAGAAGGTATTGAAAATGAATTGAATCGTTATCGTCGGGCTCTAATTTCTTGCAAAGACGATCTGTTATTACTTCAAAAGCGATTTGAAAAAGATGGTACGATGATTGGTTCCCAAATATTGGAACTTCAATTGGCAATGCTTTCAGATCCATTAATGAATGAATTGATGGAAGAGAAAATTAGAAAGCTTAAAAAGAATACTGAAACTGTTTTTCGACTTTTTATTCAAGATTATAAAAGAAAATTTCAAAAAATCAAAGATCCTGTTTTTGTAGATCGTATTAAAGATATTGTTGATGTTTCGGATCGAATTATTCGTCATTTGAATCCATATTCAAGAAAGAAAAATCTGCAGATTAAAAAAAATACCATTTTGATAGCAGAAGATTTGCTTCCATCGGATTTAGCGGAGATCGGTGCTGAAAATATTTTAGGTATTATCACAAACAAAGGGGGCTTTACCTCGCATATTGCTATCATTGCAAGAGCTAAAGGAATCCCTTATGTGACCAATATTGATGTAAGACTTTTAAAAGAGCTTGGCATTTCGAAAGTGATTATTGATGGAAAAGTGGGCAAGGTAATCGTGAATCCATCTCCAGATGTGATACAGCAATATTCAATAG
>ERZ795053.7607-NODE-7607-length-10389-cov-4.969518_pt1 | contig 10389 bp, 7 predicted proteins | sample MGYA00375137_ERZ795053 | MGnify/ENA primary metagenome ERZ795053 (study PRJEB30182, sample SAMN05720284) | activated sludge metagenome | isolation source: Anaerobic digester | place: Hong Kong | collected 2014-12-17 ... | reverse complement strand
CCTCCTTCATTTTGGAGAGCTCGGCGCCGGTAAAACAGCGATCGTTCTCGGTGATCCCGATCTGCTGGGCAATGGCCAGGGCTGTCAGCGGATGGTCGCCGGTAATCATAATCGGGCGAATGCCGGCAGTGCGACAGCGGGCAACAGCCGCCTTGACCTCATCGCGCGGGGGGTCCATCATGCCGAGCATGCCGACAAAGGTGAGATCTTCTTCAAGCGCTTCGACATTGCCGTCCGGCACCGCATCGAGCAAACGAAAGGCCACCCCCAAGACGCGCTGACCATCCTGGGCCAATGTCTCGTTGGCCTGTTGAATCCGCTGGCGCAACGCGTCATCCAGCGGAATGCGCTGCTCACCCAGCCAGACTTTGGTGGAGCGATCCAGCAACACATCAACGCCCCCCTTGGTGAAGGCAATGTAGTCCGCGGGGAGAACAAAGGCATCGCCGCTGGACTGCCCGCCATCGGGTTTGGGGGCGCGGTGGATGGTGGTCATACATTTGCGTTCGGAGGTAAAAGGCGCCTCAGCGACCCGTGGCCAACGGGTCTCGAGCGCTTCTTTATCGAGTTCAAATTCGCCGGCCACGCGCACGAGCGCAGTTTCCGTCGGATCGCCCATAAGCCGCGTCTCACCGCTCTTTTCATCGACGTTGCGGGTGGTGTCGTTGCAGAGCGCCGCACCGCGGAGGAGAATGCTCAGGCTGCGCTCCAGTGGCTCCTGCGGTTCCTGTTCTTCGGCACGGGCAATGGTGGGGCGCATCTCCACCAGCGCCTCAACGGTCCGCTGTTCGCCGGCTACATCGAGCATGGTGACGGTCATTTGGTTTTGGGTGAGGGTGCCGGTTTTGTCGGAGCAGATGGTGGTGACTGAGCCAAGGGTCTCGACGGCGGGCAGTTTGCGAATCAGCGCGTGGCGTTGCAACATGCGGCGCGAACCGAGCGCCAGGGCAATGGTGACCATCGCGGGAAGCCCCTCCGGCACCGCGGCAACGGCCATGCTAATCGCGGTGAGGAAGAGTTCCTGAACCACATGGCTTTGGAGCAACCGACCAAAGACGTCGTTCCCACTTGCCCAGATTTCACGTACTTCGCTACTTGTCGTGAGCCCAATCGCAAAGACGACGGCAATGATCACCAATGCAATCCACGCCAAGTTTTTGCCCAGCCGATCCAGGCGATCCTGCAACGGAGTCTGCTCTTGTTTCACATCCTGGAGCAGATTGGCAATGTTGCCCAGTTCGGTCTTCATGCCGGTGGCCGTGACAACTGCTACCCCACGACCATAGGTGACGGTCGTGCCCATGTAGAGCATATTTTTGCGGTCACCCAAGGCAATCTCTTCACGCTCATTGCCATCGACTGGGGCAACGCGCTTTTCCACCGGTTCCGATTCACCGGTCAGGGCAGCTTCTTCCACCTTTAAGCCGTTCACTTCGAGCAGGCGACCATCGGCGGGGGCAAGGTTGCCCGCTTCCAATAGGACAATATCTCCCGGGACCAGTTCCCGTGCCGAAACCTCCTGCACTGCGCCACCACGACGCACACGCACATTGGGCACCGCCAGTTTCTTGAGTTCGGCAATCGCACGTTCGGCGCGGTATTCCTGCGTCACACCGAGAACGGCATTGAGCACGACAATCGCAATGATCACGATCGTATCCTGCACCTCACCGATAAACCCGGAGATGATCGCCGCGATGATCAGGACAATTACCATGGCGTCGGAGAGCTGTTCGAGCAAAATTTGCCAGGGGCTTTTGATGCCTTTTTCAACCAGTTCATTGGGGCCATATTCGGCCAGTCGACGCTCCGCTTCCGATTGATGCAGACCGGTGGCGGGGTCGGTCTGCAAGGCGGCGAGAACCTCATCTGTCTTGTGAAAATACCATCGTTTTGTCATAAGGTATTTGTCTGTTCCTTCGCTGGTCATGAATGGATTGCATTGATATTGTAGCATTGGTGAGAGAGAACGAGTAGCACCGCGCTGCAACATTCTCACGACGCCATCGTATTGTTTAGGTGATGCGGCGATTGTCATGTGTGACCGGTTGTCTAATTGTGTTGACAATAGCGCAAGAAACACGGCCCTGGCAGTGCGCTTCTTCTCTTTTTCTAAAATTGTGTACTGGTCAAGCTCGCAAAGACGCAAAGGGTGACAAGTGCTAGCGGGCTTGGCGCCTTTGCGTGAACCAATTGATTCCACTATCAGGTTGACCACGACAGTTTTTCAAAAATTGCTAAACGGTTTGACAACAATTTGTTAAGTTAATTTACCTGCGGAGGTGATACCATGCAGAACACAACGGATAGACGGAACGGGTTTATTTGGGGCTTGCTATTGATCATGGCAGGCGTCATCTTCTTGTTGCAAAATATGGGCTTCTTTGTCAACATCGGTGCCTGGTTGGCCATGGTGCTCTTTGGAACGGGAGGCTTTGTCTTTCTCTATGTCTTTCTAACTGATTTTAAAGGACGCTGGTGGGCAGCCATTCCCGGCTCGACCTTACTTGGGTTGGCGGCGACGATCTTTTTTGAATCCTACGGACCGCGCTTTCTCAATGGGCTCGGTGGACCGGCGTTTTTGGCGTCGATTGGGTTTGGTTTTGTGTTGGTCTTTCTTGCCGATATTCGCAAATGGTGGGCGATCATACCGGCAGGGGTAATGAGCACATTGGCGGTGGTGGCCGGCGTTGATGAGTTGCATATCCGTGGCATGGATACGGGTGGCATTTTCTTTTTGGGGCTGGGCTGCACGTTCCTGTTGCTCTTTTTGCTGACCGGCCAACGGGAAAAGCGTCAAAACTGGGCATTGATCCCAGCTGCTGTGCTGCTCATTATGGGTGTTCTCATCGGCACACCGTGGATCGGGTATATGGACAATCTATGGCCGCTCGCGCTGATTGCCGTTGGTGCATTCTGGGTCTTACGCAATCTACGGGGGCACAGCAGGGATGGTCAGACGAATGACCGTATTAATGAGGAAGTAACGCAGTCAGACAGCACTGACCAAGCACTGGAAGATCGGTAGACACAGAGCCAGCGCAATCAACTCTGCGTCCCACTGTATCTATAATGTGTGACGTTCCTGGTTATCATGTACGCAACACGCAATACGGCGAAGAGTAGATAAAGGGTGGCAGAGAATGTATAGCTATAACACCATGAGTAGTAGTCAACCAGCAAAGCAGGAGCGCAAGCGCTCCAGCCTTTTTGGGCCACTGGTATTGATTGGGGTGGGGATCATGTTGTTGCTGGGCAACCTGGATGTCCTTGACCTCAACTTCTGGCAACTGCTCTTTCGCTTTTGGCCCATCTTTTTGATCGGTGCAGGTCTCGATATTTTGCTGGGACGGCGTGCCAATGGGGGCTTTTTAATTGTACTGCTGTTGCTCCTTGGCCTGATCTTCGGTGCGATTTGGTTGGGCTATGTGGAAACAACAACCCCCTTTGGCGTGGTCCACGGTGAAGTTGTCAGCCAGCCGCTTAACGGGGCAGCGCGTGCCGATGTCAAGATTGCAACCAGCGTCAGCCAGATGCGGCTCGCCGCCGGCGAAGGGCTGAATGATGCGCTACTTGGCGGCAATGTGGCGTTGCATCCCAACGAAGAATTGGATCGCCAATTTTCCGTCGAAGCGGGTACAGCTCAGTACACGTTGCAAAGCAGCTCGCGTAGCTTGATCCTGCCCAGCTTTGGCCGCTCCAATGAAGGGATGTGGGACCTACAACTCAATCGCCTGGTGCCCACAGAACTAACGGTCTCCACGGGGGTTGGCTCGGCCATTCTGGATCTGCAACAGCTCAATCTCACCGGCCTACAGGTTGACGCCGGCGTGGGCAAAGTGGAGATCACCCTTCCCCTTGCCGGTAATTTTGAGGGTGAAATCAACGGCGGCGTCGGCGGCATTACCATCAAAGTGCCCGACACAATGGCCGTACGCATCGAGGCCAGCACCGGTATTGGCAGCATCAATGTCGACAGCAGCTTGCTCAAGGATGGTAACGTTTACCAATCACCCAGCTATGAAACAGCTGCCAATCGCGTCAATCTGACCGTCAGTGGTGGCATTGGGGCGATTGCTGTTGAGCAGGTTGGTTTGCGGTAGACGCAGACAAAAGACAGTCGGACAGAGGACAATCGGACGGTCCGATTGTCCTCTGTCTCGACATCCCACCCGTTCCACTTGACAAAGACCTTTCCCTATCGTTAAATGCAACGAATACGCGAACCGCAACCGTTTGCATGGGCTGATTGATGTGATCTGCCGAACAAGCGCCTCCTACCTATTGATCGCCCATTCACACCAGCGATAGGAACGTCGACTGTGAACCAATCCATTGCAAGCCATGCCACCTCGAACCATCCTGCCACCGGTCAGCATTTGCAGATTACAGCAGATGCTCAACCACGCAGCGCAGTGATCCACTACCACCGGCCCGACGACGATTACGGGGACATGTCCAGCAAGCACTTTCGTGACTACTGGGGATTGCACGTCTGGCAGGGTGCGCAGCAGCCCACCACGTGGGAACAACCGCTCAAGCCAACCGGTAAGGATGATTTTGGCATCTTCTTTCAAGTTCCTTTGGCCGCTGATGCCACGGAGCTGGCCTATATTCTCCACCGCGGCGAGCGCAAAGATCCTGGCCCCGATCAAGCTTTGTCCTTGGCTGATGACAACAACGGCGTATACGAAGTATGGCTCGTCGCCGACCCCCACGCTGATCAGCCGCTTCATTACCACAGGAGTAATACCCCCAGAACAGGCCTTGATCTCCAACGACAGTGCGCCCATTGGCTCACCGCCAGCACCATTGTCTGGGATGTCGAGCACCAGCCGGGGATGCGCTATCAACTTCACTATGCATCTGAAGGGAATCTGCACGTCGATCAGGGCCAACTGAACGGTGGTAAAAGCATTGAGTTGCACCATGACGCGGCTGGTCTCGACGAACAGCTGCGTGCCAAGTTTCCCCACCTGACGCGTTACCACGTCTTCACCCTGAACGCGCTCACGGTGGCGCCACTGAACCAAGCGCAGCTCGACAAACTATTGCAGAGCCAACTGGTCGTTTCCGCCGAACTCGACGGTCTCGTTATTCATGCCACAGGACTGCAACTGCCGGGCGTGCTCGATGACCGGTATACCTATGATGGCGCGCTAGGCGCACTTGTGGATGAAGAAGGAGTTACGATTCGACTTTGGGCGCCCACGGCCCAACAGGTGGTCCTCTTTCTCTTTGATGAGGCAGTGGGGAGTCGCTGCCATCATTACCCGTTGCAACGCAGTGAGCAAGGAACCTGGGAAGTGCGTGGCGACCGCAGTTGGATTGGCCGTTACTATCTCTACGAAGTCACGGTCTATGTGCCACAGACCGGCAAAATCGAGCACAATCTGGTCACCGACCCGTACGCCCTGGGCCTCTCTATGAACAGCAAACGCACACTGATTGTCGACTTGGAGGATCCGGCATTGCAACCGCCTGGCTGGCAGAGCCACACTCGGCCACCGCTAGACGCTTTCGAAGACATTGTGCTCTACGAATTGCATCTACGTGACTTCAGTATCAATGACCAAAGCGTGCCGCCTGCCTTGCGTGGCAAATATGGCGCCTTTACGGTTGCCAACTCGAACGGCATGCACCATTTGCGCGAGCTGACCGCGGCCGGCCTGACCCATCTCCACCTGCTGCCGGTCTTTGATTTTGTCTCGGTCAATGAAGATCCACTGGCGCGCCAGGAGCCCCTGATTCAGCGTGATGCCGCGTTCGATTCCGATGCCCAAGCCGAAGCCGTACGCGCCGTACGTGACATGGATGGCTTCAACTGGGGCTACGATCCCTATCACTTCACGGTGCCAGAGGGCTCGTATGCCACCGACGCCAACGGTACCGCGCGTATCGTCGAATTTCGGGCAATGGTGCAAGCTCTACACGCCATGGGGCTGCGTCTGATCATGGATGTTGTCTACAATCATACCCACGATGGTGGGATCGGTCCCCACTCGGTTCTCGACAAGATCGTTCCGGGTTACTATCACCGCCTGAACGCCGACGGCGCCATTGAGCGGAGCACCTGTTGCGCCAACACCGCCATGGAGCACCACATGATGGAAAAGTTGATGCTCGATTCGCTGCGCACGTGGGTTACACACTATGGGCTCGACGGCTTCCGTTTTGATCTGATGGGCCATCACATGAAGCGCAACATGGTCAAAGCACGCGCCATGCTCGATGAACTCGATCCCTCGCTCTATATTTACGGTGAGGGCTGGGATTTTGGCGAAGTGATGCACAACGCGCGCGGCGTGAACGCTACCCAATTCAATTTGGCCGGCACCGGCATTGGCACCTTCAATGACCGGCTGCGTAACGCCGTGCGGGGTGGTCGCCCCTTTGACAGCGGCACCGCACTGATTGCCAATCAAGGCTTCACCAATGGCCTCTGGTATGCCCACAACGCCGAAAGCTGGGGCAACGAGTGGGAGCGCACCTTATTGCTACAAGCCGCCGACTGGATTCGCGTGGGACTGGCAGGGAACTTGGCCGACTATGCCTTTGAGGCCGCCGACGGCTACCGAAAACGGGGCGGGGAGATCGACTACTACGGTGAACCAACCGGTTACAACGAAGAACCCCATGAAAATGTAGTCTATGTGGAGGCACACGACAATCAGACCCTCTACGACAACAACATCTACAAGCTACCACGGGATACATCGATGGCCGACCGGGTGCGGGTGCAGACGCTGGGCTTGGCCTTGACCCTTCTGGCGCAAGGCGTTCCCTTTCTTCACGCCGGTAGCGAAATGCTCCGCTCGAAATCACTCGAACGGGATAGCTACAACAGCGGTGACTGGTTTAACCGGCTCTTCTTCAACTATTCCAGCAATAATTTTGGCGCTGGCTTGCCGGTCGAGGCGGGCTTTGAGGCTGATCTAATGCGCCCGCTGTTGGCCGATCCGGCGCTGCGTCCCGACAAAGCCGCCATCCGGCAATGTGTGGAGAATGTCAAGGCGCTCCTCACTATCCGCAAGAGCTCGCCGCTCTTTCGCCTGCGCACCAAAGAAGCGGTGATCGCGCGGCTGGCCTTTCACAATACGGGGCCGAATCAGGTTCCCGGCATGATTGTGATGAGCCTCTCCGATCAGGTGGACGGATTACCAAGTATCGATCCCCACTACGACTTCATCATTGTGGTGTTCAATGCAACGACCCATACGCAACAGTTCCAAAAGCTTGACTGGCAAGGGTGCGGGTTAACCCTGCACCCAGCACACCAGGCCAGTAGCGATGCCGTGCTGTTAACAGCGTCGGTGAATGACGAGGCGGGGATGGTGACAGTACCGGCGCGAACAGTGGCAGTTTTTGTGGCAAAGGCAAACAGCAGCATTGAATGATGAGTTTAGTCAGGCGTAGTCTTCTCACAATCATATCTTTGACGACAGCTTGACTTCCCCAAAAGCGGTTACGCCCCTGGTTTCCACAGCGGTTCCGGCACGCCCCGCTGATGATTTTCAAAGCGGGCCATGACAAAGAGTGCGTCGGAGAGTCGGTTGAGATAGCTCAATACATGTTCCCCCACGCCCTGCTCACGGGCTAGCGTCGCGACATCTCGTTCGGCGCGGCGACAGACCGTGCGCGCGACATGTAACTGCGCCGCGCCCAGGCTACCACCCGGCAGAACAAAATTTTCCAGCGGGCCGACGATGCCCGTAAACTCGTCGATCAGCCGCTCCAGCTTTGCCACATGGCGCGCCTCCACCTGCGGGATTGGCCATTTGGCCTTATCTTCCTCAAGAAAGCAAAGGTCAGACCCCAGATCAAATAACTGATTCTGCACCAGCACCAACTCCTCGGCCAGCCGTTCAACCAGCCCCATGGCCAGCGCCACGCCGATCTGCGAGTTCAGTTCATCGACCGTGCCATAGGCGGCCACGCGCAGGTCATCCTTTGGCACCCGCTGCCCGCCACCCAGCGCAGTTGTCCCCTTGTCGCCACCTTTGGTATAAATTTTCGTCAATCTTGGCATCGTTATTATTACTCCACAGAACTGTATGTTTCTCGCAAAGCCGCAAAGCTCGCAAAGCTTTCTCTAACCCATCTTTGCGAGCTTTGCGGCTTTGCGAGAGAATTTTTACATTTCACAACAGCGCTAATGAAATGCACCACCGGCAATCGCTGCGGCCAGTGCACCCCGTGTGGCGGCTTTGTCCACCAGCACCGTCACCCCCTCAGCCTGTTGCAAATAGGAGGCCGGCACATTTGGGGTGACTGGCCCCACCAAACTTTTGTACAAAATCTGCTGCTTGCTTTCCCCGCTGACAATCAACAATTTCTGCCGTGCACCCAGCAACAGATCCATGCCGGCTGTAATCGCCTGTGGCAGCAGGGCAACACCGGCGCCCCAGTCGCGGGCACAGGTATCGAGACTTGACTGACTTAACTGTAACACCCGCGTCGGTGCATCCCCGGCGGCCGGTGGGTCGTTGTAACCAATGTGGCCGTTGGGACCAAGACCCAAGATGGCAAGGTCGAAGCCACCGGCGGCGTGGACAGCGGCTTCGTACTCCCGGCAGGCTGCATCGGGATCAGTTGCATCACCGGGTAGGGGAGTCACCTGTTCAGGACGGATTGTCAGTGGGGTGAAGAGTTCACGCTGGAGCCAACCGTGGAGCGAACGAGGATCCGCCGGTCCCACACCGACATACTCATCAAGCAAAAAAATACGCAGTTGCGACGGGTCAAAGGTGCCCGCCTGGTAGCGGGCAATCAGTTCTTTGTAGAGCCCAACCGGCGTTTTGCCCGTGGGAAAAACAATGGTGCTATCAGGCTTAGCCTGCACCGCAGCCACAACATAGTCGGCCGCCTGTTGTGCCAATGCATTGGCATCAGCAGTGACAATTACTTTCATTCATTCACCTCTCCCTTTTCTGCTCCTTGACGATAGTCACCCCCGTTGCGTACCCACTCGGTGATCCCGCCTTGCAAGCTGCTGGCCTGAAATCCCTGCTCGATTAAATAGCCAGCGACACCATACGAACGGCTCCCGTGGGCACAGATAACCACAATGGTGCGTTCCTGCGGCAACGCTGTCAACTGCGCTGGTATATCGTTCATTGGAATATGCAATGTCGTGGGGATGTGTACCTGTCGCCACTCCCAAGGCTCGCGTACGTCGAGCAGCAATGGCGATCTGTCGCTCTGTAACTGTTCTTGTACCGTCGCCACCGTCACTTCCGGCACAACAAGCTCCGGCTCGGGCGGCGGTAATGGGTGTGATGGCGGCGTAGTCTTCTGTTGTGTACCGCCAAACCAGTTCCGTAACATCTGCAACATCGGGTCGTTTCCTTCGCTTGCCAAACGGCTCTGCCTGTTCGGACAATTATACCCCTATCCAGCGCTTTGCCTTCACCGCGATAGCCACAAAACGCGTCGCCAACGTCGGCATTGCCAAGAACTGTAGGTGCGTGTAGGAGGCGAGTGCGTGATACGTGGGGTCAATGTAATCTGGCCCCACCTTGAATGGAGTCACGTTCAGGCCCCGGCGACGCAACGCCGCGATCAGCCCGGCACAGACGGTAGTCTTGCCACCGCCACTCTGGGGCGCAGCCACAATCAGTCGTTTCATGGCGACACCAACATGGGATGCAGGAGTGCAGCTAATCGCTCAATGCCGTCGACTACTCGTGGCGCCGGCCGCGAACAGTAACTGTTGGCATCAAGTGCGTAAACACGCCCCTGCTGTACTGCCGGGATCGTCTCCCAACCCGCGGGCTTGGGCAGCCTGGCCCACTCCGCTTCTGCGGCCGCCTGTGAATAGCCACAAGGTGCGATAAGAATTATCTCTGGCGCGGCGTCAATCACCTGCTGCCACGTCACACGGAAAGACTTCTCACCCGCTCTGCCCAACACCTCTTGTCCACCCGCCAGCGCCACCATCTCCGGTGCCCAGTGGCCCGCGGCAAAAGGTGGATCGAGCCATTCGAGCAAAAAGACACGGGGGCGCGACCCGCCATGGACCTGTGCCACCACACGGTCGAGACGGGCTTGCAGGTTGGCGGTAAGCGCGTGCCCGCGCGCCGGCACGCCGGCGGCTTCGGCAATCGTGGCGATGTCAGCGAAGATGCCGTTGAGATCGGGCGGTGTAAGTGATACGACCTGGGGTTGGCTGGGCAGCCACTGTGAGATACGACAAACATCATCGTATGAGACGGCGCAGACATCACACAGTTCTTGGGTAATCAGCAGATCGGGATTGAGCACCGCCAAGGTTTCTTCTTCCACCACATACAGACTTTCGCCATGCCGCAGCAGATCCGAAACGGTAGCGTCTACCGCAGCACTGGTCAACCCTCCGGGAATTGCAGATCGGGTCAGAATCGGTAGTCC
>ERZ795053.7606-NODE-7606-length-10389-cov-11.964002_pt1 | contig 10389 bp, 9 predicted proteins | sample MGYA00375137_ERZ795053 | MGnify/ENA primary metagenome ERZ795053 (study PRJEB30182, sample SAMN05720284) | activated sludge metagenome | isolation source: Anaerobic digester | place: Hong Kong | collected 2014-12-17 ... | reverse complement strand
GGCCCGCTGACCGGCTTTTTCAAGCCTTTTGAGTCTGCAGCCCAGGCAGGGCGGGCGCAGGCAGCTATTACCTGTGTAGCAGAACTGTGCGTTGCCGGTGACCGCAGGCGTAGGTGCGTGCATGGCCGGGTATGGCATACAAGGGTAAACCCTAGTCTCCAAGTCCTTGGCAAACCGCGGGGTTCCGGTTAAAAATAGAACGACCGTTCGTTTTATTCCATGGACACCATCCTTTCCAGCCGCAACCTCAGCCGGACCCGCCGCCCGGCGGACGGGCGGGCTGCGCCCAAGGGTCAGCAGACCAAGGCCGCCATCGTCGACAAGGCGTTGCAGATGGCGGCGCAGGTGGGGCTGGAGGGCATTTCCATCGGCGCCCTGGCTGAGGCCATGGGCATGAGCAAGTCGGGCGTGTTCGCGCACTTCGGCTCGCGCGACGAGCTGCAGATCTCCGTGGTGCGCGAGTACTACGCCCGCTTCGAGCGCGACGTGTTCGAGCCCGCCATGCAGCTGCCGCGCGGCCTGCCGCGCCTGCGCGCGCTGTTCGACCAGTGGATGCGCGTGACCACCACCGAGCTCGATTCCGGCTGCATCTTCATCAGCGGCGCGGTGGAGTTCGACGACCGGCCCGGCCCGGTGCGCGACGCGCTGGCCGAATCCGTGGGCGCCTGGATGGAAGCCATGGTCCGCGCCGTCGCCCAGGCCAAGGTCGAAGGGCACCTGCAGGGGGACGTGGACGAACGCCAGGTCACCTTCGAGATCCACGCGCTGATCCTCGCGCTGCACTACGAAGCCCGCTTCATGCAGCGTCCCGGCACGGTGGAGCGCGCCCAGCGCGGCTTCAACAACATCCTCGCGCGCTACGGCGCCGAGCTTCCCTCGCCAGCACCGGCCCCGGCCAGGCGCTGACCTTTTTCCTTCCTCCGAACGCCCCAACCCAGGAGCACCCGCCCATGCCCAGCTACACCCCACCTCTGCGCGACATGCAATTCGTGATGCACGAAGTGCTCGGCGTCGTCGATGAACTCAAGGCCATCCCCCAGCACGCCGATCTGGATGCCGACACGCTCAACGCCGTGCTGGAAGAGGGCGGCAAGTTCGCCGCCGAGGTGACCCAGCCCCTCAACCTGAGCGGCGACAGCGAGGGCTGCACGCTGAACAAGGAAACCCACGAGGTCACCACGCCCAAGGGCTTCAAGGAAGCCTATGCGCAGTACGTGGAAGGCGGCTGGGCCGCGCTGTCCTGCGACCCGGCCTATGGTGGCCAGGGCCTGCCCTTCGTGGCCAACCAGTGCCTGTACGAGATGCTGAACGGCGCCAACCAGGCCTGGACCATGTACCCCGGCCTGTCGCACGGCGCCTACGAGGCCCTGCACGCGCACGGCACCGACGAGCAGAAGAAGACCTTCCTGCCCAAGCTCACCAGCGGCGAATGGACCGGCACCATGTGCCTGACCGAGCCGCACTGCGGCACCGACCTCGGCCTGCTGCGCACCAAGGCCGAACCGCAGGCCGACGGCAGCTACAGGATCACCGGCAACAAGATCTTCATCAGCGCCGGCGAGCACGACATGGCCGAGAACATCGTCCACCTGGTGCTGGCCCGCCTGCCCGATGCGCCCAAGGGCAGCAAAGGCATCAGCCTGTTCCTGGTGCCCAAGTTCCTGGTCAAGGCCGACGGCAGCCTGGGCGATCGCAACCCCGTCTTCTGCACCGGCCTGGAGCACAAGATGGGCATCCACGGCAACGCCACCGCGCAGATCGCGCTCGACGGCGCCGTGGGCACCCTGGTGGGCGAGCCCAACAAGGGCCTGCAGGCCATGTTCGTGATGATGAACGCGGCGCGCCTGGGCGTGGGCAACCAGTCGCTCGGCCTCACCGAGGTGGCCTACCAGAACGCGCTGGCCTACGCCAAGGACCGCCTGCAGATGCGCAGCCTGTCCGGCCCCAAGGCCAAGGACCAGCCGGCCGACCCGATCATCGTGCACCCCGACGTGCGCAAGATGCTGCTCACCGCCAAGGCCTACGCCGAAGGCGGCCGCGCCATGTCGATCTACTGCTCCATGGTGCTCGACAAGGCCCTGCACCACCCCGACGAGAAGGTGCGCAAGGACAGCGAGGAAGTCGTGGCCCTGCTCACGCCCATCGTCAAGGCCTTCATCACCGACAACGGCTTCACCGCCACCAACGCCTGCATGCAGGTGTTCGGCGGCCACGGCTACATCCATGAGACCGGCGCGGAGCAGTTCGTGCGCGACGCGCGCATCAACATGATCTACGAAGGCACGAACACCGTGCAGTCGCTCGACCTGCTGGGCCGCAAGGTGCTGGCCAACCAGGGCGCCTCGCTGCGCAAGTTCGGCAAGCTGGTGGAGGCGCTGGTCAAGGAAGAGGGCGTGAACGAGAAGATGAGCGAGTTCATCAACCCGCTGGGCTACCTGGCGGACCAGATGACCAAGTTCACCACCGAGATCGGCTTCAAGGCCTTCGCCAACCCCGACGAGGTGGGCGGCGCCAGCGTGGATTACCTGCGCGTGGCCGGCCACCTGGTGTTCGCCTACTTCTTCGCGCGCATGGCCAGCGTGTCGCTGAAGAAGATTGCCGAAGGCAGCACCGACCCGTTCTACGCCGCCAAGCTGCAGACCGCGCGCTTCTACTTCGCGCGCCTGTTCCCCGAGACCGCCAGCCTGATGCGCACGGCGCGCTCGGGCGTGGCCAACCTGCTCGACACCGAGCAGGCGCTGGCATGAGGCATTTGATGCCAAAACGGCCTCTGGCCCTTTGGTGGCGGGCGCAGACAGCTATTGGTTTGATAGTTATCGGTGCCGCCGCTCAGGCCCAGACCACGCCCGTGGGCACCTGGCGCAGCATCGACGACGAGACCAAGCAGCCCAAGGCGCAGATCGTCATCAGCGACCGCGGCGGCGTGCTCAGCGGCCGCATCGAGCAGCTGCTGCGCCCCGGCGCCGACCCCAAGGCGGTGTGCGACCGCTGCACCGACGACCGCAAGGACCAGCCCATCCTCGGCATGGAAATCATCCGTGGCGTGAAGAAGGACGAGGACCGGGACGTATGGGAAGGCGGCCGCATCCTCGACCCCGAGAAGGGCAGCACCTACGCGCTGCGGCTGACGCCGGTCGACGGCGGCCACAGGCTCCAGGTGCGCGGCTCCATCGGCCCTTTCTGGCGCACGCAGACGTGGATTCGCGTCAAGTGAACTCTCTGCCGGAGCCCGCGCCGCTGCGCGCGGTGCGCCGGCATTTCTAGGAAAACGACATGTCCCGATTCAATGTGAGAAAAGTCGCCGTGCTCGGCGCGGGCGTGATGGGGGCGCAGATCGCGGCGCACCTGGTCAACTGCAAGATTCCGGTCATCCTGTTCGACCTGCCGGCCAAGACTGAGGCCCCCACGCTCCCCGCTTCGCGTGGTTCGCTGCCCCCCGAGGGGGCCGGCGCCGCCTTGGGGCGGCCCGGCGGCGGCGCGGGCCCCAAGAACGGCATCGTCCTGAAGGCCATCGACAACCTGAAGAAGCTCAAGCCGGCGCCGCTGGCGGTGGCGGATGACGCCGCGCTGATCGAGCCGGCCAACTACGAGGACGATCTGAAGAAGCTCAAGGGCTGCGACCTGGTGATCGAGGCCATCGCCGAGCGCATGGACTGGAAGAGCGACCTGTACCACAAGATCGCACCCTTCGTCGGCAAGAACGCCATCCTGGCCAGCAACACCTCCGGCCTGTCGATCACGCAGCTGAGCGAGGCGCTGCCCGAGGCGCTGCGTCCGCGCTTCTGCGGCATCCACTTCTTCAACCCGCCGCGCTACATGATCCTGGTGGAACTGATCGGCACGCCCACCACCCAGCCGGTGGTGCTCGACCAGCTGGAAGCCTTCGTCACCACCGGCCTGGGCAAGGGCGTGGTGCGCGCCAAGGACACGCCCAACTTCGTGGCCAACCGTGTCGGCATCGCCGGCATGCTGGGCACGCTGAAGGAGGTCGAGAAGTTCGGCCTGACCTTCGACGTGGTCGACGACCTCACCGGCAAGCGCCTGGGCCGCGCCAGCAGCGGCACCTTCCGCACCATCGACGTGGTGGGCCTGGACACGGTGGGCCACGTCATCAAGACGCTGCAGGACAACCTGAGCGACCAGACCGATTCCTTCTACGGCAGCTACGGCACGCCCGCGGTGCTGGCCAAGCTGCTGGAGCTGAAGAACCTGGGCCAGAAGACCGGCGCCGGCTTCTACAAGAAGGTGGGCCGCGACATCCTGCGCTTCGATCTCAAGGCGGGCGAGTACGTGCCCGCCGGCCAGAAGGCCGACGAGGTATACGGCCGCATGCTCAAGCGTCCGGCCGCCGAGCGCCTGAAGCTGCTGCGCAATGCCGAAGGGCCGCAGGGCCGGTTCCTCTGGGCCATCCTGCGCAACGGCTTCCACTACGCCGCCGTGCACCTGAAGGACATCGCCGAGACCGCGCGCGACGTGGACCTGGCCATGCGCTGGGGCTTCGGCATGAAGCAGGGCCCGTTCGAGCTGTGGCAGGAAGCCGGCTGGCTCGAGGTGGCGAAGATGGTGCAGGAAGACATCGACGCCGGCCACGCGCTCAGCAAGGAGCCGCTGCCCGAGTGGGTGTTCAAGGGCCCGGTGGCCGAAGCCGGCGGCGTGCACACGACCGAGGGCTCCTGGAGCGCCGCGACAGGCCGCTTCGAGCCGCGCCGCCAGCTCCCGGTCTACGAGCGTCAGCTGTTTCCCGAGCTGCTGCTGGGCGAAGCCGGCCCGCGCTTCCAGACGGCGGGCAAGACCCTGGCCGAAACCGATGCCGTGCGCGTCTGGACGCTGGATGACGAGGTGGTGATCGCCACCCTCAAGACCAAGATGCACATCATCAGCCCGCCCGCTGGCGAGGGTCTGATGCAGGCGCTGGAGATCGCCGAGGCCGGCTATCAGGGCCTGGTGATCTGGCCGGGCGAGGACCCGTTCAGCGTGGGGGCTGACCTGGAAACCATGCTCAAGGGCTTCGTGGCCGGCGGCGCCGACTTTGTCGATTCGCTGGAGAAGGAACTGCAGGACGGCATGCTGCGCCTGCGCTACGCCCAGGTGCCGGTGGTCGCGGCCATCCGCGGCATGGCGCTGGGCGGCGGCTGCGAGATGTCGGTCTACAGCGCGCGCCGCGTCGCGGCGATGGAAAGCTACATCGGCCTGGTGGAAGTGGGCGTGGGCCTGGTCCCCGGCGCCGGCGGTCTGACCTACATCGCCCGCCGCGCCGCCGAATGCGCGCAGGCCAGCACCGGCAAGGACCTGCTGCCGTTCCTGACCGAAGGCTTCACCGCCGCTGCCATGGCCAAGGTGGGCACCAGCGCGCTGGAATCGCGCCAGCTGGGCTACCTGCTGTGGAGCGACGTGGTGGTGCCGCACCGCGACGAATTGCTGCACGTGGCCATCGAGCAGGCCAGGGCCATGCACGCCGCGGGCTGGCGGCCGCCGATGAAGCGCCTGTTCCCCGTGGCCGGGCGCGACGGCAAGGCCACCATCACCGGCCAGCTGGTCAACATGCGCGACGGCGGCTTCATCAGCCAGCACGATTTCGACATCGCGCGCCACATCGCCCACGTGGTCACCGGCGGCGACGTGGACCCGGGCACGCTGGTGAGCGAGGAATACCTGATGGCGCTGGAGCGCCAGGCCTTCACCGCGCTGCTGTCGCACCCCAAGACGCAGGAGCGCATGCTGGGCATGCTCAGTACCGGCAAGCCGGTGCGCAATTGATCTGTCCTGCTCCTTCCCCCTCTGGGGGAAGGCAGGGATGGGGGCCAGCGCCACACCAACGCCATGCAGAACCAGAGCGCCTTCGCCGCCCGAGCCCATGCGCGCTTCCTGCGCGGCACCATGACGGATTCGGAGCGCCGCCTGTGGTCGCGTCTGCGCGGTGAGCAACTGGGCGCGAAGTTCCGCCGTCAGCACCCGCTGGGACCGTACATCGTGGACTTTGCCTGCCTGGCTCCAAAGCTGATCGTCGAGCTCGATGGCTCGCAGCACGCCAGCCAACTGGCCTATGACCGCGAGCGCGACGCATTCTTGCGCGGGCAGGGCTTCGCGGTACTGCGCTTTGCCTCGAACGAAGTTTTCATCAACCTTGAGGGTGTCCTGCAAGCCATCGTCAGCCGATTGGACGCGCTGACGTCGCGAGCGGGCCCCCATCCCAGCCTTCCCCCAGAGGGGGAAGGAGCCTGACACCCAGGAGCATCAGCATGAGCAAGCAAGTCCAGGACGCCTACATCGTCGCCGCCACGCGCACGCCCATCGGCAAGTCGCACAAGGGCTATTTCAGGAACACCCGGCCGGACGACCTGCTGGCCACCACGCTGCGCGCGGCGCTGGCGCAGGCGCCCGGGCTGGATCCGGTGGCCATCGAGGACATCATCTGCGGCTGCGCCATTCCCGAGGCGCAGCAGGGCCTGAACGTGGCGCGCGTGGCCGGTGTGCTGGCCGGGCTGCCCAAGAGCGTGGGCGGCATCACGGTGAACCGCTTCTGCGCCTCCGGCCTGTCGGCGGTGCAGATGGCGGCCGACCGCATCCGCGTGGGCGAGGCCGACGTGATGATCGCCGCCGGCGTGGAAAGCATGAGCATGGTGCCGATGATGGGCAACGCGCCCAGCCTGTCGCCCGCCATCTTTGCCGACACGAACAACGTGGACGAGTACGGCATCGCCTACGGCATGGGCCTGACGGCCGAGAAGGTGGCGCAGCAGTGGAAGGTGAGCCGCGAGGCGCAGGACGCCTTCGCCGTGCAGTCCAACCAGCGCGCGGCGGCGGCCATCGCGGCCGGCGAGTTCAAGGACGAGATCACGCCCATCACCGTGACCGAACGCAGCGTCGACCTGAAGACCACCAAAGTGGCCCTGGCCGAGCGCGTGGTCGACATCGACGAAGGCCCGCGTCCCGACACCTCGATGGAAGGCCTGGCCAGACTGCGCACCGTGTTCGCCGCGCGCGGCAGCGTGACGGCCGGCAACAGCAGCCAGACCAGCGACGGCGCTGGCGCGCTGGTCCTGGCCAGCGAGGCGGCCGTGAAGCGCTTCGGCCTCACGCCGCTGGCGCGCTTCGTCAGCTTTGCCGCCAAGGGCGTGCCGCCGCAGATCATGGGCATCGGACCGATCGAGGCCATTCCGGCGGCGCTGCGCTACGCCGGCCTGAAGCAGGACGACATGGACTGGATCGAGCTGAACGAGGCCTTCGCCGCCCAGTCGCTGGCGGTGATGAACACGCTGGGGCTGGATCCGGCCAAGGTCAACCCCATGGGCGGTGCCATCGCGCTCGGCCACCCTCTGGGCGCCACCGGGGCTATCCGTTCGGCGACAGTGGTGCACGCGCTGCGCCGCCACAATAAGAAGTACGGCATGGTCACCATGTGCGTGGGCATGGGGCAGGGCGCAGCGGGCATTTTCGAGCGCGTTTGAGGCGGCCCTGCGGCAGGCGCCGCGCGCAGATCTTTGGTGCCAAATTGGCCACCAGCCCAGGCGTGGCGGGCGCAGTCAGCTATTCAATCAGGAGCAATCATGGCGCAGCCTGCCGCCTCGACCGAGCACCCCTTCGACCAGGCCCTGGCGCTGACCGAGCAGGCGCCGGGCGTCTACGCCGGCCAGCCGCACCCTGCCTACGCCAACATGGTGGGGCCGTTCGGCGGCGTCACCGCGGCGCAGATGCTGCAGGCCGTGATGCAGCACCCCGAGCGGCAGGGCGAGCCGGTGGCGCTCACCGTCAATTTCGCCGCCGCGCTGCGCGATGCGCCGTTCCGCGTTCAGGCCCGGGCGGCGCGCACCAACCGTTCCACCCAGCACTGGACGGTGTCGCTGCTGCAGGCGGATGAGAGCGGCGCCGAATCGGCCATGGGCACGGCCACCGCGGTCACCGCCGTGCGCCGCAGCACCTGGAGCGCGGTCGACGCGCCCATGCCCGCCGTGCCGCGGCCGGCCGACATCCCGCGCCCCACCATGCCGCCGCGCCGCGTGCGCTGGATCGATCGCTACGACATGCGCCCCGTGGCCGGCCACATGCCCATGCAGTGGGACGGCACCGAGGCCGACAGCCTCACGCAGCTGTGGATGCGCGACGAGCCGCCGCGCCCGCTCGACTTCCCCGGCCTCACCGCCATGGCCGACGTGTTCTTCCCCCGCGTCTGGCGCCGCCGCGCCGTGATGACGCCGGTGGGCACGGTGTCGATGACGGTGTACTACCATGCCGGCGGCTGGGAGCTGGCCTCCACCGCGGACGGCTTCCTGCTGGGGCAGGCGCGCTCGCAGTCCTTCTTCAACGGCTTCTTCGACCAGAGCGCCGAGCTCTGGAACGAAGCCGGCCAGCTGCTGGCCACCACGCACCAGGTCGTCTACTACAAGGAATGAACGAGGAGCCCACCCCATGACCCAGGACATCCTGCAACACCAGGAAGGCGGCGTGCTCACGCTCACCTTCAACCGCGTCGAGCGCAAGAACAGTATCAACGTGGCCATGTACGAGGTGCTGGCTACCGCCTTCGAGCAGGGCGCGCAGGACAGCGCCACGCGCGTGGTCGTGCTGCAGGGGCACGAGACCGTGTTCTCGGCCGGCAACGATATCGACGACTTCCTGCGCAACAAGCCCGCCGGCAAGGATTCGCCGGTGTTCCGCTTCCTGCGCGGCATCGCCACCTTCCCCAAGCCCGTGATCGCGGCCGTCTGCGGCCCGGCGGTGGGCGTGGGCACCACCATGCTGTTCCATTGCGACCTGGTCTACGCCGGCGACAACGCGGCGTTCTCCATGCCCTTCGTCAACCTCGGCCTGTGCCCGGAGGCGGCTTCCAGCCTGCTGGTGCCGCGCATGTTCGGCATGCACCGCGCAGCCGAGGCGCTGCTGCTGGGCGAGCCCTTCTTCGCCGAGGCCGCGCTGGAAGTCGGCCTGGCCAACCGCGTGGTCGCGCCCGCCGAATGCAACGCGCTGGCGCGGGCCCAGGCGCTCAAGCTGGCCGCCAAGCCGCTGGCCAGCCTGATGACCACCAAGCAGCTCATGAAGGGCAGCCAACAGGAAGCCGTGCTGCGCCAGATGGACGAGGAGGGCGCGCACTTCGGCCGCATGCTCGGCGAACCCGCCGCCCGCGAAGCCATGACTGCCTTCATGGAAAAGCGCAAGCCGGACTTCAGCAACTGCTGAAGGCCGCCGCCGCGTCAGCGGCGGGACCGCGAAGCGGTGCGCCAAGCTTTCGCCAAAAGCGCAAGCCGGACTTCAAGGGCTTGTGACACCCCCCTGAGTCGCTGACGCGCCTTCCCCCCTCTTACTGCGTGAGGGGGGACACCGCCAGTGGCCGGTACAAGCCCGGCCACGGCGGTCGCTGGCTTGGCCTGCTCCGCGGCCAATTGATGCGCCTGGATATCTGCTCTGGCTGCTTCAGTTTGGCATGAAATAGGCCTGCAGCCTTTGTGCGATAGGCGCAGGCAGCTATTAAATTTGAAGCTTTCATGACTTCAGATGGCGGGCCGCCAAACCGGGCCACAGCACGCGCGACAATGCCTGCACCATGAGCAAGCACCCGCCCACGCCGCCCCAGCCCTTCGAAGCCGAGTTCGTCGACGGCGTCCGCCATATCTTCGAAGAGCGCATCGTCTTCAACAAGCTGCTGGGGCTGAAGCTGATCGATGTGGCGGCCGACCACGTGCTCGGCCGGGTGGACATGCGGCCCGAGCTAGTGGGCCACTTCAGCTACAACCGCATGCACGGCGGCGTGATCAGCGCCACGCTCGACGCCATGGGCGGCATCGCCGTCATGGCCGCCATCGGTGCCCGCCACATGGACGAGCCGCCGGCCAAACGGCTGGAGCGCTTCCTCAAGCTCGGCACCATCGACCTGCGCATCGACTACCTGCGCCCCGGCATCGGCGAGTACTTCACCGCCCACGCCGAAGTCATGCGCCTGGGCTCGCGCGTCGCCACCACCCGCATGGAATTCCGCGACGCCGAGGGCAAGCTGATTTCCACGGGATCCGGGGCGTATATCGTGTCGTGAACAGGCCCACCCCCAGGCTCCACTCGCTTCGCGATGTTTCGCCACTGGGATCGGGAACACCCCCCTGAGTCGCCTTCGGCGCCTTCCCCCCTCTCGTTCCGAAGGGGGGACAACGCCAGTGCTCGGTACAAGCCCGAGCACGGCGTTCACTTGCATGGCCTGCTCCGCGGCCTCTTGGGCGCGCCAGAACTGGCCGAGTCGCCATTCTTCAGGTCGGGGCCGAGCGAAGCGACGGCCCGTGTTCTCCTCATCCCCTCTGGCCGTGCCGAGAAGCGCAGGGCGTGGGGCGGGCATGGGCTGCGCAGCAAGCCCATGCTTCGTGCTCTGACTCGCTGCGGCTGTTTGAGCGGAGCGCCCTTTGGGGC
>ERZ795053.7605-NODE-7605-length-10391-cov-4.970395_pt1 | contig 10391 bp, 10 predicted proteins | sample MGYA00375137_ERZ795053 | MGnify/ENA primary metagenome ERZ795053 (study PRJEB30182, sample SAMN05720284) | activated sludge metagenome | isolation source: Anaerobic digester | place: Hong Kong | collected 2014-12-17 ... | reverse complement strand
TGGCTGCTGCGCATGGCCTTCGTCGCCTGTGCGGCCGTGTCCATCGGCTTTTTCGCGGGTCATGTGATCAAGAGCGCCATCAGCAGCGAAGCCCGGCCGGTCCAGGTGTCCGAAGATGAAACTGTCACCATGCTCAATCCGCGCTTTACCGGGCGCGATGGGTCCGGGCAGAGCTTCCAGATCACCGCAGACGCCGCCAAGCGGCGGCGCACCGAGGCGGAGGCCGTGGACCTGGTTGCGCCGGTGCTGCGCGATGCCGCCGGCACCGAAGTGCGCGCGCCGTCCGGCATGTACGATCGCGCGGCCGGCATTCTCGAACTGTATGACGACGTGCGTATCAGCGATAATACAGGCTATACGTTCCAGACCTCCGGCGCGCGCGTGCATGTCGGGGAAGGGCGGGTCGAGGGCCTGTCGCCGCTGGAGGGCAAAGGTCCCCTTGGCGATATCCGCTGCGACTCGTATGAAGTGCTTGAAGACGGCAACCGCATTGTCTGCCTCGGCAATGTGCGGACCGTGATTTATCCTGCGCCCGCAGAAGAAGAGGCGCCCAAAGGTGAGGGTGATAGTGATGGCTCCCAGTAAGATTTCGGCTGCATTGGCGGCGATGGCATGCCTGGCCGCGCCGGCCTTTGCGCAGATCTCGTCAGATGGCGGGCCGATCTACATCAATTCCGACCGGACAGAGAGCCTCGAGCGCGAGCACAAGGTGCTGCTGGTCGGCAATGTCGACATCCAGCAGGGCACCGCGCGCCTGCGCGCCGATACGGTCACGCTGGTGTTTGCCGGCAAGGAGACCGGGAGTGCCGGCGGTATTGGCGGCAGTTTCGGCCAGATCCAGTCCATGCAGGCCGACGGCAACGTGTTCTATGTGACGCCCGAGCTGAAGGCGAAGGGCGACAAGGGCGTCTATCTCGCTTCGACCGACACGATCACCATGACCGGCCATGTCGCCCTGATGCGCGGGCGGGACGTGGCCGAGGGCGAAACGCTGAAACTCGAAATCGGCAATCGCCGGACCACCCTCGATGGCGGCGCGGGCCGCACCCGGATGATGATAGACCCGGATGCGCAGCAAGGCTCGAACGGTTGAATTTGAAAAGGATCGTGAAACCGATCTTAAGCATGTCAGGTTAAGCAGGAACCGGGGCAGCATTTCCCCGCGAAATAAGGGATTCCAATACAGATGACCCAGTCGGCCGAAGGCCTTGTCGCACAGAATATTGCCAAGTCGTTTGGCAAGCGGCAGGTCGTGCGCGATGTGTCCCTGTCCCTTCAGCGCGGTGAAGTTGTTGGCCTGCTTGGACCCAACGGGGCCGGCAAAACGACCTGCTTTTACATGATCATGGGCCTTATCGGCGTCGATTCGGGGACGATTTCGATCGACGGCGAGGATGTCACCCGTCTGCCCATGTACCAGCGTGCCCGCCTTGGCGTGGGCTACCTTCCGCAGGAGGCCTCGATTTTCCGGGGCATGACGGTGGAAGAAAACGTGCTCGCCGTGGCGGAACTGGTCGAAAAAGACCGCGCCGCCCGCATGGCACAGGTCGATAGCCTGCTCAGTGAACTGCACGTGGAACATCTCCGCCACCAGGCCGCCACTTCCCTGTCGGGGGGTGAGCGCCGCCGTGTCGAGATTGCCCGCGCGCTCGCGTCGCGTCCGAGCTTCATGCTACTGGACGAACCGTTCACCGGCATCGACCCGCTCGCCATCAATGATATTTCCGAACTGGTCCGCTATCTGAAGCAGCGTGGCCTGGGCGTCCTGATCACGGACCACCAGGTGCGCGAGACTTTGCAGATCGTCGACCGGGCCTATGTGATGTATGATGGTGAAGTCCTGTTCGACGGCCCGCCTGACAGCGTGCTGAAGAATGAGGAAGTGCGCAGGGTCTATCTGGGTGAACAGTTCGCCGCTTGATCGGAAGGCGCGGGCTAGGGAATGAAACAGTCACTCGACATGCGCCAGGGCCAGGCCCTGGTAATGACGCCGCAACTGCAGCAGGCGATCAAGCTGCTCCAGCTGTCGAACCAGGAACTCGCCGAGTTTGTCGAGGCCGAGATCGAGCGCAACCCTCTGCTGAACAAGGGCGAGGAAGGCGACGGCCCGGGCGCCGACGGCGGCGAAGAGCCGAAGCGCCGCGAACAGCTGTCGCTGGACGATTCTTCCGGCCTCGGCGAAGCGCGCGACCAGCTCGACGCGCCGGGCGAGGATGTCTACGAGCCGGGCACCGGCTCCGATGCTGCGATGCCGGCCGGCGCATCCGGCCCGTCGGCCAAGGCCGACTGGTCCGGCATCGGCGGGGGCGGCGGCGCAGGCGACGATTATGATTTCGCCGCGAACCTTTCCTCCGACCTGTCGCTGCACGAACACCTGCATGCGCAGCTGAATTTCGCCGGCCTGTCGGATGCCGACCGGCTGATCGCCGCACGCCTGATCGACGAGACCGACGAGGCCGGCTACCTGCGGGCATCCGTCGAGGACGTGGCCGAGGCGCTGGGCGCCGACGTTGCCAATGTCGAGGCGGTGCTGGAAGTCTGCCAGGGCTTCGAGCCGACCGGCGTCATGGCCCGGACCATTCCGGAATGCCTCGCCCTGCAGCTGAAGGAGCGCGGCCGCTACGACCCGGCGATGGAGGCGATGATCGAGAACCTCGCCCTCGTCGCCAAGCATGACCTGAAGACCCTGTCGGAGCTGTGCGGCGTCGGCAAGGAAGACCTGATGGACATGATGACGGAGCTCCGCCAGCTGTCGCCGAAGCCGGGTGCCGGTTTCTCCAGCGACACGACGGTCGCCGTCGCACCGGACGTGTTCGTCCGTGAACTGCCGAACGGCATGTTCGCCGTGGAGCTCAATTCCGACACGCTGCCGCGCGTGCTGATGGACAAGGCCTATTATGCCGAGGTCACAGCCCTGCCGATGCGCGACAAGGAAAAGGAATTCATTTCCGAGTGCGCCGCGTCTGCCACCTGGCTGATCAAGTCGCTCGACCAGCGCGCCCGCACCATCCTGAAAGTGGCGAGCGAGATCGTGCGCCAGCAGGATGCCTTCTTCGCGCATGGCGTCGCGCATCTGCGCCCGCTGAACCTGAAGCAGGTGGCGGATGCGATCGAGATGCACGAATCCACGGTCAGCCGTGTGACGACCAACAAGTACATGTCGACCCCGCGCGGCCTGTTCGAGCTGAAATACTTCTTCTCGGCCGCGATCCCGGCAACCGGGGGCGGCGAGGCGCATTCGGCTGAAGCCGTCCGTCACCGGATCAAGCAGCTGATCGAAAACGAGCCCGCCGACGATGTGCTGTCGGACGACCAGATCGTCGAGATCCTGACCGGCTACGGCATCGACATCGCCCGCCGGACAGTCGCGAAATACCGCGAGAGCCTGAACATCCCCTCCAGCGTCCAGCGCCGCCGCATCAACCGCGCCAGCGCCTGACCTTACTGCATCGCGGGCTCGGCGGCGGCGGCCGGTGCGGCCTCCGGCGTGGGGGCAAACATGCCATTCAGGTAGGCCGCCAGCCGCACGCCGCCCTTGGACAGCTGCTGCCGCAGGATGGCGCGCGTCTGGTAGACATATTCCCACTGCAGGATCTGGTGGTCCGGGTAGATCGTGTCGCGGATCGCGGCGCTTTCATCCGCCCACATGGCCGGTGTTGCGGCCGACCAGACGAGCAGGTCTTCTGAAGTGATCTTCGTCGTCAGCCAGTTCGTCCACTCCGTATACGAGAGCTCTTCGTAATTGATCAGGTCCTCGTCCCAGACATGGTGGAGATTGGTCAGTTCGTCGAAGAAATAGCAGATGAAGAAGTTGCCGCCGCGGTCCTTGCCGTTGCCGGCATGCAGCGGTTGCTGCAGGTCTCCGACGATATGGATGATGAAGCGGAGGGCCAGCTGGCGCTGTTCCAGCGGCTGGCTCTTGTCTAGAACGATGCCGCGGAAATGGGCGAGCGCGGTAATCGCATCGCCCTCCGGCGGGGCCCCGACCTCGGCGTACGTCTTGCCCTCGGGGATCGTCACATAGTGCCAGGGATTGGCGTCGTTGCGCCAGAAATCATCCGGATCCGAGCGCATGAAATCCGGCCAGTCGGCAGCTTCCGCCATGCTCTCCGGGCCGAGAATGTCGTTTACGGCAGCGGCGGCATCGTCGGTCAGGTAGTGGTCGGCGATCTCGGCGACGACGCGATGTCCTGTCTTGCCCCAGGCGAAGGCAGGCGAAGCGGCGAATGAAGCCAGGATCAGGCTGAACAGCAATCGGTACATGGGCTGGGGTCTCCGGGAGGCGGGCAGGTTGGGCCGCCCGACTGATGGCGTCATTGCCCGCCCGAGGCAAGCTGTTCGACATCCCTGCGGTGCGGAAGGCTCGGCTGGGCGCCGGGCTTCGTGCAGGCGAGCGCGCCGGCGGCGACGGCAAAGGCGAGTGCGTCCTGTGGCGGGCGGCCCTCCAGCAGGGCGACAGTCAGTGCCGCCGTGAAGGTGTCGCCGGCGCCGACCGTATCGACCACGTGGACCTTCGGCGGCGTTGCACGGGCGATTTCCTGTCCGTTGCGGTACAGCGCAGCCCCCTCGGAGCCCAGCGAGACGGCGACCAGCGCGCCGTGCGCGTGCAGTCGGTCGCCATAAACGGCGGCTTCGGTTTCGTTGACGCTGATCAGGTCGGCCTCGGCGAGCAGTTCGTCCGGCACGGGCAGGGCAGGGGCGAGGTTGAGGCTGACGAAGCCGGTTGCCGCCCGTGCTGCGGCCAGCAGGGCCGGCACCGGCACTTCCAGCACGCCCACCATGTGTTCGATCGGGAGGTGCGCCGTATCTTCCGGCCGGATCGCATTGTTGGCGCCGGGGCAGACGATGATCTGGTTCTCGCCATCGGCCGAGACGGCGATCAGCGCGGCGCCGGTTGTCTCGCCATTGATATGCGCGACATGGGAGAGGTCGACGCCTCCTTCCTGCAAGAGGCGCAGGGCTTCCGTTGCCATGTCGTCCGCCCCGACGGCACCGACCATCTGCACCGCCGCGCCAAGGCGCTTTGCGGCAAGTGCCTGGTTTGCACCCTTGCCGCCCGGAAAGCGGGCGAGACGGGCGCCGGTCACAGTTTCGCCGGGCCGGGGCAGGCTGGGCCCGGTCGCGACAATGTCGAGATTGATGGATCCGACGACGGTGATCATGCGCGCTCCAGAATGTCCTCGATCAGCCCGAAAAAGCCGTCAGCATCGGCGGAGGTGACCCAGTCATGGAGGTCGCCACCGGCGGTGGAGACCTGCGTCTGGCCGAAGGTTTCACCGGCATCAGTCACGACGCTGACTGTCGCGGGCGTTGACGTGAACAGTTGCGGCGCGAGCAGGAATGCGACGGTGGAAGGATCGTGCATCGGTGCCTTTCGGCCTTCCTTCCAGCGCGCCTCCAGTTCGTTCGCCGCTTCGAGCAGGCGGATCATGATGGATGCCTTTTCGGACCGCAGCGCCTTCAGCCGTTCGATGCGGGGGAGTTCCGCGCGCACGGTGTGCGTGACGTCGAGGCTCATGACGGTCGCCGGAATGCCGGCTTCGAACACGATGGCGGCTGCGTGCGGATCCGCGAAAACGTTGAACTCGGCATGCGGCGTGATATTGCCACCTTCGCTGTCGGCCCCCGCCATCAGCACGAGGCGGGAAATACCGCGCGCGATCGAGGGGTCGAGCACGAGTGCGGCAGCGACATTGGTCATCGGTCCGGTCACGACAAGCGTGTACTCGCCGGGCGCCGCCGCGCGCAGCGTATCGACGAGATGCATGACGGCGTGCGTGGGATCGACCGGCCGGTCCGGCTCGAACGGGTCGAGGCCGGCGATCCCGCTGTCGCCGTGGAAATCCTCTGCCGTCACCGGCGCGCGAAGAATGGGGCGCGGGCAGCCGGCAAAGACCGGGACATCGGTGCGGTCCATCAGCTGGCACAGGATGCGGGCATTCCGGCTGGTCAGGTTCAGCGGCACGTTGCCCGCCACGGTGGTGATTGCGCGCACGTCGAGCGCCGGGCTGAGCAGCGCCATCATCAGCATCACCGCATCGTCGACCCCGGGGTCGCAATCGATGATCAGGGGGAGGGGCGAGCGGGTCAGGACCTGGCCGCCCGCAGTTCTGCGATGGCATCCAGGAAAGGTTGTTCGAGCGGCGGGCTCTCCATCGGCTCGCCAAGCGCGGTCAGTGCCATTTCGGCTGTGACCCGCTCCTTGCGGCGCCCGACCAGGCGGGCGATCATGCGGCTGGTGGCCACGGTACGTCCATTGGCGACAAAGATGTGCCGGAAGCACATATAGGTGCCGTCCCAGCCGACCATCTGCGTCTGCAACTCGAACTTCTGCGGAAAACTCATCGAGCGGAAATAGGTCAGCGCCTCATGCTGGATCACCGGGATCCAGCCATGCTTGCGGAAGACGCGCATCGTGCCGGTGCGGCCCATGAAATTCATGATGCCGAGATCCGTAAAGGAGGCGTAGCGGGAATTCGTCATGTGCCCGAGCAGGTCATGGTCGCCGATCCACACAGAGGAGCGGATCGTGTGCACGTCCATGAAATGCGTGCGCGTTTTTGAGAAGTAGGCGCTGAACAGGACGCGAAGGAGCCGGAAAAACAGGTTCATGAGACCGGGACACTCCCTCGGTGCGCATCCGGCGCACCCTGCGCAATCAATCGGGAATCTGCCGTGTGCAAGACGCGCACCGGCCCAACCCTCCATGACTGACTATGCGGCCAGCCCTGCTGAATTCAAGACACTTCGGCATGGACCTGGCCGGCGGGTCAGACCGGCGCTGGCGCAAAAAAAGAGGGCCAGCCCTTCGGGGCTGGCCCATCAAACAGTTTAAGATGGAGAAGCACCAAAACAGTCGCTTCACCCATCCTATGCGCGGGGCGCGAAAAGCGTTCCCGGCTTTCTCAGGAAACATGCGTAGGTTGCCGGGAGAAATTCGTTAATAAACAGGTGGTTCCTGTTAACCATGCGCCGGGCGGCGTCCGAACAGGATCAGCAGGGCAACAAGGCCAATGGACGTGCCCTGGCTCGAAAACAGTTCCAGCATGATCGCGAAGAACCATGATGGCAGATTGGTGCGCGCCTGCGCTTCGGTGAGGATATTGCCGCTGCCGTCACCCAGCAGCGCCGCATTGGCAGCGTCGATCTTTGACTGCAGCTCGTCGCGCCGTTTGGCTAGGCCGAGTTCGTTCTGGGCGTCGCGATAGGGCTTCTGTTCGGTCCGGCCGACGCGCTCCACTTCGGCAATATAAGCTTCGAGGCCTTCGACCGAGCGGGTTTCCGCCGGGATGCCTTCCAGCTGGCGGCGCCAGTCCGCGATCTGGGTTTCGAGGATCTCCCGGTTGTCGCCCGCGCGCGTGAGCTCGGCGGCGGCGGCCTGGTTGTTGGCGGAAATGTAGGCTTCCGTGCCGATGATGGAGGTGCCCATGCCGGCCAGCGCAAAGAGCAGGGCGCGCCAGCCCTCCTTCATGCGGTGATTGGCCGTGTGCCAGTAGAAGAAGGTGAAGCCGCCGAACGAAACCACCGCGGCGATGACGCCGGTCCAGCCCCAGATGCCCGCCTGCAGCGGGTCGGCCACGGAACTCGAAAAGGACTGGTAATTGGCAAAGCCCGACAGGCCGGCTGCTGCCAGCCCGGCGCAGAGAAACACCAGCGAAAGCAGGGCGATGATCAGTTTCTCGCCGTTGAAGGGCTTCTTCTCCTTCGGCTTCGGGGGCGGGAAGCGCGCTTCAAGGCGGTCGGCGTCGCCGAGCGTGTGGACCCGCGGCGCCTGTTTCGTGACCGCGCGCCCCGGCCGGATCGGGGCAGGATGGTAGTCGGCGTCCAGCGGCTCCGGCGGCGGATCGTCCTCGATCAGCTGCGCGTCCAGTGCCGGGATGGCCGGCAGGTGTTCGCGCGCCGCATCGTGCTTCAGCCGGATGAGATCGGCGAGGCTGCCCTGCGCGCCGCACGCGGTGCAGCGGAAGCGGCCTTCGGGGAGGTTGAGGATGAGCGTGTTGGCCTCAGAGGCCGCGCAGTCTGCGTTGAGGTCGCAGGGAGCGCGTACGTCCGAGGGGTCCTGGCTCGACTCGAAGTCGATGCCGAGACGTTCCAGTTCCCGGATTTCCTGTGTCCGGCGCTCGTCCGCCATACTTCCTGAGACCCCGCCTGGTGCCTGTTCCCGCGCGTTCCTGTCTATCCGAAACCGGCTTTGTCCGTCACCCCCGGGGCGCATTGGCGCACTTGCCCGTGATCGCGGCGCTTTGGCCTTTACCGGCGCGAAACTCCCCTTAAGGATGCCTTAAGACAGTCGGCCGGAGAATCCCGGCATATCGCTCCCCATTTGCCGGGAGCCGGAGGGAAGAAGACCATGACACTGCCGCGTTCGATCGCGATTCCGAAAAACTGGAAAACCTTCAATTTCGCGAGTTTCTTCTCGGCGATTGGCTATCCGGTCCTAGGCGTTGCGCTGTTCGTGACCATGGCGCTGCTCGGCATCTTCCTCAGCGAACTCACGCTGCGCTGGTGGTATTTCGCGATTGCCGGCGGCGTGGTGGCGTTCACGATCTTCGTGTGCAATGCCGGCATCGGGCCGCTGCACCGCATCCTGCAGCACCGGGCGGGTGAGCTCGCCGTGCCGGGGCAGATCTTGACCATGATCAACCTGATCATCGCCATGCAGGGAAACGTGAAGGACTGGGTGAACTATCACTCGCAGCATCATCGCTTCTCCGACCAGCCGGGCGATCCGCACAATCCGTTCGAATCCAAGCGCTGGGCCTGGGTCGGCTGGATTCTGTGGCGCGACAAAAAAGATACCGACCGGCCGCTGGCGATGTGGCTGAAATCCCAGCCCGTCGTCGTCTGGATGGACCGGTTCTACAATGAAATCAGTCTGGTCGTGCACCTGGTGATCCCTGCGATAATCTATCTGATCGTCTGGGCGGCGGGCGGCTCGCTGGTCCTGACGGCGCTGATCCATGCCAGCGTGGTGATCGGCCGGGCGATCCAGTTCCACGCCACTGTCTACGGCATCAATGTGCTGGGCCATCTGAAGACGCCGGTCTGGGCGGATCACCTGATTGGCCTGCTGACGGGCGGAGAAGCCTTCCACGACCATCACCATTCCGAGCCGGTCAGCGCGCTGCACCGGCCGCGCAAGGGCATCTGGAACCGGATTGTCGATTATAACGGCACGATCCTGCTGGCGATGGAGAAGATCGGCTGGGTGCGGAACCTGAAGATCGCGCCGCAATTCGCCTGAGGACAAGGGGGCGGCCTTTCCGCCGCCTGAACGATCCGGAAAAAGGTCCGGATACAGACCGAAAACGGGCCGAAAACGGGCCGGTTATGGACCGGAACAGTCCGGACTTTCCGGACTTCCGGGACCGGAGCCACGTTTTTTTCGACCGCCTTCGCGTGCCGGGCCCTTGCGCGGCGCGATCTGCCCCCCATGTCTTGGCGCGGGGACGGGGGGCCAGCACCGGAGGACTCCGCATGGCCCAATCTAAAGTTCATTCCTATATTCTGCTCGACCGCACGGGCTCGATGTCGAGCATCTGGACCGAGGCGCTGAGTTCGGTGAACGCCTATGCCGGCAGCATTGCATCGGATGCCGGCGACATCGTGCCGGCGATCACGCTGGCTGTGTTCGATGCCCAGGACGGGCTGCAGTTCGACGTGCTGCGCCGCGCCGTGACGGCGAAGGACTGGCAGAACGTCACCGACAAGGAGGCGAGCCCGCGCGGCATGACGCCCCTGTTCGACGCGATCGCCCGCATCGTCGCGATGGCCGAAGCCGACAATCCCGACAAGGCTGTGATCGTGGTCATGACGGACGGGCAGGAGAACGCCTCCCGCGAGGTGACGAAAGAAGGCGTGAAAGCCGCACTGGACCGCGTCGAAAAACGCGGCTGGGAGCTTGTCTTCCTTGGTGCCGAGTTTGCGAACTTTGCGGATGCCGATGCCGTGGGCATCGCGTCCCACCACTCCATGGCAATGTCGGCACCGATGATGCGCGGCTCCATGGCGAAGCTCGCGCGCAAGAGCCAGGCCTACTATCAGAACGCCGAGGCGAACGTCATGTTCGACGAGGCCGACCGCGAGGAAGCGGGAGAAGCCGACGTGCAGAAGCGCAAGGGCACGGGCCTCTTCAAATCGAAGAAATAACCCCCAGCTGAACGCCTGTTCAGCGTGATGCGGCCCGCCGGGAAACCGGCGGGCCGATTTCCTTCCAAACGGCAATAATCGGCCACGAACGCGCCCCAATCGGGGCCGATGGTTCTTTCCTGAAGGCCGGGTGGGCCAGGACAATCGGGAAGGGACGCCCCATGAAATCGTTCATTGCATCACTTGCCCTTGGCGCAGCCGCTGTCGCGCTCGCCGGGCCCGCCGCCGCTGGCCCCGCGCCG
>ERZ795053.7603-NODE-7603-length-10391-cov-7.417957_pt1 | contig 10391 bp, 18 predicted proteins | sample MGYA00375137_ERZ795053 | MGnify/ENA primary metagenome ERZ795053 (study PRJEB30182, sample SAMN05720284) | activated sludge metagenome | isolation source: Anaerobic digester | place: Hong Kong | collected 2014-12-17 ... | reverse complement strand
TTCCACCCCACCCAGAAGCCCGTTAAATTGTTTGAATGGTTGTTAAAGAATTATGCCAAAGAAGGAGACATCATCTTTGATCCGTTTGCGGGATCTGCCGCGTCCCTTGTTGCATGTATTCGGCTCGGATATCAATTCATCGGAATTGAAAAAGATCCCGAATATTTCAGGATGGCGCAGGAACGCATAAACAAAGTTAAACCACAACAGAGGTTATCATCATGGTTTTAAATGTTTATATCCTCCACCAGGGGAATACTTCAAACCCGGCCCGCTTAAGTATTCCGGCGGTGCGGTTCGTTGAACAAACCCAATATCTACCATCGTCTCCAAGCGCGACCATCCCGCCCTTTCTTACTGAAGCAGCGTATTTCCGTGCATTCTCTACACTTTTAAATCTCCGTATGCAGCTCTCAGTAAGACCCAATTCCTTTAACCAGCTCTTTGCCATATGAGAACATTGTTGTTACAGATATTAAATATATCTCTTGATCACTTTCACCTCCCGCCCCCGCTCTTTTATATCCTCCTTACCGCGAGGTAAGCAAACCATTAAATACACGAAGGCACATATATCTATTAGTGCATAAAGGTCTGGCAGCCCGATAGCACTTGAGCATCCAAAGCATGTGTCGTGGGACGGCGCACAGGATATCACCCCTGATGCCCGATCCCCCACTTGCGCATTTCTTATTTTTATACCCTGAGTAGTTTTATGGTGTAGTTTGATCAGAACCGCCGATGGAAAAGATAATATACTATGCGTTATAATAATGACTCATGACATCCCCGAAGAAGATTTCAAAAATACTTAAGGAAGATTTCTTGAAAGAGAAACGAGAAGAACACCGTCATGATCGTATATATCACGAAGTGGATGAATTGGCATCTCCTCCGCATAGGAAAAAGTTTGATGGTAAATATTATCATTTAATGGGCGTTGAACACGGTCTGGATTATGCAACGAAATTTGCAAAGGCCTTAAGAGAAGGCCGTTTAATGGAATATGACTACCAAAAGTATTATGTCCGGGTGATTCCCAAACACTCTCGATTTGAGGATATTCGTTACTACTTCATATATGGGTCAAAGCGACCAGTACCAAAAGTAGCAAAAAAACACAGCCCCACCAGACGAAACGTACCCTTTAGGGTGCGTCAGAGAAAGGCAAGCAAGTTAAAAGCCTTTTTTGGACTGCCCGATCCATATCGGCGGCGATAACCACAACACCCCCCATCCTCTCTTTTCCTACTTCCATTCCGCAAACCTTATATCTTATAACTTCCCATAAAGGAATATCCAAGAGGTATGAACCATGGTAAAAAAAGCATTTGTTGAGAAGAAAGGCAGCAAATACATGCTGTGGGTTATAAGGGGAGTCATCAAAAAGAAAGATGAAGCCAAATATTCCCGGTATCACGGAAGAAAGGTCACGGCAAATCAGCTTGCGAAGGATCTGGCAACATTCCACAGAGAAAACAATTCCCTTCCTACAAAGATCGTGAACACAGGCACGGGATATGCAGTATATATTGGTAAACTGTATCCTACCAAAAAAGACGCAGAGGCCGAAAGAAAAGCCCTCTACAACCACTGGAGACGCGGAACTCCATTATAAAAACCAACCCCCTCTATTTTCAATTCCTATCCCCATTCCGCAAACCTTATCATCTCCTGCATCTAATAAGGAAATGGTGACAGATGACGTTACCCAAAGCAGTGATCAAGAGGATCGCAAAAGAAGCAGGTGCAGAACGCATCAGCGATGAGGCATTAGACCTCATCAACGGCAAAGTGGAAGAATACATCGCCGCCCTGGTGACAAAGGGCAACAAGATGGCAAACCACGCAGGGAGGAAGACCATAACCGCAAAAGATCTGGAATAAATCGTTTCGTCCTTTTAGTTCCATGTGCGTGCTGATTGGCACGCAAAACACCCCTCATTAGTTTCTCTTCCAAATACCAACCAGTGAACTACCAACGGTTAAAACCGTTGGCTTCCTGCTTCATTGATTGACGCATCTATGATGTCTGACACAATCTCCACAGGCACACCGGACAGTTCCTGCCCTGTATTTTGTTTCATTAATGCGAAGCATTTGATATTGATTGCGGCATTAATATCACGATCAAGATCCGAACCGCAAGCAGGACAGATCCAACTGCGTTCTTTCAAAGTGAGATCTTTGTTGTAGTATCCACAATGATTACAAATCTTTGAAGACGGTTCAAACCTGCCGATAGTAAGCAGAGTTTTTCCATACCTCTTGCATTTGTATTCTAACATAGACCTGAAATTTGACCATGAAGCATCTGCAATATGTTTTGCTAATCGTCTGTTTTTAACCATTCCAGATACATTCAGATCTTCAATTGCAATAGCTTGGTTCTCGCTAACTAATTTAAAAGAAAGTTTGTGCAAGAAATCTGATCTCTGGTTAGCAATGGCTTCATGGCATTTAGCAACTTTTAGTTTTGCTTTCTTGTAATTGTTTGATCCTTTCACTTTCCGTGAAACCGATTGTTGAAGTTTCTTCAGTTTTTCTGACGTTTTCTTAAATATCCTTGGATTCTCAACTTTATTGCCATCAGATAGAGTGGCAAAGCTCTTCAACCCGACATCAATCCCGATAGTGGTTTCTGAACTAAATGTGTCAGAATCAGGAACCCGTTCTTTGTTATCTACAAGAATTGATACAAAATATTTACCTGTTGACGTTCTTGAAACCGTACAAGTTTTAATATCTCCCTCAAAGAATCTGTGGAGTTTACACTTTACTTGACCCACTTTCGGGAGATATACCTTACCTAATTCCCAATTAAGTTTCACTCCTTGTGGATACTGGAAAGATTGAACCGGGTTCTTTTTTGACTTGAACTTAGGGAAACCTTTCTTCTCTCTGAAGAACTTAGTGAATGCATTATCTAAGTTACGGGAAGCCATCTGCAAGGGTTGGGAATGAACATCCTGTAAAAAGGGAAATTCGATCTTTAAAGAAGGTAACAACTTATTCAGAGCAAAACAAGACAAGGTTTTACTATGTTCGGTGTAATGTTTGATCTTCTTCTCAAGAAATAGATTGTACACAAATCTACAAGTGTCGATGTGTTTCTCAATACTTTCCATCTGGATCGTATTGGGATACAACCTATACTTGTAGGCTTGTAACATAGATATGTATATGTAGTTACAGGTATTTATATCTGTATGTAAGCCTGCTGTATCCCACAACTAAAGTAGTGGGTTTTAGCAGGCAACGTTTTCATAAATGCCAAGTAACGTCAGAACCCCACAGACTTTAGTAGTGGGAGTATGTCAGCTATAAATATATTGATCGTATTTTTGCCGCCAGAATATCGTCACTACAAATGATAGGATCCCCATTACCGGGATACCATACATCAGCAACATATACAGATTCGTGAGGAACCCAATCTGCCCCCGGATCCCCCAATCAGGAGACACATCCCATAACCCCTGCTCCTCATAGGCGGTGATCTGGGTATCGAGGATCATCCCTCCGGCAAACGAGAGTATGACCCCGATGATACAGCAGATCAACATGATCATGAACCCCTCCCAGACCGAGGCAAACGGGGCAGCAGTCATTTAGAATCCCCGCCCCTCGATAGCCCGGATATATGCCCAGACCAGTATCCCGAGCAGCCCGATAACCGGGATCGCCAGAAACATCGATACATTCCAATCGATCATCTGGGTCGTCTGCCAGGAGAGATCACCCTCAGCGCCATACACAGAGAATGCAGCCAGGGCAGCGTCTATCATCGGCATTGTCACGATGTAGATCAGGCCGCCCCCGATGAGGAACATGAATGCTGCGATAGTCGTGTAGGAGATTGCGCTTTCGTGATCGATTGGCATAAGAGATTACTTCCGCTTCTTTTTCCCGGCCTTCGTTTTGGTCTTTTTCCCGGTCTTCGTCTTCTTCGCCGCCGCAGGTTGTGCAGCAGCTGGCCGGGGCCGGGCATAAGGCCTCATAAAATCCGGGGGTTCCATTGGCCTTACCGAGAGTATCCCGGATATATCGGGACCCCCGCCCATCATACCCATCCCGAATCCCGCCATACTAAACGGGTCGGGCGGCGGGGTTGCCTGTACCGGAACCGCACCCTGCGGCATCGGGCGATCCGGTCGCTGCCGCCGCCGCCTCTCCTCCATTGCCTCGTCATAGAGAGCTGCCTCATCCGGATCAGTAGGTCTTCCCGGAGGCTGATAATATATCGCCTGCTGTGACCTGGGCATTGGTGCAGCACCGCTCACATCACCGGCCCCGGCAGCCAGCCGATCCAGATGAGGGGCTGCTGCATCAGAGAGCTCCTTCGCTTTCCGAGCAGCCTTATCCACCGCCCTCTTCCCGTCCTGGTATCTGGCGCGGGCATCGTCCCAAAAACTCATGTGTGTGTTGTGGTTTTGTGACATTATATAACTGCATCACGGGTGATGTGCCGTCAGTGCTTCCGGGAGGGCCGTGCCCGGTGTGGCCGGACAGCATCCCGCCATCGATCCATTGCATAGGTGACAGCTCCAAACGGGATCAGGTAGATCACCCCGATCCCCAGCACCAGAACTATCGGTTCCATGGACACCTCAGTTAGATACGGGATCGCCAGAAAAGTCATCACCACTGCCGCGATATAAGCCCCGACCTTGATTATCATAGGATAGACCACCCCGGCCTCATCGGGATCTGCCTTAGGATCAACGATATGAGGATGCTTTTCTTCAACGATACGCCCGATTTATCGGGATTAGACGGATATTCTCCGGTTTCGTCTATTCTGGTTCCGGTCATGATAACAACCTCTGATCAGTGCTCCCGGCATCGGGGCCGGGGAGCCCCGGCCCGAAAAAACGGGTTTTTCGACCCCTAATATATATCTTGAAATGATAAACGTCTGTGTGTGCGTGTTGGATTGTATTATTGTATTAATCTAATTATACAATAGGAGAATTCGGCAACCAAAATTATACAATAGTATAAAATTTACCTTCTTTTCGTATAATCCCTTCTTTTTTCCACCAGTAGAAAGTTGTCGCCGGAAAGTTATGCCGCTTTATTGCTTCCGCAACAGAACATTCGTTAATCCTGATCTCATCATTGATAGTGTCGATGATTCCGGCCACCCGATCCATATCTGCCCGTGGTTTTGCTTTTTTCTCTATTCTACATACCTCTGGCCGTTCAAACGGCGTCTTTGTGGCTTTCTCCTCCTCCTCATCAGCGAGCTTACGTATCATCTCTCTGGTGATCCGGTCACGCCTGCGGTCATACTCGGCGCTCAGGAACCTGGGCGGCGCCATAATCAGATGTTCAGAGATGGGAGCGCCGTCTTTGACCAGGCGGGGGGTGATCTGTTTGTTCCCGAGCCGGCCGAGGATGACGCTCTTAAATACCTTCATCGAGGCATACCCATCCTCATGGTGGGAAGAGATCATCTCTCCGATATATCCGGTCAGGTTCCGGACAACCTTGTCGATGAGGAACTGCTGCGGGAGCGTAAAAATCTGGACACAGTTGTTGATCCGGTTAATCTGAAACGTATCATTCTTCTTGATATTCTCATCGGAGAACGATTTACGGCTATTCCACCCGAGCCCGATATCGTCAAACATCAACACATCATGTTTCTTGGCATTTACCATCAGAGCGGATGATGCCTGGGGACTGATGATCGCGACATGATCAATATTAAAATGCTCTTCCCAGCGGTCAGGGTCCCGATGCACCCGGTTCGCAATAGCAACTGCTGTGTTGAATCCGAGCCGAAGCCCTGCATACGATTTTCCAGTACCTTTCTTGCCGTCAAGCAGAAACGCAATATCCTGCTTAAAATCGCTGCAAACGACATTCGCAAAATAGTTCGAGAGATGGTTCCTGCCATACGTGATAGTATCGAGCTGATCTTTTTTGCCCAGGAGATTGATCTTCCCGGCAGCAGCTGTCCGGGCCTCACGCTGTATCTGGAGTATCGGTTTGACCTGCATCCCCCTCATCTCCTGCATCGTTGGGGTCGATACTGAGCGAATCAATATCAATACCCTGTGCATCAAGTGCTGCCTGAAGCTGATCCAGTTTCTTTTGCAGCAGCTTGTTCTCATAGATAATCTCTTCCGGGATAGCGTTTTCCAGATTGACCGTGTTAAATGAGGTCAACCCGATGAACTCATCTACCCACCCCACAACCTCGCCCATGACCTCCTCACAGGCCTGATACATCGCTCTCGCCTGATCATCAGCTGTCCGCCGAGGATACTGGGGTAGGAAATGCTCTTCGTAGAGCCTCTTCTTCAGCTCTTTCGCATACCTCCGTTTCTCCGGATCCGTGATCATGTTGATCATATTATCGACCATCATCGCATACCGGATATCATGGTATGTGGTCATCTGCATTGTCATGGTATGGAACTGCTGGATTGCCTGGTAGATTGTCTGGAGATACCCATCTTTAGCCCCCCGAAACGGGATGCCGACATTCACCTCTTTTCCGGCAGAATGTGTACTATCAGCCACTTCATCACCTCAATGTAACTTGATTATCCTCGCCCCCGCCAGCAATGTAACGTATTTGGCATATAATGCCAGACCGAGCATGGCATGTTGCGGGGTTATGGGTTCCTGGCTCTCGAGCCATCTCTGCACAACCTCATGGAGATCCCCTTTTCCCCGCTCATGATGAGGTACGGTCAGGGTCCAGAGTGCGGTAAACGATTCGTGGAAATGCCGGTATTTTGGGATGAGCGGGCCGACCGGAAACCGGAGCCATGCCCGCAACTCAATCGAATGCCGGGCCGCGGCCAGGTATGCCCGGTTTATAACTTTCGCTATCTCCGATCGTTCCGGCGGTTCACTGTAAATCGGCCTCTCAGATCCCATGTCCACCTCATCCTGCAATCATTGAATACGCAATACCGCCGCCGACCAGGACGAACAGACCCGCCATCCCGAGCGCTCCATAGATGAGCAATGTCTTCTGGAGATCGTTGGCGTTCTTGACAGCGCGGCGTTCAATTAACATCCCATACTGCTGGAGCGTCTGGGATAGGTATGCGGTCGAGATGTTTCGGAACGCGTACGCATAACTCGTCCACCCGCCCCGTATCGGGGTCTGCGAGAGTAGTTCCAATGCCTGCACAATCAATCCTCTGAGGTTGCGGGGGTCGATATCAACGTCCCGGTCTGCGGATAGGATATCCACAAACGTCTGGCAATATTCTTCCAGGTCGTCCTGGTCGGTGGTGAGCAGAGCGCCCAGCTGGTCGTCGCTCAGGACACTCAGTGCCGGGATCTTCCTCCGGATGGTGGAAATACTCGTCTGTATCGCGGCGGCATGCCGCGAATCAATCGCAAACGGCAGGGTAGTGGCAAAATGGTAGATGTTTAGGCCGTTCTTGTGCCGTTCCGGGATAACCTCTCCGCTGAACTGCGGATCGACCTGAATCCCGAATTGCCCTTTTGTATCGAATGTCGGATCGCCTTTATCGTCTTTATTCCCGAGCACAAAGACGCTCTCCCCGGAACCCGGCGAGGTCAGGCATATCAGAGGTTTGTTCTCTTTCCGTGATTGTGCGATGAGCCGCCATTCGGGCACCCATTTCCTCAGATCGGACCAAACAATAACCAGGCCCGCATACCCTCCGGCAGCGATCAGGACCGCTGCTCCAATCATATATGTATCAACAACTATTGCCATATTCAATCTCCTCCCCGGCCAAATACCGAAAACAGGCCAAACCCTTTCTTCCTGTTCTGTTCATCGTCCCGTTCTCCCATCTGCTGGATATTCTCAATGGTCTGCCTGTTTTGCTGCATCCGTTCCCGGTTCTTCCCGACTGTCCGGGTCGCATGGAGCCGGGTCAGTTCGCGGAGCTGTTCCAGGAGATGCGGATACTCTGGCAGGTTGACATCGACCTTGTTACAGGATGCCTCGACCAGGTTTAACTGGATCAAAAAACTGGTCTCGCTCTCATCGGTCTTTGTCTGGGATGAGAGCAGCATCGAGTTCGAAGATATTTCCAGTGCAGATGATATCAGCTGGCGTTTTGCTCTGGGGGATAGATGAGACATCTGGATTTTGGCAACGACCGGCCCTAAAAAGTCGCTGGTATAGAGGTCCCGCAGATACTGGTAATGGGGGCCATCATACTGCTGCTGTCCGGGTGTGTAAGATGTGCTGTTTGCCGAATATGAGGGTCCTATCTCCATATCCTGTGCTGGGAGATACTCATCTCCATCAATGCCTTCAGGGGCATCGTCGTACATATCCGGAGAGTCGGGATCATACGGGTCAGGTGCAGTTGAGTCTGTCATGGGTTGTATTGCAGCTCCATGATACCTACATGCATCTCGATACATTATATAACTGTATTACAGTTGTACAACAGCTGCATCACGATCCGCCAGGCAGGAAGCCCACGGCTAAAGTACGTGGGGTTCTGACGTTATGATCGTAATTATTATAAAATAAAAAGGAAAGATGAATTGGAGGGAGAATCTCACTCCAATCGTCAATACTGACCGCCACCGCCCCTGAGGCGCATGATGGTAAAGATGACCAGTGCCAAAATACTGATCATTACTGCGAGACCGAGCATCGAGGCATTGGTCGTCCAGATATCAACGCCTGTCGGGAGATCAGTATTCACCGAGGAATTCCACTGACTTGTGGCGTCGATCGAAATCGAATTATCGATGCTGTCACCGATAACTGGCGCAATGCTGAAGATAGCAACCAGGACGATAAGACCGATAGCAATAGCGATGGCTGCTTCAACCATACCGCCCTCATTGTCTTTGAGAGCCAGTTTGGTGTAGGCATCTTCGAGATACCGCTTAATGGATTCAAGAACCATAATAAATTCACCTCCTGATCCTACTTGGAACCTACGACATTATATAACTGCATCACGGTCAGGGAACTGATACAGCATACCTGCATCACCGCATCACCGACCGGAACATCACCACACCCAGCAGGATCGCCAGGACAGCGGCCACTATCGGGATAATATCCAGCAACCCCATCGCGGCCTGTGAGCTCTCGACAGTGGTATCGTACTGTTCCTCATATGCGGTGCCGGTCAGGTTGGTACCGGAGTCCAGGGCGCCGAATGCAGCGGTTCCATACGAGATCGCAATCATAACGGCCATCACGACCATCACCAGACCCGCTATCGCTCCGATTTTTAGTTTCATTGGTCTACCTCCGAAAATATCTCTATCCCTGCCATGATGATGAGTATCCCTGCCAGTAATGAGAGAATCACTGCTGCCCCGGAGATGAGGGTTGCCAGACCGGCATCAGAGACGATGATCGGGATCTCCTCATACAGTATCGTCATGTTCCCGCCGAGCTCATCCCAGACATGCTCAACCGGGACAACCTCCACTGATCCGATATTCCCGGCAGCCATTGAGAGGGCCAGATACCAGGACATGATCGCGGCAATAACCGCAGCAGCTGCCCCGAAGATCCGGGTCTCTCCGGATACCCAGACTGCCCCGATACCCAGGATCGCGGCAATAACAATCAGGATAATTGCCAGGGGTACCGGGATCATAGAGAGTCGTCCTCCTCCGTTCCGGTATCGGTCTCGACGGGGGTTGCGGGATGAGTATACATCTTCATGGATTTTGCCCAGCGCTGGTATGCTGCCCGGTCAGCGCCCATCTTCTGCCTGATCATGATCTGGCAGGTAGCTATTGCTTCATCGAATCCCTGTAGGGGACAGTTGGCGATCCGGGCTCCGGAGTCGCGGTCATACAGAGTTATTTTTGCCAAAACGTTTCCATTTTTGTGGTTTTTCATTGTCATCTCCTCCAATCATCTTTCCTTGATTATGCCCCAGATCACTGCCAGAACACTTAGTGCTATAGCGGTGATGGCAAACAGATGGTATTCTCCTGGCGTCATGGTCAGCAGGTATGCTCCAATGATGATCCCGATAGTGCCGGGGATCGCCATGTTCCCCTGCCGGATCCACTGGATCCCGAATGGGATTGCGAATGCGACCAGATAGAGTAGCGACCCGACCAGTCCGGTATACAGAGATTCAACGGCTCCACCCATCTGCATCCAGTCAATACCGGGTGATGTCTCGTTGATGGGCTCATCGCCGCCTATGGAACCCAGCAACAATGAGTATGAGCTGAGATCCAGGGGGGCGAAGGTCGCCACAGCTTTGGGTCTGAGCGCCTGCCCGACCCCGAGGTATCGTTCCCGGATCTCCTGTCCGGTGCCGTGGATGTTCGAGACGGTGAGCCTGATATCATACCAGCCGGGATCAGGGAACGCCTGGGTCGGGTGTTGAGTGTTCGCGATATGTATCCATGATTCTGTTCCAGATACCCGATAATGCCATTGCCAAATG
>ERZ795053.7602-NODE-7602-length-10393-cov-3.734185_pt1 | contig 10393 bp, 8 predicted proteins | sample MGYA00375137_ERZ795053 | MGnify/ENA primary metagenome ERZ795053 (study PRJEB30182, sample SAMN05720284) | activated sludge metagenome | isolation source: Anaerobic digester | place: Hong Kong | collected 2014-12-17 ... | reverse complement strand
GATCCTGCCGGGAGTACAACTGCCAATATCTCAGGTCTGGCCGCTGGTCTGTACCTGAGATATTGGCAGTTGTACTCCCGGCAGGATCATTCCATAAGTAGGTGTAGGGAGCAGTTCCACCACTGACGGCCACAACTGCGGTACCATCTGTTCCGCCAAGGCAGGTGGGATCAGATCCGGAGATGGTCAAAGCAAGAGGTGCAGGTTCAAGGATTTCCTCCTCCACAATGCCGGTGCATCCGTTGGCATCGGAGACTGTTACCCGATAGACATCTCCGGCAAGATCCTGGACATCCTGGGTTGTTGGTCCATGGCTCCACAAATAGCTGTAGGGACTGGTCCCCCCGGTCACCGAGAGATCGATGGCCCCATCCGCAGCATTTGCGCAAGTGACCGATGAACCAACTACGTCCAGGGCCAGTGCATCTGGCTGAAGGAGATTGACGTCCTGAACAAGACTGCAACCGTTCTGATCGGATACCGTGACGGCATAACTGCCTGCCGGAAGGTCCTGGATAGTTTGTGTAGTGGCACCATTGCTCCAAAGGAAGGTATACGGCGACGTTCCACCGGATACATCGATAGAGATGGAGCCAGTCTCATCGCCATGGCAGGCAGGTTCGACCACTTGCAGGGTCATGCTGAGAGCGGGAGGTTGTTGGATCTGGAATGTACGTTCGCCATCACATCCGTTCGCATCGGAAACAAGGACGGAATAGGTGCCCGCAGTCAACCCGGAAACATTCTGTGTTGTCGGGCCATGGCTCCATAGAAACGTATATGGCACTTGGCCGCCGGAGACCATGAGATCGATCCCACCATTGGCCTGCCCAAAACAGGTCACAGCTTTGATGACACCCGTCAGGTCAATCCCGGAAAAAATGGAAATCTGGACAGGGTTGGAGGCCAGTTCCTCCTGGCAGTCTGAGCGACGAACCAATCGAATGAACCACGTTGTCCCGGAAACAGGACCCGGATTGTACTCATTGTCGTTTGCTCCCGGGATCAGCGTCCACGTATTCGGATCAAAGGGAGGCCCGGATTGGCTGGAATACCAGGAATACACCAGGTTGCCAGAGCCTCCTGAGGGAGACGCCACATTGACGAGAGGTGACGGGTCAAAAGAGGAGCCACAATAGGATTGATCGAAGCCGATACTTCCGGGATCGGTGACATTCTCGCAACACTTGACCTCCTTGGTCACATAGCCAGTTTCACCCACATAATCGGTACATCCCGACCGCCTGGAGCAACGCCGATACCAGGTGGTTTCAGAAATGGGTTCCGGATCGAGGGAGGGAGAATTGGAATTGGGCACTGGCAACCATGCCGTGATCGGCAGATTGGGATCAACCGTCGTGTACATCCAGACGTATTCAAGATCACCACTACCCCCCGAGGGCAGGATGACGTTGACGATGAGCCCGGGATCAAATAACGGGTCTGCACAACCCACTTCATCACCGGAGATTGTCCCTCCATCCGTGACATTGTCACATGTGAGCAGATTGGGATGAAGAAAATTTAACATGGCTGACCTGGCCAGTGTTGGCATGAGGACCATACTCACCATGATCAATACACTCCACCAATACGCAGGCCCTTGCTTGCGCAAAACAACTTGGTTTCTCATAAATAGCGGTTGTAGAATACCTTATAAATAGACCTTTGGCCAAACGTTTCCTATGGCATCGGATCGACTTCGGGAATAACCGGCTTGGGATTGCCAAGTTAAGGATTTTAGGGAATCCCGAGCTCAGGATCGCGACAAAATCTGATGAAGATGCCACACCTGAGGAAGGAGGAGCGCATCACCGTCGTTGTCGATTACAAAGTCACAAAACAGTCGTTTACTCTCTTCATCGAGCTGATGCTTCATTCGTGACAAGACCTGATGCCGGAGGACTCCGTCCCGATCCATCACCCGTTGAATCCGGATGGGTTCGGGAGCCGATACCAGGATCAGCCGATCCAATAATCGGTAACCACCTGATTCGATCAACAAGGCAGCTTCCTCGATCGCATACGGTGTTTCCTTCGGTAGGGAATCAAACCAGATCTGTACACTTTGCTGGACTCGGGGATGGATCAATTCATTCAAGGCAGCTAATCGCTCAGGATGGCCAAAGACCTGAGCAGCGATGAAGGCCCGGTCAGCTTTCTCTTCGTGATAGCTCTGTTCACCCAGCAGAAGGACGATCTCCTGTCGCAGTGTTTTATCCTGCTCCAGCAGATCGCGCCCTACCTGATCCGCATAGATGACGGGCACGCCAAGTGACTCAAACATCCGGCAAACGGTGGTCTTCCCGCTACCGATATTCCCGGTGACTCCGACTTTAAGCATGATTGGTGATTCGTTCGATCTTGATCAGTTCTGATTCCAGGCCTTCCTTGACCTCATCTGGATACAACCCGCCGGCTTCCATTTGCATGGATGCCCAGAATCGGGAATAATCGCTCTGTCGGATATCGGCTACAATGGTCTGACCGGTTGCTGTGTATCCTTGATCGAGTATGGTCCATTCGAATTGCTTCCCCACCTGCATGATCGCTGGTATGATGGAATAGGTTCCCGTGACTTGAACGGTCGTTTGATAGAAGGCCTCCATGATGTCAGCTTCCTGAAGAGCAAGTCTTGCTGTTTCCCGGTAGGCCTGGATCAAGCCCGGGACACCCAGTTTGGTGCCCCCATAATATCGCACTACCACGACGAGGATATTCGACAGGCCAAAGCTGTCTATTTGACCCAGGATGGGTTTTCCTGCACTGCCGGAGGGTTCACCGTCGTCATTGGCCCGATAGAGATCGGTGCCCGGGCCAAAGCGAAAGGCATAGCAATGATGTGTGGCTTTTGGATGCTCCTGCCGGACCGTATCCAGGTGCAGGGACCAGTCCTCTTCCTGACGCAACGGAAACGCATATCCCTTGAATTTGCTTGCACGTTCGCGCAATTCCGCAGTCACCGGCTTGGCAATCGTCAGGTAAAGGTCTGTCGGGGTCATGCAGTATTGGTCAGTAATAGAAGGGCAAAAAGAGCAAACAAGATACCAAGCCCGTTCCTCCATACAAACGCCTCTCGAAAGAGAAAGACACCCAGCAGGGTCGAGAGAAGGATCGTTGCCGTGTTGTTGACCGGAAAGACAATACTGGCGTCGAGCTCACCACCAATAGCCCGCATCAGAAAATAGATGGAGAAGAAGTTGGGCACACCCAGGACCCATCCTGCCACCATGTGTCTGATGGAAAAAAATCCCCTTCGCTCCTTTTTCGACAACATGCAGAATCCCCAGCCCGCCAGAAAGGCACCGGAGAAGATCACGGCAATGAATCTGGGATCAGCCGTGGTTTGTACCAGTCCTGACTCCGCAACGAACAATCCGATCTCGATGGCCCCTGCGATCAGGAAGGTACTGATGACCAGGATATACGCCCGCCAATTCATTGGTGCCTGGCCCGCCAGAGCATTTGCCGGGTTGGCACTTGCTCGATAAAGCAACAGTGGAATGGAGGCCATGCCCAGCGCGATACCTCCTGCCTTCGGGAAGGAAAGCGCTTCATGATACACCACAATGGCAAACAGGGCACTGATCAGCAAGGACATTTTCTGAACGGCGGACATGGTGGCCATCCCCCATACATGAATGGACACAGCATAGAGATAGAAACCGGAAATGAACAACAGACTGAGTCCACATGCCAGAAAGAACCATGGTTCGAGAAAGGTCATCCCATCGATGGGCCATTGGCCCGTCATCCAGCCCGCCACTGCCACGCAAGCGATGTAGTTGTGCAGAATACCAGGCAGCACCCTGACCTGGTATCGGGGCCATAGCTTGAAGCAGATGCCAAGAAAAACAGAAAAGCCGATCGAAAGGGCCAGGTGAAGCATGGGCTTGGAAGTGCTGGGCGCAAGGTCGTTAACGAAACGCAAAGCTACATCCTCAGAAGACAGATGGCCTGACAATTGCCATTATCTTTGCCTCCTATGGAGAAGGACCTGACTCGCTTGCAGTATGATCGGGAAGCTGTTCGATGCAGAAGCCTGTTCGAAAAGAAAATGCATGATTACGGGCATTCCTGGCGTATTCTGCGTCCGACATCCCTGACCGACCAGTTGCTGATCAAAGCCAAACGGATCCGGTCGATTGAGGAGGCAGGAACCCAAAAGGTGGAAGATTCGATTGATCAGGATTTCATTGGTCTGGTCAATTACGGGATCATGGCCATTATCCAGTTGCGCCACGCGCCGACGGAGGATGAACAGACTGAAACCAATCAGCAGATTCTGGGTTGGTATGACCAGACAGCCAGCGAGATCACAGATTTGATGGAACGCAAGAATCATGACTATGGTGAAGTCTGGCGGTCAATGCGGATCACCTCGATGACAGACTTGATCCTCATGAAATTGCTTCGGATCAAACAGATCGAAGACAAGGACGGCAAAACCCTGGTTTCCGAAGGTTTGGAGGCCAATTATGCTGACATCGTCAACTATGCCATATTTGCACTCATATTAATCCACAACCAACAGACATCTCTATGAATCTAGGAAGCCTCCTTCTCCTGATTGGAACGATTGCCATCGTCCTGACCCTGATCAGCTCCATGGTCATCAGAGGGAAGAAGAACTGGATCCTCCAGTTCCTCCAATATTTCTCTGGCACCCTGTTCATCATTTCCGGATTGGTCAAAGCTGTTGATCCCCTCGGAACGGCTTATAAAATGGAACAGTATTTCGCGGAGTTTGAGAGTACCTTTTCCGCTACATGGATGTCGTGGATCAGCTCGATATTCCCGTTTCTGTCGGGTCACTCGGCGGGTTTTGCTATTGTTATGATCGTCCTGGAGATCCTCCTGGGGATCATGCTTGTTCTAGGGACATGGAAAAAACTCACCGCCTGGGCCTTTTTTTTACTGGTGGTCTTTTTTACCATCCTGACTGGATTCACGTTTCTCACCGGCTATGTCCCCTCAGGAGGCAACTTCTTTGATTTTGGCAGCTGGGGGCCTTATACGGTCAGCAACATGCGGGTGACCGATTGCGGATGTTTTGGGGATTTTATCAAGCTGGAGCCAAGAGTCTCCTTCTATAAGGACCTTGTCCTGCTCATTCCGGCTGTCTACTTTCTTTTTGTCTATCGGTCCATGTACAGTTTGCTATCAGAAACATACGGGCGTCAGATCACCCTCGGGCTTGGTGGATTGGTCCTGGTGTTCTGTTTGTACAGCACGTACTGGAATTTGCCGGTAGTGGACTTTCGACCATTCAGGGAGCAGGTGAACCTCCGGGCCCAGAAGATCGCCGAAGAAGATGCCCAGGCCAATGTCGAAATCACCGGCTGGCTGCTCAAGCACAAGGAAACCGGTGAAGTCAAAACGGTGCCCAATGAGGAGTATATGGCCAACCTGACAACCTATCGGGGCACCTGGGAAGTGGTTGATCAGGTCAAGTCAGAACCTGCCATTCCGATCACCAAGATCAGCGACTTTGAAGTGTCCGATCAGGAGGGCAATGACATGACCTATGATATTCTGGATGCAGAGGGTTATTCCTTCATGATTGTGAGTTACCACCTCCCCGAAGAATCTGCAGAGGAGACCACCGTCATCCTCCAGGATACCATTTGGGCCACAGACACGATCATTGCTGCCCAAGACACCCAGATCGTCCGACGGATCGAACAGATTGATCAGCAAACCCTTCAGGTCCAGAATATCCAATGGGACCCTTCATTCCTGGATGTCTTCCGGGAAAAGATCAATCCACTTCTGGATCAGGCGGTGAATGATCAGATCAAATCCTACCTGATCACGTCGTTCAGTAGTCCGGAAACCCTGGCTGATTTCCAGGAGGACAGCGGTTTTGGTCATACCATCTACTTGGCTGATGATATCCTCCTGAAGACCATCATCCGATCAAATCCTGGTATCGTCCTGATGAAGGATGGAGTGATCCTGAAGAAGTGGCATTATCGACATATCCCTTCCTACGATCAGATCCGTAGCGAATGGCTGAATTGACCCCGCCTGATTTTGCTATCCATTTGTCCGGGAATCGATTAGGAATATCAGATTGCCTGAATATTTTCTTTTCTTTGCGACAGTTGAAGAACGTCCCATGCTGAGTCGGAGAAATATTAGGATCAAGGTATTGCAATCCCTGTATGCTGCATCAATGTCACCCGAACTGAGTGGCGATCTTCTACTGGAGAGTTACAGGCAATCTTGTCATCGGACCTACCGGCTCCTGCATTATGTTCTGGATCATTTTATCATGATCACGAGTTTCTCCCTGCGCGAAGCTGAACTTCGTTCCGGGAAACTCCTGGCCAGTGATGATGATCGTGCGTTTTCCGGCATCCTGTACCAGAATGAATTGATCCAGTCCCTTGTACAGAACAAGTTTTGGGCGACGGAGAAAAAGCGCATTGAGGTCCCAGCCATTCAGGAAGAAGACATCCTCCGAAACCTGTATAGCGAGTTTTCAAAAACGGAGGACTATATCACGTACTGGAAGGAGACCAAGGATCACAGGGATATACTCCTCAAGCTGCTTCGGTTTACCATCAATCATTCTCTCTTCGAAGAAATCATGGAGGATGCCCATCCGGCTTGGGTAGATGATAAATCATTGATCCTGGGAAGCTTGAAGAAGATTATCAAAGCTTTGCCTCAACACCAGGACTTCTATTCCGAATTCGCCCTGGATGAAGACCTGATCGATGAATTCGGCCGGAACATGCTGCTGGCTGTTTGGAATCAGGATGATGCACTCGCCGAAAGTATTGAACCAACCCTCAAGAATTGGGAGATCAAGCGGGTAGCGGCTCTGGATCTGATCATCCTGAAAATGGCCGTTTGCGAATTTATCTACTTCCCAAGTGTTCCCACCAAGGTAACATTGAATGAATTTGTCGAAATTGCCAAACAATACAGCACCGACAAGTCGAAAGATTTCATCAATGGCATCCTGGACAGATTGATGAAAGAACTGACTACAGCCGGACGGATCCAGAAAACCGGACGGGGGCTCCTGGAATAAACATTTCTTCAATAACCACTAAGTGACCGAGTTATGAGAACCCTATTCACCCTATTTGCATTCCTGCTGGTGCTGCAGTTACAGGCCCAGGCTCCGGAAGCCCGAAATGCTGTCACTGGCAAGTACGTGTTCGTAGACCATTACACGCCTTACCTGGATGGTACCATCGCTGACCGTGATGTCATGACCAGTGCCCTGGAGATCGGCTATACCCGTTGGCTCAACAAGAGCATCAATCTTCACTTCCCTGTCCGGCTGGGCACAGCTGATTTGCCTCAGACAGACCGACCCAGAAAGGACCTGACCTGGTTGAGCCTGGATGCCACATTGCAGATCAAACTCTTCGATAATACCAAGTGGATCAATCCCTACCTGGTCGCAGGTGTCGGCGCTGTGATGACCGATTGGAATGAAGTCTCCCCTCAGGCTCCGGCTGGAGCAGGCATCAACTTCCGTCTGAATCCTAACTTTTATATCAATTCCCAGGTAGAATACCGATGGGACTTTTCCAGTGACGCCGAAAACATCCACTACGGCATCGGCGGAGTTTTTGTGATCGGGAATGTCAAGAAAAAGCCGGTTGACACGGATGGCGATGGCATCACTGATCTGGAGGACAAATGTCCCTTGATACCGGGAAGTGTCGAACTGATGGGTTGCCCGGATGCTGACGGAGATGGCATTGCCGATATGGATGACCAGTGCCCTGATCAACCGGGTACTGCAGCCCTGAAAGGATGCCCGGATGCGGATGGTGACGGGATCACCGATGCGAATGATGCCTGTCCCAATGAGGCCGGTCCAGTGGCTACCGGAGGTTGTCCCGACCAGGATGGCGATGGTGTGGCAGATTCAGATGATCAATGCCCTGAACAGGCCGGTCCAGCCAACCTGATGGGATGTCCGGACAGAGACAATGACGGTGTCGCTGACATCAAGGATAAATGTCCCGATGTGCCCGGAGATGCAGCCAATGATGGCTGTCCTTCAGATCGTGACAACGACGGGGTGGCCGATGCCAATGACAGGTGTCCCGATGAAGCCGGCCCTGCATCCAACAAGGGTTGCCCTGAACTGAAACAGGAAGAGAAGGAGGTTGTCCAGATCGCCATCCAGAACGTTCAGTTTGAGTCCAACAGTTCAGTATTGACCCAGGCCAGTTTGCCACTGTTGGATAACCTGGTCACCGTGTTGAAGAACAATGCCGGATACAGCTGTGGAATAGCCGGACACACGGACAGTGCCGGGGATGATAGTTATAACCAGGCCTTGTCCGAGCGCAGGGCAAAAGCCTGTTATGATTATCTGGTCTCCAAAGGTATTGCAGCCACCAGGCTCAGCCATGCCGGATACGGAGAAACCAAGCCGGCAGGCGACAATGCTACCGCTGAAGGAAGACGAGCCAACCGAAGAGTCGAGTTCGACCTTCAGGTCAAGTAGATCGGAAAAGCCCCGGATGAAGATCCGGGGCTTTTTCTTTTCTATCGCTTCCTGTCTCATTGCTTATTTTTGCCCGATGAAGGAAAAGATCATCATTCTTGACTTTGGAAGTCAATACACCCAATTGATCGCAAGACGAGTCAGGGAACTGCAGGTGTTCTGCGAAATCCTGCCGTACTATGCTCCGGTTGAATTGGATGAAACCGTGAAAGGGATCATCCTTTCTGGTAGTCCGTTTTCTGTAAAAGACCCGAATTCCCTGCGGATCGATCTGCCAGCCTTGCTCGGTCAAAAACCGATCCTGGGTATTTGTTACGGGGCCCAGCTCATCGCGGATGAATTGGGTGGAGAAGTGACGCGAAGCAATAAACGGGAGTATGGCAAGGCCATGCTCCAGATCCGGAAGGCTGAAGACCCGTTCATGACCGACCTGAGTCAACAGAGTCAGGTATGGATGTCTCACGCGGATACGATCCAGACACTTCCGGATTCATTTGAGATCCTGGCTGGCACCCAGTCGATCGATGTGGCGGCCTTCCGTTACGGAACAAACGGTCAACCTCCGGTGTATGGCATCCAATTCCATCCGGAAGTGACCCACAGTCTCGAGGGCAAGGCCTTCATTCGAAACTTCCTCTACGACATTTGTCATTGCCATGGAGATTGGACACCTGATTCATTTATTGATGAGACGATCGCAAACATTCGAGAGCAGGTAGGGGAGGAGGAAGTCCTCATGGCGCTTTCAGGCGGCGTGGACAGTACGGTTGGGGCCGTGTTGCTTCATCAGGCCATTGGTAAACGACTGCATTGCTTCTTCATTGACAATGGCCTACTGCGAAAGGATGAGTTCGCCCAGGTACTGGATGACTACCAGCATATGGGGCTGAACATTACAGGTGTGGATGCCCGTGAGCGCTTCTGGACAGCCTTGGCAGGAATTTCGGATCCTGAAGCCAAACGCAAGGTCATTGGACGAGAGTTTATCCATCTTTTTGAAGAGGAAGCCAGGAAGCTTTCAGGAGTCTCCTGGCTTGGACAGGGTACCATCTACCCGGATGTGATCGAATCCAATCCTGTCAAAGGCCCCTCGGCCACGATCAAATCCCATCACAACGTCGGAGGACTACCTGAGAAACTGCACTTGAAGATCATTGAACCACTTCGCATGCTCTTCAAGGATGAAGTCAGAAAGGTGGGCATTGCTCTGGGCATATCCGAACGACTGATCAGTCGGCATCCGTTTCCAGGCCCTGGATTGGGGATTCGAATTCTGGGGGATATTACTCCTGAAAAGGTTCGACTTCTCCAGGAAGCGGACGCCATCTATATCCGAATGTTACGGGAGAGCGGGCTCTATGATCAGGTATGGCAGGCAGGTACCATCCTCCTGCCCGTTCAATCGGTCGGCGTCATGGGTGATGAGCGGACCTATGAGAATGCCGTGGCCCTTCGGGCTGTAACCTCCCTGGATGGCATGACCGCCGAATGGAGCAAATTACCCTATGAATTCCTGGCTGATGTATCCAGTGCCATTATCAACCAGGTCAAGGGGATCAATCGGGTAGTCTACGATATCAGCACCAAACCTCCGGCCACCATTGAATGGGAATAAGCGTTCCTATGGTCCGGCAACTATGATCATCAACCAATCCTGTCACACTTGTCTATCCCCACTCGCATCGGAATCCACACCTTCGTACTAACGGGATCCATGGTCTTGATCCTGGTCGGTCTACGCTGCTGGTAGATGCGAAAGCGAACACCGTCTCCACTGCCGAAGTTCGGAGTGATCGAAGCGCCGTTCCTGGACCATCTGATCGGAACGCTGAGCCAGAAATCACGGAAAGACTGCGTAGCCCCGCGTCGATCGGCAGAGCTTCCGGGCTCGGCAGACTCAGACCTGCG
>ERZ795053.7601-NODE-7601-length-10393-cov-4.471755_pt1 | contig 10393 bp, 8 predicted proteins | sample MGYA00375137_ERZ795053 | MGnify/ENA primary metagenome ERZ795053 (study PRJEB30182, sample SAMN05720284) | activated sludge metagenome | isolation source: Anaerobic digester | place: Hong Kong | collected 2014-12-17 ... | reverse complement strand
TTTCTCGCGTGAAAAACCAAGTTATGAAAACTAGTAAAATTAGAATAATAATTGATTTTGTTTTGTTATTTTTTATCCAATCCATAAATCCATTCTAATAGAATTAAATAAAATAAAAACCTGAAAAAACAGGTTTTTATAAATAGGCTACGTATCGTTTCAAATATTCGAGGATATTTCGGGTGTCTTGTTCCCGAGTATCTGATTGTAAGATAATCACGGCGATGTTTTTGGTTTGATCGTTGGCGAGCTGGATTTGGTAGTACCCGATCGAGGTTTGTCTGGCGGCGTTCGTATAACCCGTCTTCCCACCACGGAATTCAGGAAAGCTCGCGGCACGGTTAATATTCTGCCACAGGTACCCGTCGTTTTCCTTGAACGAGAGGCGTGAGATATCAATGATTTGGGGATACTCATCACGGACGGCACGCATCATGACGAACAAATCTCGAGCCGTTGAATGGTTGTTTTTTGACAATCCCGTCGGGTCTTCATAGGCGGTGTCGTGCATCCCCAGGCGTTCTGCATTGATGTTCATCTCGCGGATAAAGTCGTCCCGATCGCGTTCTCGAGCAATGATTTCAGCCGCATCGTTTGATGACACCAAAAGGAGGGGATAGAGAAGTTCCCGAATGGTCAGAGTATCGCCAATTTTAAATCGAGCTCGATTTCCTTCGACTTGTAGTTTTTCTTCGGTAATGTCGGCCAGCTCATTTGGCCCCAGGGTATCAGCCGCGGTGTAGGCGGTCATATATTTGGTTACGGACGCAATAGGATATTCAGTGAATGGTTTTCGTTCAAAAATCACTTCACCGGTATCGAGGTCACCAACGAGGAAGCTCGACGCATTGATGGCACCTAACTTTTCAAGCCTCTGAAGAAGGTATTTTGAAGACACTTCTTCTTCAGGGGCACGGGCGAATGAAAAGAGATTTCCGATTGAACTGGTTTTGGTCGTTACCTTTTGATTGATAGTTTGGTCCTGACCCGAGGTGTAGAACCCAACCTTAGTTTTTTGTAATCCAAAAGTGATCGAGAATAGGGAAAAGGACCCAATCAAGAGTGATAGGGCCAGGGCGATGTGTGCAATCTTTATAGTGTTGAACCGCTTGGCTTTCATGAATGTTACTATAGCAATATATAATATGTCGTGTCAAGTTTATGATCGGGGTTTTGACCGCCCTCGCCGGTAACCACGCCGTACCTTTGGCTGATGACGTTTGCTTTCTTGAGATACGCCATCAATGACGAGTACATAATCGATCAGTTTACGCTCGGTATCGACGGTTTTGATCTTGATGTCAATAGAATCGCCGATCTTGAATACTTTCCCAGTACTCGTTCCTTTGATGATGCCGGCTTTTTCATGATATTCCCAACGATCATCACCAAGGTCAGGGAGGCGAATCATACCCTCTGACATTGACGTTGCTTCGGCGACAAAGACGCCAAATTTACCAGCACCCGTAACGACTCCCTTAAAGACTTCGTTAGGATCTTTGGTCGCCATATATTCAACCTGTTTCACTTTGATCGAATTTCGCTCGGCAGTGACCGCACGTTGTTCTTGTTCGGAACTGTGACCTGCCATTTTTTCAAACCAAGCTTGGTCGTATTCTGATTCGGTATTGCCAAGTCGGTGAGCTAATAATCGGTGCGCCAAGACGTCGGGGTAGCGCCTGATGGGTGAGGTAAAGTGACTGTAATGCGCAAAGGCGAGGCCAAAGTGCCCGATGTTATGGGTGGTGTAAATCGCCTTTTGCATGGACCTGACAATGACGGTTTGCAAGGTTTCGTAGGCGGGGGTTCCTTCAGCCTCGGCAATAATACGCTGCAATTCTTTTACCGGAATGATGTCGTCTTCGATTTCGGTCTGGTAACCAAGGAGGTCGAGGAAGGCCTTTAATTTCTCCATCTTTTCTCGTTCAGGCCTGGCGTGAACTCGATAGATAAAGAAATCAGCATTCTCCATATACGTTGCCACGCGATTGTTCGCCAATAGCATGAACTCCTCGATTAATTTATTAGTATCAATGCGTTCTTTTACTTTCACGCTGACAGGTTTACCTTCTTCATCGAGGATAAACGACACCTCGGTCGTCTCGAAATTGAGCGCACCTTTATCATAGCGTTGTTGTTCGTAGATTTTGGCGATGCGGTTAAATTCGGAAAGTTCATCGTGATAGAGACCAGCCCCAGCGTCGAGGATGGCCTGAGCTTCTTCGTAGGTGAATCGTTTATCAGATTCGATGATGGTTCGTCCGAACCATTCATCTACGACTTTGCCCGTTTTGGGTTCAATTTCAAAGATCGCTGAAAACGCGAGTTTTTCTTCGTTGGGGCGAAGGGAACATAATCCGTTCGATAATCCTTCGGGAAGCATCGGGATCGTTCGATCAACCAGATAGACTGATGTCGTCCGTTTTTGCGCATCACGATCGAGGGCTGAACCGGGGGTGACGTAATGAGCGACGTCAGCAATATGAATACCGATTTCGTAATTTCCGTTTGCTAATTGTTGGAACGACAGTGCGTCGTCGAAATCTTTGGCGTCAGCCGGGTCGATGGTAAAGGTGAGGATTCCTCGCATATCACGACGGTTCGTTCGTTCGTTATCGCTGATACCGGCTGCCTCAAGGGCATGTGCCTCCACATCAACCTGGGGAGGAAAGCTGTAGTCGAAACCTTGTTCAAGGGCGATACCATACATAGCGGCGTCGTTCGAATCAGGTGATCCTAATCGTTTATCAACCCGTCCGACCAATTGTGGTTCGTATTCGGTAATCGTCAAAAAGACTTTTTCGCCGTCCTTGGCATCGTTTCGGTACGCGCTTGGTATGGTAATATCGGGAATCTTTGGATTTTCAGGTTTGACCACACCGTGATCACCAGAGACCTTAAAAATACCGACGAACCCTGCCTGGGCTCGTTCGACGATATTGATAATCTCACCTTCATTGGTTACTTCATTCGTGACCTTCACTGATACGCGATCTTTGTGAAGCGCCGTTCTATGGAGGTGAGGCGGTACTTCGATAACCTCGCCGTTTTCTTTATTGGTAATGTAGGCGATGCCATTCTTGCCGAGGGTGTAGGTTCCCTCGAACACCTGTCCGTTCTTCATGGGTCGAGTATAGCACGTATACGTGACCTGTCTCGGTGACGGGGCTTGCCTAATAGCATTATTTTGGTAGTATCGACCCCATATGTTAATGATGAGATTGCAACGAATCGGAAGGCGAAACGAGGCCCACTTTAAATTGGTGGTTATCGAGAAGTCAAAAGGACCAACGTCACAAAAGTACGTTGATATTGTCGGTTCGTACAACCCAAAGGCTGGTCAAGTAATTCTTGATACGGCCAAGGTACAGGATTGGATCGCTAAGGGTGTTCAACCCTCTGACACCGTGTTCAATATGTTGATCAGTGAGGGAATCGTAGAAGGACGTAAAAAGAACGTGCTTCCAAAGAAGTCGCCAACCAAGAAGCGAAACGCACCTGATGAACCAGAGGCAAAGGCCGAAACACCAGCACCAGCCGTAGCCACCGAAGAAACACCAGCTGAAGAAATCGCTGAAACTACCGAAGCTCCAGCTGAGGCAGCGGCACCAGTAGAAGAAACCTCTACCGAAGCCGAAGCACCAGTTGACGAACCTTCAGAATCAGTTGAAACTCCATCTGAGGAAAAGCTCGAAGAAGCAGCAGAAGGAACTCCTGAAACCCCAGCGACCAAAGAAAAAACCGAAGCTTAAGCTTTGGTTTTTTTGACACAAATTTATTTTTTGGTAGATTCAATATGAATTAATAAAAACTAAATATTGTGAACAAATATGAACACGCCGCTAATTCCGTTATTATTTTCGGAGGAAAAAGTGAAGATTATCAAAATATTCATGCACTCATTGACTCAAACAAGACCGTAACTCCTTCTATCTTTGGTAGATTTTATTTACATCATTCCGATGTTGGTGGAATTGTAACTGAAAAGGTATTTGGAAAATCTTTCACAAATTCGAATAACAAGAAAGTTTTAGTGAGAGATGTGCTATTACAGCACTTGATTGAAGATTACGATATGATCCCTACTTTTGGGAATGACTGGTCTGACGCTTTTGATGTTACAAAATTCCCGAAACTTTTGGAAAAAGGTGATTTTTACGAAAGAGCTTTTGAAGATAAAAGATTGAAAGGTCTTACCGTCTTAGATCTTAAAGAAATTGACAACATATTTCATTTAGGACAGATAGCGAAGGATCTAAGTTCTTCTTTTAATTTTACGTTTACTCTTGCAATATTCGGACATGCACTTGGAGCAGATCTACTAGCCCAGACTATGAAACCAAAATTCAAACCAGGTTTTTGGACCTCTGATGTATTGACTGGATATTTGAACTCTCGTTTTGATTGGGGTACAGAGAAACGAGATCTTGTTCCAACATTACTCGATTACGAGCAGGCAATAATAGATAAGAGATGGATGCACGCACCTTACGAAGATGGCCAACATCCTGATCCGAAGGAAACAAAAAAGAAACTAGACTATTTTAAGCAAACTTCGGACAGAACTTTGAAATCAGAAGCAGAATCAAGACTGTCTAAAAGGATAGAAAAGGTTAGACAAGGCAAAACAAGAACACACACCACCCCCTTGATCTTTCCTCGTAAAGAACCGTGTAATTATGATTAAAATTCAATAAAAAAAGAAGTAGCTGACTACTTCTTTTTTTATTTTTATAATATAATATCTCACAGTACTGAACCTCGTCCCTACCGAGGGTCGGCGACGGCACTCACATAGGATGATCTTTTTGGAGCTCGCACTCGCCGGCCCTCTGTGAGGGTGAGGATAGCCAGGATTCGTCCTGTTTTTTTCATATTTTTGTGGTAAACTCCGCAGCATGAATCTATTACAAGGTATTTTCGGAGATGAAAACCGTCGAAGGCTGAAAGAAGCCTCAAAAACCGTAGAGGCGATCAACGCCCTTGAACCATCAATGCAGGCGCTTGATGATGCGGCTTTAAAGGCAAAAACCCCTGAATTCAAAGACCGCCTCGCTGCTGGGGAAACACTCGACGATATTCTTGTTGAGGCTTTTGCCGTAGTTCGCGAAACCGCCGTGCGTACCCTGGGTCAGCGTCACTACGATGTCCAGTTAATCGGAGGTATGATGTTGCATCGCGGTTACATTGCCGAGATGCGTACCGGTGAAGGAAAGACCCTCGTGTCAACTTTGGCGGTGTATTTGAACGCTTTGGCAGGCAAGGGTGTCCACGTCGTGACCGTGAACGATTACCTCGCACGTCGTGATGCGCAATGGATGGGACAGGTGTTTGCTTTCCACGGACTTTCGGTTGGAGTCATCAACGATCAGAATCATTCATACCTCTATGACGCCGGCCACCAAGAAGTCGATGAAGAGCGTGATGAACTCGGTTCGTTTCGTATCTTTTACGAATTTTTGAAACCAGGAACTCGCCGTCAGGCTTACGAGGCAGACATTACCTACGGTACGAACAGTCAGTTTGGATTCGATTACCTGCGTGATCATACCGCCCAGAACCCGCGCCAGGTGGTTCAACGAGGGCATCACTATGTCGTGATTGACGAGGTTGACTCGGTTCTTATTGATGAGGCCCGCGTGCCATTGATTCTTTCAACCGCGTCTGATAACCCCGAAGGCTTGTATCAGGCAATGGATGCCGTGGCGAAATCTCTCAACGAGGAAAGCGATTACACCGTCGACGAAAAATTGCGTGCGGTATCAATCACCGATGCCGGAATCGAAAAGGCTGAAAAAGCTCTCAAGATCAAGAACATCTATACCGAAGAGAACATTAAATTGGTTCACCACCTTGAAACCGCACTGCGTGCCCGGGCGGTATTTCAGCGTGATCGAGATTACGTCGTTCAAGGAACTGAGGTGATTATTGTTGATCAATTTACTGGCCGCCTCCAGGAAGGACGTCGTTATTCTGATGGTCTTCACCAGGCACTCGAAGCCAAGGAACGGGTACCGATTAAGCAGGAATCAAAGACCATGGCGTCAATTACCTATCAGAACTATTTCAAGTTCTACGATACCCTTTCAGGTATGACGGGTACCGCGAAATCTTCCGAGGAAGAATTCCAAAAGGTCTATGGTCTTGATGTCGTGGTGATTCCGACCCATCGTCCGATTCAACGTATCGATCAGGTTGATTTGATCTACCAGACCGAAGAAGCCAAATTCAAAGCCATCGCCGAAAAGGTTAAAGAAAAACAACGCGCCGGACAGCCGGTCCTTGTCGGTACGGTTTCGGTTGAAAAGAATGAACTTCTTTCAGCTTATCTGACCCAGATGGGCGTACCGCATCAGGTCTTGAACGCAAAGAACCACGAAAAAGAAGGAGAAATCATCGCTCAGGCCGGTAAGCCAGGATCGGTCGTGATCGCTACAAATATGGCAGGTCGTGGCGTCGATATTAAACTCGGTGGAAATCCAGCAACCCACGAACAGGAAGACGAGGTGCGCAGCCTTGGCGGACTCTTTGTGCTGGGTACTGAACGTCACGACGCACGTCGCATTGATGATCAGTTGCGTGGACGATCAGGTCGTCAGGGGGATGTGGGAGAGACCCAATTTTACGTGTCACTCGAAGACCCAATCATGCGTATCTTCGGAGGGGATCGAATCAAAAAAATCGTCGGTACCCTCGGCCTTGGCGCTGATGAAGCTATCCAGAACAAAATGATCTCGCGTCAGCTTGAAAACGCCCAGACCAAGGTTGAAGGATTCCACTTTGATGGACGAAAGGCCGTCCTTGATTATGACAACGTATTGTCATATCAACGTGATACTGTTTATGAACGACGGCAAAAGATCTTGTTCGGAGACGAATCAACGATCGCTGAAATTGAACAGGACATCATGTCGGTGAATGACGAATTGTCAGCAAAGATCAAAGAAAAACAAGACGCCTTAACCCCCGAACAATACCGCGAGGTATTCACCAGGATTGCCTTGTACGTTATGGACACGCTGTGGATGCAGCACCTTCAGGTGATGGATTACACACGGCAATCCGTGAATCTGCGGGCTTATGGTCAGCGTGATCCTTTGGTTGAATATAAAAAAGAAGGCCTCCGCCTCTACCAAGAAATGGGCAACACCTTCACCGGACGATTGGCTGAACTTTTGGCGAATGTCGAGGTGAAACCACCATCGGCTACGAAAACCGAAACCAACGAATCAGCCAATACTCCGGCTTTTGAAAAAAAATCTGATACGATTGAAATCATAAAAGATGGAGAGGTCCGCCGTATTAAGGAAAAGAAACTCGACGATTACCTCGCTGCTGGCTGGGAACGCCGTCAATAAAAAACACACCGATCGGTGTGTTTTTTATTAGCACTTACAGGTTCCTTCACCGCCGCACTTTTTACAACATGATGTGCATTCCCCCTTGAAGAGAATCCAAATACCGAGAAGCATCACAATCAACGGAATGAAGATTGGTCCGCCAAACAAGGTAATCGTGTAGTTGATCGCTGCTGCCATGATGGCGGTACCCATAATTGCAGCCACCTTTCGGGTCGATGTGAAGAATACCCCAACACCTGCGAATAGCTGAGCAAGCCCGACGATAATGCGGGTGACATCAGGGTTGATGTTGTAGAGGTTGATCGTCTCGAACATTGACACCGCCATTGGGTGACCGGTCAACTTGCCAAATGCGCCAAGTCCAATCAACGCAACGGCGAATAGAATATGTGGAAGGTAATAAACAAATTTTTTCATGAGTCGTAATATATAAAGTATTAAAACTAATACGCTTGCAATTATACCACCTGCCCGTACTATTTGACTAGAACCAATAAAAATTAAGACCTATGATACTTTTTATCTTTGTTATGACTTTGCTGATACTTGGCCTTTTTAGACTCAAGAATTGGCATCGTCATATATTACGCAAACGTGATTTACGTGCTCGTTATTATCGTCGCCAGGCTCGAGTAGATATCAAAAAGGGCATCAAAGAGTTAATCGATTCGGGAAAATTGATTGACCGAGGATCTGATGCGCCAATACGTTATGTTGGTACTTTTGGATCAACAGAACCAGACGTTATTTTTTTCTATACCGCCGGTGTTCATGGTAACGAATACTTCGCCATTCAGTCGCTGATTCGAAAGATTGCTAGCATTGATGTTAATGAACTTGTTCAAACTGGCATTCAAGTAGTTTGTGTTCCTATTGTTAATCAGTGGGGTTTTGAGAATTGCCGTCGAACTACTAAAAATAGAGTAGATCTCGTTCGAAATAGTTCTTACCGTTCACAAAGACGAGATGTACCATCATATCCCCTGGTTAGAGGATGGAAGAGCTGGTGGATTAAGACCTTCATTTGCCCTCTCTTTGGGCAGACCTGGTATTACATGGGACATGAACTTGAACCAGAATTGATTGAACTTGATAAGATTGTTGATCCAATCCTTCATTCAAATTGTGATATCTGGGCGTTTGATTTTCATACAGGAAACAATAGGGCAAAGACAACAATCTGGAGACACGATCTTGATCAGAGAGAATACGTCCCTAATTACTTGCGTAGAGTTTTACTGAAAGAAGATATTTCCTTTGGTAAGATTGATTATGCTATCGATGGTGGTATTCATGAATACTTTCACTTGCGCTATCAAGAAATTCAAGCCAAAAAAGGTATTTCAGAAAAAAATCGTAAGACACTCAATGCTTTTACCTTCGAATTAGCCGTTCTTGATGATGCGAGTAATGCGAAATATCGAGATCAGTATTTCAATGGATCGGTTTTTGAACCTCACCCCAAAGAACGAGAAACTAAGCTCGAGAGGGAAGTAAAAAAGCTATCTGTTTTATTTGAAGCAGTAAAAAAACGAATGCAATTAAAAAGAAAAACCGCCTACTAGGCGGTTTTTTATGTGGACACAACCCAATTTTCATGGAAACGTTTTGAAGTCAAGCTGTTTGAAGCGTATGAGGTGTTAAGATACCGACACTTGGCTTAATTTATAAAGATTCTAGGTTTGTTTAAGTACAGAGGGTAGTATTAGAAATAAAAAGAGACCTTCAGTGAAGGTCTCATATCTAAGAATTTCATTTACAAGCATGTTCCACATTTTTACAGTTACCTTTGTGAGTTACATTCATGTAGCCATAAGCAGTGGCGTATTGGAGGTATTCACACCCATCAATGGTGATAATGTTGTATCTTTCAAATTCCTTGCTTGTATTTTTCACATGGTCTCCATCATCACATGATGTTGTGAGAATAGCTAATGTTAATACTAAAAAAAATAAAGAGATATTTTTCATGACTAAGTTGTTTTTAAATTGTAATACTATTGTATATTATAGAAATTATATTGTCAAGTTGTGGAGATGGGCGAATCGGTCACAAGTAAAACGCTCTCGCGTTTTCTCGCGACCCCAGCTCGCTTGTTCTGGTTCTCGCCACGCTCGGCCATCGAACATAGCTCCGCTTTTCTCGTCCGCCGAAGAGTCCGCAGGGACTCTTCTCCATCTCCAAAATTAAAAACCATTTCTGGTTTTTAATATCATGGAGATGGGCGGACTCGAACCGCCGTGTAGAAAGGAAACCTAACAACGTCTACATGTGTAGCCTACCTTAGGTTATTTAGAGAGGTGATCTAAAAGGTGGGCAAAAGCGATCACGCCTCGATTCTTCTGTGGTTCAGAGGCGAGAGGAGAAGGCTCTCGCATCCTAGTTCAAAGGGTTATGATACGCACCTATCCGTATTGAACGTCAGGGTAGGGCGCACTAGCCGCGAGGTATGTTACGCGAATGCTAGAGAGTTCACTTTATAAGGTGAAGCAATTGAGTTTCCAGTTAAGGATTGTTACGTTTTACCAGCTCGTAACCAACTGGACATGCGATTGGTAGGAGACGAACTTCCTAGCGAAGCCTGTCATCCCCCTAAGACACTCGCTTTGCGAGTGTCCGGGCGAGCATCTGCCTAAGGCAGATGCTTTAGCCCTAAGTTTCATCACTATAAGTAGCGAGAGGAGACTGTGTCACCTATGATACCTAAATAAAGAAACCCTACAAGAACGGGTCTTAGTATCATTGATATTCACCGTGCCTTCCGCTAGTATGATTGAGGTACCGCCATCCCATCACAGCAAGTGTGAGGGATTGGCCTATGGCCACCTTAGCTCAGTTGGTAGAGCAATGCCTTCGTAAGGCAGAGGTCCCGAGTTCGAATCTCGGAGGTGGCTCACTTAGTATTGATTTTTCATTGCCCGCTGTGCTTCACGTTTTGCAGTCCGATCTTTTAATGCTTTTCGCTTATCGTGCAATCTCTTTCCGCGTGCAATGGCAATTTCAATCTTGATGAGGTTTCCTTTCTCGTAAA
>ERZ795053.7597-NODE-7597-length-10396-cov-4.974180_pt1 | contig 10396 bp, 10 predicted proteins | sample MGYA00375137_ERZ795053 | MGnify/ENA primary metagenome ERZ795053 (study PRJEB30182, sample SAMN05720284) | activated sludge metagenome | isolation source: Anaerobic digester | place: Hong Kong | collected 2014-12-17 ... | reverse complement strand
CTCCTCAATGGGCACCGATCCAATTACCGGCGCTCCCACCACTCAAGGCCCCGGAACTGGGCCGAGGCGGTGCTAGGAGACGCATGCGCGTAGCGACGAGGTCAGTAGTGCTTCTTTCGCCGAGGAAGTCCAGTCGGAGTTTGCGGGACGCGAGCACAATTCTCGGCCTAGCGCGGCTCCGCGACGAAGCATCCCACAAGCGGAAATATCTATGGGTGCCTTATCGGCTTCGCATCGAGATACTTTCTTGGTTCGCAATCGGAGGGCGAGCAGAAGTAAAGAAGTTTGGCTTGCGGGCTACATGAAATACCGGAACTGGTAGGGCGTGCTGCCAAGTCCGCTCATGCGCTTGATCACACGCGCAAGAACCTGCGCATAGCTCATCGTCACCGGCAGCGGATCGTAGAGCGCATCGTTGTTCCAGTTCATCTTGGACAGCGCTAGAGCCGCGCCAGCTGTATCGTCCCAAGGGCCATGGCCGGCGTGTCGGACGAGCTTGACGGGGCGTGGCGTGCTCCGCCCGCCTTGGAAATAGGGGCTCCGGTCCTTGATGCCCGGCACGTCGCCGTGCATCCATAGCAGAGCCTCTCGGGCGCTGAGGCCGATGATCGTGCCCCGCGAAACTGGATAGGCGGCCGGCTTGCGATGTCCCTCAATACGGGTGCCGCGCCATGCCGACTCACTGACGACCTGCACCAGGTCGACCGCCTCGCACAGATGAAACGCCTCCATGCAGCCATCGATCTCATCCGCCTTGAACTCGGTCGACTTGTGCACGATTATCCGGCGCGGCGATCTCCCGGCATGGCGGCGGCGGTAGAGATCGAGAGACCGCGACATCACTTTGAACATCTCCGTGCGCGACAGGAACGGATTTTCCCGTTGCATCTCGATCTCGTGGGCGTCGTACGCGACAAATTCGAGCCCGGAGCCCTCGCCGTCGAATACCTGGCTGCAGCAGGTCACAAAGCGTGGCCTGTCTGAACTCGGCGGACGCACAGCGTAGGAGATGCCGATATGCGCGGTCTCCGGGTCAGCGTCTGCAAGCTTCCACGGGACGCCACCCGCTTTGGCATAGAGGGCTAGGCCGATCCTCCACATAACACTCGCCTTGTGGGGATAAGCGAGCGCCCGGTCCTCGCGCACGATCTGGATTGGGATACGCCGCGCCGCCGTCACGGACTTGAGATGATCATGCAGGTCGAAGTCGTCGTCGTCCCTGCCCACAAAGCCGCGCGACCAGTTCGCCGGCATACAGATAAAGATCACGTCGAATTCTTGCCGGGACCGCTCAAGCTCGTGGATTGCGCGCAGCAACCGCTCAGCCAATAGCGCGTGTGGGCTCTCTGATGCCTCGAACTCCCCCTCAAATGCCGCGTCCAGTTTGATGTGGCAGCCCGCGGCCGCCCCCGTCACCCGCACTCCAAACACGGTCTGGAACCCCGGCCACTCTGGTAGATAATCCTTGCGTTCTGTCGCTTGAAATTTTTCCGCCAAGCTCCGCATGAACGCATAAAGCTGCTCCGCCTCGGCGGCAGGCGCAATGGTTGCCACGCGGATGGGATCAGGGACCAAGCCTTTGGAATGGGGTCCAAACCGCAGCAGGCCCCGCAGCGGATGGATGTCATGATCCGATTTGCGATCTGCATGGAACGACAGCCGTGGCTCCGGCAGGCACACGTGCGCTGCAATCTCACTGCTCATGCAGAAGCCCTCCAGGAAAATGCCGTCTCGGCGCCAAAGCGGAATACAGCGTCGACCCCGTTGCCGATGCCGAAGCTTGGCAGGTCCTCGCCACTGTTGGCCAGACGGGCAGACCAGTAGCCGAACAGGGCGTTGAGCGGCGCGTTGTACCGCCTGACTGTATGTTCCCGCGCGAAATCGGTGACGTTGCCCCTTCAAAGGTCCTGGTTCTGAGCTAGAGTCTGTCGCCCTGAGAGGAGACGGACGATGAAGAAGAGCAGGTTTTCAGAAGAGCAGATTATCGCGATCCTGAAGGAGCAGGCCGCCGGCATGAAGACTGCCGAGGTCTGCCGGCGTCACGGCATATCCCAGCCCACATTCTACGCCTGGAAGTCGAAATTCGGCGGCATGGAAGTGTCTGAGGCCAAGCGGCTGAAGGCTCTTGAAGACGAGAACCGCAAGCTCAAGAAGCTGCTGGCCGAGCAGATGCTCGACAACTCGACGCTCAAAGAGATGCTGACAAAAAACTTCTGACGCCCAACGCAAGGAGAAGCGCCGTGAGTTGGGCGATCAACGAGAAGAGCTATTCGCAAGCGCGCGCCTGCGGCCTGGTCGGACTGCACGCCAGAACCTTCCGTCGCAAGCCGAGAGGCAGAGTTGATGGTGTGCTGCGCACGCGCTTGAAAGCATTGGCGGCTGAGCGCCGCCGGTTTGGCTACCGGCGCCTGCACATCCTGCTTCGGCGGGAAGGCTTCGCGGTCAACCACAAGCGGCTGTTCCGGATCTATCGCGAAGAGCGGCTGATGGTGAGGAAACGCGGCGGTCGCAAGCGGGCGATTGGAACGCGCGCACCGCTCGATGTGCCGCAGGTTCGCAACGCGCGCTGGTCATTGGACTTCGTGTCGGATGCCTTGAGCGATGGGCGCCGCTTCCGCATTCTGGCCGTGGTCGACGACTTCTCGCGCGAGTGCCTGGGGCTGGTGGCTGACACGTCGTTGTCAGGTGCACGTGTTGCCCGCGAACTCGATGAGATCATCGCGCGGCGAGGCAAGCCGCGCATGATTGTCAGCGACAATGGTAGCGAGCTCACTTCGAACGCCATGCTGGCCTGGCAGGAGGAGCGCGGCGTCGGCTGGCACTACATCGCACCGGGCAAACCGATGCAGAATGCGTTTGTCGAGTCGTTCAATGGCCGGCTGCGCGATGAGTTGCTGAACGAGACGCTGTTCCGGTCGCTCTGGCAGGCCCGCCGCCTGATCGCGGAATGGCAAACCGATTACAATGAGAAGCGCCCACACACGAGCCTTGGCGGGCTCACACCGAACGAGTTTGCAACCCGGTCCATACAGGACCATAACCAGAACAGACTCTGTTTATGAATGAGGACACCAAAGGGGCAGGGTCAGGCGACAGCCAGTTCGGCTCTCAGCGTCGCGATATCGTTGGTCAGATCGGAAGACGGCGAATCCATGCCTGAAGAGAATCACAGACCGCATCCCGCCGCTCGCGAAAAATGCGTTCGCCGGCACCTATCCTGCACGTTGCGGGCGGAATGTGTGAACCGGGTTACGCCAGTCGATCCCATCGAGCATGTAGGCGAGCTGCGCGGCCGTGATCGCGACGCTGCCGCCTTCGGTGGTGGGTCAAACGAAGCGGCCGCGCTCCAGCCGCTTGGCATAGAGCGACAGGCCTAGACCGTCATGCCAGAGGATCTTGATCATGTCGCCGCGCCGCCCCCGAAACACGAACAGGTCGCCAGCGAATGGGTCGCGCCCCAGCGTCTCCTGAACCTGGAGGGAGAGCCCGTTCATGCCGCGCCGCATGTCGGTCCGCCCAACCGCGAGCCAGACCCGCACGCCCGACGGAACCGGGATCATCGGCGCCTCAGCAGATCGAGGACCCGCTTGAGCGTCCTGGTACCGAAACCTGAGCCGACGCGGACCCGGCAGTCGCCGGAGACTTCGATCTCGATGGTGTCCGATGCGCTCGTCACTGCCGGCGTGCCATCCTCCATCTCAGGCGCCGGGGTGATCGTCACCGGCACCAAAGTCGGCGTCGAGGGGCAAGACGCTGAAGCGGGCTGTTCGATCGAGGCGTCCCGATATCGGCGCCGCCACATGAAGACCTGGTTCGCATTGACGTCGAACTGTCGCGCCACGACCGAAACCGAGGCCCCGGGCGCAAGCGTTGCCGCGACGATCTCGCGCTTCAGTGCCTCAGGCCAGCGCTTGTTGCGCCGGCGCTTGCCCTCACTTGTGTCCACATCCGACATCGTGGGCACATCCCCGCCTGAAAAACATATCAGGCCGGAGACTCGGCAATTACCGACAACCAAGCAAGGCGGCGCTCACCGGAGGCAGACGCCCCTTCGATCGACATTTTTTTTCAGCGACCTGTTTGAACGCCCCCCAATTTTACGCCTTGTCCTTGCGCTGTTCGTGCCCGAACAGGGGCGGGTCGCTACGGCACCCTTCATTGTTTTCCAGTTCGAGAGTTGAGTGTTCGATCCCGAACTCTTGCCGAAGTTTCAATTTAACTTGGTGTTTGATTTCCTCTAATTCGGCCCACTTGTTACCATCAACAATCACGTGGGCATCGAGCGCTGCCGCATCCTCCTGCATTTGCCAAAGATGAACGTGATGCACATCTTTGACCCCCTCTATTCGTCGTATGGCAGCAACGACATACCCACCGTCAATGTCCGGCGGGCTTCCAAGCATCAGCGTGCGTATGGGCCCACCGATTTCGGTCAAGGCAAGATAAAGGATGTAGAGTGCGATGCCGATCGTAATCGCCGGATCAACCCACCGCATGTCGTAAAGGATGATCAATGTTCCGCTCACGATCACAGCTACTGATGCAAGTGCGTCCGACAAATTGTGCAGGAACAGCGCGCGGATGTTTACGCTCCCTTTCTGCATCGAATACGTCAACCACGCCGTGAGAGTATCCACGAGGAGAGCGATACCTCCCAAAATGACCACAGTCCAACCCTGAACTTCCGGCGGCTCGACCATCCGCATGCCGCCTTCGTAGATCAGGTATAGGCCAATCAAGATCAGCGTCGTGTAATTGATGAGAGCCGCCACAATCTCGACCCGGCCGTAACCAAATGTCATGCGCTCATCTGCCGGCCGCCTGGCGATCTTCCGCGCACCATAGGCAATCACAAGCGAAGCCATATCCGAAAAGTTGTGCAGCGCATCAGCGATAAGTGCCAAGCTGCCTGCTAGAATGCCGCCGACAATCTGCGCAATTGTCAGGATTCCGTTAGCCCAGATCGCAATCGAAACGCGCCTATCACCGGACTTTGGATCGACATGTGTATGACCATGGTTATGTGACACAAAGCGCCTCGTGTTGGTGGTCGCTGATTGAGCGGGCGTCGGGAACAATCGGCATATTTCCGACCTGCCTAAATTCATCAAAACCTTGTGGGTACTCGCGGCGGAGAAGCAGATTATGCGAGAAGTAGCAAGAAACTTCGAGCTGCAGAAACTGATCCACATCCAGCAGGTTCTGAACCTGGGCAAATCGTACTGAATTTCTTTTAAAGACGCGCATAATGCTTACTTGATCCAGTCGCCAGCTCGTAGGCGAGGGTTGGTAGGGTCGAGAGATTGCGCCTTCGAGAGATCTTTAAACGCCTCGTCTTTCATTCCAAGCGACCGATAAGCTGCAGCACGCAATACAAGCGCATCGACATCATTCGGGTTCAATTCCAATACTTTGGTGAAGTCCTTTTGCGCGGCCGCATAATCGCGCTTTCGTCCGAAAACGAACCCCCGATTGAACAGCACGTACGGATTATTTGGCTCCAAGGCCGCTGCCGCATTAAGCGATGCCAACGCTTCGTCTAATCTGCCCAGGGCCGAAAATGCGTTCCCCCTATTGGCGATTGCCATGACAAAGTCAGGCATTATCTGCACGGCTTCAGAGTAGTCTTCCAGGGCCGCTTGATAAGACCGCAGACGGAAATTGGCGTTGCCGCGGTTATAGTACACGCCTGCTAACCGCGGGTTGAGACGAATGGCATGCGTGAACTCCCGCCTGGCCCCAACAAAGTCACCTTTAGAATAGAGCTTACTGCCTGCATTGCTATGTAAAGCGGCATGTTCCCTGGAAGATTTTAACCGACCATCATGCAGTTCTCGTACGATCAAATCTCGAGCCCTTACGCTCGTCATAGATATCGAGAATGCTGCGAGCGCAACTGTCAGGATTGTCAGCGTGTTGGTTACCATGGGAAATCGGACCTCGCACTCAGCCGGACGCGGTTATCAGCCAGTCCAGTTTGTTAGGCTACTTCCTCTGAACCATCGCAATTTCACGCCTTCAAGAACGGCCAAACTTTGCTCTGCCCGGACTTCGGTCATGGTAGGCGTCCCTACTCTGCTGGGGTGCCAGTCATTGCTTGATCCTCGACTGGAATAAGGTCGGCAACTTGTTTTGGAACAAACCACTTGTACACTGCTGGTATGACGAGAAGTGTCAGCAGCGTCGAACTCACCAATCCACCGATCACAACGGTGGCCAAGGGCGCTTGAACTTCGCTGCCAGCACCGGTCGCGTAAATCAGCGGGATTAGCCCCAATGCGGTCGTCAGGGCTGTCATGAGCACCGGACGCAGGCGCATGCATGCACCTTTGATGCTTGCCTCATCAATCGTTTCGCCTTCTTCGACCAGCCAGTTCAAATACGTCACCAGCACCATGCCGTTTCCTAGCGCAATTCCGAATAGCGCAATGAATCCTACGGAAGCCGGAACCGAAAGATTGAGACCAGAGAGCCATAGTGCCACAACACCTCCGACTAGTGCCAAAGGGATATTGAGCATAATCAATAGCGAACTTCGCAAGGATCCAAAGTTCATAAACAAAAGCAGGAATACTAGGCCGAGCGTGATCGGAACAACCAAGGCCAAGCGCTTGTTGGCTTCCTGTTGAAGCTCGAATTGACCGCCCCACTCTACAAAGTATCCCGCCGGCAATTCTACGGCCTCGCTAATACGTTTCTGACCGTCTGCGACGAACGAACCTATGTCGCGACCCCGAACATTGGTTTGAACAGTGATGAATCGTTGGTTGTTTTCGCGGGTAATCTGCCTAGGACCAATGATCTCATCGATCTTGGCAATATGATCCAATTGCAGTAGCGCACCGGAGGGTGTGCGAATAACCAGCTCTTTGATTGCCTCGAGCGTCGCGCGCGAATCTTTGGTGTAGCGAACAAGAATATCAAAACGTCTTATGCCCTCGAAAATCTGCCCAGCCTTTTCACCGCCTATGGCTGTTCTGACGGCAGCCTGCACGTCGTCGATGTTCAGACCGTGCCGTGAAATAAGTTCGCGATCAATGATAATGCGAAGCTGGGGAGTTCCGGTCACCTGGTCCTTTTGCACGTCAGCGGCACCGGGAACGTCTCTGATAACCCGCTCGATTTCACCCGCCTTCGCAAGGAGCACGTCCTGGTCATCGCCGAACAACTTGATTGCCAGTTCTGCTTTGGTTCCGGTCAGCAACTCGTCTACCGCCGCGGCAATTGGCTGCGTAAAGTTGAATTGCGCCCCGGGGAAATCTTCGAAGGCTTCGCTCATGGCTGCAAAAAGCTCTTCCGGTTCTCTCTTGGTGGGCCATTCTTCGATTGGTTTCAAGCCAACGAAGGCCTCCGCACTGTTTACCGGGTCGGCATGAGCACCGACTTCACCGCGTCCAACCCGGGTAACCACGCGTTCTACCTCGGGAAATCGTGCCAGCAGTCGCTTCTCAAAACGCAGAACAACCTCCCGCGACTCCTCTAATGCTATGGAAGGCGCCATCGTGACTCGAACCAACAGGTCACCTTCATTGAGCCGGGGGACGAACTCCGATCCCAGTTTCGGAAATATAAACAATCCGAGCGCAAGTAGTCCCCCGGCCAACGCAACGGCGAGGAAGCGAAATCTCACGAATAGTCGAATTACTGGCCGATAAACGTAGACAAGACCATCGACGATGCGATCCGAAAAATGGATTGGACGAATTTCATTAGCTTTAACCGGCTTGGGTCGCAACATCAGTAGTTCAGCGAGCACTGGAGCAATCAGCACAGCAAAAATGAGGGAGCCGAGCATGGCCAAAGATACCGTAAAGGCCAGCGGCCTAAACGTCTTTCCTTCGACTCCCTGCAAAGTGAATAGGGGGATAAACACGACAATAATGATTGCTATCGCGAATCCGATGGGCTGAATAACCTCCGCGCAAGCACGAGCAACGAGTTGATGTTTTGAAAGTGAGGGATGATCCTCACGCATGTAGCGATCGACATTTTCGACAATCACGATCGCGCCATCCACCATCATGCCAATCGCTATCGCTATACCGCCCAACGACATGAGATTTGCGGACAGCCCCACCGCCTGCATTACGATGAACGCCACAGCGATCGAAAACGGAATCGCGAAGGCCACGACAATGCTGGGCCGGAAGCCACCCATAAAGGCCAGCAAGACAATGATGACCAGTCCCACACCCTGGGCAAGGGCTTCATTCACTGTGGCGACACTACGAAGGACAAGCTTGGACTGATCGTAATAGGGTACGACCCTTATCCCGGGCGGAAGCGTCTCGTTGATCTTGATCAAACGTTCCTTGACATCAGCAATCACTTTCGAAGTGTTGGTCCCGATGAGCTTCAGAACCAGCCCCGCGACAGCCTCACCTTCCCCGTTCAGCGTCGCAAGGCCCTGCCGAACTTCACCCCCAATTTCAACGGTTGCGACATCCGCGACCCGAACTGCAACACCATCAACAACCTTTAGAACCACGCTTTCGATATCGGCTATGCTGCGTGCCAAGCCAACGGAGCGAACCAAGAACTGTTCGGAGTTCTTTACGATGTACTGAGCTCCAACATTGCCATTGTTTTCGCGGACAGCATTGACGACATCGGCAATAATAAGATTGTAGCGCAGCAGCGCATCGGGTCTCACGCTGACATGAAACTGTTTGACCTCGCCCCCAAGAGACAAAACTTCGGTCACCCCAGGGACTGTCTGAAGGTTGAACTTGATAAGCCAGTCTTGGACCTCGCGAAGCTCCTCACCACTTTTCGTGCCCGTCGTGTCCTCGACAAAGTAAAAAAGAATTTGACCAAGTCCGGTGGTAATGGGCCCCATTTCCGGCTCGCCGAATCCTTGAGGGATCTCATCGCGCGCAAGCTGTAGGCGCTCACCGACGAGTTGGCGCGCGAAATAGATATCGGTTGAGTCCTCGAAGTAGACGTTGACGACTGAGAGACCAAAATTCGAAATTGAGCGGATTTCCTTGAGACCTGGAAGCCCATTCATCGAGACTTCGACGGGATAAGTCACGTAGCGCTCGACTTCCTCGGGCGCCAATCCGTCTGTCTCGGTAAAAATCTGGACAAGGGTCGGTGATACGTCGGGGAACGCGTCGACCGGCAAGTCGCGATAGCTCTGGAAGCCGGCCGCAAGAAGGCCTAGCGAGAGCACGCAGACCAGCAGCCGCTGGCGCAACAAAAACTCAATGAATGTGCGCATTTGCTCAATCTCGCCTTAGTGGTTGTGGCCGTCGCCAAAACTCTCTTTTGAGAGTTGCGATTTGATGACAAAAGCGCCCTCCGCAACGATGAGTTCGCCTGGCTTCAACCCGTCGACGACTTCAACAAACTGTCCGTTCTGCCGCCCTCGCTTCACCGGCCGAGGTTCAAAAACACCGTGCTCGCTTACGAAAACAACTTCTTTTCCCTCATGTGTCTGTAGCGCTGACTTGGGAACGCGCAGAGCAACATCCTCCGCCGAGATATCGATCACAGCATTGACAAACATTCCGGGACTGAATTTCCCAGTGGTATTCTCAATGACGACGCGAGCCTTTGCGGTACGTGTCTGCTCGGAAACATTCGGCGTGATGTGAGCAATCTTTCCATTCGCAATGATGCCTGTCTCAGTTCTGATCTCAACGTGTAACCCAGCCACAACCTTCGGAAGGTCACTGGGATAGATGCTGATATCGACCCACACATTCGAAACATCGGCGATTAAAAAAGCTTCCCGGTCGGTGGCCACAGACTCCCCAAGTACAAGGTGCCGGTTGACAACGACGCCGCTGAGTGGCGCTCGCATGGTATAGACGGTCAGCTCTGAGCCCGTTTCCTTTTCGATTTCAAGCAATCGTCCCTTGTCTATGCCGAGTGCATGCAGCTTCTGCTCTGCCAAGCGAACAGAAATGCGGGCCTCTGCAAAATCGGAACGCGCTGCAAAAAATGCCTTCTCCGATGTGATGTTCTTCTCTTGAAGCGACTTTTCGCGTTCGAATGTATCTTTCGCAAGGGCAAGGCGCTCTCGGCCGGCTAGATAAGCAGCTTTTGCGTCCGCCAATTCCCGACTTTCCAATACCGCCAAAACCTGATCCTTCTGTACAATCTGCCCCTGCGCGGCGTTCACTGATCGAACAATGCCAGCAACGCGCGGGACAACGTGTGCATATTGATCGAGGTTGAATGAAACCTCTGCCGGCCGCGTGATGGTCACTGCTAAACGACCACTCCCGACAGCTTGGGTTTTTACGCCAAACTCATTCATTTGCGCGGTGGTCAGCTTTACGCTGTCTCCGTGGCCCTCTTCGCTTCCATGCGCATGGCCGTCGCCAGCTCCGTGACCGTCCGAGGAACCAGGCTTCTTGGCGTCGTGGTCATGTCCGTCGCCTTCAGC
>ERZ795053.7596-NODE-7596-length-10396-cov-5.141379_pt1 | contig 10396 bp, 5 predicted proteins | sample MGYA00375137_ERZ795053 | MGnify/ENA primary metagenome ERZ795053 (study PRJEB30182, sample SAMN05720284) | activated sludge metagenome | isolation source: Anaerobic digester | place: Hong Kong | collected 2014-12-17 ... | reverse complement strand
GCATGGGTGGCGTGGGTGCTCTCATGCGACGACCCGCCCACGCTCCAGCATGGCTGCTGATTGCCTCGACAGCCGCGCTAACGATGGTCCTGGCCAACCTCCCAGGCACGCCTGCGCACGCACAGCCCGGCAGCGATGCGACCAGCGCCGCCGACATCGCCATCGCCCTCAAGGCTACGAGCAAGGTCACGCTCGGGTATGTGCTGACCGGCGATGCTGCCACCGACGAGACGAGCCGCATCGGCCTCACCGGTCTGTCGCGCGTGTTGGAAGCGCGCACCGCCGTCACCCCTGGCACACCGCTTCCCGTCAACATTACCGACGATGAGATCGCTTTCTATCCGGTGCTCTACTGGCCGGTGCTGCAAAATGCCGATCCGCTATCCGAGGCGACGCTGAACAAGATCGATGCCTACATGAAGCAAGGCGGCATGATCGTATTCGATACGCGCGATTACGGGACGGGACGCCCGGCAAGCCTCATGGGCGCAGACCGCGACACACCGTTGCAACACATCCTGCACGGCCTCGATTTGCCGCGGCTGGAGCCCGTACCCGAAGGCCATGTACTCACCAAATCCTTCTATCTCCTGCGCTCGTTTCCCGGCCGCTGGGACGGCGGCACCATGTGGGTTGAAGCAACGACACCCGAAACGGCCAACCAAGGCCGCCAGGCCCGCCGCGCCGACGGCGTTACCTCCATCGTCATCACCTCCAACGACCTGGCCTCCGCCTGGGCGCTCGATGAACGCGGCCGCCCGCTCTACCCGACGGTTCCCGGTGGCGAAGGTCAGCGCGAGATGGCTTTCCGCGTCGGCGTCAACCTCGTCATCCACGCCCTGACCGGCAACTACAAGGCCGATCAGGTACATGTGCCCGCTCTGCTTGAGCGGCTTGGGCAATGAGGGGGGAACAATGAGCAACTGGTCGATCGACTTTGCCCCCTTCCTGCCCGGCACGTTCTTCATCGTGGCAATCATCTTCGCGCTGGCGCTTGTTGCGCTGCTGTTATGGCGCCGTTCGCGCGGCGCCTTCTTGCGCGCGCTTGCCATCGCCGCATTGCTGGCCGCCCTTGCCAACCCCACCTTGCGCGAGGAGGAACGCGAGAGCCTCGCCAACATCGCGCTGGTTATGATTGACGAAAGCACCTCGCAAACACTTGCCGAGCGGCCCGCGCAGGCCCAAGCGATCCGCGCCGACCTCGAAAGCAAGCTCAAGGGCATCAAAAATCTGGAAGTCAAGTGGTTCACCGCCGCACGCCCCGTTGATGGGGCTGCCTCGGGTACACAGCTCTTTAGCGAACTCAACCGTGCGCTTGCCAATACCCCGCCCGACCGTCTTGCCGGCGTCATTATGATTACCGACGGTCAGGTGCACGATATTCCCGCCGATGCCGCAAGCCTGGGCTTTGATGCACCGGTCCATGCTCTGCTGACCGGCGAGCCCGACGAGTTCGACCGCCGCATCGAGGTCCTGCAGGCGCCGCGCTACGGCATCGTCGGCCAGTCGCGCGAGATCGAGTTCGCAGTGCGCGAAACAGGCAAGACAGGACGCGCCGGAGAAACCGTCAGCTTGACCATCCGCCGCGAGGGGCAACCCGACGAAACGATCCAGACCATCATCGGCCGCAAGACCAAGATCGACATGCCGTTCCCGCATGCCGGACAGAACATCCTCGAAATGGAACTGGAAACCGCCAAGGGAGAATTGACGCCGGCCAACAACCGTATCGTCGTTGCCGCGGAAGGCGTGCGCGAGAACCTGCGCGTCCTGCTCGTCTCGGGCGAACCGCACGCCGGGGAACGCACCTGGCGCAACCTGCTCAAATCCGACGCGGCCGTCGACCTCGTTCACTTCACCATTTTGCGCCCGCCCGAGAAGCAGGATGGCACGCCGATCAACCAGCTCTCACTGATCGCGTTCCCCACCCGCGAATTGTTCTCCGAGAAGATCAAGGATTTCGACTTGATCATCTTCGACCGCTATCAGCATCGCGGCATCCTGCAGATGATCTATTACGACAACATCGCCCGATACGTCGAAGAGCATGGCGGCGCCCTGCTGCTGGCCGCCGGCGATGATTACGCCGGCCGCTACAGCCTGCAGCGCACACCGCTGGCATCCGTCCTGCCCGCCGTTCCGACCGGGCGCGTCATCGAAGAACCCTTCAAGGCAATGATCACCGCCGACGGGTTGAAGCATCCCGTGACGCGCGGTCTGCCGGGCGCGGCAAACGAAGTTGCATCCGCCGATCCCAATGCGAAGCCCTCCTGGGGCCGCTGGTTCCGCCAGGTCGAGGTAAAGCCCGAACACGGGACGGTCATCATGAAGGGTGCCGAGGATGCCCCCCTTCTCATTCTCGATCGCAAGGGCAATGGCCGCGTGGCGCTGTTGACATCCGATCAAGCCTGGCTGTGGGCCCGTGGCTATGATGGCGGGGGACCACATACCGATCTCCTGCGGCGCTTGGCCCACTGGCTGATGAAGGAGCCGGATCTCGAAGAAGAACGCCTGTTGGCGCATGCGCGTGGCCTCAAGCTGACGATCGAGCGGCGCACCATGGCTGAGACCGTGCCGCCCGTCACCGTGCGTTCACCGCAAGGCAAGACACACGAGGTGACGCTGGAAAAGATCGCGCCTGGCCTTTTCCGGACGAGCGAGGATGTCGAGCATCCAGGGCTTTACAAGGTGACCCAGGGTGAGCTGTCCGCCATCGCCCATGCCGGCGTCGAGGATGTGCGCGAGATGAGCGAGGTGACGGCTACGAACACCAAGCTCGAACCCCTGCTCAGTGCCACCGGTGGGGGCGTGTTCTGGACTCACACTTCCGGACTTCTCTCAAGCGGCAGCGCAACCGATGTCAGCGTGCCGCGCATTGCCATGATGGCGGGCACACGTGTCATGGCCGGTAATGGCTGGATGGGTCTCAAAGACCGCGCCGCTTACGTGACGCGCGGCGTCAAGCTGACGCCGATGTTTAACGGCTTTGCCGCACTGGCTGCCTTGCTCGCCTTCCTGGCCCTCGCATGGTGGCGCGAAGGACGCTAGAGCGTCGTGCGATATATCGGAAGCAATTTCTGTTTCTCTAAGCCGACGGCAAGCGCAGCACCGCCTTCAGGCCGCCCCGCGGCGAAGCGTCAAGTTCGAATTGTCCGCGATACATCTGTACGAAATCAGTCACGATCGATAGGCCAAGCCCCGAACCTGGTTTGGACTCATCAAATCGCAAGCCGCGCCTGCCGAGCTTGTTGCGCTGCGCTTCATTCAATCCTGGCCCATCGTCCTCGACGATGATTTCCACCTGCCCTGACCCGCCTTTGTGAACGGGACGTTGAGTTCGGACTGTCAGAAAAACCGCCGATCGCGCCCATTTGCATGCATTGTCGAGCAGGTTGCCAAGCATCTCCTCCAAATCCTGCCGCTCTCCCTGGAAGCGCGCACCATCAGGCACATTCGCTGTTATGGTAATGCCACGCTCGCGATTGATGCGCTCCAACGCACGAACCAACGGATCGGTCACTTCCATCACGCTCGTCACGCGACCGATCGCACCGACACGTGCCGCCATACGCGCCCGGTCGAGATAAAACGTGATCGAATGGCGCATCACTTCCGCTTGTTCGCTCACCTTGCGTGCCAGCACTCCCTCATCATCGCGCGCCTCATTGATGATCACAGCAAGAGGCGTCTTCAACGCATGTGCGAGATTGCCAACCTGCGTGCGTGAGCGATCCACGACATCCTGGTTTGATTGGATCAAGGCATTAAGTTCAACCTGCAACGGGACGATTTCAGCGGGAAGTTCACCGTCAAGCCGCTCTGCTTCCCCCGAGCGGATCGCCGCGAGCCCCCTCTCGACCCGCTTGAGCGGTAACAGACCAAAGCGAATCTGGAACAGTGTGACCGCAACCAACCCAAGGCCTGCCAACGCAAGCGCGGTTGTCAATCGATTTCGGAAATTGGAAACGAGGGCATCAAGCCAATCGAGCGGCCCGGCAACGATAATCGAATATCGCGGATGATCGGGCATGTAGCCAAGCGTATTGACAACCTCGACAATGCGCATTGGGTCACCCGTCGGACCCGATACGTTCATCCAGCGCGTGCCGCTTGAATCGGCAGGAAAACCGCGCTCAGCCGGAGAAGGCAACCTGCCTGTCGCCAACGACGCCGACACCAGCGTTGGCAACTCGGGATTATCCAGCGGTTTGATCTGCCAGTACCACCCCGAGTGGGTGACCTCGAACAGTGGCTCGTAACGGTTTGTCGGTGAGACCGGAACGTCACGCGCTTCGCTCAGGCTGTCAAACATGATCGCTGTTGCAAGCTTCTTTAGCTGCGCATCAAATGATGCTTGCACGTCCTCACGGTAAAGCGAGTAGATGATGAGGCCAGCGAGCGGCAGGACCAGGAGCGTCCACGCCGTGGACGTTGCAAAAAGCCTGAAAGCGAGTGAGTTAAACCGCATCAGGGCTTGAACTCAGTCGATAGCCCAACCCCCGTACTGTCTGGATCAACTCCGATGGCAGCTTCTTTCTCAAGCGTCCGATGAATACCTCAATCGTATTGGAATCGCGATCAAAGTCTTGATCGTAAAGATGTTCCACAAGTTCGGTCCGTGAGACCACGCGACCATGATGGTGCATCAGGTAGGCAAGCAGGCGATACTCGTGTGACGTCAGCTTGATGGGCTCGCCATCACACGTCACCCGCGCCGACTTCGTGTCAAGTCGGATCGGTCCACATTCGATCTCGTTCTTGGCATGCCCGCTTGCGCGGCGCACCTGGGCGCGCACACGCGCCAGCAACTCCTCCATGTGGAACGGTTTGGCAACATAGTCATCGGCGCCCGCATCCATGCCGGCAACCTTGTCGCTCCACCGGTCGCGCGCGGTAAGCACGATCACCGGCATGTTCCGATCCGACCGGCGCCATTGCTCGAGCACCGACAGACCGTCCATCTTTGGCAGGCCAATATCGAGAATCACCAGATCGTAGGGTTCTGTATCTCCGAGGAAATAGCCTTCCTCACCATCGAAAGACGTATCCACGGCGTAGCCAGAATCGGTCAACGCTCGCACCAGTTGACGATTGAGATCGTGATCATCTTCAACAACGAGAATCCGCAACGTTGTCTTCCGTTCTTTAATTGAGACTGGCCGCGGATTATAGCGAGGCCATCCAAAAATCCTAGATCAAGTTATGTCCTCGTCCCACCCCGTCTCTTGCCTCAGAACATGAGGTTTCGGCCATCCGCAGTCGGGGCTCAAACTGCTCGAAATCACCCCCTGTCCGATGATCAGGGCCGTCCCTTTATCTTACATCCTCGTTTAGAACGGCTTGCGCGCATCAACGCTCCGCCGGCTGAGTTGCCCACGATCGTCGCGGATCACCAACCGATAGACATAATCGCCCTTCTCGCGACATAGAGAAGTTCTGACAATCGCACCGTCAAGTTTGTTCCGGGCTGCACCAGCCAGCTCAGCGACTGTGGTCAGCCGTTCCCGTTTTACAATCCGCGCCGCGATCGACCAGTCCTCGAAACAAAAATCGGTGTCTGTCGCCACCGCTGCCGTTGCAAGATGTACCAGCACAACAAAGACACCCCCCAGCAGTGCTGCAAAACGAAATGACGTCATCCCGGTACTTCCTGCGATCCATCCCAATGCCGAGATCAGCATTCGTGACAAGCATGACGCCATGTGCCTGAACAACCCCTGAATACAACGTGTCGTCGACACGCCTGTGTCAGGTTCACAATTTGACCGCAAGCGACTTGCGAACGATCGGCTGTGTGGCACGCAAACGTCCATAGATCGCCAACAAGGTACCGACCACACCGCCGAGCGCCTGCACCACCTCGGTCAACTGCTGCCCGATCTGCCCGACCATTTCCGCTGTGATATCGAATCCGATAAGTGGACCAATAACAGGCAGAACGGTTGCCGCAGCCGTCACCATCACCCCCCAGATCGTCATGGATTCGCCCCACCATTTCGCTGCGGGCGCCGTTTCGTTGTTCTCACTCGTCATGGATCGGTCTCCTTTTGTGATCTCGGTTTCACGCGCCTTGGTCTTGGAATTTGAATTGACGGCCGCGTCCCCCAATTCGGCTGGCTGGTAGATCAGCTCCCCAGCCCGCGCCAGGGTAACGTCGACCCGACGCAGCCAACCGCGCCCGAAGCGCCAGAAGTGCTTGAGCGCACGATATCGATCGCGGCGGATCTCTGCGTATCGCGTCAGTGCCTCGACAAGCGGCACGGATGCAATTCGCGCGCGCGTCTGAGGACCGATCTCTCCATCGATCCCGACACCGATCGCCTCTTGCAGAATGCGGATAGCACCGGTAACGCCGTGGTTCACCGCGGCATCGAAATGCATCAATGCGAGCGGGGCAGGCATGCGCGCGCAGTCCGCCGGCCCCCAATAGCGGGTCCGGTAGATTTCCTGAACCATCGCATATGGAATTCGCTTCAGTCGTGCAACGAGCCGGCTTCGGCTTTCAGGCGAGACACTCTCACCAACCCACCGGGCATAGTCCGAAAGCGTGATCCCCTTGTTCGTCGGACCACCCGGATCGTAAGGATCGTCACTGAAGCCACCTTCCATCTCAAGCACGTGCCGCAAAGCCCGGGTGAAGAGGTCAGGAGCGGCTGATGCTGCCGCCTCCACAGCTACCTTGGGATCAACCGGCGCCTCAATCGGGTCGCTCTCCTTGGGCCACCTGTAGGAAAGCACGCGCGACTTCTCAAATGCCGCCACGCTGACGCTGTTGGACTGGTTACCTCCCAGCAGGAATATCTGGGCGTCCGTCTCACCCATAACAAAACCGACGTGACCCAAAGCCGGGTTGGGGCCCCGGCTCAAAACTGCAATCGCCCCGACGCAGGGTGCCTCGATGAGATCGCCCCAGCTGAGATAGGATCGTGCTTGCAGCGACTTGGTGCTGGCCCGCCCCGAGCGTTCCAGACAAGCACCGACATACGCCGCGCACCAGGCAACGTCATCATCGGCAATCGACGCGTGGCCAACCGCCTTAAACATATCGAGAATGCGCGAATTGCTGTTCGAGCCCGCCACTTCGAGCACGCCAAATTCGCGCCAAGCCCAGATGAGCCAGTCGGGTTGTTGCATTACCAGCTTTCCCTGAATGTTGGCGACACCTGCAGCCTTAGAGCGCGGGCGAAATAGTGCCCGACGCCCCAGCCCGCCTTTTCTTACGGGGGCTACTTGTTTGGTCGCATTCTCTTCGACGAGCCGATTTCCACTTCGCCGGAAAATGCTTCAGACGACGGCCTCGCGTGGCGCTCCTCGCCCATAGACCGCACTCATCTGATAAACCCGCACGGTGTAGGAAGGCTGCGGAGAACCAAAGTCATTGGCCTGATCGTCAGCTCGATAGACAATCTGCGGTGTCGCGCTGCTCAAAACCCTCTTGACCTCACCACCGCCGACAATCTCAACCTCGTAGCCTTCGCTCGTCTCGCCCAATGGCACTTCAACGACATCCCAGCTGTCACCACCCGTTCGTGTGCAACGGACCCAAGTCATCGTCAGGTCGCCAAGTTCGGGAGTGTTACGCAGGGCGCGCACGTGGACCGGCGCATAAGGTCTCAAACCAATTCCCGCAAAAGTATGTGTTGTGGTCGCATAGGTCCTGTCGCCGATATTTCGGCTGGCCGGACCACAGCGCCAGGAATAGGCAAGCCCAACGTCGGCCAAGGTCTGCGGCAGGGCAACCAATGAAGAATTCAGCAGTACGAATGGCGACCCGGCCGGGAGTGGCGTCCGCATCGCTTCGCCTGTTCCTGCCTGTCCGCGCAGCAGGTCGGACAACTCATAAACACCCGTTGCAACAAGCTCAGCGCGCGCAAATTGGAGCACTTCCCACCGACCATCCCCATTGCGCACGGCAGCAGCGTTCCGCCCGCCGAGCAATTGAAGTGTGGTCACGGAGGAGAGTTCTCCACCAGCAATGGCAACGCGCAATGTGTTGCCACGGTCAAAGCGCGCTTCGGGACCGGCGGCAAAATCAGTTTCTGTCAATCCCACAATGGCGGGTGTGTCGATACGGGCTTGCAGTGTAAAACCGGTGTCTTCCGGCGATCGATAGACTGCAATCGCTCCCGGCCATGGGTCTTGCCGCGCAACAACGTAGCCTGCCTCTGGCACTTCATCGCCGCGCAAAATGGGCAGATCGAGAAAATAGATGAGTGGTGGTCCGGCTATCACATCTTGTCCGCCAGGACGTGTCCTTCGCCCACTAGTACTCCCATCATAGATGCTCGCATCGACCGCCCGCGCTTCAATCTCGCGCACACCGCGATCGGAAACTTCAGTGACCCGGTAGCTCCGATCGCCCGCCTCGGTTGCCACCGCGATGAGATCACCGGGCTCGACGGCAATTCGGCTTGGCGGCAACACCACGCTAACGTGCTCGCGCGCAACCCACGTCTCGTGCAGCCAGGAGTCCGCAATTTGTATGGCCTGCTCTTCGTCGAGTACGATCGGCAGTTCGGCCTGTGAGATACGCCCGCTCACGCCGACAAGCCTTCGCGATTCGGCAACGGCTTGCCTGTAATCATCTATCGCGCCGATGTAGGTGAGCTTTGCCGCAGCCGGCAACTCGGTCTCCTGCCCGCGCGTAAACGTCGTTAGCGACGTATCGGCATCGACTTCCACCAGATCCGCCTGGTCGAACCGGGCAACCGGTTCATCCGCCGCTCGGTTTCGCAAGACAATCCGACCACCACTCTCGTGCGTATCGATAAAATAGGCTAGAGCCAGCGGTTGCATGGCATCGCGCAACGACATCACATGATCGATGACATAACCGGGAACCAAACCGTTCAACTCTGCCAACGCATGCTCGGCAAAGCCGTAGTCCTGCATCATCTGGTTGACCACGGCCTGAAGTGGAACATTGGCGACACGCCCATTGAGCCAATGGCCTAGCAGCCAGTTGTTTCCGTCGCCCCATACCTTGAGATTATTTGGAAATGCAGGATAGGGGCGCGCATCCCAGGCATAGATATGCAGGTGATCGAGCTGCACCATTCGCCCGCCATAGACCACCGATATCGGGTTGGCTCCAGCGGTGTAGAGCGATGATGTAGGATCGAAAGCCCTGGTCAGCGCCTTGATGTACTGGCGCTGCATCAAGTCGTCGCGTCGCCCGCGTGAGTAGTATGGCAAAGCCGTCTCAGCACTCTTGGGATCGACGAAGACGTTGGGTTGATTGGCTCCCTTGTCGACCGCCGGACAGCCCACTTCCATGAACCAGACCGGCTTGGATTGTGGCACCCAGGCCGTCGGAACCATCGCCTCGATACCGCCTGGCCTGTCGAAGTGAGGCTCGCTCCACCAGGACTTCAGATCCTTGTAGCGGAACACCCAAGGCTTGCCCGCGGCGCCATCGGTGATCGGCGTTCGCACCTGGGCTTCACGATCGGCGGAATTCGTATAGTACCAATCGAACCCCTCACCGCCAGAAACGTACCTGCTCAAATAGTTGAGGTCATAGATCGAGCGCTCGCCGTCGATAAAGTCGCGATGGCTGCGGCCATCGCGCCAATCGGCCAGCGGCCAGTAAAGATCGATCCCGATGGCATCGATAGAGGGTGATGACCACAACGGATCCAGATGGAAATAGACATCACCTGTCCCGTCCGGTGGTTGATAACCGAAGTACTCCGACCAATCCGCCGCATACGTCACCTTGGTTGCCGGACCGAGCACAGTCTTCACGTCATGCGCCAATGCAACCAGCGCATCGACAAACGGAAAGCTGGAGGCCGCAGCCCGGACCTGCGTCAACCCACGCAACTCAGTGCCGATAACGAAGGCATCGACACCCCCTGCGGCCTTCGCCAGATGCGCATAGTGCAACACCATGCGACGCAAACTCCACTCAGCCGGACCGCTATAGACAACGTTGATACCGCTGATGGCAAAGTTGCCGGGCGAGGCGGTGCCGACAAAACTGGCGATCTGCAACGCCGCCACAGCCGTCTTGTCGACGCTACCGCTCACTCCAGGTGCAGGATCACACGTGATACGGCCGCGCCATGGATAGACCGACTGGCTTGCAGCTCCCCCATAGGGATTGGGCAGTGCGTTACCGTCGGGAATGTCCATAAGTATGAACGGCGTCAACGTAACGGCCATGCCGCGCGCCTTCAAATCTTTGATTGCCTCCACGACGGTTTGATCGGACGGTGTTCCTCCATAGGCAGCGCGGCCATCTTTTTCACTGACAAGGTAGGCATTGGCGCGCGTCAACCCGGCGACACTCCAACTCAATGGAGTTGTCACTTTGGCCGCAGCGTCAACGCCAGGACGAATCTGGCAGTGCTGTGCGCGCAGATCCGAACCAAACCAACTCGTGACCAGAGAA
>ERZ795053.7594-NODE-7594-length-10398-cov-9.024558_pt1 | contig 10398 bp, 11 predicted proteins | sample MGYA00375137_ERZ795053 | MGnify/ENA primary metagenome ERZ795053 (study PRJEB30182, sample SAMN05720284) | activated sludge metagenome | isolation source: Anaerobic digester | place: Hong Kong | collected 2014-12-17 ... | reverse complement strand
AGGTCTCGCGCCCGGCCAGCACCTGGGCGAGCGTGCTCTTGCCCGAGCCGTTGGGACCCATGATGGCGTGCACCTCGCCGTCGGCGACCTCGAGGTCGAGGCCCTTGAGGATGTCCTTGCCGTCGATTGCGGCGTGCAGGTTGTTGATTTTCAGCATCTCGATTCTCCTGTGGGTCCTTAGCCGACGCTGCCTTCGAGGCTCACGCCCAGCAATTTCTGTGCTTCCACCGCGAATTCCATCGGCAGTTCCTTGAACACCTCGCGGCAGAAGCCATTGACGATCATCGACACCGCGTCTTCCGCGCTGATGCCGCGCTGCATCGCGTAGAAGAGCTGGTCCTCGCCGATGCGCGAGGTGGTGGCCTCGTGCTCGACGTGGGCCGTGGGGTGGCGCACCTCGATGGTTGGGAAGGTATGCGCGGCGCAGCGGTCGCCGATCAGCAGCGAGTCGCACTGGGTGTAGTTGCGCGCGCCCTCGGCCTTGGGCGTGACCTTGACCAGGCCGCGGAAGGTGTTGCTGCCGCGCCCGGCCGAGATGCCCTTGCTGAGGATGGTGCTGCGCGTATTGCGCCCCATGTGGATCATCTTGGTGCCGGTGTCGGCCTGCTGCAGGTTGTTGGTCAGCGCCACCGAGTGGAAGTCGCCGACCGAATCGTCGCCGCGCAGGATCACGCTCGGATACTTCCAGGTGATCGCCGAGCCGGTCTCGACCTGGGTCCAGGAGATGTGCGAGCGCGCGCCGCGGCAGTCACCGCGCTTGGTGACGAAGTTGTAGATGCCGCCCTTGCCGTCCTTGTCGCCCGGGTACCAGTTCTGCACGGTGGAATACTTGATCTTGGCGTCGTCGAGCGCGATCAGCTCGACCACCGCGGCGTGGAGCTGGTTCTCGTCGCGCATCGGCGCGGTACAGCCCTCGAGGTAGCTGACCGACGCGCCTTCCTCGGCGATGATCAGCGTGCGCTCGAACTGGCCGGTGTCGCGGGCGTTGATGCGGAAGTAGGTGGACAGCTCCATCGGGCATTTCACGCCCTTGGGAATGAAGACGAAGGAGCCGTCGGAGAACACCGCCGAGTTCAGCGCGGCGTAGAAGTTGTCGCCCGGCGGCACCACGGTGCCGAGGTACTGGCGCACCAGCTCCGGGTGCTCCTTCACCGCCTCGGAGAAGGAACAGAAGATCACGCCGTGCTCGCCGAGCTCCTTCTTGAAGGTCGTGGCCACGCTCACCGAGTCGAACACCGCATCGACCGCCACGCCGGCCAGGCGGGCGCGCTCGTGCAGCGGCACGCCGAGCTTCTCGAAGGTACGCAGCAGCTCGGGATCGACCTCGTCCAGGCTCTTGGGTCCGTCCTTCTTCGACTTGGGCGCGGAGTAGTACACGATGTCCTGGAAGTCCACCGGCGGGAACTGCACCGCGGCCCAGACCGGCGGCGTCATCGTCAGCCAGTGGCGGTAGGCCTCCAGGCGCCAGTCGAGCAGCCAGTCGGGCTCGCCCTTGCGCGCGGAGATGAGGCGGATGATGTCTTCCGACAGGCCCTTGGGCACGGTGTCGGTGTCGAGCGTGGTCTCGAAGCCGGCGGCGTAGTCCTGCTCGAGGAAGGCGCCGATGGCGTCGCCGCGGCGGGCGGGGGAGGTGGCGGCTGCCGGGGTGGGGGCGTTCATCTTCAGATCTCCTGTTCTTCTGCACGCGCGGTCGGGAGGCAGGCGGCGCTGCGCGCGGGGCCGTGGATGCGGTGTTCGGTGGTGTGCGGGGGCGGAAAGGCGGCGCCGGGGCCGGGGTGGACCATGTCGGCGATGTTGACCGCCTGCAGTGCCTGGCGCACCACGGTGTTGATCCGCATCCAGTTCTCGCGGATGCGGCAGTCGGATTCGATCGCACACACGCCGCTGTTCGAGCTGCACTCGGTGAGCCCGAAGGCCTGCTCCTCGAGGGCGTCGATTACGTCCGCCACGGTGATGCGGTTCGGCGGGCGGGCGAGCGTGTAGCCGCCATGCGCACCGCGCTGGCTGGTCACCAGCTCGTGGCGGCCGAGGGTCTTGAGCACCTTGCTGACCGTGGGCAGGCCCAGGCCGAGCGCCTCGGCAAGGCCGGTCGCGCTGTGCACGCGATCGGGATGCCCGGCCATGTGGGTCAGGATCAGGGTGCCGTAGTCGGTGAGTTTGCTGATGCGCAGCATGGCAATGTGCTCGCGGGGGTGGGTTCGGGATTAAAAGTACCAAAACGGTACTGTATAGTCAAGCCGCGGAGCATCTGCGACTTTCCGGCAGCGCCTGCATGAAACCGACGTGCTTCGGGTGGGCTGTAGGAGCGCCGGCAGCCGCGAATCTGGCGGCGTGGGCTCGGTGGGTGTCGGGGTCTGTACCGCTGCATTCGCGCCTGCCGGCGCTCCTACATAAAACCGATGCGGTTCGGGGGGCTGTAGGAGCGGCGGCAGCCGCGAATCTGGCGGCGTGGGCTCGGTGGGTGTAGGGGTCTGTACCGCCGCATTCGCTCCTGCCGGCGCTCCCACATAAAACCGATGCGGTTCGGGGGGCCTGTAGGAGCGGCGGCAGCCGCGAATCTGGCGGCGGGGGCTCGGTGGGTGTAGGGGTCTGTACCGCCGCATTCGCGCCTGCCGGCGCTCCTACATAAAACCGATGCGGTTCGGGGGGGCTGTAGGAGCGGCGGCAGCCGCGAATGCGGTGTTTGGAATTGGCGCCGCCATGACGCAGCGCCGCGGCTATGATTCGATCAGAGCGTCCGATCGGCGCCGGGCCAACGATCTAGAGGATTTGAACGACATGGAACCCGTCAGCGGCTGCAGCTATGTCATCCGCCTGTGCAGCGGCGAGCTGCGGAGGTGGCGCTTCGAGGGCGTGGATGTGCGCGGATTCGGCTGGTGGCTGGACGAGGAGACCGGGTTCGGCTTCTCCGATGCGAGCCTGATGTACGCCTGGGAGATCGTGGAGCGCGCCGACGATGGCTGAGCCCTGGATGCTGCGCGTCGCGCTCGCCTATCCGGCCTCGCTGGCGGTGCCTTGCGCCGGCCTGGTGGTGCTGGCGATGAACTGGCCGGTGGAGGTGCTTGGGGATCAGGGCCTCGCCTCTTTTTCAGTCGGCCTTGCCGGCGTGGCGGCGTGGACGCTGACCGAGTACGTCCTCCACCGCTGGATGCTGCACGGGGTGGAGCCGTTCCGGTCTTGGCATCGTGTCCATCATCACAATGCGGCGCTGCCGATCCGCGTGCCGGTGCTGTTCAGCCTGCTGCTTGCGGCGACGGTGATCGGCCTGCCTGCGCTGATCTCGGGCGGGAGTGCGTTCGCCGCGCCCTTGTCGGCGGGCATGTTGCTCGGCAACCTCCTGCAGGAGTCGGTGCACCACCGCCTGCACGACACCCAACCGCTTGGCGACTGGCTGGAGGCGAAGCGGCGTCTGCACGGCTTCCATCATTTCCGCGACGAGCGCCGAGGCTACGGCACGCTGACGGATTTCTGGGACCGCATCTTCGGCACGCTGCCGCCGCGCGCCTGAACGCGCTGCGGCCTCAAGCGCGCAGGCGCGCCACCCGCCAGGCCAGCACCAGCCAGCCGGCGATCATCAGGCTGCCGCCGATCGGGGTGATGGCGCCCAGCCAGCGGGGCGCGCCGAGCGCCATCAGGTAGAGCGTGGCACAGAAGACCAGGGTGCCGGCGGCGAGGAGCAGGGCCGCAAGGCGGCTTCCCGGCACGCGCGCAGCGCCGATCGCGAGCAGGCCGAGGGCGTGCCACATCTGGTACTGCACGGCGGTCTGCCACCAGCCCTGGGCGGTGGCGTCGAGCGCGCCGCGCAGCGCATGCGCGCCGAAGGCCCCGAGCGCGACGCCGAGCGCGGCGAGCAGCGCGCCGGCGAGGAGGGGGAGGCGAGAGGATGGATCGGTCATGGAGAGATGGCGTGCGAGTCGGCTGCAGTCGTTGCGGTCATGGAGCCGTGCGTGAAAGGCTCGCGGCTGCCGCCGCTCCTGCAAGGCCGCGGAGCACGACGGTTTCCTGTAGGAGCGGCGGCCGCCGCGAATGGCCGAGCCGCCGGCGACGGCTGACGCCTAACGCCGGACTTCCCTCACGCCAACCCCTCAGCCTTCAACACCGCCTGCACCGCCGGGCGCGCGGCCACGCGGGTCTGGAAGGCCGTCAGGTTGGGCCACTTCGCCAGGTCGATGCCGACGAACTTCATCCAGCTCAGCACGGTGAAGAGGTAGCCGTCGGCGACGCTGAAGTCCTCGCCCATCAGGTAGGGCTTGCCTTCGAGTGCCTCGTTCACATAACCGAGGCGACGCTCGAGGTTGGCGCCCGCGATCTCCTTCCACTCCTTGCCCGAGGCCGGGTTGAAGAAGGGGCTGCAGGACTTGTGCAGTTCCGATCCGATGAAGTTGAGCCAGGACTGCAGGCGATAGCGCTCGATGCTGCCGTTGGCGGGGGCGAGCTTCTTGCCCGGCGCCTGATCGGCGATGTACTGCACGATCGCCGCGCCTTCGGTGAGCAACTCGCCGCTGTCGAGCAGCAGCGCCGGCACGTAGCCCTTGGGGTTGCTCTTCCAGAAGTCTGCGCCACTGGCGGTCACCTTGGTCTTGAGGTCGACCGCCTCGGTCTCGTAGGGCAGGCCGGATTCCTCCAGCGCGATGTGGGGCGAGAGCGAGCAGGCGCCGGGTTTGAGGTAGAGCTTCATGTTGTCTCCTGGGGCTAGGGGTTGGGAGGGACGATTATGCCCCGCCGCGCCGTGGATCAGTCACCCCGCGCTCGGGTGCGTCATGTAGGAGCGCCGGCAGGCGCGAAGGCGGCGGTCGTTCGATTGCCGGTGCATCGATTCCCCGAGCGCGGCATTCGCGCCGGCCGGCGCTCCTACAGCAAACCCCGGGCGTTGTCGGTTCCGGTCGGGGCGATGCGCAGCGGCACTGTGACCGGGCCATCGTTGATGAGTTGCACCTTCATGTCGGCGGCGAAGCGGCCGGTCTGCACCTGCGGGTGGGCGGCGCGCGCCCGCGCGACGAAATGCTCGTAGAGCGCCTGGCCGGTCCGCGGGTCGGCGGCGTTGGTGAAGCTCGGCCGGTTGCCGCCCGAGGAGTCGGCGGCCAGCGTGAACTGGCTGACCACCAGCAACCCGCCTTCCACGTCCTGCACCGAGCGGTTCATCTTCCCGGCCTCGTCGGAAAAGATGCGCAGCTTGAGCATCTTGGCGAGCAGCTTGTCGGCCTCGGCGGGGGTGTCGCCGCGCTCGGCGCACACCAGCGCGAGCAGGCCGGGGCCGATCTCGCCGATGGTTTCGCCGTCGACGATCACGCGCGCTTCGGAGACGCGTTGCAGGACTGCGAGCATCGAAAATCCTTACGACAGGGGCTTCTGTAGGAGCGGCGGCAGCCGCGAACTGGGCGAGCGGATGCTCGGCGCGCGTGCCGGTCTCCACCGCCGCTTTCGCGCCTGCCGGCGCTCCTACAGGAGAAACGACGCGGGTCGGGGGGCTGTAGGAGCGGGGGCGAAAAACACGGGACAGACTGTGATTCGAAAGATACGGGACAGACCACGATTCCGCTGCGCGGCCGCAGTCTGCCCCGTTCAGGTGCGCCAACTACCTCATCAAACCGCCGCCAGCGCCTGCTCCAGGTCGGCGATGATGTCGTCGATGTGCTCGATGCCGATCGACAGCCGCACCATGTCGGGCGACACGCCGGCCTTGGCGAGTTCCGCCGGCGAGAGCTGGCGGTGGGTGGTGGAAGCCGGGTGGCAGGCCAACGACTTGGCGTCGCCGATGTTGACCAGGCGGGTGATCAGCTTCAACGCGTCCTGGAAGCGGCCGCCCGCCTCGAACCCACCCTTGACGCCGAACGACAAAATGCCCGAGGCGCGCCCGCCCATGTACTTCTTCACCAGGCCGTGGTCGGCGTGGTCGGGCAGGCCGGCGTAGTTCACCCACTCGACCTTGGCGTGCTTCTTCAGGTACTCGGCGACCTTGATCGTGTTGGTGCAGATGCGGTCCATGCGCAGCGCCAGGGTCTCGATGCCTTGCAGGATCAGGAAGCTGTTGAAGGGCGAGATCGCCGCGCCGGTGTTGCGCAGCGGCACCACGCGCGCGCGGCCGATGAAGGCGGCGGCACCCAGGGCCTCGGTGTAGCACACGCCGTGGTAGGAGACGTCCGGCTCGTTCAGGCGCTTGAAGCGCGCCTTGTGCTCGGCCCAGGGGAACTTGCCCGAATCGACGATGGCGCCGCCGATCGAGTTGCCGTGGCCGCCGAGGTACTTGGTGAGCGCGTGCACCACGATGTCGGCGCCGTGCTCGAAGGGGCGGCACAGGTAGGGCGAGGGCACGGTGTTGTCCACGATCAGCGGCACGCCGGCCTTGTGGGCGATCTCGGCCAGGCGCCCGATGTCGGTGACGTTGCCCAGCGGGTTGCCCACCGATTCGCAGTAGATCGCCTTGGTGCGCGCGTCGATGAGCGCGGCGAAGCTGTCCGGGTCGCGGTAGTCGGCGAAGCGCACCTCGATGCCGAACTGCGGGAAGGTGTGGGCGAAGAGGTTGTAGGTGCCGCCGTATAGGGTCGAGGCCGAGACGATGTTGTCGCCGGCCTCGGCGATGGTCTGGATGGCGTAGGTGATCGCCGACATGCCCGAGGCCACGGCGAGCGCGCCGATGCCGCCTTCGAGCTCCGCCACGCGCTGCTCCAGCACCGCGGTGGTCGGATTCATGATGCGGGTGTAGATGTTGCCCTGCACCTTGAGGTCGAAGAGGTCCGCGCCGTGCTGGGTGTCGTCGAAGGCGTACGAGGTGGTCTGGTAGATCGGCACCGCGACGGCCTTGGTGGTGGGGTCGGGCGAATAGCCGCCGTGCACGGCGATGGTCTCGAGCTTCATGGGTCAGGTCTCCCCTTGGGTGAATGTGGCGGGGAGTATAGCCAGCGCGGGCTGGATACGGGCAGCCCGGTCGCTGGATCGGTGGCGGCGAGGCCCGCAAGCCGGCGCTCCCGATCGGTAAGGAGCCGAGCCTGTCCGCTCGCGACGCAAGCCGAGCGGACGTTTGTTGCGCGGAACGATCGCTTCCCCCGCGCCGGATCGCCGCGCCTCGGGCATCATGGCGCGCTTCACAACCCGAGAGGCAGGCGAACCCCATGTATCCCATCCACGGCACCGACGCGCAGTTGCTGCTGGCGACCCTGATCGCCGCGAAGAGGCGACCCGCCGCGCTGACCGATATCGTCGCGGCCGCCGAGTTCATGGGCTTTCCGGTCACCGCGCCCGCGGCGTGGGCCACGGCCTTCGAGCGCTTCGTCACCCACGGGCTGTTGACCGCGGTGCGCGAGGGCTACGCGCTGACGCCGGCCGCCGTGCAGCTGGTCGAGGGCCTGCCGAAGAAGGCCGAGGCCGACGAGCGCGTGTTCCTGGTGCGCGAGCGCCTGGCGGCGTACAAGCCGGTCGGCGAGCACGCCGGAATCGGGATCGGGGCGGAGCAGTTCGAGGCGGCACTGCGGGATCATGCCAGGCTGGCCCAGCAGGGCGGCAAGAACCTGCTGATGCCCAAGCCCAAGCGCGACGATGAGGACGAGCGCAGGCGTCCGTACGGTGGCCGCCCCGGCGGCGGTCGCTTCGGCAACACCCGGCGGCGTCCGTGATGGCCTAGCGCGAACTTTGCGGCGCCGGCCGCTCCCCTTATCCGAAGCGGGTCGGCGGCACCACCCGGCCCACGCTGTCGTGCTCGATCTCCGGCGCGCCCGTCTCCGTGCGCAGCGGGATCACGCCCGCCCACACCGGCCACTCCAGGTCTTCCTCGTCGTCCTTCACGCCCCAGTCGCGCACCTTGGCCGAGGCCTCGTCGAGTGCGATCCGCAGCACGGTGGTGGCGTTGAGCTCCTTGTCGTTGATCGGGCGCAGCGTGTCCCAGCGCCCGGGGTAGAGCCCGTCGATGAAGGCGCGCAGGCTGGCGAGCTTGTACGCGGGCTCGGTCACCGCCTCGAAGCGGCCATAGATCACCACCGAGCGGTAGTTCATCGAGTGATGCAAGGCCGAGCGCGCCAGCACCAGGCCGTCGGCGAGCGCGATCGTCACGCAGGCTTCGCCGTCCGTCAGCGCCTTCAGCATGCGCGAGCCCTTGGCGCCGTGGATGTACAGATGCCCGCCCTCGCGCCAGTGGATCGTCGGGATCGCGTGCACCATGCCGTCGATCTGGAAGGCGACGGTGCACAGCATCGCCGCGTCGACGATGGCGGCGATGCTGTCGGCGTCGTAGTGCGCGCGCTCGGGCAGGCGGCGGACGCGGGTGCGCGGGGAGGGGGCGGTGGTGTGGGGCATGGCTTCAAGGCTCCGAAGGTTTCGACCACGCCATCCTAGGTTCGTGGTGGTACCTTGCGTAGTGCCACAGCAACCCACACGAATGGAGCCACGATGGAGCTCGACTGGCTGCTCGCTCCGCCCCTGCCCGCGGCCGTGCCGCGCCAGCGCGTGCTCTACCTGCGCCTGCGCGAGGCCATCCTGAGCGGTCGGTTGCCGGCCAATACGTGCCTGCCCGCCAGCCGCAGCCTCGCGGCGACGCTCGGCATCGCGCGCAACACGGTGCTGTTCGCCTACGAGCAGCTCGTCGCCGAGGGCTGCCTGGTCGCGGACCGCCAGGGGACGCGCGTGGCGCCGCTGCCCGCCGCGGCGTGCGCCGCGCAGCCCGCGTCGCCAGCACCGGAGGCCTCGCCGACCCTGTCCGCGCGTGCCGCGGCGGCGCTGCAGCGCGAGCCGGCGCGCGACGCCGAGGCGCTGCCGTTCTCGCCCGGCGTGCCGGATTTCGGCGCCTTTCCCTTTCGCGCCTGGCGCGCCTGCCTCGAGCGTGCGTGGCGCGACGCCGGCTGGCGGCAGCTCGGTTATGCGGCGCACGGTGGCGATCCCGCCTTGCGCGCGGCGCTCGCGGCCCACCTGACGAGCGTGCGTGGCCTCGCGGTGGACGCCGCGCAGATCCTGATCACCAGCGGCACGCAGGCGGCGCTCGACCTGTGCGCGCGCCTGCTCGCCGATCACGGCGACACGGTGTGGGTCGAGAACCCGGGCTACCTCGCCGCCCGCGTCGCCTTCGGCCTCGCCGGCCTGCGGGTGCACGACGTCGCGGTCGACGCCGAGGGCCTGGCCCCCGGCGCCGACGATTGGCAGCATCGGCGACCGCGCCTGATCATGGTCACCCCCTCGCACCAGTACCCCACCGGGCGGGTGATGTCGCTGGCGCGCCGGCTCGCGCTCATCGAGCGCGCCCGCGCGGCCGGCGCCTGGATCGTGGAGGACGACTACGACAGCGAGTTCCGCCGCGCCGGCCCGGCGCCGCCCGCGCTGTTCGGCCTGCACGCCGACGCCCCGGTGGTCTATGCCGGCACCTTCAGCAAGACGCTGTATCCGGGCCTGCGCCTGGGCTACCTGGTGCTGCCGCGCACGGTCGCGGACGACTTCATCCACGCCGCGGCGCGCGCCACCCGCGCCGGGCAGGGCATCGAGCAGCGCGCGCTCGCCGACTTCATCGCGCGCGGCCACTACACCACCCACGTCCGTCGCATGCGCGCCCGCTACAGCGCCCGCCAGGCTGCGCTGCGCGCCGCCCTGCAGCAGGCCTTCGGCCCCGGGCTGGTGCTGTCGGGCGGCGAGGCCGGGCTGCATCTGGTGATGTGGCTGCCCGATGCGCTCCCCGATGTCGCGGTGGCGCAGCGCGCCGCGCGGCTCGGGCTGGGCGTGCGCGCCCTGTCGGCTTACGCCCGCCCGCCGGTGGGCTGCAACGGGCTGGTGCTCGGCTACGGGAACCTGGACGAGGGCGCGGTCGAGGGCGCGGTGGCGCGGCTGAAGCGGGCGGTGGCGGGGTGATTCCGCCGCGACCATCGGCCGCAACCGTTCGCACACACCGCAAGGCTGCCGGCCCGGGCGGCCGATGCGTTATCCTCGGGCCCCGCGCGCAGGCCGCAGCGGACCTGCTGTTCCCGCGCTCGGCCGCCGGTCGCGGCTACAATGACATCAACATCGATTCGAACGGCTCCCACCCATGCCCATCCTCGACTGGCTGAACAAGCGCCAGGCCCTGCAGGCCGCCGCGGCCGTGCCTTACCGGCTGATCGAAGTGGACGCCGTCCACGGCGACCCCGCGGCCGACAACTGGCTGATCCAGGGCGACAACCTCGACGCGCTCAAGGCGCTGCTGCCCTTCCATGCCGGCCGGGTCAAGTGCATCTACATCGACCCGCCCTACAACACCCGCTCCGCCTTCGAGCACTACGACGACAACCTCGAGCACAGCCAGTGGCTGTCGATGATGGCGCCGCGGCTGGAGCTGCTACGCGAGCTGCTCGCCGAGGACGGCAGCATCTGGGTGTCGATCGACGACAACGAGGGGCACTACCTGAAGGTGTTGATGGACGAGGTGTTCGGGCGGGGGAATTTCATCGC
>ERZ795053.7593-NODE-7593-length-10398-cov-17.003384_pt1 | contig 10398 bp, 11 predicted proteins | sample MGYA00375137_ERZ795053 | MGnify/ENA primary metagenome ERZ795053 (study PRJEB30182, sample SAMN05720284) | activated sludge metagenome | isolation source: Anaerobic digester | place: Hong Kong | collected 2014-12-17 ... | reverse complement strand
CAGAAACGATATAACCAACGTGGGATGGGGTAAGTGCTTACCATTCCACCGTTATGGATTGTTTAGCTCCCCCTTCTCCTGCGTGGGAGGATGGCCGGAAAAGGGCGTGAATACTTGCAACTCCACCATTCGGGCCAGGTGATGTATATTTGAAGGTGACGTCATGACCTGACAAACAGGAAGGAGCATTTACTATGAAACCTTACCTCATCATCGTGGAAGACCCCAGCTCCGATAAACTGCTCAACGCCGCTGTCATTCAGGCTGATAACGAGCAACAGGCAGAGACTCAGTCCCGGCAACTATTTCCCAACCTACCCGGACAAGATCTGTGCGTATATGACATACATGAACTGAATCATGATTATCCCGATGGCTGGACCTATCAGGATTAAATATACCCCTACACGGTCAGTGGCGTTTGTGATCGGCCCTGGCGATTGACTTGAAGTGGCCAAAGAGAATTGCTGCATGGATACCCTAATCGCTGAAACCGATGACGGCGCTGCGGCCGGTATGTCCTACGTTTTGAAGGAGGAAGCCCAACTCGCTCAGATTTGGAACACCCAGGACCAGGCCGGACACGAATGCGCTATACAGGAAATTGCCGACCGGTTCAGCGGAGTACGCCAGCGTCTTGAAGGGATACGCCCTCTTGCCGATACCGCGTGGGAACGGTTCATTACCCTGACCCTAGAGCGAATTCTCTCGGATCATCTCCGCGGATTCCTTGACGAGATCGGGGAAGAGATGCAAACAGCAACCCAGCAGCTGACTGAGGTCGATTGCGAGATAGACCGTATCCGGTCGTGCATCTATGACAGGCGGCGGGTGCTGGCGGAAAAGATCTCTCTGCTGGAGTCCCTGGCGCATCGCACCTCGACCCAAAACCATTTAAGCATGATGCTGACCCGGGTCGAAGGGCTGGAATCCTATCTGCTGGGCCGCAAGGACGTGCCGCCGCAATCCTATGAAATGCATTACAAACGGCATACCAACGCGCCAGGCGACTTGTTGTATCTGCGGGTGCGGCTGCTGACGACACGTATTGCCTCGGTCGCCGCAAACCGCAGCCGGCATTTAGGTGAACTGGATACCGGATTGACTGAATCGTTGCTGGAAATTGAGCAGCTCAAGCTCAGCCTGGCAGCATTTATCGCCCGGATCGAGTGCATGAGCGATATAACCCGCTATTGGCTCGCCTATCTCGATATCGCTACTGAACAGACAGTTCCTTAAACCGTTCCCTTTTATAAAACCCGCACGCCCAATACACCCTGTACCTCGGCAATCTGCGCCACAACCGTCTCCGGCACGGGTCTGTCCGTATCAACCAAGGTACAGGCAATTTCACCGCGCGATTTATTGAGCATATCCATAATATTGATGCCGGCCATGGAAATCGCCTTGGAAATCCTTTCGATCATATGCGGGACATTGGAGTTGACAATCGCCAGACGGGGCCCTCCGTTGCGCGGCATCGCCATCTCTGGAAAATTCACAGAATTATGCACAACCCCATTTTCCAGATAGTCACGCATCTGGTCAGCGACCATGATTGCGCAATTATCCTCGGCTTCAACCGTGGACGCGCCCAGATGCGGCAGCATGATCACCCGAGGATGGCTTTTTAACCGGCTGGTGGGAAAATCGCAGACGTAGGATTTCAGCTTGCCTGCTTGCAATGCCTCGAACAACGCCTCCTCGTCCACCACACCTTCGCGCGAGAAGTTCAACAAGGTCAACCCTGGACGGCTGTTTTGCAGAAACTGGGCGTTGACCAAATGACGGGTTGCGTCGTTCAATGGAACATGCAGGGTAATGAAATCGGCCTGCGCAGCCATCTCGTTAACACTCAGCACCTGTTCGACCTGTGAGGAAAGCTGCCAGGCGTTACTGACGGTGATATGCGGATCGTAGCCAATCACCCGCATCCCCAGCGCACGGGCGGCGTTGGCGACCTTGACGCCGATGGCGCCTAATCCGATCACTCCCAAGGTGCGGTTGGGTAATTCGATGCCGACAAACTGCTTCTTGCCGGATTCGACTTGCTTGGATAATTCGGCATCATTACCTTGCAGGTTGCGCGCATAGTCCCAGCCAGCGCAGATGTTGCGCGCCGACAGCAACATACCGGCGATCACCAGTTCCTTGACTGCATTGGCGTTGGCACCGGGGGCATTAAACACGCAGATGCCCTTAGCGGTCATCTGGGGAACCGGGATATTGTTAACACCGGCGCCTGCGCGACCGATCGCCTTGAGACTCGCAGGAATCGGCCAGTCATGCATCTTAAAGGAACGCAGCAATACTCCATCGGGATGGGTGATTTCCGAAGCAATCTCGTAACGGTCGCGGGGAAGGCGTTCCAAACCGGAAACACTGATACTATTCAAAGTCAGGATCTTGTACATCGTCTTGCAATCGAGTTAGGTAAGAAGCACTCCTCCTTGCGGGGAAGAGTCCACTGGACACCCTCCCCCTCGCGGAGGAAGGTGGCGATGGGGGTCATTAACCTCGCCGTTTCTGGAAATCCGCCATGAAACCGGCCAGTGCCTTGACGCCTTCAACCGGCATAGCATTGTAGATGCTAGCGCGCATCCCACCGACTGAACGATGGCCAGCCAGGGTTAATAAGCCAGCAGCCTTGGCCTCCGCCAGGAACGGCTTGTCCAATGCCGCGTCAGGCAAGGTGAACGGCACATTCATCCACGAACGATAGGCCGGATCAACTGGGTTTTTGTAAAAGCCGGATTCGTCAATTGCTTTGTACAGCAGATCAGCTTTGGCTTTATTGCGTTCACCGATCGCTGCCAAGCCACCCTGGGCTTTCATCCATTGGAATACCAAGCCAGCAATATACCAAGCGTAGGTCGGCGGCGTATTGTACATGGACCCTTCCTTGGCCATCGCTGCGTAATCCAGCATAGTGGGGGTTCCGGAGACGGTTTGCCCCATCAGGTCCTCACGGACCAGGACGATGGTCAATCCTGCTGGCCCGATATTTTTCTGAGCACCGGCGTAGATAACCCCAAACTTGCTCACGTCGATCGGGCGGGACAGGATAGTGGATGAGAAATCCGCCGCCAAGGGCATATCTACTTCGGGAATCGTATGCATTTCGACGCCGTTAATCGTTTCATTGGGCGTGTAGTGCAAATAGGCGGCTTCTGGGTCGCACTTCCAGGTTTCACGGCCAGGAACCGTGGTGAAGTTGACCGGTTCGGAACTGGCAGCGACATTGACCTGGCAGAATTTCTTAGCTTCGGCAATAGCTTTCTTCGACCATTGCCCCGTGTTGAGATAGTCTGCCTTGTTTTTGCCGCGCAGTAGATTCATGGGAATCATCGCGAACTGGCTGGAAGCACCGCCCTGCAGAAATAGCACCTTGTAATTTGCCGGAACGCTGAGCAGTTCGCGCAGATCTGCTTCGGCCTGTTCGGCGATGGAGACAAATTCCTTGCCGCGATGACTCATTTCCATCACCGACATGCCGGAACCGCGCCAGTCGAGCATCTCGGCTTTGGCCTGTTCCAGAACCGCCTCAGGCAACATGGCGGGACCTGCACTAAAATTATAGGGACGTGGCATTTTGAACATCCTTCATGACCGCGGAGAAACGCGGCGCATGGTAGCAGAAACACCTCATTTCGGGTAATGGATCACGCCGCCGCAGCGAGCCGCACCGGCTTCAACAACTCAAAAAATTTAAAGCGACTCACTCAAAGCGGTTTACCACCCATGAAACCAGAATTACCCCTAAAACGTATCTATCCATTCCTATTTGTTTTTTTATGGAGCACTGGCTTTATCGGCGCCCGGTTTGGTTTGCCGTTCTCCGAGCCATTATCTTTTCTGCTCACCCGTTATCTTTGTGTCATCGCCTTAATGATGCTGATTGCCGTATTGAGCCACGCTCCGTGGCCAAAAGAACCCAGCCAATGGTGGCATATCGGCGTATCCGGAGTGCTGATCCACGCCACTTATCTAGGAGGCGTATTTCTGTCAATCAAGCATGGCTTGCCAGCGGGCATTACCGCGCTGGTGGTCGGCATGCAACCATTGCTCACCGCTCTCAGCGCCGGCTGGCTCCTCGGAGAACAGGTCAGCGTGCGGCAATGGACCGGTCTGGCATTGGGGTTCACTGGGCTAGCGCTGGTGGTATCCGGCAAGTTCGGAATTGATACCGGACTCGGGCCGATGCTCGTTCCGGCGTTGGTAGCATTATTGGGGATTACCGCCGGGACGCTGTATCAGAAGCGTTTTTGCACGGGGTTCGATCTACGCACCGGCTCGGTCATTCAATTTATCCCGAGCGCTATCGTCACCGCTGCCGCCATCGCTCTATTTACAGAGTTCCAGATTACCTGGACCGGCCAATTCGTGTTTGCGCTCGGCTGGCTGGTGTTCGTGCTGTCCATTGGCGCGATCAGCCTATTAAACCTGCTCATTCACAGCGGCAGCGCCGTAAACGTCGCCAGCCTGTTTTACCTGACGCCCTTGAGCACCGCACTGATCGCCTGGGTAATATTTGGCGAGACGCTCCCGCCCGTCTCCCTGGCCGGCATGGTACTGGCGGTAGGGGGTGTCTATCAGGTTGTCCGGCGCTAGGGAGAGGCACATCCTTGGCGAGAGGACTTGCTTCTCCTCACGGATGCAGGGTTCGAGGAATGATTATGCATTACAGCATATTCAATTCCAGCTTGGCGCGCATTGACATCAATTCAGGCGTCCACGGCGGCTCCCAAACCAATTGAACATTGACGGATTCCACACCGGCAACATGACGAACCGCGTTTTCGACCCATTCCGGCATCGAACCCGCCACCGGACAACCCGGCGCGGTCAGGGTCATCTTAATATCCGCGTGATCACCGAGCGGATCGACATCCAAGCCGTAGATCAGTCCCAGTTCATAAATGTTGACTGGAATTTCAGGATCATAAACGGTTTTGATCGCGTCGATCACCCGGGCTTCCATTTCGTCAGCATCAGGGATCGCCGGCACCGCGTGAGTTTCAGTCATAATCAAAGCCTCCCTTAGAGAAGAATACCGTTCACTCAGTCGCTACCGCTTCCTTGCGCTCCTCCAGCGCCGCACGCACCGCATGCCAAGCCAAGGTGGCGCATTTGACCCGGCTGGGATAATCACGCACTCCAGCTAATACGCTGAGCTTACCCAGCCCTTTCGGGCATTCACATTCCGTCGTCACCACGTCATGGAACGCTTCAAACAAGTGTTCTATCTCAGCAACTGGCTTGCCTTTAAGCGCTTCAGTCATCAGCGAAGCAGAGGCACTGGAAATCGCGCAGCCCGCGCCCTGAAAGGAAATATCCCGGATCACCTCATCTTCAATGTCCAGATATACGCTGATCCGGTCGCCGCACAGCGGATTGATGCCATTGGCCTGATGGGTGGGCTGCGAAATGACACGGAAATTCCGGGGCCGCTTGTTGTGGTCCAGGATCACTTCTTGGTAGAGATCACGCAGGTCGTTCATAGCTCGAACATTTCCTTCACTTTCCAAAGGGCCGCGACCAGGGCATCGACCTCGTCGCGGGTGTTGTAAACGGCGAACGACGCCCGCGCCGTGGCGGGGACGCCGTAATGCTGCATGACCGGTTGGGCGCAATGATGGCCTGCCCGGACGGCCACTCCCTCGCGGTCGAGGATGGTACCGATATCGTGAGGGTGAATCCCTTGCAGGGTAAACGCAATCAGCGCGGCCTTGTTACGCGCGGTACCCATGATCTTGAGACCGGGGATTTCGCTGAGACGGGTGGTCGTGTACTCCAACAATGCATGCTCATGGGCGGCAACCCGGTCCAGGCCAATAGCATTCAGCCAATCGAGCGCTGCACCCAGCCCGATCACCCCGGCAATGTTCGGCGTACCGGCCTCGAACTTATTGGGCAGTTCAGCATATTCAGTCTTTTCAAACGTCACTAGGCTGATCATATCGCCGCCGCTCTGATACGGCGGCATCGCTTCCAGCAAAGTTTTCTTGCCGTACAGCACCCCGGCGCCGCTTGGACCATAAATCTTGTGCGCGGAAAAGGCGTAAAACTCACAGTCCAGTTCCTGCACGTCTACTGCGAGATGCGGGACCGATTGCGCACCATCGACCAGTACCGGAATGCCCCGTGCGTGGGCCAGGCCGATCATTTGTTTGGCCGGATTGAGCGTGCCGAGAGCGTTGGATAGATGGACAAATGCGACGAGTTTAACTCGCCCGCTATCCAGCAACCGTTCGTACTCTTCCAGGATCAACTCACCCGCATCGGTGAACGGCACCACCTTCAACACCGCCCCAGTGCGCTCGCACAGCAATTGCCAGGGGACGATATTGGAATGATGCTCCATGCCGGTAATGACAATCTCATCGCCCGCCTTGACTGCGCGACCCCCAAAGCTGCTGGCCACGAGGTTAATGCTTTCGGTGGTGCTACGGGTGAAAATGATCTCCTGAACACTGGCAGCATTCAGAAAAGCCCGTACTTTTTCCCGCGCCCCTTCATAGGCAGCGGTCGAGCGCTCCGATAGCAAGTGAACGCCACGATGGATATTGGCGTAGTAACCGGTATAGCACTCATTGATCGCGTCGATTACCGCCTTGGGTTTCTGTACCGAAGCCGCATTGTCCAGATAGACTAGCGGCTTGCCGTGAACCTGCTGGCGCAGGATCGGAAAGTCGGCGCGGATGCGGGCGATATCCAGTTCGCCCAGCGGAGGACTGATCGCGGGGGTTCTGGAATGCAGGGCGCTCATGTCGTTCATGCTGCCTCCATAATATCCAACGCCAGATGGTCAGCCAGCACGTGCGCCAAGCGCTCGCGCAACGGCGTTAGGCGAATACGGTTCAGACTGTCATTAGCAAACGCGTGAACCAGCAAGGCGCGGGCTTGAGCAGCAGGAATGCCGCGCGCACGCAAGTAGAACTCCGCGTCGGGATCGAGAAAGCCGGTGCTGGAGCCATGTCCGCATTTTACATCGTCAGCCAGGATTTCCAGCCGGGGATTGGCGTTAGCATGCGCCTGTTTGGATAGCAGCAGGTTGCGATTCGCTTGGCGGGCATCGGTTTTCTGGGCGTGCTGGCGCACATGAATCATGCCATCGAAAACCGTGTGTGCCTTGCTATCCAGCACACTCTTGAAAATTTGTTCGCTGGTTCCGCGAGGCTGGGCATGCTCGACCCGGATATGGATATCGCTGAACTGGGTATCACGCACCAGGGTCAAGCCGTTGAGGCTGCAATGAGCGCCTTCGCCGTCGAGCAGCGCCTCTAAATCGGTACGCGCCAGTTGAGCGCCGATGGATAACAGATGGAGGTGCGCCTGACTGTCGCGGCCTTGCTGGACTCGAACGCCACCGAGGTGAAACGCCTGTAGCGATTCTTCCTGAATTTGGTGGTAATCCAATACTGCGCCAGCGCCGAGTTGCAATTCAGCGACAGGCACGTTCAGATAGCGGCCCGTACCGCGGTACTCGACGACCACCGTGGCTTGAGTGCTGTCTTCCAGCGCTAGCAGCAGCCGTGGATGAACCGCGCTATCGCCGCCTGTGGCGTAGAACACCAAATGGATCGGCGCATCGACCACTGTTCCATGCGGCAGGCCAATAAAAGCACCGTCTTCCCAAAAGGCAGTATTGAGCGCGGCGAATGCATGATTTTCTAACCCCGGCAAGCGGTCCAGATACGGCTCGACCCATTCCGGGTGGGTCAACAGTGCTTGGCCCAGGCTGGCAACCAATGCCTGGTTAGGCAACGCATGCAATCGGGACAGCTTGGGGGCAAAACGGCCATTGACAAACACAAGCCGGTGCGCCGGCGTGTCCAGCGCCGGCAGCGCTTCCGCATCGACCACCGCATCCGCCGGTTGCTGGAAGGCAATCGCCTGCAAGGCACTCAGGTCCGTTAACCGCCAAGCTTCCTGTTGACGGGCTGGTAAACCCAACGCCGTGAAACGATCAAATGCGGTGCGGCGCAAACGGGCAATGGCATCCGGTTCGCGGCGATTCGTCATGAAGGCGGCAAAGCGCTGGCGATAAGGATCGGAGAAGAGCGGTGCAACGGCGGTCATGGTGTTTCCCTCAAGCCGCCCGGCGCGCCCGGCCGGGTTCTTCGTTGTACAGCGCGTAGCCTTGTTTCTCCAGTTCCATCGCCAAATCCTTGCCACCGGAGCGGACAATCTTGCCATTGACCAGAACATGGACGTGATCCGGAACAATGTAATCCAGTAGACGCTGATAGTGGGTAATCACGAGGAAACCGCGTTCCGGGCTGCGCAAAGCATTGACACCATCAGCGACGACTTTCAAGGCATCGATATCCAGCCCGGAGTCGGTTTCATCCATAACGGCAAACCGGGGCTGCAATACCGCCATCTGGAAAACTTCATTACGCTTTTTTTCGCCGCCGGAGAAGCCTTCGTTCACCGAACGCTTAAGCATGGATTCATCCATCTTGACCAGCGCCATGCGTTCATTCACCAGCTCCCAGAAATCCATCGCGTCCACCGGTGACTCGCCACGATACTTACGCACCGCATTGACTGCCGCTTTCAAGAAATACAGGTTGGCGACGCCGGGGATTTCCACCGGGTATTGAAAGGCCAGAAACAGCCCTTCGCAGGCGCGAGTTTCCGGGTCCATCTCCAGCAGGTTTTTGCCATCAAAAAGAATTTCGCCACCGGTGACGGTATAGCCTTCTCGTCCAGCAATGACATTGGCCAGCGTACTCTTGCCGGAGCCATTTGGTCCCATGATGGCGTGGGTTTCACCAGGGTGGATGACAAGGTCGATGCCTTTGAGAATCTCCCGGCCTTCGACGGTGACGTGCAGATTGCGAATGTCCAGCATGGCGTATGGATTCTCCCTGGTTTCAGAAGCCTTGTGATCAGCATGGCGGATCTAATCGGTACTGGATTAGTACTATTTATGCGTAGAATAGTTCCAAATGACTGGTTTGCCAAGTAGCACACGCTCCCTAGCGCGTAGCGAGTTCGGCAATTAACAACCTTGCGATTGCAGAACTTTAAGGTGAAAAACATCTGCCTGAGAGCAGAGTTGGCGCACCCAGCCCCAGTTTGCGGTGATGGTGGCTGCGTGAGGCAGGTATTCCCGTCTGCTTTTTTTGATGCGCTGTGTCTTCGGCAGTTGAGCGAACCGGTTTTCCATACTCATTGTGCATTCAATATCTTGAAGAAGATCTTGATGGTTGGGAAACACCGCTGCGGCAAGCCAAGCTTCACTTGATTTGGACGGGATGCAAAGTATCGTTTTGTTCCCGATTGCCAACATCCCCAGCCAGGAAAGCAACACCGCCGTCAAATTGTTGACCGTGGCCGTTGAGGGCGGGCAGGCTAGCGAGCAGGGCAATGTCCCCCAGCCAGCTTGTTGTGCTTCCTGTTCCAATGCAGGGCCGCAATCCTTATACGACTTATCCGCCACATCGGCGTCAAGATGAATGATGATCCCATCATAGAACTCAAGCGTCGGATCGTTTTCAAGCGATGCATAGCCCTGTGTTTGGAATTCCCGGCACCATTTCAGAACGCCTCCCCACCCGCTGCCAAGATCAGGACGAGTCGCTTCGGGTTGAAGTTGCGTTAAAACAAAAGGTGTTGAAAGGATCGCCTTCAATGCAGCCTCAATGATGAGTTGATCGGTAGGACCTTCAGCAACCAGAGCAATATGTGGATCAGACATTGGGCACCGCTCCCAGATGCCCCATCAGCCATAGTCGCGAGAGTGGATACTCTTTGTTAAGCGCCAGTAATTTATCGGAAAGTTCAATACGTTTGACTTGGGTATGACCATTACTGTTTCGATCTACCGCAAAGAGACGAGTGTCATCATCAAGCAGGTCGAGGCCGTCAAGCACGGCTGGATTATGAGCAGTGAACAGCAGTTGCCGCTCACGATCAGCATGATTTAACCATATCCCTAGTTTGCTGGTTAGGCGAGTGACCAAGCGGGGATTCAAAGCCTGGTCCAGGTTATCGACGGCAAATAGCTTTGGCGCTTGGGGAGACAGACAAAGAATCGCGCAAAATAACACATACAATGCCCCTTCACTGGCATCGTACGCGGTCAGAGAGTTACGGCTTTTCTTCATGAAACGATCAGTAAATTTCAATACTTCTTTAGCGCGCGCTATAGACGGCGATAGCAAGGACCCCGCAGCATGGGTTGTTTCGATATCCTCGATCCAGTCAATCAGATCAAAGAGGCTATCCAGAAGATTCTCATCCTTGTCCAGAGTTGTCCGGCGCAAATCGGCAAAGGCTTCCGCTAAACGCCCTCCAGAAAGACCCACAGGATCACGCGATTGCTGATCAGCCGTCATGGCACGCAAGGTGGGCGTGTTCGGCGAATAAATCGCGTAGCCTTGTAAA
>ERZ795053.7590-NODE-7590-length-10400-cov-3.979604_pt1 | contig 10400 bp, 9 predicted proteins | sample MGYA00375137_ERZ795053 | MGnify/ENA primary metagenome ERZ795053 (study PRJEB30182, sample SAMN05720284) | activated sludge metagenome | isolation source: Anaerobic digester | place: Hong Kong | collected 2014-12-17 ... | reverse complement strand
GGAAACGGGTGCCGTCATAATTTCCCAAACCTTCAATTTCATTTTTTACGGCGTGTGAATGAACCAGGTCGATTACTACTGCCAAACCCATTCCGTGGGCTTCGTCGATTAATTGTTTCAGTTCTTCGGGAGTTCCGAACCTTGATGAAGCTGCAAAAAAACTCGAAACATGATATCCGAAACTGCCGTAGTAGGGATGCTCAGGAATCGCCATTAACTGGATTGTATTGTACCCGTTGGCTTTTATGCGCGGAAGCATTTTTTCTCTGAATTCGTTGTAGGTATGAACACATTCTTCCTCACCCGCCATGCCAACATGCGCTTCGTAAATCAAAAGAGGTTCATCGCTAACCTGAAAATCCGGATTTTTCCATTTATAAGGATTTTCGGGCGACCAAACCTGGGCGTTAAAAATGTGGGTTGAGGAATCCTGAACCACACGGGTTGCCCAGGCCGGAATACGTTTACCAAAATTTATTGCCCAATGAACAGAAAGTGCATACAAATCACCATGTTTAATCGAATGTTCGTTTAGTTGAAGTTCCCAAACGCCATTTTCCAAATTCGTGAATTCATAACCGCTTTTCTCCTGCCAGTCGTTAAAAGTACCTGTTAAATATATATGCGTTGCATTGGGCAGCCACTCCCTGATTACCCAACCTGTTTGGGTTTTGTGCAAACCAAAATATAGGTAACCGGTGGCAAAATCAGTAAGTTGCCCGCCTCCTGTAATCTCCTTTTCTTTCGCTTCGGCCTCTGCTCTCCGTTTCGAAATAATTCCGGCAAATGGTTCCAGCCAGGGATCATCTTTTATAAGTTTTGGTACATATTTATCCTTATTCATTTATTTTTTTCTTTAAAGATAAATAATCAACTGTGAAGTTTTACTGAAATCATTAAAAAGGGGGAATATTTAATGAATGCATGGACTTGTGAATAGTTAAATTTTTAAATAAAATGATGTTGGATTTTATCTTCTATACGATTTTTCGGTTAGGATGTAGAGTGAATTTTCAAATTATATTTATATCCGGCGTGACCAAATGACGCTGCGTTAATCCGCCGGTTATCCAGCTTTCATTCCTTATTAACTATTTGGTAAATTGTCAGTTAACGCTACTCTTAATAACTTTATAAACAAATAATTTGTCATCAGATTTTATCCGGAGTATATACATTCCGTTGTTCTTCAATGTGATTTCCTCAAAATCATTTGTTTTCTCTTCAATCAGTTTACCTTGTACATCATAAATCTCAATTGAGCGGATATTACTTACCGGAGATATTCGAATTTTACTACTTGTAGGGTTTGGATATATCTTCACAATGTTTGCAAAATCTCCACTTGAAGTAAAAATATTGCATTCAACACATTCGTCATTCTCTTTTTCCTGATAACAAATCAGCCATCCATTAGCAAGTGGACAGTTTAACGGGAATAATCCATATATTGAACCAATCCCTTCAATAATATCGTCACCTGTAGAAGTAATATAACGGCGATGATACTGATTACAGAATAAGACAGAATCAATTGATGTAACTCTAATTATCTCTTGAGTTGAATAACAATTGATTCCAATACCATCGCCAACTTCAAGGTCAAAGTTATATAATGGAATTTTTGCTCCTTCGTAGTCAGCCTCAAAACCAGCTCCCAAAAAATAAACCTTTTTGTTTAACGTGTCATTTCTAATTGCTCCATAATAGCCTTTAAAATAAGTCCGGGGAACCTTTTGTGAACTCGAATAACCCTCGTAGAATAATTTTTTAAATAATACATCATTTATTATTGTGTCCCCTTTACAGAAATATTTAACTGAATCTGTTGCATAATCAGGGCCATGATAAACTCCAAACATTCCACCTTTCGTTAAATATTTGCAGTACCAAACTCCATTTTCAAGATTAAATGGTTTGTAAGAATGACTTTCTGTGTTTTTAACGGCAAGATATTCGCAATCAACATCAACTAATTTCAATTCAAAATCATCATTTTGAAAACACCTGAGGCTACCGCCATAAGGCGGATCTGCCAATCTATGAAGCGGGAACATAAAACCTGTCCAACCAATGTTTTCTATAATTTCACCGTTCATTTGATACTTATATTCAGATGATTGCAAAGTACTTACATGTTGAACTTTTAATTCTGTACCATTCAAGTTTCTTTTGCTCACCGAATCAACTTTAACTTTGATATAAGTTTCATTTCCTTCATCCCTGCAAAACATTTGGATAGTATCACCGGCAACAGCATTAAAATCATATAAAAGTTGAAAAGCATTTAGAGTTGGTTCGAAATAGTAAACCTGGTTATCAATCGACTTCATGATTAATTTTGAAGAAGCAGTGTCCTTTAGTGAATAGTAATCTTCCTGAAAAATTGTGGCATCTTCGCCTACAACAACTGTATCGCCAATCGCCCTGAATTTAATGAAATCATAATTGAAGGGAGGCTCAAACATGGTTTGGTTATAGTGCCAAACAGAATTTTTTGTTCCCCAGTTTTGCGACCAACAAAAAATTGGAAAAATAAAGAGGATTAACAAAAGTGCATTTTTCATATTCGCAGATTGAAAGTTGTTTTGATTTTAATGGCATTAAAGCTATGAATAATGCTACTTATTTCAAACGCGAAACATGTTTTTTTTAAACACAATATTCTGATTTTATGCTCTCTAAAAATTTATCTGAAAATGTAACTTGAAAAATAGAATCAGGTTGTTATTCGAACAAATATAAACGTAGTAAGATACATTGCTTTTTAAACTAAAAATATATTAGACGTTGTCAGGTTTGCAACACTGCTAAATTACGGAAATGCAAATGAATCAATTACCCGACGTTGTTATTTATAAGCTGTAGAATTACTTTGGAACAACGATAAAAAGGTTATTATTAAAATCAGAAGTTATCTGTAAGTATGTAATGAGAATAATATGTTGTCGTATTCCACACCCCCAACCCCCTAAAGGGGGCAATTGCAAATTGCAATTGATGTAAGTTTTATGCAGCGAAAAGTCCCCTTTAGGGGATTTAGGGGTAAAAATAAAAATGTGACACTATATTGTTTTTCATACTTATTTACTCCATAAAAAATGAAAAAAATGCTTTGGGAGTTGTCCCAAAAGTGTAACGAATTAAAAAGAGCTAATAAACCAACTCAATATTATCGACCCAAAAAACGGATTCGGTAGAGCCAACATATTGAACCCCTTCGTAACTTGAAGTAAAATAAAGGATCATGTGGGTAGGTGTATCACCTGACTTTCCCCAGCCGGTTTCAACAAGCGGCACCATTTTACCTTTCGAATTTTTTACATACACTTCGCCAACCGACGGGATTAAACCCATGGTTTTGGGGTCGTATTGCGGAAGATCGGTAACATCGCCATAAGTTACAGGGAAACTTGCACCGTTTACCCACTGCGACTGTGTTCCGGTGAAAAACTGGCGCGCGCCGCCAATTCTTGTGGCAAAAACATTTCCATCGGCATCTTCCCATCTTTTTTGCAGGATGACGGCAAATTCAGCTTTATCGGAACCCTCCACCACAGAAACATTTGTTGTTGCTTTCACCCTGTTTTTCCCGACATTGTATTTATAATCGAATTTTACAGCTTTTGGCATCCCCGTAAAAGGAATTCCCTGGCTTACATTTCGGATCGGGTCTTTCATACCGCGCACAGGTTCTATCATTTCACCAACAAACAATGTCCCGGCAAGTAAAACGTCAACTTTAAATCCGGCAATATTGTCTTTTCTGATTTTTGTTTCAAGGCGGCAACAATAACCTTTTTCACGTTTTTCGGGAATAACCCTTGTGTTGCCAACATCAAGCACCATTTTGGCATACACATTTGTTGTTCCCCATGGCGAAGTGCTGTCTTTTAGTTTCAAATCAAAGAAATCGGCTTTTTCATTTACCCTGCCCACCCCATAAAGTTCGATTGTGTTGCCACTCAGTAAAACCGATTCCTTTAGTTTTCGGGAGTACCAGTTGTCGAGAGATGAATAATTCAACTGTCCCAGATTATTGGCAAAGGGTGAATATTTGGCTTGTGAAAATAAGTGTACCGACTGAAACAGAATGAAAAAACCTGTTATCAGTACTTTTAAAAAGTTCGAAAAAGTATTCATTAAATGTCTTATGCTGTGTTTTTTATTCCAAAACAGAACTCATTCAATCTGTTAAAAAATGCTCCTGTTTTAGAAAGCGCAAATTTATAAGAATAATCCTCAAATCGTTTTTTCTAATAGATTAGCCTAAAACATTTATCAAAAGGAATTGTTTTCTTTGGAAAAAATTTCAAACTTTTATAATGAAAACTACCGGATTTACCACAACCTCATTAAATATTCCTTACGCGAGAAAAGATCCGCACAATGCATTGCAGATGCCACTTTACGAAGCTGTTGCCTTTGATTTTGAATCGGCAGAGCAAATGGAAGCCAATTTTAAAGGTGAATATATTGCCCATGTTTATTCGCGCACCTCAAGCCCGACACTTGAATATTTCGAATTGAAATTAAAAGCGCTTACAAACAGCCACGCGGTTTTAGGCGTAAGTTCGGGAATGGCAGCTATTTCGAATGCTGTTCTGGCCGTTGTAAAAGAAGGTGAGAACATTATTTCCGATATTCAGTTATTTGGGCACACCTACTCGCTTTTTAAACAAACACTGCCTGAGTATGGAATTGAAACCAGGTTTGCAAATTTCAAAGTTCAGGCTGAAATTGAAAAACTCATCGACAATAAAACCAGGGCTATTTATTTTGAAACAGTAACCAACCCGCAGCTTGAAATTGCTGATATTGAAATGCTGGCAACCATTGCACGAAAACACAACCTGCTGTTAATTACCGATAGCACAATGACGCCGCCAAATGTTTTTCAGGCCGGAAAATTTGGCGTTAACATTGAAGTTATTTCAACTACAAAATATATTTCGGGTGGGGCAACTTCGTTTGGAGGTGCAATTATCGACCACGGAAACTACGATTGGACATTAAATCAGAACCTGAATAAGTACACCGAAAAGTTTGGCAAGAATGCTTTTATTGCAAAATTGCGCAAAAATATTTACCGTAACCTTGGTGGAAGCATGGCACCGCAAACCGCCAGATTTATGATTCAGGGGTTGGATATTCTTGAACTACGTGTTGAAAAATGCTACAAAAACTGCCTGGCTTTGGGCGCATTTCTTGAAACTCAACCCAAAGTAAAACAAGTGGGTTATCCCGGGTTAAAAACTGATAAGAGATTTGAATTGTCTGCTAAATATTTTAACGGAATACCCGGCACAATCATGAGTTTTGACCTGGAATCGAAAGCAGCGTGTTTTGCGTTTATGAACCGGCTGCAGATCATCCGCCGCGCAACAAACCTGAATGACAACAAAAGTTTGATAATTCATCCTTATTCAACCATTTACAATGAGTTTAGCGAGGAAGAACGAATAAACACGGATATCCGCGATACAATGATGCGCTTATCGGTAGGAATTGAAAATGTTGAAGATTTGATTGCTGATATTGAGCAGGCGCTGAAGTAAGGAAGATTTCAATTTTCGCAATTTTTGAAATTATAAATTCATATAATTTCATTGTTCACTGAATTTGATATTAAAACCAATTCCCATGAATTTTATGTTTTGTAAAATAAGTTGAATCGGCTTTAATCAACTTGTCTTCCTGTAATTCCAAACAGCCCAGCTATTGAAGAAAACTGCAAAACCAGCCGTAATTAACAGATGCATCCGGATATCGTAAAACCCGCTGCCTTTCATAACTATCATTCGCATAACTTCAATAAAATAGGTAACCGGGTTTACCCTTGCAATCCACTTTGCCCACTCAGGCATACTGTCGATTGGTGTAAATAAACCGCCCATCAGAATAAATATCATCATAAAGAAAAATGCCAGCGACATGGCTTGTTGCTGGGTATTTGAATAAGTGGAGATAATAAGCCCAATTCCCAAAACCGTGAGAAGATAAATCGCCAGGAAAGAATAAAGTACAAGAACGCTGCCTGCCGGAACAATACCATAAACTATCCGTGAAACCAGAAATAAACCAATTGTAAACACAAACATTCCGATAACCCAAAACGGGATTAGTTTACCAAGTATAAAATGGTGTTTACGGATTGGCGTTACGTTAATTTGCTCAATGGTTCCGGCCTCTTTTTCTTTTACAATATTTAGGGCACACATATATGAACCTACCATTGTAACCAATATCACCAATATACCGGGAACCATAAAAACCGGGTAGTTCAGGTAGCGGTTAAACCAGTTTGATGATACAATTTCAATTGCAGGCATGTTTGGCATACTTGACGGAGGAAGCATTTCGGTTCGAATATCCTGGTTAAATGCGGCAATTATGCGCCCAAGATATGCGCTGCCAACCATTGCTTTTGTTCCGTTAATTGCGTTCACGGCAATAAAAAGCTGTTGCGAATTTTCCCTTGATAAATTTTTCTCAAAACCGATGGGAATCTCCAGTATCAAATCGGTTTCATTATTTTCCATTTGCTGAAATGCGGTCGGAAAAGAATTGTTGTAATCAATAAGTTTGAAATATCCCGAAGATAGAATACTGGAAGTAAGGTCATGCGAAAATGTTGATCTGTCGTTGTCAACAACTGTGATATTAATATTTTTTATTTCGTAATCGGCAGCCAGTGGCATGACAAGCAACTGCACAACAGGAAGGGCAATGATTATCCTTAAAATTGTTTTATTCCTGAAAATCTGCCTGAATTCCTTCTGAAGTAAAAAAACCAATGTTCTCATGACAAACGGATTTTGAATTTTTTGATACTAACAAACAACAGGAACAAGGTCATCCCAAGCAGTACGAGCGTTTCTTTCCAAATTGCCGAAAATCCCAGGCCTTTTATCATGATTGATTTGGCAATGATATAATACCATTTTGCAGGAATGACATTTGAAATAATTTGTAATGCTTTTGGCATATTTTCGAGCGGGAACATAAACCCGGCAAACATTACAGTTGGCAGCAACATACCCATTAATGAAATTAACATGGCTGTACTTTGCGAGGCAGTAGAGTTTGAAATAAGTAATCCGAGCGATAACGCTGTTATGATAAGTAAAGCACTTTCGGCAAAAAGCAAAATTATACTCCCTTTAATAGGCATATCAAGCAAGTAAACACTCAACAAAAGAATTATTACCAGGTTGAATAAAGACAGCAGAAAATAAGGGATTGCTTTTGAAATGACCACAAGAACAGAATTAAACGGCGATACCAAAAGTACTTCCATTGTGCCCATTTCTTTTTCCCTTACAATTGAAACCGAAGTCATTAACACGCTAATCAGAAATAAAACAAGCGCCATAACACCCGGGACAAAATTGGTAGTCCCTTTTAATTCAGGATTGTAAATCATCCTCATTTCAGTATTAATTTGAAAGGGCAAATTTTGTCCGCCTATTAATTCACGCTGATAATCGGCGATAATATTTGTTGCATACATGGTTAGTGTTGTCGCTGTATTTGGGTCAGAAGCATCGGCAATGATTTGTATTTGCGCTTTGTTCAGGTGGTTCAAATCGTTGTTGAAATCAGGGGGAAAAACAATAACCAATTTTATGGAGCCTTTTTTAAAAGCTTTTTCAATCTCGTTGTTGCTAAGCAATGATTTTTCTATTTCGAAGTTTTTACTAACCTCCAGTTTGTCAATAATTGCGCGGGTTGTAATATCTTTCGAATAGTCGCAGATTACAATTTTTGTGTTTTTAATTTCATTTGTCAATGCAAATCCAAAAAGCACAATTTGTGCAATTGGCATTCCAAATAGCAGCAACAATGTTTTCCTGTCGCGAAAAACGTGGTAAAATTCCTTTTTTACAAATGCTAAAAACTGTTTCATAGTGCAAGGAATAAGTCCGAAGTCCGAAGACTAAAGTCGGAAGTAGAATTACTTATATTAGTTGTTTTGTATTTCATTTTAATCTTCGTTTTATAAAAAGTATTACCAAACATTCATCGATTCCTTCTTTTAACATTTCCGATTTTCTTTCTCTCCCCTCCTTTGGAGAGTTTATCCCGATTTGTCGGGAGGCCGGGGAAGGCTTCAATCTCCTTTTCTTTTTGCACCCCGCGCCAATTCATAAAAAACTTCATCCATGTTACCTGCCTTGTACTTTTGTTTTAATGCGGCCGGAGTATCAAGATCAGCAATATCTCCGTCAACCATCATCGATATGCGGTTGCAGTATTCAGCTTCGTCCATATAATGTGTGGTAACAAACACGGTAATTCCACGGTCGGAAGCCGCATAAATCAAATCCCAGAACTGGCGGCGGGTAACCGGGTCAACTCCACCGGTTGGTTCATCAAGAAAAACTATTTTCGGCTCGTGGAAAATTGCCACCGAAAAAGCCAGTTTCTGTTTCCAACCCAAAGGCAACGATTTCACTAGTTTTTTTGCCTCTTTTTCAAGTCCCAAAACCGAAATCAGTTCCTCGCTTTTCGATTTGATTTGTTGATTTGACATCCCATAAATTCCACCAAAAAACCGCACATTTTCAAGAACAGTCAAATCTTCATAAAGCGAGAATTTCTGGCTCATATAACCAATGTTCCGTTTAATTTTCTCGGTTTGTTTATAAACATCAAAACCGGCAATTGAAGCATTTCCCGAAGTAGGAATCGATAAACCGCACAACATGCGCATTGCAGTGGTTTTGCCAGCTCCGTTTGCACCCAGAAAACCGAAAATCTCACCTTCAAAAACCTCAAAAGTGATTTCGTTAACCGCTGTGAAATGGCCAAAGCGCTTTGTAAGTTTATCGGTTGATATAACAACTTTCCTCTCCATTTTAATGCATTAAATTAATAAAACAGTCCTCCACAGTTGGTGTTGTGATTTCGAATTCTATATTTTGATGATTTTTCAAATTCAGATAATTTAAAAGTTTTTTGTGTTCACCTTCATTATCATCCCGAAAACCAATATGATGGTATTCTCCAAACGAATTACAACTGCTGATTCCGTCAAACTCCCTGATATCGTGCAACAACCTGCTCATATTATCAGATTTAACCGCATACAGTTTACCGGGATATTGCGCAACAATTTTTTCAGGGGTATCTATTGTCAGTATTTTGCCGTTTTGAATGAGTGCAATCCGTTCGCAAAGCATGGCTTCGTCCATATACGGGGTTGAAACAAGAATCGTAATTCCCTGTTTTTTCAGGCGTTTCAGCATTTCCCAGAACTCTTTTCTTGAAACTGTATCAACACCGGTTGTTGGTTCATCTAAAAAAAGGACAGTTGGCCGGTGGATGAGGGCACAACACAGCGCCAGTTTTTGTTTCATCCCGCCCGAAAGCTTTCCGGCCCGCCGGGTTTTAAAAGGTTCCAACTGAACGTAAATATCCCTGATCAGTTCGTAGTTCTCTTTAATAGTTGTATTGAAAACTGTGGCAAAAAAAGTGAGGTTTTCTTCAACCGTCAGATCCTGGTAAAGTGAAAATTTACCTGGCATATAACCAACCTGTTTTCTGATTGCCCTGTAATCTTTCACAACATCAAAACCATTTACACTGGCAGTCCCGCTATCGGGTAACAATAAGGTTGTAAGTATCCTGAACACGCTTGTCTTTCCGGCCCCGTCGGGGCCGATCAAACCAAACAATTCACCTTTCTCCACCGAAAATGAAACATCGTTTACAGCAGTAATTTCGCCTTTGTTGTAGGTTCTAGTGATACTATTTAATATTACATCGGACATTAATCAGATATTAGATTTGAGTATCAAGTATCAAGACTGAAGAAATTAAGTGTTGCATATTTAAATTCGGGTTCTATTCTCCGTGTTTTGGTGGAAAAAGGCGAAACTTTCCAATTAAAAAACAACTTCTCCATACATTCCTATTTTATAAACGCCATTGTTTGGCATTTTTATTTTTATCGCATAAACCATGTTTGCCCTTTCTTCTTTGGTCTGAATAGTTTTTGGCGTAAACTCCGCTTTGTCGCTTACCCATATAATTGTTCCTTCATTTTCGCTGAATCCGCCACTGCCATCATCGGTATGCACTTTTACTTTTTGATTGAGTTTTACCTGCGCCAGTTGGTTTGATGAAATATAAACCCGCAGAATAATTGTTGACAAATCGGCAATTTTATACAGCGCTTTTCCTGCAACTGCCATTTCATTTTGTTCGGCATATTTTGTTAAAACTGTGCCGTTAATTGGGTTGATTATCTTACATTTCAGAAGTTGGTCGTTGAGTTGTTCAACCTGCACCTGCAGCGGCAAAATGTCTTTGTTAATTCCTTCGCTTGAAATAGAAAGCCTTGATTTTTGTGCATCAATTTGCTTTTTGATTATTTCAATCTGTGCATTTATATC
>ERZ795053.7589-NODE-7589-length-10400-cov-6.536298_pt1 | contig 10400 bp, 10 predicted proteins | sample MGYA00375137_ERZ795053 | MGnify/ENA primary metagenome ERZ795053 (study PRJEB30182, sample SAMN05720284) | activated sludge metagenome | isolation source: Anaerobic digester | place: Hong Kong | collected 2014-12-17 ... | reverse complement strand
TTAATGGTGGATTCTGTGACAACTATGGGTTTGAATTTACAGTAATTAATGATGGAGGTACAGGTTTTGAATTGTTTATTTTTCAAAATAACGTGCAGATACAATCATATTCTGGAGGAGAGTTCTTCACATTCTATTGGGATTTTATAAAACTGGGTAATACTTTTAGTTACAATCTAGTTGGTGAATTCTGTCAAAAATATGACACAGTGATATTACCAAACTTTGAAGGCAACTTAGTCAATGGTTTCACTCCAGCGTCCTCAGATACTGCCGCTGACGGGAGCATTGACGCTTCATTTGATCCGGGTGACACATGCAATAATTGCACACCAGATCAAATAGTCATATTGCAATGGGACGAAAACTCGGGAATGTACACAGATGTCACTTCCGATAATGGTAATTATACTACCGGAACATATTATGTAGTCATCGTTAACGACAAAGGATGCCCATTAGGATCGGAGAAAGTTGAGTTATAATAGAATGAATAATTGTTGATTTATTAAAAGTGATAAAAATTGCCTTGAAAGAGCAAGAACTCATACAAAAATGCATACAAAATAAAGCTACAGCTCAACGGGAGTTGGTTAAAAAATATGCTCCCGTTTTGCTGGCTTTATGCAAAAGATATTGTGTCGATGAGCATCAAGCAAAGGATTGTTTGCAAGAGGGATTTATTAGAATATTCAAAAACATTAGTAATTTTAAAGGAGTGGGAAGCTTTGAGGGATGGATGAAGAAAATCTGTGTGAATTGCTGTTTGACACAAAGAAAAAAAATAAGATTTACAGAATCTATCGAAGGAACAGTGGCTGTAAATCTAGAAACTGAAATTCCTGACGTGGTTTCAAGCTTAAATGAAAACGACCTTTTGAACATTATTAAATCATTGCAAGAACAATCTTATGTCGTATTTATGATGCACAGCATTGAAGGATATTCACATAAGGAAATAGCAGAGACACTTGAAATTTCTGAAGGAACCTCTAGATCAATTTTGTCTAGGGCAAGAGTAAAACTCATTGAAAAAGTAAATGAACTATACTTGACAGGATCTAATAGAATATTACAATTCAATATTGAAAACAATTAAAATATAAGAACATGAAGTTCTGGGAATTTGAAAATATATTAAAAGAAAAAATGTCGTCTTCCAAAGCTGAAGTAGATACAGATAAGCTTTTGTTGGATCTCGGCTTAGCTCCTGACAAGAAAAGAAAATATCTATTATTATGGCTATTGGGAATCTCAATATTGGTGATTGGATATATGGCCTGGAAGTCGAATTTTGGAACGCAATGCACCGTGCAGAATCAAAATTCATCGACGGTAGATTATTATCAAGAACCTACGACCAAGTCGTCTCAGAGTGAAATAAAAACCGTAGATTCAAGCGATTCTAAGGACATCAGCAGTGACCAAGAAAATCACACAAAGGATGCATCAACTACAAACATTAGAGCTGAAAAGAATACTTTAGTCTCAAGTCGGGAGTACCCAAAAGCAGTTGAGAATAGTAAAAATGAAATTGAAGAAATTCAAGATCAGTTATATGCTGCTATCGAGTTTTCCGTGTCTAATTCAAATGAAAAATCAGAAATCGAAATATCTACAGAATTGAGAGAATTAGATAAATTAAACTATCTTAATCAGTTAAAAACCAATTTTTTAGAGTCAGAACGGTCGATTAAAAACCCTAGAATTTCAGATCAAATCGTTTGTCCAAAATTTAACAATAAAAATCCGTGGTCATTTGACTTGATTCCTGAAGTGGGTTTACAATACTCATTTAAATCTTTGACAAATCTAAGCACTTCTGATTCAGAATCATTTTTGAAAAGAAAGGAAAATGAGAAATCTTTGGAAGGTATTCAAGCAGCCTTATATGGAAGGTTAAATCATGCTAATGGATTATATGTCAAAGCTGGTCTTTCGTATCTTCGAATGGCAGAAAAAATGGAATTCGATACTTTTTATACTAAAATCGATACGACCATAGGAATAGTTTCAATCACAGAGTCTCAAGATCATGACACATTGACGATTATCTATGGAGAAATATACGAAGAGTATGAAATATCAAAAAACCTAAGAAAACATTACTACATTCATCAATATGATTTTCCTATTTCCCTTGGGTATAGCAAGAGATTTGGAGCTAATTACTTTGAGGTTGAGGGTGGAATCAATATAAATCTAAGTACCCGATATTCTGGCTATATATATAGTGATAGTGAGACATTTATTCCTGCTGAAGGTGCGGATTTATTTAAGAAAAATGTAGGAATAGGTTATTTCCTTTCTGCATATTATCGTCGGCAGATATCCAATCATGGTAGCTTGTATGTGGGTCCAAGATATACAAAACGTTCGGGAAAGTTTAACGATGACAACAATGTGATACAACAAAATTACAGTTCGTTAGGAATTCATTTTGGTTACATCCACAGCTTTTAATATCGAGAATACAATGTAAAAATATCGTATCATTGTGTCCTTATGTGTGGTGTTTTTGGCATATACTCATTTAGGGATGATGATATAGATCATTCAGATGCAATGAATGCTCTTGCAGCGATAGGGCATAGAGGACGAGATCATGTAGGGCATTTTCAGGATCGAAGATTTTTTGTTGGACTTAATCGACTTTCAATATATGATTTATCGCCTCAGGCTCACCAGCCCTTTAGAAGTGATGACTATATCATTGCGTTCAATGGAGCCATATTTAATTTTGCAGAGATCCGAGAAGAATTAGAAAAATCAAAGGTTATTTTCAGCACGAATTCTGATACAGAAGTACTCCTTAAAGCTTATGAATATTATGGACCAGGATTTGAGAATAAGCTCAATGGGATGTGGGCTTTTGTTATTTACGATACGTCGAGCGGAAATCTGTATATCAGTAGAGATCGATATGGGATAAAACCTCTTTATTACACATTTTTAAAAGATGGCATTGCCTTTTCTAGTGAAATCAAGTCTTTTTATAAGTTAAAGAATTGGAACCCTGTTTTTAAATTGGATTCTGAAAAGATGTTCGATCAAGATATCCACGAAATCGAACAGGTTTTTGAAAATATTCATCAAGTCGAGCCTGGAACTTATAGCGTTTTAGAGAAGAATAAGAAATTGGTTTCTCATCGATATTATCATTGGAATTGGGAGGAATCAATGAATAACAAAATTAGACGAAAAGAGGCCATTGATAGTTTTTTAACCTTGCTAGAGGATAGTTTTCGATTAAGGTATCGAGCAGATGTGCCTGTTGGACTGGCATTGTCGGGAGGCATGGATAGTAATGCAATTGCCTCATTAATGTCGAATGGGACAGATGTATTTTCGGTCGTTTTTGAGGGATATCCAATAAGTGAGAAATCTTTTATTGAACACACCATAAGAAAAAGGAATTTTAACCCTCATTGGGTAGATTATGACCTAGATACATATGTGCAAAACATAGAATCTGTGACTTACCATCAGGAGCTACCTTTCCAGAATTTTTCTGTCATTGCCCAGCATTTATTGTTTCAAGCAGCGGCCGACTCTGGCATGAAGGTGATGCTATCAGGCCAAGGTGCTGATGAAATACTCATGGGGTATGACATGAATTATCGATATTTTGTCTTTCAATTATTAAATGCCAATAAATTGGAAGGGCTTATTGAACTTGGAAAAATTGCGATGAAAAACCCGTCTGGAATTTTAAAGAAACTGTTGCAACATCGAGATACAACCCAAAAACCCATAATGAATAGCCAAATTAATTCCTTAAAAGGGCTCGCTTATTTTATGATGAATACGAATCCACTACCTCAGCTATTACGCTTTGAAGACCGCAATTCCATGGCTCATGGGATAGAATCAAGGCAAGTTTTTTTGGATCATAGGCTTGTGGAGTTTTGTTTTTCATTGCCAGATGAGTACTTGATTTCTAAAGGATTGCGTAAGCCATTGCTTCGTGACAGTATGCAAGGAAAAGTACCAATAGAAATCATAGAGAGGAAAGATAAAATCGCTTTTAATACCCCACAGAAAGAATGGCTCAAAGGCAATTCAAATCTTCTTAATACTTTAGCTCATGAAGCTTTGCGGGATTTAAATATTAATGTAACTTCACCTAATAAGTTGAAGCTCATTTCCCTTTATTTTTGGATGAAGAATTTTAAAAAATAATGATAGGGTCAAAATAATACCTTACTTTTTCACATCAAAGTAGTCTCGCAATCCTGATCCTAAAAGATTGAAGCTCAGGACTAAGAGCATAATTACAATGGCTGGCACCATTGCTAAGGAGTACCTCCCGGTCATGGCGTAAGCGTAGTGTTCATTCAGTATATTTCCCAATGATGGAGCCGGTGGTTTGATGCCAAATCCTAGAAAACTAAGTCCGGCTTCTACCAAAATAGCGGTTGCGAAATTGGCAGCGGCAATTACCAATATGGGGCCAATAAGATTTGGGAGTATTTGTTTAAAGACAATATTCGGCCATTTGTAACCCAAGCTTATGGCCGATTGTACATAATTTTCTTCTTTGATTCTCAGGGTTTCTCCACGTACAATTCTGGCGACATCGACCCACATCGTAAGCCCCACGGCAAAAAATATGACTCCTAAACCCCTGCCAAACAATAAAACTATAGCAAATACCAACAATAATGTCGGTATGGCCCAAGTTACATTAATGAAGTATTGCACGAATCCATCAATCCATTTGCCAAAATAACCACCCATAAGTCCTAGTGTAATCCCAATACTAAGTGAAACCAGTACAGCGAGTAACCCTACAAATATAGAAACTCTAATGCCCAGTATGACTCTAGAAAATATATCTCTTCCATATTTGTCTGTACCTAGTAAAAACGTATGTTCACCTACTAAATGCTTATTGCTCAAGTCATCGTATTGCGTAGAAGAGAGAATTTTCTCGCGGCCATTGTGAAGTTGGAGGATTAAGTCACTAGCTTTTTGATTCGCATTTTTGTAAAAGATGTATTCACATTGCGATGGAAAACCCGTTACCATACCTTCAAAATAACCAGTATTTACTTTTGACTTATTCGGTATTATAATAAACTTTGAATTGAATCCTGGGTCTTTTAGAGCAATTTCGGAAAACTGATTGTTAGCATTTGGTGTATTGTCAAATACAAGGAGATATGCGAATATGCTCAACATTAAAAATACAGATATCATCAATATCGAGACAGTCAATATTTTGTTTTTCAAAAACTCTGAAAACCCTTCTTTTACATCCATTTCATCATGTGCTGGGATGTAAATATCTTAATTTTTTAGTTTAATTTAACCCAATGTAATTAAAATGCAGCATTGCCCGGAAATCTCGGAAAGGGTATCACATCTCTGATATTGGTCATTCCAGTGATAAATTGTACCAATCTCTCAAATCCCAGTCCAAATCCGGCATGTGGACAAGTCCCGTATTTACGTGTATCGAGGTACCAGTACATTTCTTCCTCAGGTATATGCATCTCCTTCATTCTCTCGACGAGGACTTCATACCGCTCCTCACGTTGTGAGCCACCGACTATTTCTCCTATACCCGGAAAAAGGATGTCCATTGCTCTGACTGTCTTACCATCCTCATTGACCTTCATGTAGAATGCCTTGATATTCTTGGGATAATCAGTGAGGATGACTGGTTTATTGAAGTGTTTTTCGACTAGATATCGTTCGTGTTCTGATTGCAAATCAGCTCCCCAATCTTCGATGATATATTGAAACTGACCTTTTTTATTCGGTTTGCAATTTTTCAATATATTAATGGCTTCGGTATAGCTCAATCTCTCGAAATCATTGTCTACACAAAACAATAATTTTTCCTTCAATGGTAGAGGTGACCTTTCATTTTGAGGTTTTGTTTTTTCCTCATCTGCCAATCTTTGTTCAAGAAAATTTAAATCTTCTTGATAGTGATCAAGAATGTAATTCATTACGTACTTAAGCATGTCTTCCGCGAGATCCATGTCGTCATTGAGATCCGCAAAAGCAACTTCGGGTTCTATCATCCAAAATTCTGCCAAGTGCCTGCTTGTATTACTGTTTTCAGCTCTGAATGTCGGCCCAAAAGTATAGACCTGACCCAATGCAAGCGCAGCGAGTTCAGCTTCCAATTGTCCAGATACTGTAAGATTGGTAGCCTTACCAAAAAAATCTTTTTTAAAATCGACATTTCCCTGTTCATTTTTAGGGACATTGTCAAGATTTAGGGTGCTTACTTGAAACATCTCTCCAGCACCTTCTGCATCACTTCCGGTAATTATAGGAGAGTGCAGATATACAAATCCTCGTTCATGGAAAAACTGATGTATAGCAAATGCAACACCATGGCGAATACGAAATACTGCCCCGAATGTATTAGTCCTAAACCTTAAATGGGCGATTTCTCTCAAAAACTCCAGAGAGTGTTTTTTTGGTTGTAAGGGGTATTTCTCAGGGTCTGCATCACCTAGAATTTCAATACTTTCAGCTTTCAATTCCACTTTTTGGCCTCTACCTTGAGATTCTATCAATAAACCTGTTGCTGAAATGGCAGCTCCTGTAGTGATACGCTTGAGAAGTGATTCTTCAGTGTTTTCATAATCTACAACAACTTGAAGATTAGAAAGACAAGATCCATCATTGAGGGCAATGAATTGATTGTTGCGGAATGTCCTTACCCAACCTTTTAAATTTACAGTTTGACCTATCAATTGTCCATCAAGCAAGTCAATAATCTTCGTTCTTTTCATAGATATCAATTATTTTTAAACACTTAAATATCGAACTACAAAAGTAACAAAATTTTATTTGGAAAGCCGAGGATTTTATACCGAAAATTGAATAATCTATCGTCGATAAGCGCCAAATGACTACTTTATTGTTTATAAAGTACTATTCATCTGACTATTTTATGGCTTGAGAAGGAAACTGCGAGCTCAATGAGACTTGTCAACCAACACATCGCTTAGGTCAATCGCAAGACATCCGTTGGGGTGTCAAGCACCAATATGGTTGACCCCGATATTGCTATCGGTGCCTTGATTAAATCTGGATTTTTTTGAAGTATATTTATCCAGTCTTCATCATTAAATTCTTTGCCCTTGATATTTTTTTGATAATATGGATGAGCCTTGTTTAATAACAATTTAGGTTCTCTGTCTAGTTTGGACAAGATCATTTTCCAATTGGTAGACGTAATGCTGTTTTTACTGTGGTCATAGGCAACGATGTGCTTACTTATTGATTTTGCATAAGCTAATGCTCGACGGTCGCTTGAAGATTCGCTATTGTAATAAATGATAATTTCTCTGGAATGTGATCTCATAGTTTTAAACCTTTGCGTACAATATTAATACAAATTTTTGAAATTGTAAATATTTAGTTTTAAAAAATATGAAAAAGTAAATATAAGTAATTGTATGGAGATTAATAATAAAGTTAATAATACTGATAATAATAAAAATATACGAATAAAAACAAACTCGAGAGAAAGAAAAATTTCCCACCACCAATTATTATTTGGTGCTATTTTATTGTTCAGAATGCTTTAAAAAGGGGGTACGCTAAAAGCAATTGAATGATATTCGTTTAAAATCCTTTAGTTACATTTATATTTGCGTTTCCTAATAAGGTATGAATGTTATCAAAATTCTTTAAAAAGGATAAAGGAGCAACTCCTGTCGCGGAAGGAGAAGGCGCAGAGATGGGTTTTTTAGACCATTTGGACGTACTGCGAAAGCATCTATTCAAGGCCGCATTTGCCATGGTGGCGGTATCGATTATTGTTTTTTTGTCTAAGGATTTTGTCTTTAATGACATAATTTTTGCCCCCAAAAATGCTGATTTTCCTACATACAAGTTTTTTTGTAATCTTTCTGAGGTCACTTGCTTTCATCCACCCGATTTTAAAATAATGACCATTGTGATGGGTGAACAGTTTTTTGTTCATATAAAGGTTTCCATTTGGCTGGGCTTTACTTTTGCTTTTCCTTATATATTTTATCAATTCTGGAGTTTTATAAAACCCGGATTGTATCAGGGAGAGAGAAAGGCCGCTAGAGGATTGGTGTTGGCTTGCTCGAGTCTTTTTGTATTGGGAGTCCTTTTTGGGTATTATGTAATCAGTCCTTTTGCCATTACTTGGTTAGCAGGATATTCTGTCGGACTGGATGCCGTAAATAGCCCATCCTTAGACTCTTATGTCAATTATCTCACTATGTTTACTTTACCTGCAGGCATCATGTTTGAGCTTCCTGTTCTAATATATTTTGTGGCAAAAATAGGATTGGTTTCTGCAGATTTTCTATCAAAATATCGCAGACATGCCATAATTGTGATTTTAATAGTTGCGGCGATTATTACACCACCTGACGTTGTTACACAATTACTGATAGGAACCCCTGTTTTGATATTGTACGAAGTGGGTATCCTCGTCGCCAAAAGAGTGAACCCTACACCTAAAGAATCGCAAACGAGTTAAATGAAAACATATAGAATATCTTCCAATTGGACCTTGTTTTTCGTTATTTTTATTCCTACGATGTGGATTACATTTTTTGGAAGCTTAACCCTTGGATTTTTGCTTGTAGATGAGGAGGAATTGCCCTATTTCATGTGGGGAAATAGCTTTAAAGTGGGTTTAATTGTCTTTTTTCTTTTCTTTTTGATTTTTTTGAGATTTACACTTTTGAGGTTAAAAAGAGTAGAGCTTTCTGAAACCCACATTTACATTTCTAATTATTTCAAGACCTATCGCTATCCGTTTTCCGATATAGAATGTATCAAGGTAAGTGATTTGCTGTTGTTTAAACTGGCAAAAGTTGAATTTACTGCAAAAACGAGTTTTGGAAGAAATGTTTACTTTCTTTTACAAAGTCATTATTTGGCGGATTATATCGAAAAGTTTCCCGGCACTGTTGGTAATAAAGTCATTGACAACTAAAAGCGTATATGCTGTTAACTTTCAACATATACGCTTAGAAATATTAATAATTAACTCCCCTGAATTTGTAATGGTCCAACTTGTCAAAAATGGCATGTTGCATCTGAATGATCATATCTATAACCATGTCATCGTCATTTGGAAAATTTTCACAATCATTGTCAAGATTTATTGATTTACCTTCAAGCGCTTCCTTATCTCCTCGATATGTGCAGCTAAAACCGGAGAAATTTAGGTTTATTTGTATTGGAATCACTTGATCTAGACTTTGCTCGCTTTCATTATAAATGCTTAATTCAGCTATCAATCTGGCATCTTTAGTACGAGTAATTTCTGTGACTTCTGCCTTGTATTTTTTTTCTTTTGTACGATGCGGTTTTACGACGTTAGTACTATCTTGACCATGGTTTTTATCATGTTCATCCTCTTCTATTTCTACGATTTTTTCTACATTATAGTGTCTAACATGCTCGGTTTCTCTTCCCACATTGACTTTTAAAATATTAATATTAACAGTATAGTCATACCCATATTCTAAATCACCATAATAGTCAAACTGCAACCATTTATTATCCAACTTGTGAAATGGCCAACTTATCATGTTTTCCTCGACCATCCATCCGTATCTATTCCATACATTCAGTTGATGCACGATATTGACATAAGTGGTACCATGAAGAATTGACAATCTTTCGAGTTCATCAATATTTTTATAATCATGAAAATAATATCTTACATTTTGGATATGATCATAAGCATTTATGGCATCTTGTTTGTTCTGACCATTGTCTATCAGGTATAGTGCTTTATTATAATGATATTCCGATGCTTTGGATGCTGCATCCACCAAATCAGTATCATAATTTATTGTATTAATATTGGCAATGTATCCGTCCTTGCTCACAAGTGGAAGCAGAGGAATGATTCGGTTTTGTCGTTCTGATAGGTCTTTGTAAAGCTTATATATTCGGTCGTAATCCGTAGAAGAAGATTTTTGGTTTAGATAGTTGATTTGACTGAGATCTACTTGGTTAGCTGATTGAAATGCTTTTTCTAAAGCGACCACATATTTGGTGTCTTTTTCTTTTTTTCCAATTAATTTTGAAAGTGAATACTCAAATGCCTCGGTGTAATTTCCACTTTCGAGCATTTTATCCACAGATTTACAGGAAGTTACGAGAATCAAAAGGATTAAAGTGTAAAGTAAATTTTTCATTGGTTCCAGTTTTTGATTGCAAAAAATATTTCTAAAAAGACGTGGAGTGTTGGTTATATTTTCGGTAAAATAAGAGACTTAAAATAATTTTAACAGATTGAGTAAAAATGCAAAATATAAGTTAATAAATTCCAAGTTCTAATTTGAATATTAATTATGCATTAAATCTATAAAAATAATTTTATAATCAATTATATTTCATACTTTTACGCTGAATTTATTTAATAACCAACC
>ERZ795053.7587-NODE-7587-length-10401-cov-4.575488_pt1 | contig 10401 bp, 14 predicted proteins | sample MGYA00375137_ERZ795053 | MGnify/ENA primary metagenome ERZ795053 (study PRJEB30182, sample SAMN05720284) | activated sludge metagenome | isolation source: Anaerobic digester | place: Hong Kong | collected 2014-12-17 ... | reverse complement strand
GTACGCCTGCTTCTTCCATTTCTCGGTAGAGGTCGTTTCCTTCACGGGTTCGTTCACCAACACCCGCGAACATAGAATATCCTCCGTGTTCTTTGGCGATGTTGTTGATCAATTCCTGGATGATGACGGTCTTTCCCACCCCGGCACCTCCAAAGAGGCCGACCTTGCCCCCCTTCAAGAAAGGGCAGATCAGGTCGATGACCTTGATACCGGTTTCGAGGACCTCGGCCTCGGTTGATTGCTGGTCGAAGGTCGGCGCCTCGCGGTGAATTGGCGAGGTGGCTGCACCCTCGGGTGCCGGTTTGTTGTCGATCGGTTGCCCGGTCACATCAAACATACGCCCCAAGACGGCGTTCCCTACCGGCACAGAAATAGGCGCACCGGTGTCGGTCGCTTCTTGGCCACGGGTTAATCCGTCGGTGATGTTCATAGCGATCGTACGCACTTCGTTTAATCCGATGTGTTGCTGTACTTCGAGAACCAACGAGGTTCCACCCTGATCAACGTGCAGTGCATGGTACAGCGACGGCAGTGATCCATTTTCGAACCTGACGTCTACGACCGGTCCAATGATTTGTGTAATCGTTCCTTTGTTCATGATAGTTTCGTAGTTTCTAATAATTAAACCTTAGCTGATAGCTGACGATCCGCCGACGATTTCAGAGATTTCTTGGGTAATGGCTGCTTGCCTGGCGCGGTTGTAGTTCAGTTTCAGATCTGCCAACATCTCGCCAGCATTGTCAGACGCGTTCCTCATCGCCATCACGCGGGCGCTGTGTTCTGACGCCAGTGATTCGAGGAGCAATTGATACAATACCGTCATCAGCACCGCCGGTACGGCCGCGTCAAGGACTTCTTGTTCGCTTGGCTCAAAAGTATAGAGGGTCAGTGGGCGCTTGTCGCCGGCGACTTCTTTGATGTGGGCGAGTTTTTTCGCCACATCAACCTGAAGTGGGATCAAAGGAGTCACCTCAGCCTTGAATTCCAGCGATGAAACAAATCGAGTATACGCAACCGCAACGTTGGCATAGGAAGACCCTTCACCGCTGTACACATCAGTAATCGCTCTTAATATTGATCTCACTTCACCTGCGGTAAAGTAATCAGAAAGTTCAGTAAAACTGGCGATGACGGATAGGTTATTCCGTCGTGCAATACGTTCTGATTGCTTACCAACCACAATGGCATCAATGCTGTTTTCCTGATGTTCATTGACGAATCGGGTGACTTCTTTGGATACGTTCATGTTATACCCGCCACACAGTCCCTTGTTCGAAGCAATAATAACAAGCAGGGTCCGATCCCCTGTTCCAGGTTCTAGGTAGGGGTGCGTCAGATTCTTGTGAAGGTGGAGGTTCTCGAGCAATTCAAACGATCGTTCAGCAAAGGTGCTGGACGCGTGCCTCTTTTCAACCGATCGTTTCATTTTGGACACCGAAATCATCTCCATGGCCTTGGTGATTTTCTTGATGTTCGAAACCGACGTCATTTTTTGTTTAATTGTCTTGGTTTGCATGGCCATAGGCGTTCCTTGGATTTAAGCGGCGAAGGTATCGTTGAATTCGTCGATAGCAGCGTCAAGCGCTGCTTTAGTCTCATCTGACCATCCTGATTCAAGATCATTAAGGAGAGATGATTTTGACGCGTTCAAGAAACGATAGAAATCAGATTCCCATCGTGATACGTCAGATTTTTTGATCTGGTCGAGTTTACCGTTATTGATCGCGTAGATCGAAGCAACCTGCTCTGAGGTCGTCAGTGGTTGGTACTGTTTCTGTTTTAACAATTCGACAGATTTAGCACCGTGTTCAAGCACTCGTTTGGTTTCAGGGTCGAGATCAGAATCAAACTGCGAGAATGATTCAAGTTCACGATACTGCGCGAGGGCGAGTTTCATAGGACCGGCAGCCTTCTTCATAGCCTTGGTCTGGGCTGAACCTCCCACACGCGACACCGAGTTACCAACGTTAATCGCTGGACGAATACCCTTGTTAAAGAGTCCCGCCTCGAGGAAAATCTGACCATCAGTAATTGAAATCACGTTGGTTGGAATGTAGGCAGAGATGTCGCCTCCCTGGGTTTCGATAACCGGCAGCGCAGTAATTGATCCTCCACCATGATCAGCATTCAAACGACACGCACGTTCAAGAAGTCGTGAGTGTAGGTAAAAGACGTCTCCTGGATAGGCTTCACGTCCTGGTGGGCGACGTAGCAAAAGTGAGATTTCACGGTATGCCGCAGCGTGTTTGGTAAGGTCGTCATAGACCACCAGAACGTCTTCCCCTCTGTCGAGGAAATATTCAGCAATCGCAACACCAGCATAGGGTGCGATGTACTGCATTGATGATGGATCAGAGGCACCGGCCAACACTACGGTGGTATATTCCATCGCGCCTGCTGATTCTAATTTCTTTACGATCTGCATCACCTTTGACTTTTTCTGTCCGATGGCGACGTAGACACATTTCATGTTCTGACCTTTTTGGTTGATGATCGCGTCGATGGCAACGGCGGTTTTACCGGTTTGTCGGTCACCAATGATCAATTCACGTTGACCACGTCCAACGGGAACCAAAGCATCAATCACCTTGATACCCGTACGCATCGGAACCGATACAGGTTCACGGGTCATCACACCAGGTGCAACACGTTCAATCAATTGGTCGATATCAGTTGTAATGTCACCCTTACCGTCAACAGGGCGAGCCAAAGGATCAACCACGCGGCCAATGATATCAGATCCTACCGGGATCGATAAAATTCGACCGGTTCGCTTTGCTTGGTCGCCTTCTTTTACTGATAGGTAATCTCCAAGGACAATAATACCGACGGTGTCTTCTTCAAGGTTCAAAGCAACACCCATGGTGCCGTTTTGAAATTCGATCATTTCTGATGCCTGACAACCCGAAAGTCCTGAGATACGCGCGATACCATCCCCAATCGATTGCACGATACCGTATTCGGTAACGTCAACCTTGGCGCTAAAATCCGCGATTTCTTTGCTGAGTTTTTGTACTAATGTTTCTGTGTTCATGTTCGCTTAGCTGGTTAGCTTGGTCCGTAGACGCTCGAGCTGGGTTTTGACGCTGCCGTCATAGATGTGTCCCTGATAGGTAGCACGGAAGCCTCCTACCAAAGATGGATCTTGGTGTTCGATGACGGTTGCTTCTTCTGCACCCGCAATGGTTCTAAGCTGATTGATGAGCGTCTTTGATAAAGGATACCGTGCGTACACATCGAGGGTGTCTTCTTGAGATAAAGTATCGATCTCACGTTCAAGGTGTCGCAATACCTGAGGGAGTAATCCAATAAGATTATGATCCTTTAGATACGTGATGAATCCCTTGATCGCAGCGTCACTATCAGGTCCGGTTGCAAGTCTGAGGGCTGTTTTTGCAAGAGTTCGTGAATCAATCATAGATTAACGCTCTTGCATGGCTTTGGCAGCCCGCTCTTTGAGGTCCTTGTCTTTTGATTCGTCGACCTCTTCTCCGAGTAATTTTTCGACCCCAAGAGCAACCAGGTTTGCTGTCTTGGTAAAGAGTTCAGTTTCCATGGTCTTGCGATCACGTTCTATCTGAGCCTGTGCTTTCTCCATAACACCCTTGGCTTCGTTTTCGGCGCGACCTTTGGCTGAAGCGACTTCTTGATCAGCGATGTCTTTGGCATTGGCAACAATAATGTTAGCCTCTGCCTTTGCATCCTTGACGGTTTCGTCAGCTTTCTGCTGCGCGACGAGGAGTTCGGTCTCTGATTGCTGGGCCTTATCGAGCCCTTCTTGAATCTTTTGAGTACGTTCGTCGATGATCGCTTTCACTGGTCCAAATACGTAACGCTTGAGAATCCAATAAATGATCAAAAAGCTGACCAAATTAGCCACGGCAACACGCCAGTCGAATCCAATTGTTCCTAAAATATCTAACATGGTAATAAAGGCTGAAGAACCCTGCGATTCTCCTACCTCATAAACGTCTCCTTAAATAAGGAAGAAAAGTGCGAATGCGTAAAGAGCGGTCGACTCTGCGAGCGCCACACCGATTAACATTCGAGTAAAGATAACGCCTCCCATTTCTGGGTTTCGTCCCATGGCTTCAAGGGCCTTACCAATAAGGTACCCTTCACCAATACCTGAACCGAACATTGATACGGTTGCGAGGCCTTTTCCAATAAGTCTTGCTGCTTCTTCTGTCATAACGATGGTATGTAAACTATGATGAGTTTTCTTGAATAAATTGAACCTGCTAAAGGCTCACTACGAATCGCGAAAACAATTTTCGCGATCTGTCGTGAATATTTAGCGATCAGAACCTTCCTCGGACGGTTTGATGGCTAGCATGTAGTAGGCCGCCACGAGGACCGCGAATACCATAGCCTGAAGGGCGCCAACAAAGATGTTCATACCGTACCACACCCCTGGAATGATATAGGCGAAGGCTCCCATCAGAATCACCATCAGAATTTGTCCCGCGTACATGTTGGCAAAGAGACGAATCGAAAGCGAGATGACCTTGGCGATTTCCCCTACGATGTCGAGCATTCCAACAAAGAGGTCAACTAGCGAAATGGCACCCTTGCCAATACCCTCTTTGAAGGCCTGGAAAACTTCCTTTACCTTGAAGAATTTGCCAAGGAAGGCGAAAATCCCCCATTCTTTGATGCTGATGATGTTGATGACGATGATCGAACCAAGGGCAAGGCCGAAGGTCGTATTAAAATCAGAGGTGGGCGTTTGAAACAGTGGGCTGCCCCCAACCGTAATTTCCGAAATTCCTGGCACCAGGCCGAGAAGATTCGCCACCAAAAGATACATAAACATCGAACCGATAACGGGAAAAATGATTTCTGACCGTTTTTTATCAGCCGTTACTTCGTTCAGCATATCTACCATCCCTTCGTACAGCATCTCGATGAGGTTTTGAAAACGGGTCGGCACGGTTTTGAAAGTCCTTTGAACAATCAATGCCAAGACAGCAAAGACGAGGATAATTAAAAAGATCATCGCCGTTGATGCTGCAATAGGAAACCCAAAGATATCAAAGAGAAAAACAGGTTCGATACCAGGTATATCTTGTTGTACGCTGAAAATATTCATAGATTATTCTTCCTCTCTCATGGAATTCGCTACAATCCCAAGTTCTTGTTTCAACTCGGCAATGCGGGCGTCGATGGCTTTCATTTTTTTTGAGATCTTGTTGAAGTATCCAACAACAAGAACCCATGAAAACACGAACGCAATAGGCAAAGCGATCCATACGGCATTTCCGCCTAGCTTGAGACCAATCAATACGGCGATTCCCAGAGGAACCGCAAAGAGGCCGGCAATCTGAAGGCCCGCCCAAAAGATCTTGGTCACGTGATCGTCTCGTTGTCGTTCAAGCTGTTTCAGCCTCTCTTCATCCATAACAATCCTTCAAAATGTCTTTCATTTCAAAGCTATCTAGGCTTGAAAATAAAAGAACACATCATGCTTGGCACAATGTCGCGGACAGTATAGCACGGGTTTTGATAGGGGCAAGAAAAAACGCTGCTTTTTAAAAGACAGCGATTTTCGTCAGTGATCTCATCTATCTCTTTATTCATGGCTTCGAAGTACAACTCGTAACAAAGACCTTCATCTGTCATTGGATAGAAAAAATCAGCATATTCTTTTTTAAGTTCGAGAGACTCTCGATACATCCGAAGAAGGGTGCGCGTCGATATTGCAGCTAGAAATCGATGTCCGCGTTTCTTGAAACACGTTGGAAATAATCGATATTTTGAACGAGCGGTAACGAGAACCTCATAATATACCTTTCGTTCTTCGTTAGAAAAATATCTTAGATCATAACCTTGTTTTGCTTTGTTCATCTCAGTAATACAAAGACGAGCCAAGGCTTTCCCTGTTGACGTTTCTTGAATGGTAAAAAAGTTTTCCCTATACCAAGAAACAATTTTTTTTATATATTTCATGTTTCTTGGTTTTTGAAGGTTGTTTTCCGAAAGTATACCAATTCCCCTCTTGTTTGCAAAACAGGTTTTTTTGGTATACTGGCGCAGTCGACTTTTTGACACACGACTATGCGCGTGTAGCTCAGGTGGTTAGAGCGCGTCACTGATAATGACGAGGTCCCAGGTTCAAGTCCTGGCATGCGCACATACGACAAACAACTCCAAGGCGAATGTTTTGGAGTTGTTTTGTTTGTACTATTACTGTGTCTATTACTAGTAGTGTGTATAAAAAAACTCTCCTTGGAAAAGAAGAGTTTGGCGAGGTTCTTGGATTTGAACCAAGGGCCTTCAGCCCCGAAGACTGACGCTCTACCAACTGAGCTAATCCCGCCAGGTAATAAATATAAAATTTTCGAGCCGATGAGGGGATTCGAACCCCTGACCTCCTAGCTGTAGGCTAGACGCTCTACCAACTGAGCTACATCCGCTTGTCATTTACATCCCATATTACTTTTCAGGAAAAAACTGTCAACTACTAACTTTTTTAATATTCTCAAACAATTCGGAAAATTCTTCACCAAGAAAGTGTCCTCTATCTTCAAAAATATGTAGCGACGAACCTGGAATCTGTTTGTGGTATTTTTCTGATTCTGTGTACGGAACAATATCATCGTCTTTTGATGTGTAAATGTGAATCTCTGAGATATGAATATCAAGCAATTTTCCAGGAAAATCAGCTAATCTGAAGTCAGCTAATTCTTCTTCATCGTCCTCGTAATCATACACGGGCGCTACCAAATGAAGCTGTTTAATCGATACCGGAAACGATTCTTCGGAAAGATATTTAGCCAAGAAGGTTCCCCCAAGCGAGTGACCCACCAAAATAACGTCATTGTGAAGAACTGATAGATATTTCTCAAACCAAATCTTCCATTCTAGGTATTTCGCATTATGTTTTGACGGCATCGTCGGAACAATACATTGAAAGGAATCTTCAAAAAGAAAAGAATAATAGTTCCTCGACCAGTGTTTTGATTGTGATTCATCGTCAATCGAAATATTCCACTTTTTAAGGTTCCTAATATAGTTATCGTAGCTATTGAACGCACTACCACCGTGGATGTGTAATATTTGCTGTCTAATGTCCATAACTGCATTATAACAAAAAGACGAGGGTCTCGTCTTTTTATTTGCCTGTGTAGTTGAAAGTATGGTCCAACGCTTCTTGAGTTACTCTCATACCCCTAGCAAAAGCGGCGATCTGCTCTTTTGATCTCTTCCCATTCTTCAGGATAAATTTCTTAGTTATTATGCTTTCTCGAACTTTTTTCATCCTTTCCCGTTGTTCTTTTGTAAAAAAACTAGCCATGTCTTAATTTTTATAATGAATAATCAATTTGATCCTTATACTACGATAACTCTTCATTTTCAAGCTCATCCTGCTTTTCACGCAACTTTTCATACACGCGACCAAAATCTCCTGCCATGATGCCTTCTATATTCGACCACGACTCCTTGATTCGGTGGTCAGTAATGCGGTCCTGAGGAAAATTATAGGTTCGAATTTTTTCCGAACGATCACCCGTACCAATCTGTTTCTTTCGTTTCTCGGCGTATTTTGCCTGCTCTTCCTCGTCTTTCATTTGTTGCAATTTAGATCGAAGGATCGCAAGGGCATTTTCTTTGTTCTTCAACTGTGAACGTTCAGCGGTGGAACGCACATCGAGGCCGGTTGGTTTGTGAATCACGCGTACTGCCGTTTCGACCTTGTTTACGTTTTGCCCCCCTGCCCCACCTGAACGTGAGGTTTCGAATTCAAGGTCAGCATCGCTTAATTCAATAGTGGTACGTTTAAACAACGGCATGATCGCCACCGAGATGGTTGAGGTGTGAATGCGACCTTGTTTTTCAGTTGCAGGAATACGCTGAACCCGGTGAACGCCCGTCTCCCATTGCAGCTGTTCATAGACGTCGTCTCCCTTTAGTTCAAATGATGCTTCCTTGTATCCCCCAACATCGGTGGTCGAAGTATCAATGGTGCGCCATTTCCAACCAACGGTTTCAGCATAACGTTGGTACATTTCAGCCATTTCATGGGCGAATAATGACGCCTCGTCACCTCCAGCACCGGCCCTTATTTCCATGATGATTTCTCGAGGCGATTCTTTGTCAGCTTCTTCCTCTTTTTTCAAGATATCCTGTGCTTGTTCTACATAGGCATTGATCTGGATGATCAGGTTCTTGATCTCACCTTCGGCAAGTTCCGCCATTTCAGGATCGCTCGCCATGCCCTGGGTCTCTTCTAGCTTGCGCGTCAAATCTTCAATCTGAGACGCAAAAAACCCCGTTGCCGGGTTATCACGAAAACTATCAAGATCATGTTCAATAATGTCCATAAACTGGAGTATACCATAGCAGTTTTAGTAAAAGGAAAAACCGCCCAAAAGGCGGTTTTCAATTCAATGAGTTACATTTCCTCTTCTAGCCTTACAGTAAGGAATCGAAATAACCAAAAGGGAATCTTGAGCCCTTCGATACAACTTGTCTAAAGATAAATAGGGCTGAAGTAGTTTTAGCGGAGTTAGCGTGTCGGTTGGTTCAGTCAACCCAGCGTGTTCTAAGTTCCTATTCAAGACGATGTCTTGTGCAACAAAACCGCCAATACAATCTTCGATCGAATAATATGTCTGGTAACAAACAAAATTTTTATCCCTGAAAAAGTAATGACTCTCAATAAGAGAGGGGTCTTCCTCTGATCCAGTATGAAGAATGAATCCATTTGGCGCCTGCTCAAGTATGACTAACGGACGGGTATTATTTCTACAGTCGTTATCGCCAGTTGGTGAATCACAGTCTTCAGGTAAAAGCCCGAAAAGAACATTATCTTCGCCGTTTAAAAGTATTGAAACTTTTTCGCTCATCTTGTTAAACATGGTCGAAGCAGGGTCGTCTTTTGAAAAATCTTGAACGGCGCACGAAAATAGTCCAAGGCACGACAACAATACAAATAGTGTTTTCATGGTATTTGATTTTAGGGTTTTTAATATTTAACCACAAAAATAAAAAACTACCTAGCTTTGGTAGTTTTCGAGGAGGGTGTCGAATTCTGGCACCTCAACCTTGGCATCGTAGTTTGTCATAACCTGATCAGCCGCGTGGCGAACACGTCGTTTACATTGTTCGATATCAAACGATAGCTGATTGTGCAGTTCGAAATCGTATTTATCGCTCTTGAAAGCTTTGTGATTTACCTGCACCATGAATTGATCGTACAAATCATACATGCGGGCGACTTCGCTGACGACGAGTTCGCGATAATTTTCGAGTGCTTGTTCTCGTTCACGTTCGGTGTAGTGGTGTTCAGTTTTTTTACTTTTTTTGATAGTTGCCATAGGATTAACTGGTCCGTATTCTACCACACCAACCCATAACCTGGCAAAGAAAAAACACTTGCCTAAGTGGTTTTTTTCTCGTGTTATTTCTTCGAAGCTTGTTCCATCCTTTTGCGGAATTTTTCAGCACGACCTGCGGTGTCGAGACGCTTTTCGGTTCCGGTGTAAAAGGGATGTGAGGCTGAAGAAATTTCTACCTTGACTAATGGATATTCTTTTCCGTCTTCCCATTTTGCGGTTTCCTCTGACGGCATGGTGGACGAGATCAAGAATCGTTCGCCACTGGCGTTGTCGTGAAAGATCACCGTTCGGTAGTCTTGTGGGTGAATGTCGTTCTTCATAACAGGATCGATACTACCACAAACCAAAGGCGAAGCAAGCCTTACCATGCCTTAATCAATCAGGTCAATATTAGCCTGAATACGGATCGCACGTTCCATCACCCCGTTACCATAAAAAGCATTCTTAACGGCAGGATCACTACACCCGCGACCTGAATAGTAACGGCAGGCAGCCTCGCGCTCTGCGGTATAGGTTTGGGCTCCAGCGCCAAGATCAGATACGTACAGTGCGGTCGCAAAAATCGCATGACGCGCGTTCCAAGGACTTGGCACATTGACACCTACGGCTTTTCCAATACGTGATTCATAACTCTGCCAGGTCGTCGGGATGAACTGTGATGGGCCCATGGCTCCTCCCCATCCTGAATAGGTGCCGTTTACCTTGATGGGGCACGATAGCGGCGTACCGACGAGCGGTAACCCAAGTTTGTTTACCAAAGCTTTATAGATTGTCTGATCATCGCGCCATGAACCGCTGGTTGGCCCGGGCATGATATCGCTCCAGATAGGCTCATTGGTAGTGCGGTTGCAGGTACCGACGTTCTTACCGAGGTTTGATTCTTGTTCGAGGATCGCGAGAATGAAAACAGGTCTGACCCCCGTCTTGTTGCTGGCTTCTTTGGCATACTCGTAGGCTTGTCCAAATGGAATGCCTCCACCTGCGATATCACGAAGTTCGAACAATTTATTTCTGATCTGAGCGGCTTCTTGTTCACGTACGGCACGAAGACTTGCAAGTG
>ERZ795053.7585-NODE-7585-length-10402-cov-5.768725_pt1 | contig 10402 bp, 7 predicted proteins | sample MGYA00375137_ERZ795053 | MGnify/ENA primary metagenome ERZ795053 (study PRJEB30182, sample SAMN05720284) | activated sludge metagenome | isolation source: Anaerobic digester | place: Hong Kong | collected 2014-12-17 ... | reverse complement strand
GTGCGGAGGAAATTCTCGATTCCGGCGCGGCGCTCGCCAAGATGGAGGAAATCATCGAGGCGCAGGGGCCCCCGCCGGAAATCGCCTGCGCGGGCGGGCTGACTCATGAACTGAAGGCGAGCCGCGATGGAATCGTCACCGCGATGGATTGCTTCCGTCTTGCACGCATTGCGCGTCTCGCCGGCGCGCCGATGGACAAGGGCGCCGGCATCGATCTTCTGAAGAAAGTCGGCGATCCGGTCGTGAAGGGCGAACCGCTCTACCGGATCCATTCCTGTTTCAAGTCCGACTTCGACTTCGCCAATCGCATGGCGGAGGAATCCTGCGGCGTTTCGATCGATGGCCGGCATGAAGGCAAAGGCGAGCCGGCATGAAGGATGTTCTGATCGCAGCGATGCCCGGCGAAGAAGCGCCTGCCAAGCGGCTGGCGCAGGCGATGGGCGCGCGGGCGGACGCGATCCGCATTCATGAATTTCCGGACGGAGAAAATCTCGTCACCGCGCCGGCGCCGACGCCATGCACAGCGGTTTATTGCTCGCTCGATCACCCTGACCCGAAATTCCTGCCGCTCGTCTTCGCCGCCTCGGCGCTGCGCGATCAGGGCGCGCGCGAGATCATCCTCGTCACGCCTTATCTTGGCTATATGCGGCAGGACAAGGCGTTTCATGCAGGCGAAGCGGTCTCGCAGAAAATCTTTTGCAGGCTGTTGTCGGACGCTTTCGACAAGACTTTGACAATCGATCCGCATCTTCACCGCACGAAATCGCTCGATGAAGTCTTCGGGGCGGGCAGGGCGCGCGCGGCGAGCGCGGCTGGGCTTCTGGCTGATATGATCGGCGCGGGGGCGAAGGGTGCGCCGCTTCTTGTCGTCGGCCCGGATGAGGAATCCGCGCAATGGACGCAAGCGGTTGCACGCCGCCGCGGCGCGGACTGGGTGGTGATGACGAAAACGCGCGCGGGCGACAGGCAGGTTTCCGTTATGCTGCCCGAAAGTGCGGAAGTCGCAGGCAAACGCGTCTGCCTCGTCGATGACATTGCCTCGAGCGGCGCGACGCTCGGCGAAGCTGCGAAGCTTCTCCTCGCGCGCGGAGCAAGCTCCGTCGACGCCTTCGTCGTTCATGCGTTGATGAATGACGCGCAGCTTGCTGCGCTCGCCGAAGCGGGCATTCGCCGCATCGAAAGCACCGATGCGGTCAGGCATAAAACGAACACTGGCGCGGTCGCGCCATTATTGGCGCACGAACTAAAGGCGATGCTTGGCGAATGACCTGTACGATTCAGTTTTGCGGCGCAGCAGGCGCTGTCACCGGCTCATGCTACCGCGTCATGTGGGAAGACAAGGAGTTCCTTGTTGATTGCGGTCTTTATCAAGGCCCAAAAACGCTGAAGGAACTCAATTACCGCGACTTCCCGTTCAATCCGGGGCGTGTCGATTTCCTGCTGTTGACGCACGCCCATATCGATCATAGCGGCCTCATTCCGAAACTTGCGGGCGCTGGCTTTACAGGGCCGATTTATACGACGGCGGCGACCTGCGATCTTCTCTCTTTCATGCTTCCCGACAGCGGAAACATTCAGGAGAGCGAAGTACGCCTCCTCAACCGCCGCAACCAGCAACGCGGCCTGAAAACGGTCTCGCCGATCTATACGCAGGAAGACGCCGAGAATGTGATGCGCCAGCTTACGAGCGTCGACTACGACAAGTGGGTGAAGGTCGCAGAAGGCGTGCGCGTTCGTTACTGGAACGCCGGCCATATTCTGGGCTCGGCCTCGATTGAGATTGAACTCGGCGGCGACGGCGACGGCAAGCGACCGCTTCGGCTGCTCTTTTCAGGCGACATCGGCCCCGAACACAAGCTCTTCCATCCGGATCCGGAAGCGCCCCTCAATCTCGATTATGTCATCTGCGAGTCGACTTATGGCGACCGCGTGCGCGAGGTGTTGACGCCGGAAGAACGCCGCACGCGTCTCGGTGAGATTCTCGACACAGCGCTTGCGAAAGAGGGCGTCGTGGTGATCCCTGCATTCAGTGTCGAGCGCACGCAGGAGCTTCTCGCCGACATCAGCAATCTTATCGACAGGCCTGGCGCGAGAAAGCCGCTTGTCTTCCTCGACTCGCCTCTCGCGATTCGCGCGACGAAGGCGTTTCAGGATCACGCGCATGAGCTCGAAAATATCAATGGTGATGGGCGTATCTTCAACAATGAGCACTTCCAGTTCACGAACTCTGTGGAGGAAAGCAAGGCGATCAACAATTACGCGTCCGGAGTCGTCATCATCGCAGCGAGCGGGATGTGCGAAGCGGGGCGCATTCGCCATCATCTGAAGCGCCGGCTGTGGGAGGAAAAAGATACGATTCTCCTTACCGGTTATAATGCGCCCGGAACGCTTGGCGCGCTGCTTGAAGCCGGGAAGACAGAAGTGAAGATCCACGGCGAGGACGTGAAGGTGCGCGCCTCTATCGTGAAATTCGACGCCTATTCGGGCCATGCCGATGCGAATGGCCTAGTCGAATGGGTGCTCGACCGCCGGCCGATCAGCGGGGCGATTTTCCTGACGCATGGCGAGCCCGAAGGCCGGGATGGGCTGATGCGGCGGCTCATCGCGCAAGGGATCGATCCATCGATGCTCGTCGCGCCGCAGCTTGATGAAGTTTTCACGCTCGGTCCGAAGGAGTTCAAAGCCGCGAAGGGCGCGCCGCCGCGCCTTGCGCCTGCAGAAATCGTAAAGCTCGACTGGCACAACGATCTTGCGCAGCTCCAGCTTGATATTCGCGAGGAACTCGACAAGGCGGCTGACGAGAAAGCGCGGGCGAAGATCATCCGCCGCCTGCGCCGCGCGCTTGGCGATGGCGGAGAAGAGAACGGCAAGCGCGATTAGGTCGCGATCTTGCGCGCCGCGATGCGGATACCGTCGACAATGTCGGCGCCCGGATAGAGCACGACCGTATCGCCTTCCTTCGCACCGTCGATAATCTCCGCCTGCACGCCATTATTGTGGCCGACTTTCACTGGCGTGCGCACGGCCCTGCCGTCGCGAACGATGAAGACCGCCCAGTCGCCGCCATTGCGGAAGAGCGCGCTCGACGGGACGGTGAGCGCATTCTGATCTTCCCAGATGACCGTGCGCGTCTCAACGCGGAAGCCGTGGCCGAGGCCTGAGCGTTCTTCCGGCGTGCTGACGAAATCGATGACGATATTGACGCGCTGCTCTTCTACGCCGAGCGCGGAGAATTTAGTGAAACCGAAAGGCTCGATCCGGTTGACGAGGCCGGCGAGCGCGCCATCGCCGCCCCATTTTTCGATGATGACGCGGTCGCCCGTCCGGATTTTTACAGCATCGGTTGAAAGGTAATCCGCGACGATCTCAAGATCGCTCGCCGGATTGCCGATTTCGAGGAGCGGCGTTCCCGCAGCGACGACCGTCTCGCTTTCCTGCAGCACGCGGAGAACGCAGCCTGTCACGGGCGCGAGCACGGGAAAAATGCCCGGCTCGTCGCCATTGTTGGGCGAGGATGATGCTTTCGCCTCCGTCGGGGTGATGAGCCGCGCGCGCGCATTTTCAAGTTCGGCCTCGCGAACCTTCACGGCGGCCTGGGAAGTCCTCAACTCGGCATTGGCCGAGCGCATTGCGAGTTCGGCGCGGTCAAGTGCGGCTTGCGCCACCGTCCCGTCGGCGCGCAACGCCCTGACGCGCTCGACCTCTGATGCGGCGTAATCGCGTTGCGCGGTAGCGCGTGCGACTTCCGCTTTCGCCATGCCGAGCGCCGCCTCGGCGCTGCGCACATTCGATTCGGCTTCTGTCTGGGCGCGCACGTCGAGGAACGAAGGATTTGTCGGCAGAATACGCGCGACGACAGTCGCCTGACCTTCAACCGTATCGCCAGCTTCCGCATTGACGCGCAGCAGCCTGCCGGAGACGGGCGCCGAGACGACATAGTTCTCCTTGACCCGCGTCCGGCCTTCCTCGTCGATCGTCACGACCATTGGCGCGCGCTCGATCTGTCCCATGTCGACGGGCATGGGGCGGGGCCACATGAGATAGACGATGGAGAGCGTGATCGCGCCAGCGGCGGTCAGCGTGATCGTTCTGCGCGAAATCTTTTTCTTTTGCATGCGTTCCCCGCGGCGTTCGCTATTCCCGCGTTTTCAGCGCCCGCACAAGGTCGAGCTTGTTAACATCCCGTTGCACCAGAAGCCCTGAAACCGCCGCCGAGACAAGCACGGTAATCGTTGCGATTCCGTAGCTGTTCCAACTGAGCACGACGGGGATCTGGTAAAGTTCAGTGCTGAACGCCTTGGCGATGTAGGATGACATCAAATACCCGAGCGAACCGCCGATCGGAAGGGCGAGCACAGTCAGGACTGCGAGCTCGCCGAGAAGGATGAACGCCGCCTCGCCGCGAGTGAAGCCGAGCACGCGGAGACTCGCAAGATCGCGGCGGCGCTCGGCGAGCGCAATCCGCGCGCTGTTATAGACGACCCCTACAGCGATCAGCACAGAGAAAAGCGTGAAGATATAACGGAAAGTGCCGGGGCCTTCATCGATCATCTTCTGGAAGGCGTCGCGCGATTCCTTCTGCATGGCGACGCCTGCGATGGTCGGCATGTCCTTCAGCTTACGGTAGATTTCATCGCGCTTGTTCGCGTCGATCTGCATATAGGCGCTGGAGACGAGGGGACCGTCGCCAAGGGCGCGGTTGAGCGCGCCGATTTCGAAATAGGCGGGCAGGCCGATCATCGTATTGGCGACGCCCGCGACGGGGAGATCGATCGTCGGCCGCCTTCCTTCGCGCACTTCGAACGTCACGAGATCGCCGGGCGCGAGCTGCAGTTTTTCCATGAGCGGTTCGGAGAGGATGACGCCGTCGCTGCGCACATAGATTGACCGCAAATCTGTATCGACGGCGCGGTTGAGCGTCGGTTCGGGCAGCGTGCCGGTGATCGATCCGAGATGCTCGGCGAGGCCGTGGCGCATCATCACCGGCGTATTGCGTTGAGGCTCGACAGCGTAGACGCCGTCAATGCGCTTCAGTTCAAGAATAACTGCATCCGACTGTGGCTCAATGAACGTCACGGAGACGTCGGAGCGATCCATGACGTCGAAATTGACATCCATCATGTATTCGATGGCGTCTTGGTTGAAGCGCATCATGACGGCGAGCGCCATCGCTGCGCCTATGCCGAGACAGGTGACTGCCGCGCGTACTGGCCGACGCACGAGACCGCGCAGGACGATGCGGCTTGGCTGGTCGACATAGCGCTCGATCGCGCGGAACACTTTCGCCGTCTTGCTGTAGTCGGGCGGCGCAGGGGGACGCATCGCCACGGCGGGCGAAAGCGTTGCGGCCTGACGCACGGCGAAAGTGACGCCGAGCAGGGCGGCGGCTGACGTGACCGCGATGGAGATGACGAAGGTCGACGCGTGAGCGGCGAAGATTAGGAAGGGGAATTTGTAGAACTGCTGATAGACGCCGGCGATCATCCTGCCGAGCGCCATACCGCCAAGGCAGCCAAGCGCGGCGCCGCCGAGCGAGATCGCGAGAACGAACTTAGCGTAGTGCCAGCCGACTTCGACATTGGAATAGCCGAAAGCTTTCAGGAGGCCGATTTGCTCGCGCTCCGTCTGGATCATTCGGGTGAGGACGATGTTAAGAAGGAACACTGCGACCGCAAGGAAGATCGGCGGCAGGATAACCGCCATCTTCGAGAGCTGGTCCATTTCCTCCATCAGATATTTGTTCGAAATCTGCTCGTCTCGCCCATAGGCGCCTGTCGCGCCGTAAGGGGCGAGAATGCGGTCTAGCGCATCGAGGATTGCGGGCTCGCTCGCGTCTTTAGCGAACTCGAGGATCACCTGGTTGAATGCGCCATCGAGATCGAACGCTTTGCCGATCGCCTCGCGCCCCATCCAGAAGACGGAGACGCGGGAGTCATCCGGCGCGAAGTCGCCCGGATTGATCGCGTAGACAAACTCCGGCGAGAGCGCGAGCCCGACAATATCGAGTCGGCGCTGCGCGCCGTGCAGGGTCACAAGAATAGAATCGCCGGGATTGAGGCCATGCGCGCGCGCGAAGGGTTCAAGAAGAACGATTTCGTCTGCGCGCGTAATGTCGACCGTGCGTCCCGTGACGATATGGAGAAGGTTGAGGGAAGCGCGGCCATGTTCAGGCGCTGAAAGAACCTGCGAGGTGATGGGCTGGGAGACGTCGGGCAGATCGATGATCGCTCCGCCGACGACACGGCCTTCTGCGCGCGCGACGCCGGGAAGGTTCTGGATGTCTTCGAGAAGATAGTTAGGCGCGCGCTTTACCGGCGCGAACGCATCCGCAAATTGCTGGCGCTCATAATAGGCGCGGCGCGTCTCTTTAAGAGAGCCGAGCATGCCGTCCGACATCACGTAAAGCGCAAGACCAGCCGCGATGACGAACATGATCGCCGCCGCCTGGCCCCTGATCCGCCAGAGGTCGCGCAGGAGTTTGATGTCGAGCGGTGAGAGGATGTGTGACACGGGGGTGCGGCGCTACCAGCTGATCTGCGAAGGATCGACCTTCGTCTCGTTATGTTCAACGCTCGCGACCTGTCCGTCGCTGAAGCGGATGACCTGATCGGCCATCGCGGCGGTCGCGGCGGCGTGCGTAATGAGAAGCACGCTCGCGCCGAGCGTTTGGTTGACGTCGCGCAGCACCTTCAACACTTCGACGCCGGTCTGGCTGTCGAGAGCGCCAGTCGGCTCGTCGCAGAAGAGCACCGTCGGCCGCTTGGCGACGGCGCGTGCGATCGCGACGCGTTGCTGCTCGCCGCCCGAGAGTTCGGCGGGAAAATGCGTGCGCCGCTTGGCGAGACCGACAAGATCGAGCGCTTCGGCGGGCGTCATCGGGTCTTCCGCGATTTCGGTGACGAGTTCGACATTCTCCTCAGCCGTCAGCGATGGAATGAGATTGTAGAACTGGAAGACGAAGCCGACATGACGGCGGCGATAATCGGTGAGGCGGGCGTCAGACAGCGCCGTCAGGTCCGTGTCCCGAAATAGCACGCGTCCCTCCGTCGCCCGGTCGAGCCCGCCGACAATGTTCAGAAATGTCGACTTTCCGCTGCCCGAGGGGCCCAGCAGCACGACGAGATCGCCCTCGGGGATATCGAGCGAAACGCCGCGCAGGGCGTGAACGGCGGCCCGGCCGGTTCCGTAGACCTTCGTTACGCCTTCGGCCTTGAATACGCTTCCCACTGGCGACGCCGTCTCCGAAACTGCTATCCGCCGGCGCATTCCGACGATTTCCCAAGCATATCCTGCTCTTTGGACGCCTTCTATTAATGATGCATGTCAACGAAAAACTCTTTATCTGGCGCTAGTAATCGGCCCATAGCCTTTCCACATTGGGCCCGGACGCCCCGTTGCGGTCCGATGGCGCACCGGCTGGCCCAGTTCGGTTTTTGCGTGAGAGAGCACCCATGAGCGATACGGCGAATGTGACACCGATTTCACGCAAGACGGCCGGCGGAGCCGAGAGCGCGCCGCCGGCCAAGCAGGCCGCCGAAACCGGCACGCTGGATGGCAAGCGCCGCAGCGCGCACGCCAAGGCGCACGCGACAGCGCCAGCCATGCCGTGGGAGCGCGATTCCTACGCCTCGACTGCGGTTGCTGAAATTCTCGACCGCTCGATCCACGCGGCTGCTGCTCGCATGACGGGCGGGCTTTCTCCAAGTTCGCTCGCCGATTCCTATTTCGACTGGCTGTCGCATTTGATGTTCTCACCGGGCAAGCAGGCGCAGCTTGTCGAGAAGGCGCGCAAGAAGCAGCTTCGCTATATGAATTTCGCGCAGAAATGCGCGCTGAAGGGCGAGGAAGGTTCGCCCTGTATCGAACCGCTGCCGCAGGACAAGCGCTTCAGCAATCCCGCCTGGTCGACATACCCCTTCAACATGCTCTCGCAGGGCTTTCTGCTGACGCAGCAATGGTGGCATGCGGCGACGACTGGCGTGAAAGGCGTAACGCCACAGCATGAGCGCGCGGTCGAATTCGCGGCCCGCCAGATGCTCGATGTGTTTTCGCCTTCGAATTACATTCTCACCAATCCAGAAATTCTGAACGCCACCCTTCAGCAAGGCGGCGCCAATCTCGTTCGCGGTTTTCAAAATTTTGCGGAAGACATGGAGAGGAGCGCTTCCGGTCGTCCGCCTGTCGGCGCTGAAGCGTTCACGCCCGGCGAGAACGTCGCCGTCACGCCTGGCAAGGTCGTCTACAAGAACCGGCTGATCGAGCTCATTCAGTATTCGCCCGCGACAGAGAAAGTGCGTCCCGAGCCCATTCTCATAACGCCGGCCTGGATCATGAAATACTACATTCTCGATCTGTCGCCGGGAAATTCGCTCGTCAAATATCTGACCGAGCAAGGATTCACCGTCTTCATGATTTCCTGGAAAAATCCGGGTCCGGAAGATCGCGATCTCGGCATGCACGACTATCTCTCGCTCGGGATCGCCGAGTCGCTCGATGCGATCTCGCTCATCTGTCCGCATCAGAAAGTGCATGGCGTCGGGTATTGTCTCGGCGGAACGCTTCTCGCGATTGCGGCGGCCGACATGGCGCACAGGGGCGACGACCGCTTCTCGACGCTCACTTATCTGGCGGCGCAGGTCGATTTCGAAGAGGCGGGTGAGCTTACGCTCTTCATCAATGAGAGCCAGGTCGCATTCCTTGAAGACATTATGTGGGAGCAGGGCTATCTCGACACCAAGCAGATGGCGGGCGCTTTCCAGCTGCTGCGGTCGAATGACCTCGTGTGGTCGCGCATGCAGCACGAATATCTGCTCGGCGAGCGCAAGCCAATGAACGATCTCATGGCGTGGAACGCTGACGCGACGCGCATGCCCTACAAGATGCATTCGGAATATCTGCGGCGACTTTTCCTCGACAACGACCTCGCAGAGGGACGCTATTTCATCGACGGCAGCGCGATTGCGGTGAGCGACATTCGCGCGCCGATCTTTGCGGTCGGAACAGAGACGGACCATGTCGCGCCATGGCGTTCGGTCTATAAATGGCACCTTCTTTCCGACACCGAGGTGACGTTCGTGCTGACGAGCGGCGGGCACAATGCGGGCATCGTTTCTGAGCCCGGCCACCCGCACCGCAAATTCCAGATCAAGACAACGCCGGCGGAGGCGGCCTATGCTGACGCCGACCACTGGCTTAATTCGGCGGAAGAACGCGACGGGTCCTGGTGGAAGGCCTGGGCGGAATGGCTCAACGACCATTCAGGCGCCTCTGTCGCTCCGCCGCCGGCCCGCGCCATCGAAAAGCGCGAAGGCGCAATGGCGATCGACGGCGAGCCGGATGTCGATGCGCCGGGCGATTACGTCTTCCTTCGATGAGCCGCGCTTGACGCGGGGCCTGATTTCTGGGATTGGCGCCCACGCAATGCGGGACCTCCGCGACGAGATAAGCAGATGACGGATGAAAATGTGACGACGCGCTGCGGCTTCGTCGCGATCATAGGCGCACCGAACGCGGGCAAGTCGACGCTTGTCAACACGCTGGTCGGCGCGAAAGTCTCGATCGTAACGCATAAGGTTCAAACGACGCGCACGCGCGTTCGCGGGGTTGCGATTGAGGGCGATACGCAGCTCGTTTTCATCGATACGCCGGGCATTTTCGCACCCCGCCGACGGCTTGATCGCGCGATGGTCGCCGCCGCATGGGATGCGCTCGAAGGCGCCGATGCGACGGTGCTGATGGTCGATGCGCCGAGCTATATCGCGGGCTCATCCTCCGCGAAGGCTGACGCCGCCGCCCGCCGCGCCGCCGCCGATACGGATGCGATTGTCGAGGCGCTGAAAGTGCGGGGCCTCAAGGTCATTCTCGCGGTGAACAAGATCGACGCGATCGCGCGGGACAAACTCCTCGGGCTGGTGCAGACGCTCCACGAGACGGGCGTATTCGAAGACGTGTTTTTCATCTCGGCGCAGACTGGAGACGGCGTCGCCGACTTGAAGAAGCATCTCGCCGAGCGCGCGCCCGTAGGGCCATGGATGTATCCGGAAGATCAGCTCTCGGATCTTTCAGAACGCCTGCTTGCAGCCGAGATTACGCGCGAGAAACTGTTTCTGCGCCTCCATCAGGAGCTGCCATACGACTCGACCGTCGAAACGGAGAGCTGGGCGGAAAGCAAGTCCGGCGTCCGCATCGAGCAGACGATTTATGTCGCGCGCGACGGCCAGAAGGGCATCGTCCTCGGTAAGGGCGGGCAGACATTGAAAGCGATCGGCGCGGCGGCGCGCGAGGAGCTGACGGAGCTCCTCGGCCAGCCGGTTCATCTCTTCCTGCACGTCAAAGTGCGTGAGAACTGGGCCGACGAAGTCGCGCGCTATCGCCAGATGGGCCTCGACATCGTCGACTAGCG